>Ga0206103_100562_pt1 | contig 18377 bp, 16 predicted proteins | sample 1B5Ametagenome_FD_148638 | JGI IMG/M metagenome (GOLD analysis project Ga0206103, IMG submission 148638) | Enriched microbial communities from leaf-cutter ant dump, University of Wisconsin, Madison, United States - 1B5A | ecosystem: Environmental > Terrestrial > Nest > Insects nest > Nest dump... | reverse complement strand
CGACCCGACGGACCCGACCGACCCGACCGACCCGACCGACCCGGTCGACCCGACCGACCCCACCGACCCCGTCGTCAAGACCGGCCCGCTCACCTACGTGAGCCTGACGTTCGACGACGGCAACGCGGGGCAGATGCTCGGCGCCTCGATCCTGGGAGCGCGCGGGCTGCCCGCGACCTTCTTCGTCAACTCCGGCACGATCGGCACCGACGGCAAGCTGAGCCTCGCGCAGCTGAACGCCCTGGCATCCGCCGGCAACGAGATCGGCGGGCACACCGTCACCCACATCGACCTGACGAGCGTTCCGAACGACGAGGCGCTGCGGCAGATCTGCAACGACCGGGTGCAGCTGGCCGAGTGGGGCTTCGCGGTGCGCAGCTTCGCGTATCCGTTCGCCGAGCTGAACAGCGCGGTGGCGCAGGACGTCACCGCGTGCGGCTACAACAGCGGACGCGGGCTCGGCGACATCCAGTCCCGCTTCGGATGCGACGACTGCGACTGGGCGGAGGACGTGCCCCCGCACCACCCGAGCGTCACCAAGGCGCTCGACGAGTGGGACCTGAGCCTCGGCTGGACCCTGCAGGACATGAAGGACATGGTGCTGGCAGGCGAGGCGCACGGCGGAGGCTGGCTGCAGTTCACCTTCCACGACGTCTGCACGACGAGCTGCGGTGACCTCTCGATCGACACCGTCACGCTCGCGGCGTTCGCGGACTGGCTGCAGGACCGCGGCACGACCCGCAACACGGTCGTCCGCACGGTCGGCGACGTCGTGGGCGGCGAGGTGAGGCCGCTCGTCGACGGGCCCGCCGTCGAACCGCCGAGCGACGACGACAACGCCGTGATCAACCCCGACCTCGAGATCATGCAGAACGGGTTCCCGGCCTGCTGGTACCAGGCGCCCTACGGCGACAACGATGCGACGTTCTCGCTCGTGACGCCGGGCCACTCGGGATCCGTGGCGAGCCAGGTGACCATCACCCGGATCGCACCGGACGGCGCGGGCGGCGACGGCAAGATCCTGCCGACGTTCGACCTCGGCTCGTGCGCCCCCGCCGTGACGGCCGGCCACTCGTACGTGCTCTCGGGCTGGTACACCTCGACCGAGGTCACCCAGTTCGCGGTGTACCTGCGCACGGCCACCGGTTCCTGGCACTACTGGACCTCGAGTCCGTGGTTCAGCCCGGCGAGCGACTGGACCCAGGCCATGTGGACGACGGGCCCCGTGCCCGAGGGCTACACCGGCATCAGCTTCGGGCTCAACCTGTTCCGCGTGGGCACCCTCGTGACCGACGACTACGCGATGCGCGACACCGCACCGCCGGTCAGCGCGAGCAGCGTCGAGCCGCCCGCGGCCCCGATGGCGCTGCTGGCGACGCCCGGGCTCGAGCCGGTCGAGCCGCCTGCGGGCACCGCGGATGCGGGCGACGCCCCGCAGGAGCCGTCCGGTGCGGATGCAGGCGGGGCACCGGAGGCGGGCACCCCGCCGGCCGCCCCGGACGCCGACGAGGCGCCGACGGATCCGGAACCCCCGGCCGAGCCGCAGCCCCCTGCTGACCCGGCACCGTCCGACCCGGCAGCATCCGACCCGGCACCCGCCGAGGTGGAGAGCTGACGGTGCGCCCCGCGAGGACCGCCGCCGTGATCGCCCTGGGCGTCACGGTGGCGGTCCTCGCCGCCTGCACGAACACCCCGGTCGAGCCGATGCCCGCGCCCGCGACCCCGACGCACGGCCCGAGCGCGAGCCCGACCACCCCCGCGAGCGCCGCGCCCACCCCGGGCCCCACGGCATCCGCACGCCCACGCCCCACGCCCCCCGAGCCGGACCCCCTCCCCCCATCCGGGTCCGGCTCGGGCTCCCGCTACCCGTGGCACCGCGACATCCCCGTCACCACCTTCTGGGTGGGCGAGATCTTCGACCCCGGGGCCGCCGACGGCAGCCAGGAGATCTCGGCCTACGACTCGGACTGGCTCGCAAGCTACGGCGGATGCGACGGCATCGCATCCGGGGGCGACTGCCGCACCGAGCGGCGCACCGCCGCCAACGGGTACTTCCCGACGCGCATGACGCCGAAGCAGAACCCGTTCTACCTCGATGTGCCGTACGACGACGTCAACGACCGGGTCGGGTTCGCGAACCGGGATGCCGTGATCCCCTGGGCGGGGCGGGAGCCGTACCGCTCGCACCGCGGCGACAGGAGCTTCAGCTACCTCAAGAACCGGTGGGTGCAGCTCGTGAGCGGGGGGCGCACCTGCTACGGCCAGATCGAGGACGCGGGGCCCGGCGAGTACCACGACGCCGCCTACGTGTTCGGCGACGATGACGCGCGGCCCGCCAACACCCGCTACGGCGGGGCGGGGCTCGACGTCTCGCCCGCGCTCACGGGGTGCCTCGCCCTCCCCGAGCTCGACGGCGACTCGGGCCGCGTCGACTGGCGCTTCGTGGACGACGCCGACGTGCCCGACGGCCCGTGGACCCGCCTCGTCACGACGAGCGGCGTGCGCTGAGCCGGGCTGCCGGTCAGGCGGGCGCGCCGACCGCCTCCTCGGCGGCCGCCTCGATCGTGCCGCGGGTCGCCCCGCCCGTCTGGCGGAAGTGGCCGAGTACGGCGAGCACGAGACCGCCGGCCGTCCAGCAGGCGAGCACGAGCCAGGGGAAGACCGCATCCGCCGCCGGGAAGTAGGCGAGGTCGCGCACGAGGGTCGCCGACGCGCCCGGCGGGAACCACTGTCCGACGGCACCCCACGGCTCGGGCAGGAACTGCCAGGGCTGCGCCGAGCCCGAGATCGGGTTGGCGAAGAGCATGAACACGACGGGCCCGATCGCGAGGCCGGGGCGGCCGAGGAGCGACACGAAGCCCACGATGGGCGCGGCGATTGCGGCGAAGGCGAGCGTGTAGGCGAGCGAGTTCACGAGGTAGTCGCCGGGGAGCACGCCGAACCAGCCCTGCAGGATCGCGGTGGTGCCGAAGCCCGCGGCGAGCGCGTAGATCACGAGCGCGGTCACGCGCCGCCACACGCCCACGAGCACGAGCGAGATCGCGATGCCGCCGGCGAGGCCGCCGAGCACGAGCGGGAAGGCGGCGGCGACGAGGCCGGTGCCCCGCGGGTCGCTCTCGGTCAGCGGCACGACATCCGTCACCGCGACCGTCACGGTGGGCGCCTGCGGGGCGCCCATCGCCGCGGCCTGGGCGTCGGCGGCCGCCTGCAGCTGCGCCTGGAGCGGTGCCTGGAAGGCGGTCAGCAGCTGCGCGACGACGGGGCTGCCCGCCGAGGTCACGAGAAGCTCGGGCTCCTGCCCGACCACGATCGCGCCGTAGACCTCGCGGGTCTCGATGAGGTGTACGGCCTCGTCGCGGTCGGCGGCGGTGCGGATGTCGAGGGCGCCGGGCGCGCGCTCGTCGAGTCCGTCGGCGAGCTGGTCGGCCACGGCATCCGGGGCGACGAGCGCGACGGGCAGGTTGCGCGGCTCGGAGGTGATCGCGGGCCACGAGAACGCGGCGACGAGCACGCCGATCACGACCGTGAGGCCGAGGGCGAGACCGACGACGCGGCCCCAGGGGGTGTGCGGTGCGGACGACATGGCGTGCTCCTTGTACAAAACGAACGTTCGTTCTTTATAGCACCTCCGGGTAGAGTCGCACCATGCCCAAGGTCTCCGCCGCCCACCGCGAGGCGCGGCGCAGCCAGATCGTCGAGGCCGCCCTGCAGTGCTTCATCCACAAGGGCTTCCAGCGCACCTCGATGGCCGACATCATCGAGGCATCCGGCCTCTCCGCCGGCGCGATCTACCTGCACTTCGCGTCGAAGCAGGAGATCGCGAGCGCCGCGGCGCAGAGCGTCGTCGGGCGACGCGTGGGCGACATCCGCGACCGCCTCACGCAGTCACCGCTCCCCGACCCCGGACAATTCGTGCAGCTCGTCATGACGGGGCTCGCCACCGAGGTGCACGACTCGCGCCTGCTCGTGCAGCTCTGGGCCGAGTCCTTCTTCGATCCCGCGATGTCGCAGCTCGTCGACGGGGTCTTCCAGCGCCTGCGCGCCGTCCTCGTGGACTACCTCGCCGGCTGGAGCGCCGCCGAACGCGGGCTCGACGCGGATGCCGCCCGCGCCTGGGGTGAGCGCGCGGCCCCCGCGATGCTCAGCCTGCTTCAGGGCCACATCCTGCAGTCGGCGATCCTGCCGAGCTTCGACACCGACGCCTACGCCGACGCGGTGCGCGCCGTCCTGCCCTGACGGCGCGCCTCAGCTCACCAGCGCTCGTGGATGGCGGCGCGGAAGCGGCGGTCGTAGAGCTCGCGGATCGCGTCGGTGAAGGCGGCGGGCAGCTCGGGAACGGCGCCCGCGGCGGCGTTCGACTCGGCCTGCGCGACGTTGCGGGCACCCGGGATGACGCTCGAGACCCCCGGCAGCTGCGCCACCCAGGCGAGAGCGGCGGTCGCCGGCGCGAGCCCCTGCTCGGCCGCGAGCGCCGCGAACTCGCGCGCCGCCTCGACGCCCTCGTCGTAGTCGACGCCCGAGAAGGTCTCGCCCTGGTCGAAGGCCTCACCGTGCCGGTTGAAGGTGCGGTGGTCGTCGGATGCGAACCTCGTCTCGTGCGTGTAGCGCCCGCTCAGCAGGCCGCTCGCGAGCGGAACGCGCGCGATGATGCCGACCCCGGCATCCGCTGCCGCCGGCAGCACCGCGTCGAGCGGCTTCAGCCGGAACGCGTTCAGGATGATCTGCACGCTCGCGACGTTCGGGCGCGCGATCGCGGTGAGGGCCTGGTTCGCCGTCTCGACACTCACGCCGTAGGCCGCGATCGCCCCGTCGGCCACGAGGGCGTCGAGCGCGTCGAAGACCTCATCGCTGGCGAAGACGGGCGTCGGCGGGCAGTGCAGCTGCACGAGGTCGAGGGTGTCGACGCCGAGGTTGCGGCGGCTGCGGTCGGTCCACGCGCGGAAGTTCGCGGCGACGTAGTTCTCGGGCAGCTGGTCCATGCGGCGGCCCATCTTGGTGGCGACGGTGACGCCCGCATCCGGGTTGTCGCGCATCCAGGCGCCGATGAAGCTCTCGCTGCGGCCGTCGCCGTAGACGTCGGCCGTGTCGAAGAAGGTGACGCCGGCGGCGCGGCTCGCGTCGAGCACGGCGCGCGCGTCCGCCTCCTCCACGTTGCCCCAGTCGGCACCGAGCTGCCAGGTGCCGAGACCGATCACGGAGACGTCGCGGCCGGTGCGGCCGAGGATTCGATGCTGCATGCCTCGAGCCTACGTGGCCCCGCGGCTACGTGGCCCCCGCGGCTACGGGGCCTCCGCGGCTACGGGGCCTCCGCATCGACCGCCGCGGCGACCGCCGCCGCCAGCCGCCTGCCGACGAGGTGGTCGGCGCCGCGCACCCGGGTGACGCTCACGCCGCGCAGCCGCTCCGCGATCCGGATGCCGCCCGGCGAGGCGAACTCGTCGAGCGAGCCGAAGACGATCTGCACGGGGATGCGCAGCGCCGCGAGGTCGCTGATGGTGGTCTGCGACTCGATCGTGTGCTCGAGCGAGCGCACGAACGGCACCCAGGTGCGCTCGTTCACGTCGACGAGCGGCAGCTCGAACAGCTTGCGCAGCACCGCCCCGTTGCGCAGCGTGAACTGCCGGTTCTCGCGGATGTAGCGGTACGCCTTGAGGTAGGCGTCCTGCACGAGGCGATCGCGGTCGTCACTGAGCGCCGCGGGGTCGACGTAGATGGGCGGGCTCACGAGCACGAGCCGCGCGACCCGCCGCGGGTTCCGGGCGGCATAGCGGGCCGCGATGAGCGCGCCCATCGAGTGCCCGACGAGCACGAAGGGCTCGCGCAGCCCCAGCGAGCGGATCGTGCGCGCGACGGCGTCGACGTGCTCGGCGAGCGTGTACTCGGCGCCCTCGGGCTGCGGCGAGTCGCCGAAGCCGAGCAGGTCGATGCCGATGCAGCGGTGCCGATCCTCGAGCAGCGGCACGACGGGGGTCCAGGTCACCGACGACGACGCGATGCCGTGCAGGAGCACGACCGCGGGGCCGCTGCCGGCATCCGTCGCGACGTGCAGCAGCGGCGCGCGCCGGAACGGATTCCACCCCATGCCCCGAGGGTAGCGGGGCGTGCGGCGGGGCGCGGCGGATGCGCTGCGCCGGCCTGCGTGATCGGATCGTGACCGCACGACGACCGAATCGTGATGAAGGTTGGGTGGTGCTCGCCCGCGGCCGCTTCTAGCGTGACGACATGAGGCACATCCCCCGATTCACAGCAGCCCTCGCCGCGGTGCTCGCGGCGAGCATCGCCCTCAGCGGATGCTCCGCCGGGTTCTCCGGCGCGGCCGACGAGGGCGGAGCGCCGTCGCGCGACGAGGCACCCCAGGCGGTCGACGGCGAGGGCGCGGCGCCGGATGCCGGGGCCGGCGGCGAGGAGCAGTCGCTCGTCGTGACGGGGTACGTCACGATCACGGCCGACGACCCGATCACCGCAGCCGAGGACGCCACCGCGATCGCGCTCGACGTCGGGGGCCGCGTCGACGCGCGTGCCGAGTCCGCCGCGACGGGCGACGGCGGGGCGTCGGCGACGCTCACGATGCGCGTCCCCGCCGACCGGCTCGAGGACGTGCGGGCGCGGCTCGCCGAGCTCGGCACGGTCGACAGCGCCCGGTTCGACTCGGTCGACGTGGGCGGGCGCGCCCGCGACCTCGACGCGCGCATCACGACCCTGCACACCTCGATCGCCCGCTACACCGAGTGGTTGGGTGACGCCGACACGACGGCCGACCTCATCGCGCTCGAGTCGGAGATCGCCTCGCGGCAGACGCAGCTGGAGTCGCTCGAGGCGGAGCGTCGGCAGCTCGCCGACCGGGTGGCGATGTCCACGATCACGGTCGAGCTGTACTCGGCAGCCCGCGCGCCCGCGCCGGAGGGGCCCACCACCTTCGGGGAGGGGCTCGTCGCCGGATGGACGGCGTTCGTCGGCTTCTGGGCCGCGGTCGCCGTGGGGCTCGGCGTGATGCTGCCCTGGCTCGTGCTGCTCGGGGGCGTGCTCGTCGTCGTCCTGGTGGTCGTGCGGCGTGCGGGGAGGGCGCGGCCGCCCGCCGCGGCGGCCCCGGCATCCGGGGACACCCCCGTCGGATGAGTCGGCACCTCCGACATGTGGACACCGTTCACATGTCGGAGGTTTCCGGCTACCCTTGCCCGGTGCGCACCTTCCTGCAGGTCCTCGTCAACACGGGGCTCGCCAACGTCACGACGAGCTACCTGTGGTTCGCGCTGACCTTCTGGGTGTACCTCGAGACGCGGTCGGTGCTCGCCACGGGCGTCATCGGCGGCGCCTACATGCTGCTCGTCGCGCTGTTCTCGATGACGTTCGGCACGATCGTCGACCGCCACCGCAAACATCGGGTGATGGTGTTCGCGAGCATCGTCACGCTCATCGCCTTCGGCATCGCGGGCGGCCTCTACCTGCTCTACCCCGAGCAGCAGCTCGTCGACATCGGCGGGCCCGCCTTCTGGTTCTTCACCGCGATCATCCTGATCGGCGCGGTCGTCGAGAACATGCGCAACATCGCCCTGTCGACCACCGTCACCCTGCTCGTGCCCGAGGAGCGGCACGCCAACGCCAACGGCATGGTCGGCACCGTGCAGGGGCTCGCCTTCACCGTCACGAGCGTGTTCAGCGGCCTCTCCATCGGCCTGCTCGGGATGGGGTGGACGCTCGCGATCGCCCTCGTGCTCACCGCCGGCTCGCTCGTGCACCTGCTGTTCCTGCGCATCCCCGAGGCCGAGCCCGTGCGCGAGCCCGGGCGCACCGGGCTGCTCGACCTGCGCGGCAGCATCGCCGCCGTGCGCGCCGCGACCGGGCTCTTCGCGCTGCTGATCTTCTCGACCTTCAACAACCTCGTGGGCGGCGTCTACATGGCGCTCATGGACCCGTACGGGCTCGAACTGTTCCCGGTCGAGTGGTGGGGCGTCGTGCTCGGCGTCACCTCGACGGGCTTCATCGTCGGCGGGATGCTGATCGCCAAGTTCGGCCTCGGGCGCAACCCCATCCGCACGATGCTGCTGTTCGTGATGATCATGGGCCTCATCGGCGCGCTCTTCACGCTCCGCGACTGGTGGTGGCTCTACGCGGGCGGCATCTGGCTCTACATGGCGCTCGTGCCCGCGATCGAAGCATCCGAGCAGACCGTCATCCAGCGCGTCGTGCCGTTCGCCACCCAGGGGCGGGTGTTCGGGTTCGCCGCCGCCTTCGAGTCGGCGGCCGCGCCCGTGACGGCGTTCCTCATCGCCCCGCTCGCCGAGTTCGCCATCATCCCCTACATGGAGACGGCCGCCGGCCGGGACGCCTTCGGCTGGCTGCTCGGCGACGGCGAGGCGCGCGGCATCGCGCTCGTCTTCCTCGTCGCGGGGCTCATCATGGTCGTCATCTCGGCGCTCGCCTTCCTCACCCGCTCCTACCGGCGCATCTCGGCGCTCTACCTGCACGAGCCCGCATCCGTCGAGGCCGAGCCCGCCGAACTTCCCTCGAGCAGCCGCGCCGCGGCCGCGGGCGGGGAGTCGACGCCCGCCTGAGGCGCGAGCGGGGTCACGGGGTGTCGCAGACCGCAACACTCGGTCACGATCGGCAACCTCGCGACGCACGGGGCCACCCGCCCGCGCGCCGGTGACAGGATCGACCGCGTGCGGCAGCGCGTCGCGGGAGGAGGACCGATGGGCGAGACGATCCGGGTGGTCGGCGTGAGCGGAAGCCCGACCGCGCCGTCACGCACGACGGCGCTCGTGGAGCGGGTGGCGCGGTCCTTCGCCGCGCAGCTCGGGGGTGAGGCCGAGGTCATCGAGCTCGCCACGGTGCTGCCGTCGCTCGCCGCCGGGGACGACGGAACGCATCCGGGCGCCGCCGCACGCGAGGCGCTGCGCACGGTCGAGGAAGCGGACGTGCTCGTCGTCGGCTCGCCCGCCTACCGCGCCACGTACTCCGGGCTGTTCAAGCTGTTCTTCGACCACGTGGAGCAGTACGCGCTCGTGGACGTGCCGGTCGTGCTCACGGCGACCGGCGGATCCGATCGGCACGCCCTGCTCGTCGAGCACCAGATGCGGCCGCTCTTCGGGTTCTTCCAGGCGCTCACCCTGCCGCTCGGCATCTACGCCAACGAACGCGACTTCGTCGACTCTCGCGTCGCATCCGAGGAACTCGAACAGCGCATCGACACCGCGCTCACCCGGGCGCTGCCGCTCGTGCGCAGCCAGCTCGCCGCGCGCGTGCGGCGGCCCGCGCTCAGCGCGTGACGCGTCAGGGGCAGCGCAGCAGGGTGCGACCTTCGCTCTGGCCTCGAGTGTGCTGGGCCATGGGCGCCCCGCACAGCGGGCACCCCCGCTCCTGCGCGGGCTCCGGCGCAGCCTGGTCGTAGGGGCCGAGCGGCGGCGGGCCGAGCCATGGGAACAGGCGGCGGTTGAGGCGGTTGAAGAAGCCGCGCCCATCGGCGAAGTCGTTGCCCCGGCTGAAGCCCGTTCCCTGTCGTGCCATATCCCCTCCAGCCTCTCATCCCCGGGACTGCATCGCTGACTGGTCGGTAAATCCCGTTATTCGTGCCGAATAACGGGATTTACCGACCAGTCAGCGATGCCGGGCCCGAGCTAGCGGGGCGCGAGGCGGCGCAGCTGGGTCACGTGGGCGGGCTCGAGCTCTTCGAGGCTCGAGGCGCCGAGCAGCTTCATGGTGCGCACGAGCTCGCCCGTGAGGATCTCGAGCGTGCGGTCGACACCCGCGCGGCCGCCCGCCATGAGGCCGTAGAGGTAGGCCCGCCCGATCATCGTGAACTTCGCGCCGAGGGCCACGGATGCCACGATGTCGGCCCCGTTCATGATGCCGGTGTCGACGCCGATCTCGACGTCCTTGCCCACCTCGCGCACGACATCCGGAAGCAGGTGGAACGGGATCGGCGCACGGTCGAGCTGGCGGCCACCGTGGTTCGAGAGCACGATGCCGTCGACGCCGCGGGCGGCGAGCGCCTTCGCGTCCTCGACGTTCTGCACGCCCTTGATGACGATCTTGCCCGGCCACATCTTGCGGATGACGTCGAGGTCGTCGAACGAGATGGTCGGGTCCATGGCGGCGTCGAGCAGCTCGCCGACCGTGCCGCCCGTCGTCGAGAGCGAGGCGAACTCGAGCTTCGGGGTGGTCAGGAAGTCCCACCACCACCACGGCCGCGGGATCGCGTTGACGATCGTGCCGAGGGTCAGCTGCGGCGGGATCGAGAAGCCGTTGCGCTTGTCGCGCAGGCGGGCACCCGCGACGGGGGTGTCGACCGTGAAGTGCAGGGTGTCGAAGCCCGCCGCGGCGGCCCGCTCGACGAGCCCGTACGAGATCTCGCGGTCGCGCATCACGTAGAGCTGGAACCAGTTGCGCCCCTCGGGGTTCGCCGCCTTGACGTCCTCGATCGAGGTGGTGCCGAGGGTCGAGAGGGTGAACGGGATGCCGTAGGCACCCGCCGCGCCCGCACCCGCGATCTCGCCCTCGGTCTGCATGAGGCGCGTGAACCCGGTCGGAGCGATCGCGAGCGGGAACGCGCTCGGCCCGCCGAGGATCGTGGAGCTCGTGTCGACGTCGGTGGCGGGGCGCAGGATGCGGGGGCTGAACTCGACGTCTTCGAACGCCTGGCGGGCGCGCGCGAGCGAGAGCTCGCCCTCGGCCGCGCCATCCGTGTAGTCGAACGCTGCGGTCGGGGTGCGGCGCTTGGCGATGTCGCGCAGGTCGTAGATGGTGAGCGCCTTGCCGAGGCGGCGACGCTTGCCGTTCAGCTCGGGCTTCTTGAACTTCATGAGCTCGAAGAGCTCGGCCGGGCGGGGGAACTGTCGCTTGACCACCGTGGTCACCTTCCGTCGGACGCGGGGCGCGTGTCGTAGTGCGCGAGCAGGCGGTCGCGCGACGCGAGGATGTGGGCCCGGGTGAGGTGCCCGGCGAGCGCCGTATCGCCCGCGGCGACGGCGTCGAGGATGCGGCCGTGCTCGATCGCGACCTCGTGGGTGCTGCGCAGGCGGTGGGCGTCGACCTGCGCGATGGCGAGTTCGATCTCGCCCATGAGCTGTGCGTGCAGCCGCGGCAGGCGCGTCGAGGGCGAGCCGTCGACGAGTGCGCGGTGGAAGGCGATGTCGATCGCCCAGTACGAGGCGTCGGATGCGAGCTCGACGAGCTGCGCGTGGGCGGCGGATGCGGCATCCGGCACCGCGGCCGCGCCCGCGAGCAGTTCGACGGCGGCCGACTCGACGGCCGCTCGGGCGGCGAACAGGTCGGCGAGGTCGGCGCGCTCGAGAACGGGGACCCGGGCCGCGTGGTGCGGCTCGCGCACGAGGAGTCCCTCGGCGACGAGCCGGTCGATCGCGATGCGCGCCGTCGGGCGGGCGACGTGGAAGGTGTCGGAGGCGAGGGCCTCGGTCACGGCGTCACCCGGCGCGAGCACGCCGGTGAGGATCGCGGTGCGCAGCGAGGCGACGACCGCATCCGGCCGGACCGCGGGGGCGGCTGCAGCATCCGTCGTCGTCATGATTGTCAGACAATATCAGATTGTCTGACAATCGGTGATGACGAGACGGTGATTTCGAGACGCGCTTCGCGCTCCTCAATCACCTCGCACGCGCAAGGCGGTGATGTCGAGACGCGCTTCGCGCTCCTCAACCACCTCGCACGGGCTCAGGTGCCGAGGAGCGGCGCAGCCGCGTCTCGACGCCACCGCCCGCGACGCTACGCCCAGCGCCCCGCGCGGTAGTCGGCCGTGATGCGCCGCACGGTGCCGCTGCGGCCGCGCACCACGATCGACTCGGTGCGGATCACGGGCCCGAGCTTGCGCACCCCCTCGAGCAGCGCGCCATCCGTCACCCCCGTCGCCACGAAGAAGGTGTTGTCGCCGCGCACGAGCTCGTCGGCCTCGTAGACGTGGTCGAAGAGCAGCCCCGCCGCCTCGCCGCGCTCGCGCTCCGCGTCGTCGCCCGGCACGAGCCGCCCCTGGATGAGCCCGCCGAGCGCCTTCACCGCGCACGCCGTCGCCACCCCCTCGGGGCTGCCGCCGATGCCGACGCACATGTCGAGGTCGCCGTCGAGCGACGCGGCCGCGATCCCGCCACCCACATCGCCGTCGAGCAGCAGGCGCACCCCGGCCCCCGCCGCGCGGATGTCGGCCACGAGCCCCTCGTGCCGCGGCCGGTCGAGCACGCCCACGGCGAGGTCGCCGATCGCCTTGCCCGAGGCCTTCGCGAGCGCGCGCAGGTTGTCGCCGATCGGGCGACGGATGTCGACGATGTCGACCCCCGCGGGCCCCGTCACGATCTTGTCCATGTAGAAGACGCTCGAGGCGTCGAGCATCGTGCCGCGGTCGGATGCCGCGATCATCGAGATCGCGTTCGGCCGGCCCGCCGCGGTCAGCGAGGTGCCGTCGATCGGGTCGACCGCGATGTCGCACTCGGGCCCGTCGCCGGTTCCCACCACCTCGCCGTTGAAGAGCATGGGCGCGCGGTCCTTCTCCCCCTCGCCGATCACGACCGTGCCGCGGAACGCGACCGTGCCGAGGAAGGCGCGCATGGCATCCACCGCCGCCCCGTCGGCGGCGTTCTTGTCACCGAGGCCCACGAAGGAGGAGGCACGGATGGCGGCCGCCTCGGTCGCCCGCACGAGCTCGAGCGCGAGGTTGCGGTCGGGCACCGCCGTTCCCAGCACGAAGCTCATGCGACGGCCTTCCCCGCGGCACCCACGTGGCCGAGGCGCTCGCGCAGCCCCGCGAGCTGGCGGCTGATCGCCTCGGGCAGCCGCTCACCGAACGCGGCCAGGAACGCCTCCGTGTCATCCGCCTCGTGCAGCAGCGCCCGCTCGTCGATCCGGAACAGCTCCCGCCACGCCTCGTCGGTCACGCCCGCCGCCCGGTAGTCGATCGTGCCGACCGCGGGCACCTTGCCGAGCGGGGTGTCGGATGCCGGGGCCTCCCCCGCGATCCGCTCCACGATCCACGCGAGCACGCGTCCGTTCTCGCCGAAGCCCGGCCACAGCCACTCGCCGCCCTCGCCCTTGCGGAACCAGTTCACCTGGAACACCGCGGGCACACCTCCCGTGCGGCGCAGTCGCGCGCCCACGTCGAGCCAGTGCTGTATGTAGTCGCCCATGTGGTAGCCGCAGAACGGCAGCATCGCGAAGGGGTCGCGGCGCAGCTCGCCCACCTGCCCCTCGGCCGCCGCGGTGCGCTCGGATGCGATGGTCGCGCCCAGGAACACCCCGTGCTCCCAGTCGCGGGCCTCCACGACGAGCGGCACGTTCGTGGCGCGCCGCCCGCCGAAGATGATCGCGTCGACCGGCACACCGTTCGGGTCGTCCCAGTCGGGCGCGATGGAGGGGCACTGCGCGGCCGACACGGTGAACCGCGAGTTCGGGTGGGCGGCGGGACGACCGCTCTCCGGACTCCACGGCTCGCCGCGCCAGTCGACGAGCCCGTCGGGCGGGGTGGGGGTGAGCCCTTCCCACCACACGTCACCGTCGGGCCGCAGTGCCACATTCGTGAAGATCGTGTTGCCCCACAGCGTGTCGACGGCGGTGGGGTTGGTGGCGCGCCCCGTGCCGGGGGCGACGCCGAAGAAGCCGGCCTCGGGGTTGATCGCCCGCAGGCGGCCGTCGGATCCGGGGGCGAGCCACGCGATGTCGTCGCCGAGCGTCTCGATCTGCCAGCCGGGCAGACTCGAGCGCAGCATCGCGAAGTTGGTCTTGCCGCAGGCGCTCGGGAACGCGGCGGCGATGTGGAAGCGGCGCCCGCGCGGGTCGGTGACCCGCAGCAGCAGCATGTGCTCGGCGAGCCAGCCCTCCTCACGTGCCATGACGGAGGCGATGCGCAGGGCGAAGGCCTTCTTGGCGAGGATCGCGTTGCCGCCGTAGGCGGAGCCGAAGGAGATGATCTCGCGCGTCTCGGGGAAGTGGCAGATGTACTTCGTGGGGCTCGAGGGCCACGGCACGTCCTGCTGCCCGGGCTCGAGCGGCGCACCGACCGAGTGCAGGGCGGCGACCCAGCGGGCGCCGGCCCGGATGCGGTCCCGCACCGCGTCGCCCACGCGCGTCATGATCGACATCGACGCGACCACGTAGGCGGAGTCCGTGAGCTGCACACCGTAGCGGGAGAGGGCGCCGCCGACGGGGCCCATCGCGAACGGCACGACGTACATGGTGCGGCCGCGCATGGAGCCCGCGAACAGGCCGCGCAGCTCCTGGCGCATGGCATCCGGTTCGCGCCAGTTGTTGGTGGGGCCGGCGTCGGCCTCGGATGCCGAGCAGATGAAGGTGCGCGCCTCGACGCGCGCCACGTCCTCGGGGTCGCTGCGCGCGAGGAAGCTGTACGGGCGATGCTCGGGGTTGAGGCGGATGATGCGTCCCTCCTCGACCATCTCGTGCAGCAGCGCGTCGAGCTGGGCACGCGATCCGTCGACCCAGACCACCCGATCGGGCTGCGTCAGCTCCGCGTTCTCGGCGACCCACTCCTCGAGCGAGCGGGTGGGGGCGACGGGGGCGAGCGGCGCGGTCATGATGTTCTCCTCAAGAATCAGCGTGATTCCACTGTGCGCGCAGAATCCGCCCGATTGAGCACGCTGAGGGTGGCAAATTTGCTGATTATTGCCGTAGCGTGCATTCATGCCCGATCTGACGACCCTCGGCCAGCGGATGCGGCACTACCGCACCGCCGCCGGCCTCACCCTCGGCGAGCTCGGCGACGCCGTCGGGGTGTCGGCGAGCCAGCTCTCGCTCATGGAGAACGGCAAGCGCGAACCCCGCCTCTCGCTGCTGACCGCCATCGGCGAGCGCCTCGGCGTGCCGGTCGCCGAACTGCTCGACGACACCCCTCCATCCGCCCGCGCCGCCCTCGAGATCGAGCTCGACCGGGCCCAGGCGACCCAGCTCTACGCCGAGCTCGGCCTGCCCGCCCTGCGCCCCGGCCGCACGATGCCCGACGAGGTGCTCGAGACGCTCGTCGGGCTGCACCGCGAACTCGACCGCCGCTCGCGCGAGAAGATCGCCACCCCCGAGGAGGCCCGGCGCGCCAACACCGAGCTGCGCGCGCGGATGCGCGAGCGCGACAACCACATCGCCGCGATCGAGGAGCTCGCGGAGGAGGTGATGGGCGACGTCGGCTACGAGCGCGGCGCCGTCACCCACCGGATGGTGGCCCGCATCGCGCAGCGGCTCGGCTTCGAGCTCGTGCACGTGGGCGACCTGCCGCACTCGGCCCGCTCGGTCACCGACCTCCAGAACGGGCGCATCTACCTGCCGCCGGCCTCCATCCCGGGCGGCCACGGCCTCCGCTCGATGGCGCTGCAGGCCGTCGCGCACCGGCTGCTCGAGCACCACGCGCCGCACGACTACGCCGAGTTCCTGCAGCAGCGGCTCGAGATCAACTACTTCGCGGCGGCCTGCCTCATGCCGCGCGCGCAGGCCGTGCGGTTCCTCACCCAGGCGAAGTCCGACCGCGACATCGCCATCGAGGACTTCCGTGACGCCTTCGGGGTCACCCACGAGGCGGCGGCGCTGCGCTTCACGAACCTCGCCACGGCGCACCTCGACATGCGCGTGCACTTCCTGCGGGTGGGCGACGACGGCTCGGTCGCGAAGGCGTACGAGAACGACCGCCTGCGGCTGCCCACGGATGTGACGGGCGGCGTCGAGGGGCAGATCGTGTGCCGCTACTGGTCGGCGCGCACGGCGTTCGCCCGCACCAACCGCACAACCGAGTTCTACCAGTACACCGACACGCCCGAGGGCACCTTCTTCGAGTCGACCCAGACCGGCACGAGCGCCACCGACGAGTTCTCGATCACGATCGGGGTGCCGTTCGCCGAGTCGAAGTGGTTCCGCGGCCGCGAGGCGACCCGGCGCGAGCAGTCGCGGTGCCCGGATGCGAGCTGCTGCCGCCGCCCGCCGTCGGAGCTCGCCTCACGCTGGGCGGGCAGAGCCTGGACGAGCGCGAAGGTGCACGCGCACATCTTCTCGCCCCTGCCATCCGGAACCTTCCCGGGCGTTGACGACCGGGAGCTCTATGAGTTCCTGGAGGCTCACGGCGCCTCAGAGTGATGCCCACCCCGCTCGCCCCGCCTGGGGGTGGTCAAACGCTGTAGCGCGAGCCGCATCGGTGGTCGAGCTTTGCGCCCGCAATATGCCGCCACCAACACGGATGCCGTTGGTCGCTGAGGCCCGGCGCCCCGGCCGCACGCAGCCGACGTGCGCGCCAGTCTCTGGCGTCGCGCGGCAGAAGTCTCCGCCGCTCTCTGCCACTCGCTGCAGCGTTTGACAGCACGCGGAGGGCGGAGGCGGGCCGTCGGCGGGTGTCAGCTCGGGGACGTGGTCACGCTGGAGGCGCGGAACAGCCGCTCCATCCACAACCACACGACGATGCCCGTGCCCACGGTCACCACGGCGCCACCGAGCATCGTCAGCGCGATGCCGAGGGCGGCGGCGCCGAGCACATCGTCGACCGTGCTCGCCGTGCCGAAGATGAGCCCCGTCAGCGCGCCGACGCTCGCGGTCAGCACGGCGGCGATCACGAGCCCCACCGCGACGCCGAATCCGGTCACATAGCCGGGGCGTGCGACCCCGTGGGCTCGCAGCACGAAATAGCTCACGAGGCTGCCCGCCGCGACCAGCACGAGTCCGGTGAGCGCGAACCCGAGCGTGACACTCCCGAGGGCGGCGGGGTCGATGCGCTCGAGCGTCGAGTTCGCCTCGGCGGCTGCTGTCGCCCCGCTCACGATGTTCGCCACCACCACCACGAGGGCACGGATCACGGTCGCCAGGTACCAGACCGCGAGCGGCACGGCCAACTGGATCACCCCGAGCGTCACGAGCGGCAGCGAGAGAGCCCCGGCGACGATGGCGCCACGCCGTACACGTCTGCGAGCCACCACCTCCGGGTCGACCGGCGCGGGCTCGTCGACCGGCGCGGGCTCAACCGCGGGGGCCTCGGCCGCGTCGAGCTCTTCGCCAGGTGCTGGTGTCGGATCGAGCACCGGCGCGCTCGGGGACTCAGGCGCTGGCTCGGGCGTGGTGGTTTCGCTCACGTCCTCATCTTGCCGCGCGATCGCCCCCAGGTCGACTGCGGATGCGCTCCGCGCGTCGACCGCGACCGACGACGAGCATCGCCCCGAGCAGCACCGCGAACACTCCGACGGCCGCCGGTGCGGCGGCATCCGCACCCGTGCCGACGAGTTCGGAGTCGATGGCCGATGCCACGGTGCTCGGGCTCGGCGTCGGCGTCGCACTCGGCGTCGGCGTCGCACTCGGCGTCGGCGTCGTAGTCGGCGTCGGCGTCGGCGTCGTGGTCGGCACCGGCACCGGCGTCGTGGTCGGTGTCGGTGTCGGTGTCGGCGTCACGATCGCCTCCCACTGCGCGGCGAACACCTGACCGTTCGCCGCGTCGCCGCCGACGGGTGCGGCACCGCCGGGCACCGACTGCCAGCCGAGGAAGGTGTAGCCGCTGCGTGCGGGCCACGTTCCGGGCACGGCGCCCAGGGCGCCGCCCACGGTCGCGGCGCGCACGACGAAGTCGCTGCCCGCGCCCCCGTCGTCGGGGTCGAAGGTCACCGTCGAGACGGGTCCCAGCGCGCCCGCGCCCGGCGCACCCTGGACGCCGGGGTCGCCGCCGAAGCCGGGTGTCCCGGGGGATCCGCCCGGGCCGGGCAGGCCGCCCGCACCGGCCACACCCGCAGCACCGGCCGCACCGCCGTTGCCCGGGATGCCGGCGGCGCTGTCGCTGAGTGCACCCAGGTTGTCGATGCCGGTTCCGCCCAGCCCGCCCGTGCCACCCGTCATCACGACGCCTCCGGCACCGCCCGTGCCGCTGAGTCCGTTGCCTGCACTCCCGTTTCCAAACGCGCCGGCAGAGCCGCCCGCACCTCCGGCGCCGGCAGAACCGCCCGCGCCACCGGTGCCACCCGTCCCGTGCACAGCGCCGCCAGGCCCACCGAGCGCGCCCGTGTTGATCATGCCGTCACCACCGGCGCCCCCCGTGCCGCCGGTCCCGCTGGTCCTCCCCCCGGCTGCCCCGTCGCCGGCGTCGCCACCCGTGCTCGAACCGACTCCGCCGTGACCGCCCGCGCCACCCGCGCCGCCGCTGCCCGCACTGCCGCCCGCGCCACCTGCTCCGCCGTCGCCTGCGATGTCGGTGTCTTCGCCACCCACGACTCCCGTGCTCAGAACGCCGGGGCCGCCCGCACCACCGGTGCCCGCGAAGGCTCCCGTGGTGCCGCCCGTGCCGCCGCGGCCTCCGTCTCCACCGGCGCTCCCGCCGGCACCGCCCGCACCACCGGCACCGCCCGCGCCACCGGCGCCCGCGGGGCCGCCGGCTCCGCCGTTGCCACCCGTCGCCGAGATGGTCGAGTCGCTCG
>Ga0206103_100555_pt1 | contig 18576 bp, 15 predicted proteins | sample 1B5Ametagenome_FD_148638 | JGI IMG/M metagenome (GOLD analysis project Ga0206103, IMG submission 148638) | Enriched microbial communities from leaf-cutter ant dump, University of Wisconsin, Madison, United States - 1B5A | ecosystem: Environmental > Terrestrial > Nest > Insects nest > Nest dump... | reverse complement strand
CGCCCCTCCAGATCCGCGTGGCGTGCGACGGCTAGACTGCCGCCTCTACGACCCTACGGCCCACGACCGGGAAGGCACGACGCGTGCGGAAGCTCCTGGCGCAGTTCGCGCGCTTCGGCGCGGTCGGACTCGTCGGCGTGGTGATCGACCTCGGCGTGTTCAACGTGCTGCGCGCCACCGTGTTCGCGCCAGAGACAATCCACGAGGGGCCCGTGCTGGCGAAGGTCGTCTCGACCCTGCTCGCGATCGTGGCCAACTGGGTCGGCAACCGCTTCTGGACCTTCCGCGCGCACCGCGGACGCCAGCTCTGGCGCGAGTTCGTCGAGTTCCTCGCCGTGAGCCTCGGCGGGTCGGCGATCGGCCTTGCGTGCCTGTGGGTGTCGCACTACCTGCTCGGCTTCACGAGCATCCTCGCCGACAACATCTCGGGCAACGTCGTCGGGCTCGCGCTCGGCACCGCCTTCCGCTTCACCCTCTACAAGCTCTGGGTTTTCGCGCCGCACCGTGGCGACTCGGCCCCCGCGCTGTTTCCGGATGCGGAGGACGCCGCACCGCCGTCACCGCATGCGCCCACGGCGCACCGTGGTCGCCTCGACCCCCTCTGACCGTGACGACGCGGGTTCCGCCGTCTCCGCCGTCGACGGCGGAGCGTCGAGCTGCCAGGCGCCGATGCCGAGCGAATCGAGCCCACCGAGCCCAGACGCGTTGGCCAGCATGACGCTGTGAGCCAGGAGCACTGCAGCGATGACGAGGGCGGCGAGCAGGCTCGGGCCGATGGCGGACACGAGCCGCCCGGGTGTTCGGCGGGGCGCTGCGATGTCATCCGGCGCCTCGGACTCTGCCGCGGTCGGCGGCAGTTCCTCGCCGGGGGAACGCCTGTGCAGTCGACGCTTGCGCGGCCACAACCCGATCGTGACGAACACCCCCGCGACGAGGGCGAGCACGATGGGCAGGAACTTGAGTCCGTTGCCGGCGCCGTCGATCGCGAAGATCTCCTCCCCGAGGATGTCGCGCCCCGTCGGATGCCACGGGTCGGGTGCCGATCGGTTGTCGCCGCGCACGGTCCAGGCGCCGTCCGCGTCGACGGAGCGCAGCCGATGGATGATCTGGTAGCCCTCGCCCTGCTGCCCCTCGGGGATCGTGTACACGACGATGTCGCCCGGCTGATAGTCGGAGGTGCGCCACCCGATGACCATGTCACCGGTGTAGTGCGTGGGCTGCATCGAGGTGCCCGAGACGATCGTGAGGCTGAGCCAGCCTCCGAGGGTCGCGGGCCAGATCGCCAGGACCACCGCGATGCACCCCGCCCAACCCACCAGGGCTCGGAGGCGTTCGCGGACGGTCACGACGCGCTCGCCTCGAGGGCGATGAGCACGCTGTCCAGTGCGCGCACGGAGACCACGCGCGGCAGCTCGATGCGGATGGGGTCGCGCCCCTGCGTGGCGACAACGGCCTCTCCGAGAACGTCACGGCCGGAATCGACGATCACGACGTGCAGCGTGTGCTCGTCGGGGAACGGGATCGACTGTCGGCTCGGCTGCACCGTGAGCTCGTCGATCACGAAGTCCCCGATGGGCGCGTGGTACCTCGCCGCACCCCAGGTCACCTGGACACCACCCTCGTAGCCCTCGATGATCCGCTGTTCACCTTCGAGTCGGATCACGTCGTCTCCTCGGATCACGGTCGCGGCGATGAGGATCGCCGCGACCGTGATTCCGACGGCGCCCGCAAGGAACCGTCGGCGGGGCAGACTGTCGTCTGCCTCGTCGTCGAACTCCTCGCGGGCGCTCATGGTGATCAGCCGACGACGGGGAGGTCGACGTTGTGCAGCACGACGGCGACGTTGACCGCGTCGTGCACCGAGATGCTGTCGTCGAAGGTGAACACCTGCTCGTTCGACTCGCCGTCGGTCGTAGCCGTCGCCTCGCCGAGCGAGACGCCGTCGGCGTCCGCGACCGTCACCCGCATGTCGCCGGCGGGGATCGGGTCGTCGCTGTTGCGAGTCACCACGAGCTCCGTGATGCGGTACTCCTCGGTGTCTGCGTCGTAACTCGGGTCGCCCCAGGTAACGATGACACCGTCGGTGATCGGGTCGGCCATAACGGCGCTCTCCGCACCGATCTGCTCGACGATGATGCCGCCAAGGCCGGCCGCCGAGGCGAGGGCGACGGCGGCCACGCCGACGCCAACGCCGACGGCGATGAACGCGCCACGGCGCTTCTTCTGGGTGGTGTTACGGGTGTTGCTCATGGTTGTTCTCCTTGCTTGTGTTCGGGTGTCAGGACTCAGGACATGAAGCGGATGGTCTGGTCGCGCAGTTCGAGACCCTGGATCTGCGCGGCGCCGCCGCCCTCGACGTGGAAGCCGTATCCGGCAACCGTCATCACGTCGACGATCGGCGCCGTGACGCTCAGCGGGTCGCCAGGGGCCATGCCGGCCTGGCCCCACCGATTGGCGAGCGACCACGACTCGGTCGAGATCCACCGGGTGTCGAGACCGGCGCCCGTGTTCCAGCAGTCCGCGAGCTCCACGGTCGTCCAGGTCGTGCCGGCCTCGAGCTCGCACGTCAGGATCGTCGTGTTGAGGGGCTCGCCCTCCGCGCCGTAGGCGAGACGCACGTCCAGCCAGAGGCTGCTGCCCGCGTCCACCCGCGCCACGACAGTCGCGAGGCCGGTCGTCGTGATCTCGTCGCCCGTCTCCGGATCGATCTCACCGTTCGTCGCGCCCGTGAAGAAGTTGGACCAGTCCAGCTTGGCGTCGTAGGTGTTGTCGATCGCCTCGTAGTGGCGCGACCCCGCGTCGTGCAGCACCGATCCACCCGCGGCGATCTGCAGAATCGGCTCACCTTCGGCGGTGTCGACGACCGCGACGGTTCCGTCACCCGAGGACTGCCAGACGGCACCCGGAGCCTTGCTCACCTGGCCGGCACCCGCGAGGTAGTTGGCTTCGCCTGCGGCACCGAGGGTCGTGAAGACGACGGCGACACGGTGGATGTCCTCTGCAGGAATCGGATCGGTCAGGAAGAAGTACTGGTACGAGAGGAAGCCGTTGACCTCGGCGGTCGCCTCGGTGATGGTCTCACCATCGGCGTCAGCAACTGTCGCCATGAGACGCCCTGCGGGCAGAGCCTCGTCGGAATCGCGTTCGACGACGAAGTAGCTCACAACGTAGCTCCTGCTGTCGGCGTCGTACTCCGGGTCTCCCCAATCGACGATGACGCCGTCGGTGAACGGGTCGGCGACGACCCTCGACTCGGCGCCGATCTGCTCGACGATGATGCCGCCAAGGCCGGCCGCTGAGGCGAGGGCGACGGCGGCGATGCCGACGCCCGCGCCGATGGCGATCAGCGCGCGTCGCCGGTTTCGTGTTCGTGTCATGACTCTGCTCCGTGATCCGTGTGTCAGTGAATCGGGTTGGTGCCGGTGGGCGCAGAGGCCCCGGCATGCGGTCATGTTTCCCCGGTCGAACCGGTTAAACGAGTTGTCTACCCGTGTACTGGGGGTATGATTGACGAATCTTTTCAGACACTGGCTATTGTCTTTTCTGAGTTGATTTGATATAGAACACAAATCTTGCATGTGTCGCGCGCGACGGGGCGTCAACGTGTCCCCCGAATCCCTCGAACCATTCGCCGGGTCTACCGGTTCCGACGCGCGAGCTGTCCCCCGACCGGGGTCACGCGACGCACTCCCGGAATCCTCGACGTTGCCGACACCGCACGCTGTCGACGCGCGCCGCTCGCGCCACCTCCCCGTGACCCCTGCCCCCACTTGAGGGACGTCCGGGTGAACAGATGGGCGAAAGCGGCCGATTCGGCGACCGACTCCATCGCGTGCAGGAATCATGGAGGTGACGCAGCGCGATGACCGCGGTGCGCGCCGTGCGGATCAGTTCGTGCGGAGGAGCCACATGGGAGGAACCGTCGTGACGGGGGCAGCGACGACACCCGGGTTCGCGCCATCGCCCGGTCGAAGCCCCGATCAGCGCGCGTTCCCGCGGTCATCCCGTGGGCACATCGTGCGACATCGCCTCCACGCTCCGTTCCAGCGCGAGGCCCCGATCACGATCGTGCGTGGCCCCTACAAGGCGGGCAAGACGGCTCTCGTACGCGAGTGGCTCGCCGGGTATCCGGACGAGCACCGCGCAGACATCTGGGTGGTGGTGGACAGAGACAGCACTCGTGCTACCTTCTGGCCCCGCGTGCGCGAGGCGCTCGACGCCGACGAATATGACGACGACTTTGGCGCGGTGACCCGCGCCGTGCGCAGCCGTGCGGGAGCAGTCGTTCTGGTGCTCGACAACTTCGAACGAGTCGTCGACTCGAATGTGTACGACGACCTTGCTCATCTCCTGATTCGCTGCCCAGAGCTGCGCGTCGTCCTCGTCACCCGCCGCACCACAGAGTGGGAGATGGGTCGAAGCACACCCAGTCTCGATGTGGAGGTTCTCGCCTGGCCGCACCTCGCCTTCGACGTGCGTGAGACGAGCGAGCTGATGAGCATCCGCGGCGTCGAGTACGACCCGAAGTCGCTCACGAGCGCCACCGAAGGGTCCCCAGGGCTCATTGCGAGCGCCATCGCGTCGCTCGTCGAGGCTCCGCTCACACCTGACGAACTCGATCACCACCTCGCCCGCTCGCTCACACCGCGCATCCGTCGGCTGCTCGATGACCGTCGCCGACGGGTCGCACGCCTCGCCGCGGTACCGCAGCTCACCGAAGGACTCGCCGAGACGCTGAGCCCCTCAGCGGAGGACGCGACAGAGGTGCTCTCCGTCGTCGAGACCGCTGGCCTCGGCAGCTGGATCGGCGAGCCGGGAGAGCGCCGATTCCGCCTGCTCCGTGCGGCGCGGCTCGCCCTGCGCGCGGAGATCGCGCCGGATGAGGAACGCGACGCATTGCGCATCGCGCGCGAGTGGTTCGTCGAGAACGACGAGTTGTTCATGGCGTTCCTGATGGCGCTGGAGTCCGAGGAGATGGGGGAGGCCGCGCACATCTACCGTCATGCAGCCGCCGAGGTGCGCACATGGCCGCGCGAGCGCATCGCGCCTGCCATCGCCCGGGTTCCTCGTCAGCTGCTGGCCGAGGAGCCGACGCTGCTCGGGCTCCTCGGCTGGTGCATGCTGGGCGAGAAGTCGGGGACCTCGAATGCCATGACAGTGCTCGCCTGGGCGGGGCGTCGCATCGCCGACGACCCCACCCGGGCGCCCGCCGACCGCCTCTTCACCCTCGCGATCAAGTCGATGGCCGAGCGGCTGGGCGGTGACACGGAGGCCGCCATCGCGACGGCACGGTTCGGGGCGATCGTGATGGACGACGTGGAGCCAGCCGACGACGAGACACGGGACGTGCTCCCGGTCGTCGCGGGACAGTTCGGGCAGAGCCTGCTTGCGCGCGGCGAGTTCGATGAAGCCGCCGCCGTATTCGCGCGCGGCTGGGATCCCGCGGCGCGCGGCCCCCTCTCGCACGATGTCGCCACGCTCCTGGCTGTCACGCATGCGCTCCGCGGCGATATCACCACGACCGAGGCGCTCCTGCGCCACCTGCCGTCCCGCCCCCGTTGGGTCGGTTCGCGCGACCTGTACACGGCTCCGCTCTTCCATCTCGCCCGCGCCGAGATGCACATCGAACACCTCGACTTCCCTTCTGCCCAGTCCGAGCTCGCCCGGATCGCTCGGGTGCTCGACCGCAGCGAGCACTGGCCGTGGCTCGTGGCGGCCCAGGCGCGCATCGACATCGGCACCGGGCACCCGGCCGCGAGCCTTGCCACCATCGAGGCGCGGTTGCGCGACGACGCGAGCGCGATCTCGCGGTATGCCCGGGGCGGACTCGCGATGCACCACTCCTTGCTCCTTCTCGCGCGCGGCCGGCCGCGGGAGGCAGAAGGCGTGCTCGGCGCCGAGCCCGCCTCTGACCCCCGCATCGTGATCGCACGCGGCATCCTGCACCTCGCCACGGGCCGCCCGTTGGAGGCGTATACATCGGCGCACCGCGCCCTTCGCACGCCCCAATCGCCGCGCACGCGCACGACCCTGCTGCTGGTCGCCTCGGCCGCGCGGCTGCGTACTCGCCCGGCAGGGATCGACCCGCTCGTGGACGAACTCGCCGCCCTGCTCACGGAGTACGGTCTGCGCTATCCGTTCACGCTCCTGACGGCGGACGACCAGGCAGCGGTGCGCGCCGCTCTCGCCGAACGCGACCTCCCGCGTGCGCGAGCGGCCATCGACACTCTCAACGGCATCCCGAGTTTCATCACCGCCGCACCACCCCAGGAACAGCTCAGCGCCCGCGAGCTCGTCGTCCTCGCCGAGCTCGCGGGCACGGCGAGCCTCGGACGGATCGCAGAACGCCTCTTCGTCTCGCAGAACACCGTCAAGGCGCAAGTACGGAGCATCTACCGCAAGCTGGGCGCGGCCTCCCGCGAGGAAGCCGTGATCCTCGCGAGCGAACAGCACCTGATCTGACGTGAGGCCGAGGCTCGGTCAGGGCCGGACGCGGAGGGCATACGCGAGGGGTGATGGCGTTAGCGGTGCCCGAACGCGACCGTCTCGTCCGGTGGCCGCGACTGCTCCTGCTGACGCCGCCCCGCGATCGGGTTCACCGACAGCTCCATGAGGTCATGCAGAGTCGACTGCACGAGGTTGGCTCCCGGCACGTCACGCAGCACGACCGGGTGCTCGAGGCCCGTGTTGATGAGCACGTCGCCCGAACCGAAGAGCGCCTGCAACCCCGCCTTGCGCACCGTCACGTCGTAGCCGCGGCTGTGCAGCAACTCCTGACGGGTGCGCACGAAGATGCCACCGCGCAGCACGATGCGGCGCGTGGTGATCGTGTAATTCCGGCCCAGCCACGCGATGAGCGGCAACAAGAACAGGAGGATCGCCACGAGGGCGCCCGCCCCGAGCACCGCACCGTTCATCCACGGCTCCGCGAACGCGCCACCGAAGTACCCGGTCGCCGCAGCATCCGCCACGAGCACCATGCACGGCCAGAACAGGGCGCGCCCGTGGGAGCGCAGGCGCGCCACCACGACCTCCGGTCGCACCGTGTGCGCGGCACCGGGATCACCGGGCACGACGAACTGGCTCATGCTCCTGTTCTAGCGGACGTGCGTCACGTCCCCCGCCGCGACAGACCGGGCGACGCCATCCTCGCCCTGCACCACGAGCCGGCCCTCCTCATCGAGGTCGACAGCGGTGCCGCGCAGCTCCCGCCCGTCTGGCAGCTCGACGCGCAGCTGTCTGCCGAGGGTCACGCATCCGGCCCGTGCCTCTGCACGGATCCCCGACGCCTCGGCGCCCAGCGCGACGTAGCGCCGCACCCGGTTGCGCAGGCCGCCGAGGTAGGTGGCGAGCACCGCATCCTCGAGCGCGTCGTCGACCTCGAGCCCCTCGAGGGCGAGCGAGGTCGCGGTCGGCACGGGAAGCTCACCATGTGCCATCCGGGTGTTGATGCCGGAACCGACAACGACCCCAGAGCCCGACGGCAGCATCTCCGCAAGGATGCCGCAGAGCTTGCGGTCGCCGACGAGCACATCGTTGGGCCACTTGAAACCCCACGGCCGCCCCGGCAGAACGGATCCGATGGCCTCCGACATCGCCAAGCCCGCGATGATCGGCAGCCAGCCGAGCCGCTCCGGCGGCACCGGGGTCCCGTCGGGCGTCGTCGGTCGCAGCAGCACCGACACCGCAACGGCCGCGCCGGGCGGAGCCGTCCAGGCGCGCCCCAACCGCCCCCGGCCCGCGCTCTGGTATCGCGTCAGCATGACCGTCAGGTCGGCCATGCCCTCCCGGTCGGCACGAGCCGACAGCTCCGAATTGGTCGAGCTCGACGACGCCACCTCGTAGAAGTCACCCGCGATGGCTCGGCTGCGGTCGAAGCTCATGACGGGAAGCCTAGGATGAGCTTCATGCCGTCCGCGCGAACGCCCCGGCCCGGGCGCGTCCTCGTGGTGACGCCGACCTACGACGAAGTCGACAACCTCGAGCACACGGTCTCCGCGCTGCGCGCCGCCGTTCCCCACGCCGACATCCTGGTTGTCGACGACGCGAGCCCCGACGGCACGGGCGAGCTCGCCGACCGGCTCGCCGCATCCGACCCCGGCCTGCACGTGCTGCACCGCACCGGGAAGGACGGCCTCGGCCGCGCCTACCTCGCCGGATTCGCCTGGGCGCTCACGCGGGGCTACGCGGTGATCGTCGAGTTCGACGCCGACGGTTCGCACCCGGCCGACGCGCTGCCCACGATGCTCGCCACCCTCGACGCGGATGCCGACACGGGCCTTGTGATCGGCTCGCGTTGGGTGCCGGGCGGCAGGCTCGTCGACTGGCCCGCCGCACGCCGCCGTCTCAGCAAAGCGGCGAATGCCTACGCGCGCATCATGTTGCGGCTTCCCGTGCGAGACGTCACGGCCGGCTACCGCGCCTACCGGGCCGAGGTGCTCGCCCAGATCGCGCACGAGGTGGTCGACTCGCGTGGATACTGCTTCCAGATCGACCTCACGATCCGCACCCACGATGCCGGTTGGCGCATCCGTGAGGTGCCGATCACCTTCACCGAGCGCCGGGCGGGCTCCTCCAAGATGAGCCGTGCGGTCGTCGTCGAGGCGATGTGGCGCGTCACGGTGTGGGGGCTGGCCCGGATGCTGCACCCGCGCCCGACCCGCGCGAAGCGCCAAGGGGCGACCCCGAGTTTTGTCGAACGACACAGCACCTCACCGGGTGAGGGCGCCGGATAGGCTGAACGCCGTGACCGACGAGACCCACGCCCACGACCTCACGACCGCCGGCAAGCTCGCCGACCTGAAGGCGCGCTATCACGAGGCCGTGACCGCGAGCGGTGAGGCCGCGATCGCAAAGCAGCACGCCAAGGGCAAGAAGACCGCGCGCGAGCGCATCGAGCAGCTGCTCGACCAGGGTTCCTTCGTCGAGCTCGACGAATTCGTGCGGCACCGCACACATGCCTTCGGCATGGAAGACAAGCGGCCGTACGGTGACGCGGTCGTCACCGGCACGGGCACCATCCATGGCCGCCAGGTTGCCGTGTATGCGCAGGACTTCACCATCTTCGGCGGTTCGCTCGGCGAGGTCGCGGGCGAGAAGATCATCAAGGTGATGGAGCTCGCCCTCAAGACCGGCGTGCCCATCATCGGCATGCTCGATTCGGGCGGCGCTCGCATCCAGGAGGGGGTGGTCGCGCTCGGCAAGTACGGCGAGATCTTCCGCCTCAACACGGCCTCGTCCGGCGTCATCCCGCAGATCTCGATCATCCTCGGCCCCGCCGCCGGCGGCGCCGTCTACGGTCCGGCGCTCACCGACTTCGTGATCATGGTCGACAAGACCAGTCAGATGTTCGTCACGGGTCCGGATGTCATCCGCACCGTCACGGGCGAGGACGTCGGCATGGAGGAGCTCGGCGGCGCGCTCACCCACAGCCAGCGGACGGGCGTCTCGCACTACCTCGCCTCCGATGAGGACGATGCACTCGACTACGCGCGCACCCTGCTGAGCTTCCTGCCCGACAACAATCAGGCGGAACTCCCGGTGTACGAGTCCGAGACCGAGCTCGAGATCAACGACTCCGACCGGCGTCTCAACACGATCATCCCCGACTCCCCCAACCAGCCCTACGACGTGAACGAGGTCATCGAGAGGCTCGTCGACGGTGGCGACTTCCTCGAGGTGCAGCCGCTTTTCGCTCCCAACATCGTGATCGGCTTCGCGCGGATCGAGGGGCACTCGGTCGGCATCATCGCGAACCAGCCGAGCCAGATGGCGGGAACCCTCAACATCGACGCCGGCGAGAAGGCGGCCCGCTTCGTGCGGTTCTGCGACGCGTTCTCGATCCCGATCCTCACGATCGTCGACGTGCCCGGATATCTTCCCGGCACCGACCAGGAGTGGACGGGTGTCATCCGCCGCGGCGCCAAACTGCTGTACGCCTACGCCGAGGCGACCGTTCCGCTCGTGACCGTGATCACCCGCAAGGCCTATGGCGGTGCCTACATCGTCATGGGCTCGAAGCAGCTGGGCGCCGACCTCAACTACGCCTGGCCGACCGCCGAGATCGCGGTGATGGGCGGCCAGGGTGCTGTCAACATCCTGTACCGCAACGAACTCAAGCAGGCGGAGGAGGCGGGGCGCGACGTCGCCGAGGTGCGCAGCGAGCTCGCCAACGAGTACACCTACAACGTGGCGTCGCCCTACCTTGCGGCCGAGCGGGGCGACCTCGACGGGATCGTCGAACCTGCCGCGACCCGCCTGGTCATCATCAAGGCACTGCGGGCGCTGCGCACCAAGCGCGCCTCGGTACCGGCGAAGAAGCACGGGAACATCCCGCTGTGAGCCAGCAGACGGATGCGGGAGCGGCGGCCGCGCAGATCCGCGTGGACGCCGGCAACCCCACCCCGGAGGAGCTCGCCGCCGTGACCGCGGTGCTGCAGGCATCGCTCGCGGAACTGGCCGGCCTGCACCGCCGCACAGAGCGCACCCCGACCGCCTGGGAGCGCGGACGGCGAGGGCTGCGGCAACCACTCGAACGGGGCGCATGGACCCGCTGGGGCCGCTGATCAGCGTCGCAACGACACCCGTGTCCTCCTGAGCCGCCGTGCTCCGGCGATGGTCATGCAGAGGAAACCGCCCCCCAGCGCCACCATCGCGAACACGGCAAGGAGCGCGACCCACAGGGGGGCGGACTCGGTGATGGCGATGCGCACGCTCGACTCGACGGCACGCCCGTCGGCCGCAACCGAGAAGACATCGATCGATGCCCCACCAGCCCGATACCCTGCCGGAACCACCGCGGTGAGCGCGATCCGCCCGTCCTCGTCGACGACCCCGGATGCGAGCGCGCGCGTGTCGGTGCGAGACAGCATCGCGATCGCGAGCGCACCCGGCCGGTAGCCGGATCCGACGATCTGCAGCTCCTGGAGCTCGTGAACACTCGTCGCCCCGAGCACCGCGGCGAGCACCGAGTCGTCGGCGCTGTCGGCGTCGACGGTCACGGTCACCGCGGGCGAGAACGTATCGCTCAGCAGATGGTGATCAACCGCCGACCGTTCCGCATGGGATGCCGTACCGCTGATCGGCTCGGCATCCCGGCTCCACTGTGCGAGAGCATCCGAAAGCCGCATCGCCCCCTCCCGTGTCATGGCGATCCCGTCGTCGCCACGGACGACGCCCGGCTCCTCCGAGCAGAACGTCCGATCGGGACGCAGAGCACCACGGGTGCTGGTGCTGAAGGTGACGGGCGCCCCCGCCGCGGACGCACGTGCTGCCGATGCCTCGTTGGCCGCATTGAGGTAGCCAACGATGGTGTTGAAAACCATCGCCTCCTCCTGGGAGTAGTGGCCGCAGACCGCAGGGGCGACCTCGGGGAACAACCAGGGGTATGCGGTCACGACGACGGGGGCGCCGCCGAGGGCGGCGGAGGTCCGACGGTAGACGTCACTCATATCGATGAGCTGGGCGCTGAGGATCGCCGTCTGCATGTCGGGGTCGCTCATCCGGCACTCCTCCTGCTCGCAGCGCTCCAGCAGCTCGCCGAGGCCCACATCCTCGGCACCGGCCGAGAGCACGATGCTCGCCGCGGCAGCGTCGAGCCGTGACACCTGGGGGGCGGCAGCGGCCGCACCGGTCACGAGTTGGGAGCGATCGAGCACGTCCACGGATGCGGCACCGGGGCAGGCGAGGACGACGACGCGGTCGGATGCGGACCCGTCACCGGCGCACCCCGCGGGCTCGTCCCCCTCTCCCAGGGGCGAGACCGCGAATCCGTCGCCGAGAACCACGACGGCATCCCCGCGCGAGGCGAACAGTTCGCCCGGGGTGATGGCGGCGTCCTCCGAGACGGCCAGCTCGGTCGAGACGGTTGTCTGTGTCGTGTTCCTGCCCCAGGCGGAGACCTCGAGCCGGACGTCTCCCTCGACACCACCCGCGTCATCATGCGGGGTCACCGACACGGTGCGGGTCACCGTCGCCCCGCTCGGAATGTTCCCGAGCGAGGCGACCACACTCGGCCCGATGTCAGCGGACATCGATCCCGCCGCGGTCCCGACGCGGAACTCCGCCCCGGTGACATCGCGGGCGCCACTGTTGACCACCACGATCTCCACCTGTGCGGCTTCGCCGACCCTGGCGACGGCGGGCACGCGGATCCGCACCGACACCTCCGCCTTCGACAGCTCGGCGATCTGATGTTCCAACTCTGCTGCGTCCTCGATATCGATCGTGGAACCGCCGGTGTGCTGCGACAAGCACTCGAGCTGCGCTCGTCCCGCGTCCGAGATCCGATAACTGACCGAATGGACGGTGATGTCGAAGCCCTGCTGCCGAAGATCCTGAACGACCTCGCAGGAGTCCACCCCACAATTGGCCTCTCCGTCGGTCACGAGGAGGATCGTCGCGCCCGTGATCCCCTCGGACAACAGCTGGGCGGCGACCGCCGAGATCGCCTCACCCGTCGGAGTGTTCCCCCCGACCTGTAACTGGTCGATCACATCCAGGAGCTCGCCCGTCGCGGTGAACTGCTGGATCGGGATCCGGAACCCCCCTCCACCGCAGCCGCCGTCGGAGGGATAGGTCCAGATGCCCATCGATGCACCCGCGGGCTGGGACTGGACGACCTGCGTCAACGCCGCGCGCGCCTCCTCGATGCGCTCCCCCGCCATGGAGCCGGAGACGTCGACCACCATGACGAGCGGTCGCTCACCGCTACCCGACGAGCCGACCACCTCATCCACGAGGTCGACCGGGTCGCTCGTCTCCGGCTGCTCCGACGACCGTTCATCCTCGAAAACGGTGAAGCCGAACGCCTCCCAGTCGTAAGAGAAGTCGAGCGGCATGATCGTGTCGATCCCGACGGACACCCCGGCCGTCAACACGACGGCGAAGGTCAGCGACGACGTCGAGTCGACCAGTTGTCCACCCTCGAAGTTGTATGTCGACTTCCAGGTGAGCGTGGGGATGGCGCCGAGCTTCGCGTGGATGGCGCCGTAGAGGGACAGTTCCGCGCTCACACCGAGACCGAGCTTCGCCGAGAACTCAATCGCGATCCGCGGGGGAACCGGATCGCGGGTGTTGCTGCGCTCGTTGACGGCATGGAACTGACCATCGCGATAGTCGAAGCCGAACTCCAGGCGCTCACTGGACCTGGAATGGATGGAACTCGCCGAGATCGTGAACGAGGCCCTCACTTCGGGTCCTGCTTTGAGCAGCAGCACGATCGGGACCACGCCCACGAAGACGGTCGCCGTCGCGATCGGCAGCGCAAACGTCCGCTTCACCCACTTCTCGATCGCGTTCATCGCCGGCGCCTCCGAGAAGTCGAACGCGACCGATGCCTCCGCCGACCAGTTCCGGCTCAGCTCCGATGTCACGGTCGACTTCAGGCGCTCAAGCTTCGGCCCCTCCCACCACCGACTCGCGGACCAGTTGATGTCGAGGATGAAGGTGTAGCTCAGGGTGAGCCGCTGCTCGAAGGCGTACGACACGGCGGCTTCGAGAGCGACAGTTCGCCCTTCCGTGCGCTTTTGGAACATCTCCCGGTGATATTCCTGCTCGCTCATGAGCGAGCCGTCGTTGGCCTTCGCCCCGACCGTCAGCGACTTCTTGTCGCTGTAGGGCCCTGCCTCCACCTCGACACTCATCGTGAACTCGACCTCGGCACGATCCAGATCGAGGATCCCCGCGTCCGCACTCCCCACGGGGCCGGAGATCTCGACCTCACCCTCGAAGACGACCGATCCGACCTCGGTCGTGGCCGACGAGGCGTCCGCGGCGCTCCGAGCCGCCACGACGCCACCACCACCGGCGGCGGTGCCCAGGATGTCTGCGGGGCGGCCGAGAGCCGATGCGGACACGGCACGATCCCGCACGTCGAACGCGGCCTGCAGGAAGACATCCTCAAGTTCCGCGTCCTGCACGCTCAGGAACGTCACGCCATCGCGCGACTCGATCGACAACACACGCACCATGAAGCCGGCAGGAGCGGCCGCCGTCACCTCCGAGACGATGACGTCCCCCACATGGGCAGGTGCAGCACCCAGATACTCGATGCTCGCGCCGTCGTAGCGCCGCACCGCCTCGCGCTGCGACGCCGAGAGCACCACGGTGTCGGGTGTCACAATCACCGCATCCGGTGGCGGCTCCGCCGCGACGAATCGGAGCTCGACGCTCGCGCTCGCCCCCGTGATATCGACGACAACCGCCTGGATCGTTGACTCGCCCGCGGGCGGGATGGCCTCGAGCCGCCAGCGAAGTCCTGCCTCCGTCATCCCCACCTCGGCGGTGCCGACGTAACGGTCGCCGACCCGCACATCGACCCTCTGGATCCCGCGGGGGGCTTCGACCTCGCCCCCGAAGGTCACGCGGCCCCCGCCCGCCACCAGATCGAGCGGCTCTGCGCCGAGCGGGTCGATGGTGATCGCCGGTTCCCCGTCGCCGCCACCCGGGAAGTAGCCGAGAAACGTCGCGCGCAGGACATCAGGCCCCCGGATCACACCATCGCTCGCCACCAGTACGCTGGCGGCTCCACGCACGGGAACCTGCGTGGCATAGTCGTCACCCTCGCCGTGGACGACGACCGGATCGCCGTGCTCGGCGACCGCGACGCTCCACAGCCCCACGCTCCCGTCCGGCAGCACGCCCTCCGCCGTCACCGTGGCACCGTCGGATTCCGCGCGCACCCCCGCCTCCATCGCCCCGGCGAGCAGTCCGCCACGGATCACGCTCGCGTCGCGCGTGCGATCCGCTGATGCGACCCAGCCGACCACCGCGGCCCGCGTGGAGGTCGACGGGCTCGTGAGCCTCATCCGCACGAGGCCGTCCTCATCCAGTGACGCCAACACCAGGCCGGATGCGTGCTCTGCGTGCGTGCCGACGGCGTGGGCGAAACCGTGCCCCGATGCGTCGGCGAGCTCCACCGGCGCCTCCGACGAGAGCTGAAGCCAGACGGCCGCGACGCCCGTGCTCGGCACGCCCCCCAATCCTCGGGGGCTGATCGCGATGTCGAGGTCGTCGACACCCGCCCCCGTGCCGTGTTCCGTGTCGAGAACCGTCCGTGCCGTCACCGCCACGCTTCCGCCCGGAGCAGGGATGCCGTCTGCGCCGTCCTCCAGGTATGCATACGCGGAAACCGACACCACGAGATCTGCGGAGGCCGACAGCTCGAAGCCACCCTCGGCATCCGCACCGACCAGCGCCGAGAGGCTGACCGTCGCGCCGGGATCGAGAACCACGATCTCCGCCTGGCCGGGACCCAGCGCGAGGCGTGCAGGCTTCGCCCCCGCAGTCGCCGAGATCGCGACGAACCAGCTCGATGACGCCGGGGCGTCGGGCAGCGCGATCTGCCGGCTCGCACCCGCGGAGATCTCCGTGTCCGTGACGAGGTCCATGGGGGCGACAGGGTGCCAGGCGCCCGCACTCCCCGCACGGACGAGTTCAGCAGCGGTCCCGTCGCCGACGTCCTGCGTCGTCACCACGAACCAGGTGACCGTGCTCGTGAGCACCAGGGCGACGGCGGTGATCCCCGCGACAAGGGCGACAAGACGAGCCCGCGGCCGACGCCGGGCACCGTTCACGGGGTGGTCCCGCTGAGCGCGGTGTAGCTGCCCAGAACCTTCTCATCAAGCAGATAGACCGTCTCACGCCAACTATCGCCCGTGCCGGTCAGCCGAAGGGTGAAGGTGCGCACCCCGCGAACGTCCCATTGCACAGCGGATGACTGCCCCGCCGTGAGCGAGACGGTGCCCAGCTCCGTCCCGTCACCGATCGCGGTGATGACGACCGAGAAGTCCTCGGCAGCATCCTCATCGAGCGCGAGCGTTCCTTCGATCAGCGAGGCCTTCTGTTCCAGGTCCCACGCCGTCGACACCGTCTGAGAGCCGACCGACATCTGCAGGCTGGGGCCGTAGGCGACGCCGTCGTGGACGACATCCGTGGTGCGGTAGGCGCTCCCCTGCAGGGTTCCGAAATCGTTCAGCGAGCGCTGCACCGGGGAGTCCGCGATGGTCACGGTCACCTCGTCGGGCAGAGGTTCCCCGACCTCGGGGGCGACGGCCACGATGGTTCCGATGGTCGCGCCGGGAACGTACTCCCGCAGCTGGATGACTCGCGCACCCAGCGCCTGCAGTTCGGCCACCGCATCCGAAGGCTGGCCGCCACGCACGTCCGGCATCCGCGCCTCTGACGACACCACGATGCGCGCCGAGGTGGGATTCAGGGTGCCGAACACCGGACTCTGACGAACCACGACGCCCACCGGCCCCGCTGCGGGCGCCGTCACGATCGTGATGACGGATGCACTGATCCCCGCCTCAGCCAGCACCGCTGATGCATCCGTCTCGGACATCCCGCGCACATCCGGCATCCAGGCCGCGGTGCCCGGGATGTAGTCCGGCAGGGCGACCGCCACGACCTCACGGTCTCCGTGCTCGACGCCTCCCACCTCGATGCGGTTGGCAGCGGCCCAGCCTCCGACGGTCCCTGCGGCGATCCCTCCCGCGACCAGCAGTGCGAGCCCAACGGTCACCAATGCACGCGTTGGAAATCGTCGCTCAGCCAAGACCACCACCGAAGAGCCCGGGCAGGACGACGAGGATGAGCGCCGCAGACACCGCACCGCCGGCGACGACACCGATGGCGATGCCGAGGACCACCGCGATCCCGAACGGCTGCGCAACGCCCGATGGGGCGGAGACCGGCTTCTCGACGGAACCGGACGTCACAGCCTCGGGATCCGTCGTCAGCTGCCGCATGTCGGCGATCCAGCTCGCGAGCTCGTCGTAGCAACTCGGATGCTGGAGAATCGCGTCCCACGCGGCGGGGTCGCTCTGCGCGAGTTCGGCGAGCTCCTCGGCCGTCGCCGAAGGGTCGATGGTCATATCGGGGTGGTACCTCTCAAAGCGACAGCTCCCCGCAGGCTACCGGCATGCCCCGGTCACCAGGATCCCCCCAAACGGGCGACGGCTGCTTCGACGCCGTGCCCATCAGTCATGAGCTGTACCCCGCGATCCGGGGGATGCCGCCACGGTTGGGGCAATTCTCCGCAAAAATGTACCCCGAAAGTCCCCCGAAATGATGACTGACGGCCGGTTGACCACCTTGCATAATTGTCTACTAGCAGGTGTATCTCTCAGAGCTACACGGCATCGCCTGGCCGTCTAGGGTAAGCAGGCCGGCGATGTGGGGGCGAGTCAGGGCGATATTCGGGTTGTCGCCCTGACTCGAATCTTGCGGGGGCTGGGTGTTCTACCCGGCCCCCGCCCCTTCTGCCTGACGCCCCGCTGCTCGGTCACTCCGTTCCCGCGGGATCTCCAGCCAGAGCTCGACCTCGTCGTCGGGCTCCCCGCCGAGCATCGTGACCGACTCGTCGTCGGCCGTGCGCAACCCCACCACGGTGACCGCGACATCCGACCCCTCCGGCACGGTGCGCACGATGATGCGATCCGCGCTCGACTCGCGCAGCGCCGCCGCAAGGCGACCGAGCACCCGCTCCAGCTCGGGCTCCGTCAGCTCGTCGATGCCCCCCTCATCGAGGAGGGTCACGGTCGTGCCACGACGCCGTGCGCGCATGACCTGCTCGCGCACGGCGTCGTTGAGCAGTCGCCGCCCGCGGATCTCATCGCGGATGGCGCCCTCCAGGTGCAGGCATTCGGCCCGCTGGGAGACATCGAGCTCGCCGTGCGATGAACGGATGGAACGCAGCATCGGCAGCGCCATGACGCTCGTCTGCCCCAAGCGGAACTGCCGTTCGTTGAGGTGGGCCTCCTGCGCGGCCTGCCACTCGGTCGCCTCGCGCTCCGCGTGCCCGAAACGCTCCGAGTCCCGTGTCGCCTTCGCCAGGGTGTTGGTGATGATGTGCGCGACGCCGACCCATGACGCCGAACCGATCACACCGATCGCGGCCAGCGCACCCGGCCCAGCCCAGAACAGCGTCTGCACCACGAGGAAGATGATCCCGGCCCAGGCGAAACCCGGACGAAGACGCACCGCCGTGATGGTCATCAGCGTTCCGATTGCCGCCGCGTACCACGTGGCATAGCCGTTGCCGCCCGGCCGTGCCGGATCGAGCACCGCCGTGATGAGCGGCGGCAGCGCCACCGCGGCACCGAGTGAGAACGACGCGAGCCAGACCGGCATCCGCGTGTCCCGCGCAGGCCACAGTGCAACGGCGGTCACGAGCGCGTACAACAGCATGCCCGCGACGACTGCACCCGGCTGGGCGGCATACGGGAACGTCAACGAGTAGCCGGCGAGCACCAGATGGTACCCGGAGAACACCGCCGCGAGCACGACGATGAGCGAGCGAGGCACCCCGATCTTCACAAAGAGCTCCCTCGCTCAGCGGGCGGCATCGCCCCCGACGCCGCGGTGACGGATTGCGCACCGGTCGCGGCGGCGACCGGCACCTCCGCCGCAGACGACGGCGCCGGCCAGCGCAACGACACGACGGCGCCGTCGCCCGGCCCGGTATCCACCGCAGCGATCCCCCCGACACTGCCGAGACGATCGAAGATCGACACGCGGACGCCGAGCCGTTCCGTCGGCACGCTCTCGAGATCGAAGCCGACCCCGTCGTCC
>Ga0206103_100546_pt1 | contig 18959 bp, 16 predicted proteins | sample 1B5Ametagenome_FD_148638 | JGI IMG/M metagenome (GOLD analysis project Ga0206103, IMG submission 148638) | Enriched microbial communities from leaf-cutter ant dump, University of Wisconsin, Madison, United States - 1B5A | ecosystem: Environmental > Terrestrial > Nest > Insects nest > Nest dump... | reverse complement strand
TTGTGGCGTCGGACGGTACTGATGTGCGCGAGCGCATCGATCTTGATGCTGAAGGCGCCGTGATCACCAGGCCTCATGCCGGCGCCGCAAAGCACAAACCCCAGCCGGCTGGGCCGACTGGGGACAATGCGCGCCCTGAGGGATTCGAACCCCCAACCTTCTGATCCGTAGTCAGATGCTCTATCCGTTGAGCTAAGGGCGCACGGCCACGAGGGCCGAGAAACGAGTATAGCGGCTCGCACGCGGCGCGCCACACACTCAGCGGAGACGGTGGGATTTGAACCCACGGAGGGGGGTTAAGCCCCTCACGGTCTTAGCAGGACCGCGCACTAGGCCTGACTATGCGACGTCTCCTCGTACGTGTGTACGGCCCACCAGAATACCCGGCGGGCGCCGTCGTTCCAACCACGTGCGAATCCTGTCCACATTGCCTGTTCCCGGGGCTTGGAGATTCATGACGACGAGCGGGTGATCAGGCCGCTCGTCGCCAGTGCCAATGGCTCTTAGCAGCAACCGCCGCCGCTGCAGCAACCGCCGTCACAACAACCGTCGAAGTACTCGGACATCTCGTCACCTCCTTTCGATATATGTCGTAAGACGATCGTGGCCACGGATTCGACATATGTCAAATGTTTTGGCATCATGGTGGGATGCCTAAAGCACTTGCGGTTGTCGATGTCTCTGGCCCCGTCTGCTGCGCCCCACTGGGGGTGACCTCAACGGACCCGGGCGTTGACGCGGAAGAGATCGCGGCTCGCTTGCGCGCGCTGAGCGATGCGAACCGGGTGCGGATCGTTCAAGAGCTCTCATGCTGCGCAGGCCACCGCCTCAGCACAAGCGATGTCGCTCAACTGCTCGGCGTGTCCGATGCAACGGCAAACCATCACCTCAAGCGGCTTGAAGCCGCGGCGATTGTCACACCCCAGCGCGACGGCCAGCGCGTCGACTACGTGTTGCACATGGAGTCACTGCGCGCACTCGGGCGCGTACTGCACGTCTCTTGCGGCTGCGGTGCGAACTGCTGCTGACCCCGCTGCACTCCTCCGCACCGCCGCGTCGGCCGCTTTTTTCCTCCTGGCAGGGCGTATGGGTCGACTTTGGGGTGCGAATCGACCCGCACGCCCTGCTGGGACGCAAAAGTGGGGCGGGACGCAAAAGTGGGGCGGGACGCAGAAGTGGGGCGGGGCGCAAAAGGGGGCGTGGCAGGGACCAGTGTGGCGGAGAGTGTGGGATTCGAACCCACGGTGGTTTTAGCCACAACGGTTTTCAAGACCGTCACCTTCGGCCGCTCGGTCAACTCTCCTTGACGTCTATGACGCCGTCGAGCCATTGTGCCAGCCGGCGGGCATGCCGGGTGTCACCACGCGCAGTTGGTACAGCTCGGCCACGCGCGCCAGCTCGATGTCATACGTGGCCACGGTGTCGATGGCGGGATGGGTCACCGCGGCACCAAGATGGAGCGCCGCAAACGGTTTGAGCACGCTCGCGGCGTGGGTCGACACGCCCACATTCTCGTCAGAGAAGCGGATGACCGGCACCTTCGCCTTCACCTGCTCGACGATTGCGAACACGCGCGTCTTCTGGTCACGCGGATACAACTCGGCCGCTTGGCGCAGCTCCGTGAAGCCGAGTTGGGTAGTCGCGATCTCATTGAGGCGCGGCAACGCCCATGCATTCCAGTCGTCGAAGTAGCGCACATCCGGCAAAAACCGAACGAGCGCGGAGCCGTCGACATAGATCACGGCTCCCAGGGTAAACGTCTTCGGAGGTCCTCGGAGACGTCACAGGTCACACCACCGCGTTACGTGGCTGATCAGCCCTTCAGGCGCTTCATCGCGAGTTGGACAACGGCGATGAGGGCCTGCTTGGTCGCAGAGCGCTCGCGGGCATCGGTGTACATCATGGGGACTTCATCGGGCACACCGAGTGCCTCGCGCACATCCTCGAGCTTGTGCCGGGCAACACCATCGAAGCAGTTGACGCACACCACGAACGGGATGCCCTTGCCTTCGAAGTAGTCGACCGCCGGGAAGCACTGGTCCAGACGCTCGGTGTCGACAAGCACCACCGCACCGATCGCGCCGCGGACAAGGTCGTCCCACATGAAGAGGAAGCGGTCCTGACCGGGTGTACCGAAGAGGTACAGCCACAGTGCGCCAGGAAGAGCGATACGGCCGAAGTCCATTGCCACGGTAGTGGTGGTCTTCCGGTCGGTGACTCCACCGGCGTCGTCGACGCCAACGGAGTGCTCCGTCATCGCCGCTTCAGTGTTGAGCGGATCGATGTCGGAGATAGATCCGATGAAGGTGGTCTTGCCTACGGCGAAACCACCCGCAATCACGATCTTGACAACGGTAGGGGCCTGCGGCGTACCGCCTTCCGCTACCGCGGCGTTAGAGGGCTGCGATGCCATCGAGGACACTCTCCAGGAGACTCAAGGACAGTCCGCCATCAGCGTCGTGCGACGCCGCGTCGGCTGCCGTCCCACCGATGTGAATGGTGAGGTAATTTTCTTCAGCAAGGTCCGTGACGAGCACGCGGACCACTCCCAGCGGCAGCCGGGTGTGGGCCGAGAGTTCGGCAACGGATTGATATTGACCCTCAGCAAGCTGCAGGATCTTTTTCTTCTCGGGGGTGAGCCCCCGAGCGTTCCTAGCGGCGGGCGCCGACTCAACGAGGGCTTCCATCGGCAGGTCCTTGCTTGCAGCACTGACCCGCCCACCGGTCACGGCATATGGCCGGACCGTGTAGGCCTCCTCGTCCGCAGTCGCCTGCGGGTCAAACGCTTCCGTCATGGCCTGTCCTTAGCGAGTTGCTCCGTCAGTCGGGAGGTTCTGACGCATCTCGGTAATGAGTTGGGGCGTCAGCGCGTTTTCGGTACGCGACACCAGCAGTGTCATCTCGTAACCCACCAGGCCCACATCGCACGTCGAGTCAGCGGCGACGGCAAGCACCGCACCGTTGTTGACGCTCATGAGGAAGAGGAACAACTCATCCATTTCGATGATGGACTGGCGGACCTCACCGGCATTGAGCTGGCGCGCAGCTCCACGCGTCAGCGACGCCATGCCGGACACAACGGCGGCGAGAGTGTCGCCACCCGTGCGGTCGAGGTTCTTCGACATCGCCATGAGCAGGCCGTCTGCACTGACGACAAGCGTGTGGCGTGTGCCGGGCACCGTCTGGACAAAGTTGTCCAGGAGCCATCCAAAGTTGGTGGCCTCCGTACTAAGCGCGGTCACTGGTCCTCCTTGATCCGGTGGTGCCTTATGGGGACACCTTTCACTGTTGTCATCAATCCGTCAACGAGCCCGGCGCGTCGTGGTGCGTCTGGGCGTCGGTCCGGGCACGTTGCGTACCCGAGTAGAACGCCGAGAACCTGTTACGTACCGCTTCGGCATCACGCGGCGCTGCGTGAGGACTTGGCGTCACAGGTTGCTCGGGCTCGGCTTCCTTGCGTTCAACCGGGGTGCGCTTGACGAGGCCGGCACGGGTCTTCTCGACCTTAGGCCGCTCCATCGCCAGCGAGCTCAGTTCGGAGAATGCGTCCGACGCGAAATCACCGTCGCCGATCGGCTCAGGGTCGATCTGGACGAGCGGACGGTACTCCGTTGCCGTCTCCGGCGCTGCCGCCTGGAGTGCGCTCGCACCTGCCGCCTCCCAACCGAGAGGCCGTGCGAGCTGGTCGGGCGAGTATCCATCCACCCCATCCATCTGTTCAGCAGGCTTGCGATACTCCTCGGCGGGTCCCCACTCGTCTCCGCCCACCCCATACTGGATATTGAGATCGGGCGACGCTCCATAAGGCGCGGAAGCGGCGGGCGCTGCCGCAGCGGGTGCCTGCGGGAACGGCGTTTCGTCCACCGGCGGCTCAAAGGTCTGCGGCACAAACATGCCCCACTCACCCTGCTCGACGGCTGGCTCCGGGGTGAACGCCGGCTCGCGCGTCGGCTGCACACGGGGCGACGGCCCGCTGAGCGGGCTGTTGTCGACCAGTGGGATCGATCCAGATACCGGCGCGATGGGTGTGGGCCCCGTGATCGGCGTGGGCCCCGTGATCGGCGTGGGCCCAGTGATGGGCGTCGGTCCAGAGATAGGAGCGGCAGGCAACGTGGGCTGCGGCAACAGGTCGCGCTCGGACGACGCTGCCTGCGACTTCTTCCCGCCCTTGCCAAAGAGTCGGCCAAAGAAGCCGCCCTTTTCGGCGTCCGCGCTCGCCTTGCTGCCGTCGTAGATGAGGTCGTCGAGGCTGGGCGTCGACGTCACCGGATCGGGCGCGAAGGTGGGCAACGGCGCCGGGGCTTGTGGCGTGGGCATGAAGCCAGCGGCCGACGCTGTGGCTGGCGGCATCGCAGCAGCAGGCGGCATCGCAGCAGCAGGCGGCGCCTCGGCGGCAGACGGCGTCACAGGAGCAACCGGCGCCACAGGGGCCTGCGGCACGGGCGCCGGATCGGGCTGCGCCACGGGTGCCTGCGGGCGCTGCGCCCACGGCTGCACCGCGGGACGCTGAATGGTGGAGTCCATGCGCCATTGCGGCACCACTTGCGGACCACCCGGCTGGTTGTACGGCACCGGATCTTCCTCAAGCGACACCTTCTCAACGCCCACCGCAGGCGTTGGCGGGTACGCGACGGCCGGGGGTTCAGCGTCGTCCTCTTCGAGCATCGGGATGTCGAAGACGCTCGGCGCCGCGGCCGGGGCTTGGGACTCCGAGCCGCCGTGTGTGTAGCCGGTCGAAATAAGCGGCGACTGGGTGCTCGTGGTCTCGGCCGCGTCGCGCGGATCGGCGGGGACGATGCCCTCGGCCAGGGCCGACGCCGGACCTGGCGCAGGCGTGGTGGCACCAGCGTCGGGCTCAAAGTTGCCAGCCGGAGCGGCCATTGCCTCGCGGCGCAACGTCTGACCAAGAGACTCGCCTGCGATCGGCTCGACGAGCGTCGGCTCGTCTCCGGCACGCGTGGAACGGAAGCCACGGAACACGCGCGAACGTTGCTCAGCAGACTCGGGGGATACCTCATCGGCCGCGAGGATCGGCGTGAAGCCGGACGTCGCAGCACGTGCCAAGGCGCTCAGCTGCTCATCAGATGCCCGCTGCTGGACACCAATAATCGAGTCGGTGTCACTCGCCGCATCAGCACCGGTATCCCGGCGACGGCGGCGGGTCGGCAGGCCCGCGGTGGTCACGCCTTCGGTGTACTCAGCGAGTTGCACCTCAGTGCCTTCGGGGGCCGACGCTGCATCGGCGGCGACCAGAGAGGACACCTCAGCCGACATCGGCGAAGCTTCGGCTGCGGGGGCTCGCGACGGCAACGGTGCGTCGTCGGTCACCTCGCGGCCCACCACAAGCGGGTTGTCTTCGATAATCGTGGGTTGGTACGCATCGACGGCAACGGCAGGAGACTCGGTGCGGGTCTCTTCGTCCTCGCGGTGCATCGCGAGCGCGGACGGCGCGTGCATGTCCGAATCCGTCACGCCTGCCGACACGTGGCCCGTTGTGGGCGCCACCGACTGGTCAAACAGCGATGACGGCATGACGACGGTCGCCACGGTGCCCTCGCCCTCAACCGAGTCAAGGTGAACGCGCGCGCCCACGCGGCGCGCAATACGACCAACGACGAACAGACCCAAACGCTGTGCACCGAGGATCTCGGACGCGGCGGTGGACGTGACGCGGTTATTGGCTTCCGCCAACTCCTCTGCCGTCATACCGATGCCGGAGTCCGTCACCGTCACCACCACAGCGCCGTCACGCTCCATGGTGCGCACCACCACAGGGGTCCCTGGGTCGGAGAAGACCGTGGCGTTTTCAAGCAACTCGGCGAACATGTGGGCCGCCGTCAGTGAGGAGTGACCGAGCATGGCGGGGTCAGCATCGAGTTCGAGCTGGACGCGCTCATACAACTCGATCTCAGAGGATGCGGTCCGGATCACGTCAGACAACGGCATGGGTCGGCGCAGGCGGCGACCAGTGTCAATTCCTGCAAGCACGAGCAGCGACTCCGAGTTGCGGCGCATTCGCGTCGCGAGGTGATCCAATGCGAACAACTTGGTCAACGTATCGGGATCGTCCTGCGTTCGCTCCATCTCATCAATCGAGGCGAGCTGGCGGTTGAGGAGCACCTGGTCGCGGCGGGCCACGTTGACGAACATCTCCGAGATCGAACCACGCAGAGCGGCCTGCTCAGCAGCGATCGACAAGGTGGCCGCGTTGACCGAGTTGAACGCCTCTGCCAGGCGTCCCACCTCATCGGAGGATTCCACCGGGATCTGCACCTCGGACACGTCAACCGTTTGACCTGGCATCGCAACGCGTTCCACGAGGCGCGGCAGCTCTTGGCGCACGGCGGTAGCAGTGGTGGTGAGGCGTCGCAGGGGGCTCACAATGCGGCGTGCGATTGACTGGGCAATCAGCTGGGATGCCGCCACCACGATGACGGCTGCCGCAATAACGGCAATCGTCTGGATAAGGCTTTGCCGCTCCAAGGCCTGTGCACGTGCTGTCACCCTGCTCTGCAGGTCGGTCAGCATCGGCTGATAGACAACGAGCTCTTCCTGAACCTGCACCGACCACTCCGACGAGCGGTGGTCGAGCAACGCGTCCGTTGTGGGGTCATTGAAGAGACGGTCGCGGATGATCTCGTAACCGATGAGGGTGACGCCGTCATACGACGCACCGAACTCGGGTACCGGCGGCGCATCCGGGATGACCGCCATCGCCTGGGTGGCGAGGTCAAGGGCGTTGTTCGAACCGAAGTAGTACTCCTGGAACTGCGCCACTTCACCAATAACCCAGTAGCCCTGGCGAATCTCACGTTCCACGTACAGCTCTTCAATGCGAACAGCCTCAACCAGACCCTGCATTGCCACGTACGCGTCGAGGTAGGTGCCAAGATCACGGTCCTGGACCACGTTGCTTACCTCGCGACCCATTCCGAGCAGGTCAGCGAGAATCGCGCTATATGCGGCCTCGGCAGGTGCTGGCTGCGAGGCACTTGCGCGAATGCGATCGCGCAAGGAGCTGAGGTCATTGAGTCCCGACTCCACGCCCTCAACCCGTTCGCGCACCAGGTCGTTCACCGTCGAGTCCGCGATGCCATTGGCGGCATTGCGGAACACTCCAGCCGCGGTGTCGGTCGCAGTGAAGGTGTCGGGCAAGGCTGCCGCGTATGTCCGTGCCTCATTGAGATACGTCGAGAAGGCCTCGGCCTCCGCACGGATTAAGTCCGGCAAAGCGCGCATGGAGACACCCAGATCGCCCGTGGGTGCGCCCTTGATCGCCTCTTCAACCTGAACGGCAACGGCTTCGTAGATCGCCACCGCGTCGTCGACCTCATCCTGAGTTGGCCACTGCGGGAAGCCGTCGGTCGGGGCGGGGGCCGACGCGAGCGCACGGGCCGCGTCAAGGCCGTCGGGGCGGTCATTACTGCCGGCAATCGCGCTGATTGCCTCCGCAAAGGGCGCATACTCCGGCTGCTCGGCCGATGCGTTGATGAAGCCTGCCACCGTGGTGCGCGTACTCGTACGGGCCGTGACGAACTTGTTGTTTCCGTCGCTCAGGGTGCGCAGGTAGCGCGAGACCGTTGCGCGCTCCTGCTCAAGGTTCTCCACAAGGGGTGCTGCTCGTTCCACCACCCCAACGAGCTGGCTCACATTGCGCGCAGAGGTATAGCTCGTCGCGGCGTTCCACACGACGATTGCAGTCGCAAGCAACAGCACGATCGTCGGAACCGCGACGACCGCGAGCAACTTGCCACGGATACTCAGCCTCTGGAGCATCAACCTCTCCCTCGTGCTGCCCGAAAGTGTGTTCCAGACCGCATCACTGTGCAGACGGACGCTCGGACGCTCGTGCTATCGGCATGTTGCCGCTGTGACATGAGCCCGCCTTCCGTGGAGATGCATGATGAGACAGTGAACCTGTTCAACTATGACGGGAAAAGGAGGGCATTGCGATGAAGGCCATAGCAGTTGACCCCTCGTCATCACCGCCTCGCCTTCACGTGATTGAGGTCGATCGGCCCAGGCCCGGAGCGGGTGAGGTGATCATCGATGTGCACTCGGCTGGGGTCAATCGCGCCGATCTGCTGCAGGTTCGCGGTCAGTACCCGTCCCCATCCGACTGGCCTCAGTGGCCTGGCCTTGAGGTGGCCGGGATTGTGGCCGAATGCGGCGAGGGCGTCACGGACTTTGTCCCAGGCGAGCGCGTGTGCGCCCTGGTGGGCGGCGGCGGTTACGCCGAGGCGATCGCGGTGCCGGCCGATCTTGTGCTCCCCGTGGGCCCCGATCTCGATCTCGTAGCGGCAGGCGGCCTCGTGGAGGCTGCGTGCACGGCCTGGTCGAATATTGCGCCGCATCGGCCGTCCCATGGAGGCACGCTCTTAGTGCATGGCGGCGCTGGCGGTGTGGGCAGCATCGCGATTCAAATTGGGCGTGCGCTAGGCATGCGGGTGTTCACCACCGCGCGTGGGCCAGAGCGCACCGCCCGATGCCGTGACGAGCTGGGGGCCGATCTCGCGATTGACTACACGGCGGACGACTTCGCACCGATCGTGGCCGCAGAAGGGGGTGCGGACGTCATCCTCGACGTCGTGGGCGCCCCGTATCTTGCGCAGAACCTCGCCGCTCTTGCTCCGCACGGCACCATCGCGATCATCGGCCGGCAAGGTGGATCGGACGCGACTCTCGACCTTGCCGCGCTCATGGGCGGGTGGGCCACCGTCACCGGCACGCTCTTGCGGGCACGGCCACATCACGAACGAGCGGCGATTGTGGCCGACGTGTGGCGCGAGGTTTGGCCCCTCATCCCCACCCAGGTGCGTCCCGTCATTCACGCGGCGATGCCGTTTGAACACGCCAATGAGGCGCATGACGCGCTTCGAGCCGGCGAGGCATTCGGAAAGATTGTGCTTACGCCGACGCTTCCCGCAGTGCCGTAGCGAGGCTTGGGCTCAGCGGCAACTGGACAAAGAGAGTTGCCTGGTACGCGTGGTAAATATCGGGCTTGCCGTGCCACACGGTGCGTGCGGGGGTGCCGTGCGCATCGACCTCATGCCACCATGAGCCGCGGTTGAGATCGATGAGTACCTGCTTCGCATAGTTCCACCACGCAACGTAGTCGTTGCTGTACTGGTATTCGCCCGTGCGTTGCCACAGCGCGACAGTGGCGCCAATGGCCTCAGCGACCACCCAGTGCATGCGCTCGGTAACAACGGGCTTGCCGTCAAAGTCCACCGTGTAGACAAAGCCAGGTGAGGCGTCGGCCGCCCAGCCGGTTTTCACTGCCGTGCGGTACAAGGCCTTCGCGGCAGGAAGCGCCCATTCAACATCGGGCAGCCCCGCCCGCCGTGCGGCGGCCTCCACGTTCAACACGAGCCTCGACCACTCGAGCAAATGCCCAATGGTGACGCCATAGGGCCGGAAGGGATGCGCCGGCTCAGTGCGGTTGTAGTCGAGCACCGGCTCCCACTCCGGGGTGTAGTGCTCGGGGAGCATCCACGCATGCTCGCGCGCAAAGCCATCGATGACCCGCTCGGCGATCCCGATGGCCCGTTGCAAGAGGTCCCGGCGCCCCGTCACGTCCGCAGCGGCAAGGTACGCCTCCACCGCATGCATGTTCGCGTTGGCGCCGCGGTAGTTCTCACCGTGCTTCCACGCAGCATCAAAGGACTCGCGGCCAAGTGAGGCCGCGTCATCCCAGAAATGCTCATCCACCACATCGAGCGCGTGATCGAGCAGGCCCTGCCCATCGGGATGACCGGCGGCCGTAGCGGACGACGCGGCAAGAATAACAAAGCCATGGGCATACAGCGCCTTCGTGTCATCACCACCCGCCGCGCCGCCAATGCGCGAAAACCAACCACCATGGGCGTGGTCACGCAATGGTCCAATGAGGGCCTCAATGCCGTGACTCACCATGTCGAAGGCCGCCGCGCGACCGCGCAGGTGCGCGAGCGCAAAGCAGTGCGTCATGCGGGCGGTGATCCACAGTTCGACGCCGCGCGCGCTGTCAACGGCGCCGTGGTCATCAAGCCACCCAAAGCCGCCGTCAACGGCACTCGCTTGCGCGAAATCGAGCAGACGCGCCCCCTCTTCATCGAGCCAGCGACGGTGGGCAGCCTGCTCGGCCACCATGGCTACACCGCCACCCGGTTGGGGTCGATCAACGACTCAAGTACCTCGAGCACACCGTCCTCCTCGACGTGTCCAATCCGTGCCTTCGCCGCAGCCGCCACATGCTCCGGCGCATTTGCCATTGCATAGGAACGCGCGGCCCAGCGCAACATGTCAATGTCATTGTTGCCGTCACCAACGGCAACTGTGTGTTCGGGACGCACTCCCAATTGCTGGCGGATTCTCTCCAGGGCCGACGCTTTGGTCACCCCGGGTGGGGTGAGGTCAAGCCACGCGGTGTAACCAACGGCGTAGGTGACGTCGGTGAGGCCAAGCCGTTCAACGATCGAGTCAAAGTGGCTCACGTCGACGCCGGGCGCGCGGATCACCACGCGGGTGACCGGGTGCGCCGCGAGATCATCAAAGTCCACGACGTGTTGCTCCCCGGTCAACTCACCCATGGGGAACGGCCGTGTCACCCGAAAGCCGGTGCCGAGGTCCTCGACCGCAACCAAAGCGTCGGGCATCTCCTCACGGATTGCCGTGAGCACGGCGGCCGGGTCAAAGGTGACGGTGTCCACCACCTCGTAGCCGTCCGGCGCCGCAGGGTTGAGCTTGAGCGTGAGGGCGCCGTTCGAGCACACAACGTAACCGCGCTTGATGCCAAGCCGATGCGCGACCGGCACGGTCGCGAGAATGTTGCGGCCCGTGGCAAGCACCACGTGATTGCGGGTCATCCGCGCCTGAGTGATCGCATTCGCGACCGGTTCAGAGATCTCCCCTCCCCAGTGCATGAGAGTGCCGTCGATATCGAGACCAAGAAGTCGCCAGTCGTCATCGCCGAGCGTGGCGTCGACGTGCTCGGGAGGGAATGCCATGCACTGACCTTACGACGCGGGGCTGACGCGCCGTCCAATCCGCACGTGCGGCGCGGGTAGAGGCGTGGGCCGTCAGGAGACGGGCTCAAGCACCTCAAGGCCCCCCAGGTACGGCCTCAGCGGCGCAGGCACGTAGACCGAACCGTCGGCCTGCTGGTGGTTCTCGAGCAATGGGACAATCCAGCGCGTGGTGCCAATGGTGCCGTTGATCGTGGCAACCGGCTGGGTGCCCTTCTCGACGCGCTCGCGCACCCCCAGGCGGCGTGCCTGGAACGTGGTGCAGTTAGACGTCGAGGTGACCTCGAGCCACCGCTCCTGACTGGGCAGCCACGCCTCGCAGTCAAACTTGCGGGCGGCACTCGAGCCGAGGTCGCCTGCGGCGGTATCGATGACGCGATACGGGAGTTCGAGCCCCTGCAAGAACTCCTCCTCGATCGACAAGAAGCGCTCATGTTCGGCGCTCGCATCTGCCGCGTGCGTAAAGGCGAACATCTCGACCTTGTGGAACTGGTGCACGCGAATGATTCCACGCGTATCGCGACCCGCCGCACCGGCCTCACGGCGGTAGCAGGCGCTCCAGCCGGCGTACCGCAGAGGGCCGTCCGATAGGTCGACGATCTCATCCGTGTGATAGCCCGCGAGCGCCACCTCGGATGTACCGGTGAGATAGAGCTCATCGCGCTCGAGGTAGTAAATCTCGTCCGAATGCTGACCCAAGAATCCGGTGCCGGACATCGTCTCGGGGCGCACCAGCGTCGGCGTGATCATCGGTGAGAAGCCATAACGCAGGGCGGTGTCCATCGCCGCGTTGAGGATCGCGAGCTCAAGGCGCGCACCGATGCCGGTGAGGAAGAAGAAGCGCGAACCGGAGACCTTCGCGCCGCGCTCCATGTCGATTGCGCGCAGCCCCTCACCAATGGCGAGGTGGTCCTTCACCTCGATGCCCTCGCGTGCGAAGTCGCGCGGCGTCCCCACGGTCTTCAGCACGGCGTAGTCATCGGCGCCGCCAGCGGGCACACCCGGCTCCGGGATATTGCCGATGCTCATGAGGAGGGACTTGGCGGCAGCGTCGGCCTCATCAGCCTCCGCCTGGAGCGCCTTGACGCGCTCTGCCAGCTCCTTCGTTTTGGCGAGCAGCGCCGCCTTCTCGTCACCTTGGGCCTTCGCGACGTCGCGGCCAAGCGCCTTCTGCTGAGCGCGCGCCTCTTCGAAACCGGCGAGAGCGGCGCGGCGGCGCTCATCGGCAGCCACAACCGCGTCGACGACGCTCGGGTCATCACCACGCGCTGCCTGCGCCGCGCGAACAACGTCGGGCTCCGTACGCAAGAGGGCGAGGTCGATCATGATGACGAGTCTATCGACGGCGTCGTAGGCTCAGGGCATGGCACCTCTTGTGGTGGCGTATGTCATCGCCAGCGTGGCGCTTCTGACGGGCATCCTGGCATTTGCACTCGCGGCAACCGTGACCCGGCGGATCGGCACACGCGATCCGATTGCAGTACCGCCGTTTTGGCGGCGCGTCCTTGGCATTCGCGCGCTACCCGTTGCCCAAATGGGCGACTTCGCACCCGCCGAACGCGGGATTGAAAAGGTGGCGTTCATCGCCAATCCCACCAAGCCGGGGATGGCGGAGGCCCGCGAACAGGCATTGCGTGCGTGCTCGATTCGCTACATGCCGCAACCGATGTGGCTTTTCACCACGCCGGAGGACCCGGGCAATCTAGCGGCGCGGCAGGCCATCGAGGCAGGGGCCGACGTTGTAGTCGCCCTGGGCGGTGACGGCACCGTGCGTGCGGTGGCGGCCGAGCTTGCAGGCACCGGCGTTGCGCTCGGCATCATCCCGATGGGCACCGGCAACCTCTTTGCGCGCAATGTCGAGCTGCCCCTTGGCGACATCCCCGCCTTGCTTCGTATTGCCCTTGAGGGCGACAACCTCGCGATGGACGTGGGCTGGATTGACCTTGAGCGCGGGCCGCGGGGCAATGACGAACGCCACCTGTTCCTTGTCATGGCGGGCGCCGGCATGGATGCCGAGATGGTGGCCGGGGCGGATGAACGTCTCAAGCGTCGCCTCGGCTGGCTCGCCTACTTCTTTGCCGCGGTCAAGCACATGGGTGAAAAACGCATGCGTGCCGCGGTGAGCGTGGACGGCTCAGCCGAAGTCCAAGGCCAGATGCGCACCGTACTATTTGCCAACGTCGGCCGGCTCCCCGGTGGTCTCAATTTGGTGCCCGATGCCTCGGCCATCGACGGCACCCTCGACGTTGTCACCCTTGACGCCCGCGCGGGCATTGTGGGGTGGACCGAACTGTTTGGCAATGTGATCGCCCAGGGCGCTGGCTTCCGTCAGCCCGATGTTCTCAAGGCGTACGGCGCCTCCCGCATCGACCATGCGCGCGGCAAGAAGTTCGTGGTGTCAATGGATCATTTGCGCCCGGTGCAAGCCGATGGCGAACCGCTTGGTCTTGCACGGACGGTGACGGCGACCATCGATCCGGGGGCACTACTTGTTCGCGTTGCGACCACCCGCAGGGGCAATCGCGAACCCGAACAAGGCGAGGCTTAGACCTCTCCCCGCCGGAGGTGCTCCACCCACGCATGAGCGTGGGCGAAATCAGCGTCGGACGTGCCCTCCTGAACTGGCGTGGGCACTCCCCCCGCGATCGGATACGAGCCCAAGAAGACAACGAGCGGGCACGTGCGCTTGAGGCCCACCATCGCCTCAGCAAAGCGGGCCTCCGCCAAGTGTGCGAGCGCATCGATCGAGAACGAATACTCGCCCACCTTGTCAACGCGTGGCCGCGACTCAATGCGCGAGAGGTTGATGCCACGTGCGGAGAACTGTTCGAGCATCTCGAGCAGCGCTCCCGCGCGGTCAGTCGATAAATGAACAACGAGCGTTGACTTGTCAGCGCCGGTCGGTGCGGGAAGCGGGCCCGGACGCGCGACCCGAACAAAGCGGGTGGCGGCGGTCGCGTTGTCGGTGACGTGCTGCGCGATGAGTGCGAGGCCGAGCCGCTCGGCGGTGCCGGGGGGTGCAAGCGCGGCATCGAAGTCGGCCGTTCCGTCCGCAACCGCCACGGCGGCGGCGGCGTTTGAGGTCGCTGCAATCTGAGTGACCTCGCCCAGATTGGCGAAGATCCAGCGGCGGCACTGTGCAAGACCGTGAGAGTGGGCGCTGATCCGGGTGACAGCATGCAGCGGCATCGGCTCGCGTGCGACGAGCTCGAAGGCCACCGGGACCACGATCTCTTCGACGATCATGAGCGGCGCACCCTCGGCCAAGGTGTCGAGAGTCGCGGTCACCCCACCCTCGACCGTGTTCTCGATTGCCACCACGGCGTAATCGGCCTCGCCCGTGCGCAGCGCGGTCAAGGCGGCAGGAACATCGACAACCGGAATTGCGTCGATGTCTCGTCCACGCGTCATCGCCCGCAACGCAGCCTCGGTGAACGTCCCTTCCGGGCCTAGGTACACATAACGCTCGCGGGTCACAGGTCCTCACCCATCCCGCCGGACCGCGTGCGCCGCGCCCGGCCCGCGTTGCTTGCCACGTGGAAGGTGTCTTCAACCGCGTGCTGGGTGGTCCGCAATGACGTGCGAACCCGGCGGGAACTAATGGCCATCATGACGTCACGGTACTGGGCGGCGCGCACAATTGGCTGCGATCCCGCCGCCGACGCCCGGTGACGGATATCGCAGGCGACCTCCGTCACCGTGAGGCCCGCATCGATCGCATCCATCGTCATCCCGGGTTCAAGGCCTGCCCCCCGCGACAACGGGAAGGCCGCCTCGAGCGCTTCGCGGGTGAGACAACGCACTTTGCTGAGCGGCTGCAGCGGGCTCCATCCCGACAACGCGGCAATGGCCTTGCGAGCCGCTCGGGCGGCGAGGTGATGGTGACGGGCAGCGTCGTCCGCGAGGCCAATCGCCATGTCGGCCACGCGCTCGAGCACCGCCTCCACCAAAGGTGCGGCAGCAATCGCGGCGTTACCAAGGCCCGGCTCCATAAGGAGGATGACGCGTGGTTCGACACCTTCCTCATCTCGCATCGCGATGACGGCCGCTCCCGTTTCAATGGAAGCCGAGCGCCCCCGGCGATGCGAATGACGCACCACCACCGCTCCCGCCTTGCGCGCGAGGTCTTGGGTGTTGTCTTGCGAACCGTCGTCGACAACGAGCACAAACTCGATGCCGGGAATCACGCGGGTGGCGCGCACCGTCGCGGCAATGCGGCGGGCTTGGTTGTGAGCAACGATGAGTGCGGCGGCTGCGGCGGTCGCGGGCTTGTCCGCAGGCGCCGTGGAGCGGCGCGCTGCATCGCGCTGCCGCTGGTCCGAGGCCTTTTTCGCCACAGCCCAAGCCTAGCCACCTCTCCACACCCTCAAGAACCGTTCTTTACCATTTCGTGAGGTGGGCGTGACCCATCACCACCTCCACGATCTGCGCTCAAGTGACACACTGGCACCATGCATGAACGTGCCGGCCAAGTAGCCCAAACAGCGGACCTCATCGACGTCGACGCCCTACTCGGCGCGTACTTTGACCACGTCCCCGATCCCGCAGTTGCCGAGCAGCGCGTCGCCTTTGGCACGTCCGGCCACCGCGGTTCCGCATTCGACACCGCCTTCAATGAGGCGCACATCGTGGCGATCACCGCCGCGATCATCGAGTACCGGCGTTCGCAGGGCATTGCCGGACCTCTCTTTATGGGCAAGGACACCCACGCACTCTCCGGGCCCGCCCATGACACCGCGCTTGAGGTGCTCGCGGCCGCAGGAGTCGATGTGCGCATCGATGCGCGGGATGGCTTCACCCCCACGCCTGCGGTCTCGCTTGCGATCCTCGTCGCCAACGGCGCCGTCGCCGATTCCGGCCTGCGCACGTCGGGAGCGGACCTCGCCGACGGCATCGTCATCACTCCCAGTCACAACCCACCGCGTGATGGGGGCTTCAAGTACAACCCGCCCCACGGCGGGCCCGCTGACACGGATGCCACGAGTTGGATCGCCGCGCGAGCAAATGAGCTGCTCGTCAATGGCGCCTGGAAGCAGGTTCCGCGCTACCAACTCGCCAAGGCGAAGGCGGCCGAGACAACCAAGGGCTTCGACTTCCTCTCTCTGTACCTCAAGCACCTGCCGAGCGTCATCGATCTCGAGGCGATCCGCGCCGCCGGGGTGCGCATCGGCGCCGATCCGCTCGGCGGTGCCGCGGTGGACTATTGGGGGGCGATTGGTGAGGAGTTTGGCCTCAACCTCACCGTGGTGAACCCCACGGTGGACCCGCGCTGGGCCTTCATGACCCTCGACTGGGACGGCAAAATTCGCATGGACTGCTCGTCCCCCCACGCGATGGCGAGCCTGCGCGCCCTCATGGCTGGAGCGTCGGCCCCGTACGACGTCGCGACGGGAAACGACGCCGATTCTGACCGTCACGGCATCGTCACGCCCGATGGCGGGCTCATGAACCCCAACCACTACCTCGCCGCCGCCATCGCATACCTCTACGGCGGCGCACGCCCGCAGTGGCGCGCGGACGCGAAGATCGGCAAGACGCTCGTGTCGAGTTCGCTCATCGACCGCGTGGGCGCCGAACTTGGCCGCACCGTGGTTGAGGTGCCGGTGGGATTCAAGTGGTTTGTGCCCGGCCTCATCAACGGCGAGGTGGCTTTTGGCGGCGAAGAGTCAGCCGGAGCGTCGTTCCTGCGCCGCGACGGGCGCGTGTGGACCACCGACAAGGACGGCATCATCCTTGCCCTCCTCGCCTCCGAGATCACCGCGACCACGGCGGCATCGCCCTCAGCCTTGCACCGCGGCCTCGTCGAACGGCTCGGCGAGTCCTGGTATGCCCGGGTCGACGCCGCCGCCACTGCCGATGAGAAGGCGCGACTCGGCGCCTTGAGCCCGTCGCAGGTCACGGCAGACGAGCTGGCGGGGGCGCCGATTGTCGCCAAATTGACCACAGCACCTGGAAATGGTGCCAAGATTGGGGGCCTCAAGGTCACCGCCGCGGATGCCTGGTTTGCTGCTCGGCCATCCGGGACGGAGGACGTGTACAAGATTTACGCGGAGTCGTTTGTGTCGGAAGCCCACTTGGGTGAGGTGCAGGCCGCCGCCAAAACAGTCGTCTCCGGCGCTCTTGCTGGTGGCGAGCAATAACCCAAGAAGAGGAGTTGCTCATGGGCACACTCATTCGACGCCGCGTGGCTGCAACGGCTCTGGCCGCTGTGACCGCACTTGCTTTGGCCGGTTGCGTCAAGCTCGAGGCAGAGAACACGTACCACGCGGACGGCACCATCGACATGTCGGTGCTGACGGCGCTTGACAAGAGCCTCGCCGGCGAAGAGGGAATGGGCGCTGGCGATGCTGACGATCTCGTTGCCGAGATGGAGGCCGACCCCGAGTTCCAGGCTCTCAAGGACGAGCTCGGCGATCGCGTCAGTGTTGAGCCCTACGACCAGGACAACATGGTGGGCTTCCGCCTGACGGTGAACGGTGCAACCCCCGAGGACATCGCGCGTGTCAACGAGTCGCAGGGCCAGACGGACTCCAACACCACCGTGGTGGTGGCAGACGGCAAGATCACCGTCACCGTTGAGGGCACCACCGCTGGCACCGGTGCCATTGGCAACACTGATGAGCTTGCGGACATGGGCATCGACGAGTCGATGTTCAGCGAGATCTTCGACGTCAACGTACGCCACACCTTCCCAGGCAAGGTTGAGTCGACCACCATCGGCCAGATCGACCCCAATGACCCGAACTCGGTGGTTATTGACTCGTACAGTGACCTCACGAGCGCCGGCGGCTACACGATCGTCGCCTCCGCGAACGGCGGCTCGAACTCAGGCGGTTTCCCCTGGCTCATCATCGCGATCGTCGCCCTTGTGGTGGTCATCGTCGTCGTCGTGGTCATCGTGCTGGTGACCCGTCGCAAGGACACGACGCCTGCGGCGAGTGCTCCGGGAATCAGCGAGGGCGACGCTCCTGAGTCGCTCGCTCCGCCTGCACCCCCCGCGCCGCCGGCTCCCCCGGCGCCCCCTGCGTCGGAGTAATTCCTCCCCATACGAAGAGGCCCGTGTCGCTCCAGACGCGGGCCTCTTTGCATGCGACCGTAGCGATATGGGTTCAGGGCGTCGTCTGGGTGTACTTGTTGTTGTCGCGCTCGCCGCGCTCGTCGCCACCGGATGCATCCGTTTCAATACTGACCTCACGCTGAGTGAGGACAACACCGTGTCTGGCTCCTTTGTGGTGGCCGTCAAGGAGGGCACGGGCGACGAGTACGGCATGAGCGATCGGGAGTTCGCGGAGGCGATGTGGGAGGAGTCCGCGCGTGCGGGCACCCTGGGGGACACGCGCATCAGCGACTATGCGGCCGACGGCTATCGCGGCATCACGGTGCGTTTCAGCGAGGTGCCGCTTGAGACCTTCGCCCCCGCCGCGGACACGTGGGGCATCACCCGTGACGGCGACGTCTACGTGGTGTCCGGTCCATCTGAGGCCGCCTCACAACCAACGGCCGACGCTGGTGACGGGACCGGCGGTGCGTTCACCGGGGACATCGACGAGCTGACCGATGCGCAGGTGATGCTGTCCGTCACCTTCCCTGGGGACATCGCGCATTCGAACGGTGAGGTGAAGGGCCGCACTGTCACGTGGGATTTGCAGAACGGGCCTGAAGAGTTGTTGGCGCGAGGTTCGGCAGTGACACCTGCCGATCCCGCAGTCGCTGTGGCGTACGTGGTGTGCGGACTGCTCGCCGTTGGTGCGGTCGGGTACGCCATTGCGGGGCGACGCGCGCGGACGACAGCGCGGAAGAGGTGAGTTACCACTAGCACCCCGTTAGACCGCCGATGCAAGAGGCGGTCTACCACTTTGGGTGGGGCGTGAGAAGGTACACGTATGCGCACACTGACACGTGCCCTGATCCTCGCAGCGCTTGCCACCGTCGCGCTTGCGGGGTGTGTGCGCT
>Ga0206103_100545_pt1 | contig 19009 bp, 16 predicted proteins | sample 1B5Ametagenome_FD_148638 | JGI IMG/M metagenome (GOLD analysis project Ga0206103, IMG submission 148638) | Enriched microbial communities from leaf-cutter ant dump, University of Wisconsin, Madison, United States - 1B5A | ecosystem: Environmental > Terrestrial > Nest > Insects nest > Nest dump... | reverse complement strand
CGAACCTGGGGGCACCTCCCGCTCGCGGGGGAGGATGACCACGCTCGTGGACCTGGACACCGGGACCGTGCTCGGTGTGGTCGACGGGCGCGACAGCACCGGCGTCGGGGCCTGGCTCAAGGACCGTGAGGCCGCCTGGCGAGAGCGGGTGCAGGTCGTCGCGATCGTCCCCCGCAAGCGGGAGGTACCCCCACCGTCGGCGGCGTTCCGCAAGGCGATCAGCGAGCACCTGCCGGACACCGCAGTGTCCGTGGACGCGTTCCACCTGGTCCAGCTCGCCAATCAGGCGCTCACTGCAGTGCGTCAACGACGCGCCCGCGAGGTCCACGACCGGCGCGGACGTGCGTGCGACCCGGCATGGGCGAACCGCCGGCTGCTGCTGCGCGCCGCCGACACCCTCTCCGCGCGCGCGTGGACCAGGCTCGAGCGCGTGTTCGCGGTCGACGACCCGACCGGGCAGCTCGAGTGGGCCTGGGCCATCAAGGAACACGTGCGGATGCTGCTCAAGACCACCTCGCTGGACGGAGCCGCGGACGCGATGCAGACCCTGCACGCCGTCGCGAACGTCGCTGCGATGCCCGAGACCGACCGGCTGCTCAAGACGCTGGAGGCGTGGTGGCCCGCCATCGAGGTCCTGATCGTCACCGGCGTCACGAACGCCCGCACCGAGGCCGCGAACACCAGCATCAAGAACATCAAGCGCACCGGCCGCGGGTTCCGCAACGAGAACAACTACCGCACCCGTATCCTGCTCACCAGCGCCGCGAAGACCGCCGCGTGAACACCCACCATCAGGCCGTGTCCACCACGAACCGTGAAGAGCCGGTAATCGTCGACGAGCTGGTTCACCTGAGCGGGGGTGAGAAAGGTTTGAACAGTTGCATTGCCCGTCACGACCGGCCACCGAATGTCGCATACCGGGTCATCCGACCCCCTCTGAGAGGTGCGGTAGATGCCACGCTTCCATCGCCTGATCAGGGCTTTCTGTCCAGGGGTAAGGTTTGTGAACAGAAGCCTCAGGGACCCCAGCACGAAGGGCGCCGACGATCTCGTCGGCGCCCTTCGTCGTGTGTGGGCGTGCGGGTCTCGGAGCGGCGACGCCGGGCGCGCGCTCGGATCAGCGCTTCGCGACCGACGACGCCGCGACCTCGGCCGCGATGCGGCGGGCCGTCGTCGAGTCGGGGCCGGGGGCGGCGGGGAAGAGCGCGGCGCGGTAGTAGCGCAGCTCGTCGATGCTCTCGAGGATGTCGGCGAGCGCCCGGTGGCCGCCGTTCTTCGGCGGCGACGCGAAGTAGACGCGCGGGTACCAGCGGCGGGCGAGCTCCTTGATGGAGGAGACGTCGATCACCCGGTAGTGCAGGTGCCCGACGAGCGCCGGCATGTCGCGGTCGAGGAACGTCTTGTCGGTGCCGACCGAGTTGCCCGCGAGCGGTGCCTTGCCGGGCTCGGGGACCCACGTGCGCACGTAGTCGAGCACCTGCTGCTCGGCGTCGGCCAGGGTCGTGCCGTCGGCGAGCGCCTCGAGCAGGCCGGACGTGGTGTGCATGTTCCGCACGAAGTCGCCCATCTGCGCGAGGGCCTCCGCGGGGGGTTCGACCAGCACGTCGACACCGTCGCCGAGCACCGTGAGCTCGGAGTCGGTCACGACGACCGCTACCTCGACGAGCGCGTCGTGCTCGAGGTCGAGGCCCGTCATCTCGCAGTCGATCCACACGATGCGGTCGGCGCTCTCGTGGCCGTTGGAAGAGGTCGCTGTCGTCACCCGGGTCAGCCTAGGACCCTCCGGCGGGCTGCGGGGGCAGGTGCGGGCGTGCCCGGCTCGTCCCGACGGTGCGTCAGCCGCGTCTGCTGCGTCTGTCGGCGGGACGGTCGTCGGCGCCGTCGTCGGGCTCGGCCGGTGCGGGGACGGTGCTCGCGAGCCAGGCGGCGACCGTGACGAGAGCGAGCACGACGATCCCGACGGTCACGCTCGTCCGGGGCGCGGTCCCCGCCCAGCGCAGGATCAGGGCGACGACGCCCCCGGCCGCAACACCGACGAGCACGTGCTCGAGCCAGGCGAGGAGCCGGTGGGCGGGTTCGTCGTGCGGGTCCGGGCCGCCGCCGTGCCGACCCATCAGCACCCACCGGGTGCGCGACGGGCGAGGACGGGCTGCATGGCGTCATGGTGGCACGGGGTGCGGCCGTCGGGTCGCACCCCGTGCCACGGGTCACGCGAGGCCCGCGCTGCGGCCCCACAGCGGGGCGCTGTAGTGCGGCTGGGACAGCGCGTGCCGGAGCCGGGCGAACCAGCGTTCCGGCGGATGACCGTCGGTGTGGTCGAGATGTGCCGTGCGCTCGGCCCGGCGCCGGGCGAGCTCCGCGGTGCGGTGCTGCTCGCGCTGGTCGGACAGGACGAGGTCGTACGTGATGAGGGCATGCATGACGAAGCTCCCGGGTGGTTGGGGTGGTGGTGACGGCCGTGCCGTCGGACGGTGCGGTCCCGTGGCGAGCGTGCGGCTGGGGCCTGCTCACCGGATCGCGTACCGCCACAGAACCACCGGCCGGGTCCACGGGTCACGCGCTTTTCCCGTCGTACCGCGTGTGCTGCCGACCGTCGGTCCCGTGGTCGGGACCACCGCCGCACGCGGCCGCCGGGTAGCCTTCCGCTGCCGAGCCCCCGTAGCTCAGTGGACAGAGCAGCCGCCTTCTAAGCGGTCGGTCGCAGGTTCGAGTCCTGCCGGGGGCGCTGCGGACGACCGTTCGGGTGACAGGCCGCGTGACCCGTCGCCCGCGTGGCGCGTTTGTCCAGGTCATCCGACGACGTGAGAATGGTCGCCGTGAGCGCCCAGCCCGGCACCGCCGCGGTGCAGCCCGTCGGGGACGCCCCCGTCGGCCCGCTCGGCGCGCCCGCGGCCGCGGCCGTCGGTCGGCACACGGCCGACGACCCGCGGGAGATCCTCGCGCGCCCGCTCGCGGCCGACTCGCTCCTCGACGCCGTGCGGGACCTGCGCCGCGACGTCGACGCGACGAGCTTCCCGCTCGACCTGCCGGGGACGGACACGGCGCGCGCGTCCCGGGCGCGGCTCGTCGACCAGCTCACCGAGCACCTGGTGCCGCGCCTCACGGAGCTCTCGGCACCCGCGGTCGTCGTCGTCGCCGGCTCGACGGGTGCGGGCAAGTCCACGCTGGTCAACTCGCTCGTCGGGCACGAGGTCACGACCGCGGGCGTGCTGCGGCCGACCACCCGGGAGCCCGTCCTCGTGCACCACCCGGCCGACGCGGACCTGCTCGCGGCGCACCCGCTCGTCGGGACGGCCCGGGCGGTCGCCGACGAGGCCGTGCCGCGCGGTGTCGCGCTGCTCGACGCACCCGACCTGGACTCCGTCCTCGAGGCCAACCGCGAGTCCGCGCACCGGCTGCTCGAGGCGGCCGACCTGTGGCTGTTCGTGACGACCGCGGCGCGGTACGGCGACGCGCTGCCGTGGCGCGTCCTGGAGGCCGCGGTCGAGCGCGGGGCCTCGATCGCCATGGTCCTCAACCGGGTGCCCACCGCGTCGCTGCCCGCGGTGCGCGGCGACCTGCTCGCACGTCTGCGGGAGCACGGCCTCGCGGGGTCGCCGCTGTTCGTCGTGCCGGACCAGGGACCGCACGAGGGCCCGCTCGAGGCGCGCGTCGTCGCACCGGTGCGGCGCTGGCTGCTCATGCTCGCGGGCCCGGACCGGGCGCGGACCGTGATCGGTCGCACGCTGCGCGGCTCGTTGGCCGCGCTGCGGATCTGGGTCGACGAGCTCGCCGAGTCGGTGCAGGAGCAGGCGGACGCGGCCGCGTCGGTCGGCGCGCTGCTGCGGGACGCGGTCGCGCAGCCGCTCGCGCGTGCCGACGAGGCCGTCTCGCGCGGCGACGTCGCGGGCGGGGCCGTCGGCGTGCGGTGGGCGGAGGTCACGTCCCCGCGCGGTGCCGTCGGGTCCGTCGTCCGGGGCGGCAAGGTGCGTGGCTCGGGGCGCGGGCGCACCGAGCGCGAGGCCGCGCTCGTCGTGCTGCGTCAGGAGGTGACGCACGCCGCGACGACCGTGCTCACGGCGGCGGCCGTCGACGCGGACCGCGACCTGCGTGCGGCGCTCGCCGCGGGCTCGTCGGGGGCGGTCGCGGTGCTCGAGCGCTGGGCGCCACGACCGACGGGACCGGACGGACCGGCCGAGCAGGCCGCACGCGCCTGGGTGGGGCAGGGCATCCGGGCGGTGCGCGCCGCGCTCGCGGAGCCGACGCCCGACACGGCGACGGCGCGGCGGCGCGACAAGGCGCTGAAGGCGCTCGGCGAGGAGCCGCTCGCGACGATCGCGCTGACGGCCGCGGCGGGTGTCGAGGACGCCGAGCGCACGCTCGCGCTGCTCCTCGGCCCCGGTGCCCGTGCCGTGACCGACGACCTGCGCGCCGACCTCGTGCGGCGGGCCCGGGCGCGCGTCGAGCTCGTGCGCGACGAGGCGGCCCAGCCGCTCGCCGACCCGGACCTCGCGTCCGACGCCGCGTCGCGCCTGCGGCTGCGGCTCGCCGTCATCAAGGGGCTCACGTGAGCGGTGCACCGACGGACGAGGGCGCCCTCAGCGTCGCGCTGGGCGACGAGACGCGTGCGCTGCAGGCACGGGTCACGGCGCTCGAGGAGGCGCTGGACGTGGCGGGCGACCGCCTCGAGCCCGAGCCCGTCGCACGCGCGCGGGCGGCCGTCACGCGCCTGCGCGAACGGCTCGCGCTCGGTGTCGACCACACGGTCGTCGCGCTCGCGGGGGGGACCGGGTCCGGCAAGTCGAGCCTGTTCAACCGGGTCAGCGGGCTGCAGTTCGCCGAGGTCGGCGTCCGGCGCCCGACGAGCTCGCGCGTGACCGCGTGCGTGTGGGGACCCGGGGGCGACCCCGTGCTCGACTGGCTCGGCGTGGACGCCGAGCTGCGGATCCAGCGCGAGTCGCTGCTCGACGGCGAGACCGAGGCACCCCTGCGCGGTCTCGTGCTCCTCGACCTGCCCGACCACGACTCCGTCGAGCCCGCGCACCGCGAGGTCGTCGACCGGCTGCTGCCGCAGGCGGACCTGCTCGTGTGGGTCGTGGACCCGCAGAAGTACGCCGACGAGGCACTCCACGCCGGCTATCTGCGGGCGCTCGCGGGACGGGACACCTCGATGCTCGTCGTGCTCAACCAGATCGACACGGTCCGGCCGCAGGAACGCGCGTCGCTCCTGCGCGACGTCGCGCGCCTGCTCGCGGAGGACGGTCTGCCCGACGTGCCCGTGGTCCCCGCGTCGGCCGCGACCGACGAGGGGATCGCCGAGCTGCGCGCGGGGCTCGCGCGGGTCGTCGCGGGGCGGTCCGTGGGCGCACGCCGCGCCGAGCAGGAGGTGGTGGTCGCGGCGCGCGAGCTGACGGACGGCGTCGCCCCGCGCGACCCGGCCCCGACGGCGCTCGCGACGGGGACCGCGGTCGGTGCGCTCGTCGAGGCGTCCGGCATGGACGCGGTGACCGATGCGGTCGCCGCCGCGGTGCGCGGCCGTGGCGTGCGCGTGCCGCAGATCGTGCCCGTGCACCCCGACGCGGTCCGGCTCGCGCGGGACTCGTGGCTCGCCGGCGCCACCGTGGACCTGCCCCGCCGGTGGGCGCAGGACGTGCAGCGCCGGGTCGCGCCCGCCGAGCGCCTCGGCCGGCACGTGGGGGACGCGCTCGCCGACATCACGGTGAGCGTGCGGCGCTCCCGGCCGGCGGCGGTGCTGCGGACGCTCGCCGCGCTGCTGGGCGTCGCAGCGCTCGTCGTCCTCGGCGTCGGCGCGGGGAGGGCGGCCGGCGGGGCGACCGGGTCCGGTGGGTCCGGGGTCGTCGTGACCGGGGCGGTGCTCGCCGTCCTCGCCGTCGCGAGCCTGCTCGTCGGGCGCGCCGTGCGCAGCAGCGCCGCCGTCCGCAGCAGCGCGCGCGTGCGCGACGAGAGCCGCGCGGCGATCGAGCGCGTCGCGCGCCAGGACCTCGTCGAGCCTGCGGCCGAGGTGGTCGCCGAGCACCGGCGCGTGCGGGACCTGCTGACCACCGCACGCGGCTGAGCCGCGACCCGACCACAGCCCTCGTCGCGGCGAGCGCGTCCACAGGCACCGGGCGGCGCGCGACCGGGCCAGCGGGCGCCTGGGCAGGCTGCGGGCACGCGCTCGGTCCGCTGCGGTGACCGGGCAGGACACCGGGAGCACGCATGAGCAACAACCTCGACATCACCGTCACCGGCTGGGTGGGCAGCGACGTCACGACGCTGCCCGCGCAGGACGGCCGCGCGGCGTACACGACGTTCCGGCTCGGGAGCACGCGGCGGTGGTGGAACCGCACCACGGGCCAGTGGCAGGACTCGCGCACCGAGTGGTTCCAGGTCAAGGCATGGCGCGCGCTCGCGGTCAACGCGGGCGCGTCGCTGCTCAAGGGGCAGCCCGTCGTCGTGCAGGGGCGCCTCTCGACGCGCGAGTGGACCGACCAGGGCGGCGTCGTGCACACGTCGCTCGTGCTCGAGGCGAGCGCGATCGGGCCCGACCTCACGTACGGCACCGCGCGGTTCGACCGCACGCTCCAGGGCGCCGCGGCGATGGCACCCGAGGACGTGCGCCCGGACACGCTCCGGCCCGACGACGCGTCGCCCGCGCGGCAGGACGACCCGACCGACGTGTCGGGGCTCGAGGAGGCCTCTGACGAGCCCGCGGGCCTGGTCGACGAGGGCGCCGTGCTGGACGCGGACCTCGTCGACGTGAGCGTCTAGGCTGGTGCACCGCGATCCCGACGACGCCGGACCGTGCGCGCACGTCCTGTGGCCTGCATGCGCGGTCGGCGTCGACGGGCGGTCGCCGGTCGCACCCGCGATCCCAGCATCCCCGAGCACGTGAGGCGGAGAACCGAGCCCGTGGCTGAGTTCATCTACACCATGTACAAGGCGCGCAAGGCGCACGGAGACAAGGTCATCCTCGACGACGTCTCGCTGAACTTCCTGCCCGGCGCCAAGATCGGCGTCGTCGGCCCGAACGGCGCGGGCAAGTCGACGATCCTCAAGATCATGGCGGGCCTCGACCAGCCGTCGAACGGCGAGGCACGGCTCAGCCCGGGCTTCACGGTCGGCATCCTCCAGCAGGAGCCGCCGCTCAACGACGACAAGACGGTGCTCGGCAACGTCGAGGAGGGCGTCGGCGAGATCAAGGCGAAGCTCGACCGCTACAACGAGATCTCGGCGCTCATGGCGGAGCCCGACGCGGACTTCGACGCGCTGCTCGCCGAGATGGGCCAGCTCCAGGAGGCCATCGACGCCGCGGACGCGTGGGACCTCGACGCGCAGCTCGAGCAGGCGATGGACGCGCTGCGCTGCCCGCCGCCGGACGCCGACGTCAAGGTGCTCTCGGGCGGTGAGCGCCGCCGGGTCGCGCTGTGCAAGCTCCTGCTCGAGAAGCCCGACCTGCTGCTGCTCGACGAGCCCACCAACCACCTCGACGCCGAGTCGGTGCAGTGGCTCGAGCAGCACCTCAAGGCCTACCAGGGCGCGATCCTCGCGGTCACGCACGACCGGTACTTCCTCGACAACATCGCGGAGTGGATCTGCGAGGTCGACCGCGGCCGTCTCTACCCGTACGAGGGCAACTACTCGACCTACCTCGAGAAGAAGCAGGAGCGCCTGCAGGTCCAGGGCAAGAAGGACGCCAAGCTCGCCAAGCGCCTCAAGGAGGAGCTGGAGTGGGTGCGGCAGAACGCCAAGGGCCGTCAGACGAAGTCCAAGGCCCGCCTCGCACGGTACGAGGAGATGGCGGCCGAGGCCGAGCGCACGCGCAAGCTGGACTTCGAGGAGATCCAGATCCCGCCCGGCCCGCGCCTGGGCAGCGTCGTCCTCGAGGCCACGGACCTGCGCAAGGGCTTCGACGGGCGACAGCTCATCGACGGGCTGAGCTTCACGCTGCCGCGCAACGGCATCGTCGGCGTGATCGGTCCGAACGGGGTCGGCAAGACGACGCTGTTCAAGACGATCGTCGGCCTCGAGCCGCTCGACGCGGGCACGCTCAAGATCGGCGAGACCGTCTCGATCTCGTACGTCGACCAGTCGCGCGGCGGCATCGACCCGAAGAAGACGCTGTGGGAGGTCGTCTCGGACGGGCTCGACTTCCTCAAGGTCGGCAACGTCGAGATCCCGTCGCGCGCGTACGTCGCGTCGTTCGGGTTCAAGGGACCCGACCAGCAGAAGCCCGCGGGCGTGCTGTCGGGTGGCGAGCGCAACCGGCTCAACCTCGCGCTCACCCTCAAGCAGGGCGGCAATCTGCTCCTGCTCGACGAGCCCACCAACGACCTCGACGTCGAGACGCTCGGCTCGCTCGAGAACGCGCTGCTCGAGTTCCCCGGCTGCGCCGTGGTCGTCTCGCACGACCGCTGGTTCCTCGACCGGGTGGCGACGCACATCCTGGCCTACGAGGGCACGGAGGAGGACCCGGCGAGCTGGTACTGGTTCGAGGGCAACTTCGCGGCGTACGAGGAGAACAAGGTCTCGCGCCTCGGCGCCGACGCGGCGCGTCCGCACCGCGTGACGTACCGCAAGCTGCGCCGCGACTGACGCCGTGGCCCGGCTCGAGATCCCGGTCCAGCTGCGCTGGTCCGACATGGACGCGTACGCGCACGTCAACAACGTCGAGATGCTGCGCCTCCTCGAGGAGGCGCGCATCGAGGTGTTCTGGCAGCACCCCGTCGGACCGGACGGCGTGCGGCCGGAGACGCGCAGCACCGCGGTGATCGACGCCGGGCCGGGCGCGCGCGTGTCGACGTTCATCGCGCACCAGGAGATCCAGTACGTCCGCCCGCTCGGCTACCGGCGCTCGCCCGTCGTGGTCGAGCTCTGGATCGGGCACCTCGGCGGGGCGAGCCTCGACGTGTGCTACCAGGTCCGGGACCTGCCCGCCGACGACCCGCAGTCCGTGGTGTACGCGCGGGCGGTCACGACCCTCGTGCTGGTCGACGCCGCGACGGGTGCGCCCACGCGCATCGGGGCGGACGAGCGCGCCGCGTGGGCGCCGTATCTCGAGGAGCCCGTCACGATCCGGCGCCGGGGTTCCCGGTGACGCCCGACGACGGTTCGCCGACCGACGCGAGCGCCGTGGGCGCGGGAGAGACTCCGGCGGCGGGCGCGACCGGTCAGGTCCTCGAGCTCGAGGGCGTCTTCCGGCTCCGTGTCCCGGCCGCATGGTCGGCGACCGGGCTGGACGGGCACCGCTACCGGCTGCGCGCTGCGGGGGTCGACGCCTCGATCGACGTCTCGGTGCACCGCGGCACGCAACCCGCACCGGACGCGGGGGCCACGGTCCGGGCGCACGCGCGCACGACGGGCGGTCCCGCCGACGTCGCGCTCGTCCCGCTCCACGGCGACGACGAGCCGACCGCGCAGCGCGCCGGCGCGCGGTGGTCCGACGACGACGCGTGGCACGTGGTGGCCGCGCTGTGCCGCGGCCGCGACGTCGTGCTGGCGGTGGCGACCGCGGGCGACGTCGAGGCGCGGGGCGAGGTCGAGCGTGTCGTCACGACGCTCGAGGGCGTCGACGCGCGGCGCAGCCGCTGGTGGCGGCGCGCGGCTCGCTGACGGTCCACCGGGCTCCGCCGACGGCTCCAGCCGGGCAGGTCGATCCGGACGCGACGCAGCCGTACGGGCTCAGGCGTCCCGGCGGCCGAGGGCTGCGGGCCACCACGTGCGCCCGCCGAGGTCGTGCACGGCCGCCGGGACGAGCAGGGACCGCACGACGAGCGTGTCGAGCAGCACGCCGAACGCGACGAGGAACGCGATCTGGGCGAGGAACAGCAGCGGGATCACGGCGAGCGCCGCGAACGTGGTCGCGAGCACGACCCCGGCCGACGTGATGACCCCGCCGGTCACGGCGAGCCCGCGCACGACGCCGCGCCGCGTGCCGACCTCGACGGACTCCTCGCGCACGCGGGTCATGAGGAAGATCGAGTAGTCGACGCCCAGGGCCACGAGGAACACGAACGCGAACAGCGGGACCGTGGGGTCGGCGCCGGGGAAGCCCAGGACGTGGTCGAACACGAGCGCGCCGACGCCGAGGGTCGCGGCGAAGGACAGCACGTTCGCGGCCAGCAGCACGAGCGCCGCCACGACCGCGCGCAGCAGGAGCATGAGGATCACGACGATCACGAGCAGCACGACCGGCACGATGACCCGCAGGTCGTGCTGTGCGGCGTCGACCGTGTCGACCTGCTCCGCAGCGGCACCGCCGACGAGCGCGTCCGGTGCCACGGCGTGCACCGCGGTGCGGATCGCGCGCACGGCGTCCTGCGCGGCGCGCGAGTCGGACGGCGCGCTCGTCGTGACGTCGAGGCGGACGCGGCCGTCGACGACCACGGGGTCACCGGGCTCCTCGCCGGACGCACCGCCCGCGGGCGTACCGGTGTACGGGGCCACCGCCGAGACGCCCGCGACGCCCTGTGCGGCCCGGGTCGCGGCCGGCGCGTCGTCCTCCGCGACGACGACCGTGACGGGCTCGACCGCACCGGCCGGGAAGTGCGCGGCGAGGACCTCCTCGCCGGCGACCGCGTCGACCGGCGTGCGGAAGACGTCGCTCTGGCTCGTCCCCGACGCGGCGAACGTCGGCAGGAACGCGGCGAGCGCGAGCAGCGCGACGGCGCTGGTGAGCCAGACCGGGCGGGCGTGGTGCGCGAGCCAGCGCGCGAGGCGTCCCCACAGCCCCGGCGCGTCCGCGGGGTCGGTGATCGTCGCGCGCACCGCTGTCGGGTGCGGGACGCGCGGCCAGAAGTAGAACCGCGCGCGTCGCCCGCCGAGCAGCAGGACGGCGGGCAGGAAGGTCGTCGCGGCGAGGAACGCCGACGCGATGCCGATCGCCGCGACGGGCCCGAGGCTGCGGTTGGAGCCGAGGTCGGACAGCAGGAGGCACAGGACGCCCGCGACCACGGTGCCGGCCGAGGCCGCGACCGGCTCGAGGCACGCGCGCCAGGCGCGTCGCATCGCGTCGGCGGGGTGCTCGGTCCGCCGCAGCTCCTCGCGGTACCGCGCGACGACGAGGAGCGCGTAGTCGACGCTCGCACCGACGACGAGGATCGACAGGATGCCCTGCGCCTGCCCGTTGAGCACGATCGTGCCGTTGTCTGCCAGGTGGTAGACGACGAGCCCGGCGAGGCACAGCGCGAACACCGCGGTGACGATGACGACGATCGGCAGCAGCGGCGAGCGGTACACCACGACGAGGATGAGCAGGACCGCGGCGAGCGCCACGAGCAGGAGGATGCCGTCGATCCCGCCGAACGCGGTCACGAGGTCCGCGACGAACCCCGCGGGGCCGGTGACCCAGGCGTGCAGGCCCAGCTCGCCCGCCTCGTCGGCGCTCGCCCCGAGCTCGTCGAGCAGCGCCGCGCGCAGGTCCGCGACGAAGGCCTCGGTGACGGACTGCTCGTCGCCGACGAGCGCGTCGGCGGAGTCCGCGTCGAGCGAGCACACGACGAGCAGCGCCGCGCCGTCCTGCGCCGGGACGACGACCGGGTCGGCGGTCAGGTGCTGGGACCAGGTCGACGCGGTCCCCGGCACGGGCCGGTCGGGCAGCGACTGCGCGACGCGCGTGACGGCGGCGGTCTGCTCCTCGGTGACCGCGCCGCCTGCCGCGGGCGCGAGCACGACGAGAGCGGGCAGCGACGGCGTCTCGACGAACGCGCGGCCGGCCTCGGCGGCACGGGTCGACTCCGCGGACGACGGGAGGAAGGCGGCCGCGTCGTTCGTCTGGACCTGGGAGAGCCGCCCCTGCGCGGCGCCGCCGAACGAGCCGATCGCGAGCCACAGGACGAGCGCGGCGCCGACGAGGACCGCGCGCAGGAGGGTGCTCGAGCGTCGGGACATGCACCGAAGCATGCGGCATGGCAGGTCCGGCTGCGCGGCGAGGGCCGGTGAGCGGGCCGCCCGGGTGGGCCCGTGCCGGGTCCGTCAGCCGGTCAGGGGAACCGGACCATGCCCTCCTGCGCGATCGACGCGACGAGCGTGCCGTCCCGTGTGAACACGCGCGCCGTGCCGAGCCCGCGGCCACCCTGGGCGCTCGGCGACGTCTGCGTGTACAGGAGCCAGTCGTCGACCCGGACGTCGCGGTGCCACCAGATCGCGTGGTCGAGGCTCGCGATCGACATGCCGGGCGTCACCCACGAGCGCCCCGAGCGGCGCAGCACGGGCTCGAGCATGACCTGGTCGCACGCGTACGCGACGAGCGCGCGGTGCAGGAGGGGCTCGTCCGGGAGCGGTCGGCGCGAGCGGAACCAGACGCTCTGCCGGTCGGTGCGCTCGGGCGCCGGCCCGAGGTAGAGCGCGCCGTCGACGTGCCGCACGTCGAACGCCGCCTCCTGCGTCCAGAACCTGGCGACGGGGTGGTCGATCGAGCCGAGCACGTCGAACGCCGACGGCACGTCCTCGGGGAACGGGATCCCGGGCGGCATCGCGTCGGCGTACTCGACGCCCTCCTGCGGCGACTGGAACGAGGTGATCATCGACAGGATCGGGACCCCGCCCTGCAGCGCGTGCGTGCGCCGCGCGGTGAACGACCGGCCGTCGCGCAGGCGCTCGACCGCGAACGTGATGGGCTCGGCGATCGCGCCCGCGCGCAGGAAGTAGCCGTGCAGCGAGTGGGGGAGCCGGTCGGCGTCGTCGACGGTCGCGCCTGCCGCGAGGAGCGCCTGCGCGAGGACCTGGCCGCCGAACACGCGACCGTTCGGCTGCGGCAGGCTGCCGCCCGTGAACGTGTCGGGCGCCGCGGGGTCCGGCGTGATCCGCAGGACGTCGAGCACCGCCGTGGTCGGGTCGGTCGCGGGCTCGGGGCCCGGGTCCGTCGTCGTCATGGACCGCAGGCTCTCACGTCGTGGGGCCGCGCGTCGTGGGGCTCGGCGGCGCGGTCCGGCTACTCGTCGAACGTGTTGATCAGCGAGTGCGCCGCGCGCTCGAGGTAGTCCCACAGCTCGGCGCGGTGCAGCGGCGCGAGGTCGAGCGAGTCCACCGCGACGCGCATGTGCGCGAGCCACCGGTCGCGCGAGTCCGGGTTGACCTTGTACGGCGCGTGCCGCATGCGCAGCCGCGGGTGCCCGCGCTCGTCGGAGTACGTCGTCGGGCCGCCCCAGTACTGCTCGAAGAACATCGTGAGCCGCCGCGCCGCAGGCCCGAGGTCCTCCTCGGGGTACATCGCGCGCAGGACCGGGTCGGTCGCGACCCCTTCGTAGAACCTGTCGACGAGGGCCACGAACGTCTCGTGACCGCCCACGGCGGCGTAGAAGGAGTCGGCTCTCACGCGCCCATCCTCACACGCGCACGGACGCGTCCGGTCGGCTCGTGCCGGGGCCGCTCGTGCCCGCGGTCACAGCCCCAGGTCGGCGAGCACGGGCAGCGCGGCGCGCACGCGCGTGCGCGCGTCCTCGGCGGACTCCGCGGCGAGCGCGAGCTGGGCGAGGCGGCGGCACTCGTCCGACGACGTGGTCTGCAGCACCGCGGCGACGTCGGCGAGCGCGCGCGGCGTCATCGACAGCGACGAGACGCCGAGCCCGACGAGCACGACCGCGAGGGCCGGGATCGCGGCGGCCTCGCCGCACACGCCGACCGGACGGCCCTGCGTGGCACCGCCCCGGCACGTCTCGGCGACCAGGCGCAGGACGGCCGGGTGCCACGCGTCGGACAGGTGCGCGACCGAGCCGAGCAGACGGTCGGCAGCCATCGCGTACTGCGTGAGGTCGTTCGTGCCGATGCTCGCGAACGCGGCGCGCGACAGGATCCGGTCGGCGACGAGCGCCGCGCTCGGCACCTCGACCATGACGCCCGCGGTGCTCAGCCCGTGCAGCGCGCACCGCGCGACGAAGTCCTCGGTCTCCGCGACCGTCGACACCATCGGCGCCATGACCCACACGTCCGCGTTCTCGGCCGCGGCGGCGCGCGCGATCGCGGTGAGCTGGTCCTCGAGGACCTCGGGGTGCGTCGCGACCGTGCGCAGCCCGCGCACGCCGAGCGCCGGGTTGACCTCGTCGTCCGCGGTGAGGAACGGCATGGGCTTGTCGGCACCTGCGTCGAGCGTGCGGATGACGACCTTGCGGCCGGGGAACTCCGCGAAGACGGACCGGTACGCGGCGACCTGCTCGTCGATGCTCGGCGCCTGCTCGCGGTCGAGGAACTGGAACTCGGTGCGGAACAGCCCGACGCCCTGCGCACCCGCCGCGGCGGCCGCCGACGCCCCCGCCGGGTCGCCCACGTTCGCGAGCAGCTCGACGCGCCGACCGTCGGACGTGCGACCGTCACCGTCGAACACGCGCACCGCGGCCGCGAGCGACTGCGCGCGTGCGACGGTCTCGTCGTCCGGGTGGACCGTGACGGTGCCCGCACCGCCGTCCACGACGACGACCTCGCCCTCGACCACGACCGTGTCGAGCCCGCGGGCCGCGACGACCGCGGGGATGCCGCGGGCGCGCGCGAGGATCGACGTGTGCGCGGTCGGGCCGCCCGCCGACGTCGCGATCGCGAGCACGCGCGAGGTGTCCAGCGTCGCGACGACCGCCGGGGCGAGGTCGGCGGCGACGAGCACGAACGGCTCGTCGTGCTGGGGCACGCCGGGCGCCGGTCGGCCCGTGAGGTCGGCGACGAGCCGGTCGCGCACGTCGTGGATGTCGTGCGTCCGCTCCGCGAACAACCCGCCGAGCGCCTCGAACTGCTGCGCCACGGCCTCGGCGGCCTCCCACACGGCGCGCTCGGGCACGAGGTGGTCGGTCATGACGCGCTGGACGGCGTCGGCCACGAGCGTCGGGTCCGCGGCGATGGCGGCCGTCGCGTAGAGCACGTCGGCGGCGTCCCCCGAGGCCTGGTCGGCCGCCGCGTCGAGCGCCGCGCGGACCCGCTGCGACGCCTCGCCGATGCGGTCCGCCGCGGCCTGCTGGTCGTCCGACGGCGCCAGCCGACGGCCCGAGGGCGGTGCCGTGATCGGTGCCGGCATGAGCACGGCGGGTGCCGCGACCCGTCCGGGGCTGACCCCGAGACCGTGCACCACGGTGGGGGTGTGCTCGTGGTTCACGTCGACCTCCTCGTCGTCCTGGTCGCAGTGTGGACTGCCGTCGCGCGCCGCCGCCACCCGGACACGCCAGGGGTGGCGCGCCCGGGTGAGCGTTAGGCTGGTGTCGCGTCGACGGCCAGGTCGCGCAAGACTTTCGCAGGTGCTCGGGACGTATCCGGACACCGGTGACCAGATCCCCCGGGAGTGGCATTGAGCAAGGCAGAGCAGATCCTCGCCGCGCTGGGCGGCGACGGCAACGTCGTCGACCTGGAGCCGTGCATCACGCGCCTGCGGGTCGAGGTCAGCGACGCCCAGCTCGTCGACGAGCAGGCGCTCAAGGCGTCGGGCGCGTTCGGCGTCGTCCGCTCAGGCCGCATCGTCCAGGTCATCGTCGGCCCCGAGGCGGACAACCTGGCCGCCGAGCTCGACTCGCTGCGCTGAGCGCGGCGCCCGCCCGCTGCGTCCGATGACCGCGCTGCGCATCGTCGCGCCCGTGCCCGGGGTCGTGCACCCCATCGGTCAGGTGCCCGACCCGGTGTTCGCCGAGCAGATCGTCGGTCCCGGCATCGCGATCCTGCCCGACCACGTCGGGCGGGTCGAGGTCGTGGCGCCGTGCGACGGTGTGGTCGGCGCGCTGCACCCGCACGCGTTCGCGCTCGAGGTCGACGCCGAGCGGTCGGTCCTCGTCCACCTCGGCATCGACACCGTGAGCCTCGCGGGGCTGGGGTTCGAGCTGCACGTCGCCCGCGGGGACCGCGTCACGACGGGGCAGCGCATCGTCTCGTTCTCCCCGGTCGACGTCGCGGCGTCCGGGATGTCGACGATGTGCCCGGTCGTCGCGCTGCAGGCGGACCCGGCCGTGATCCTCCTCGAGGCCGCTCCCGGCGCGCGCGTGCGCGCGGGGGACCCGCTGCTCACCTGGGACTGACGGACCGCTCAGCGCGGCGGACCACCGTCGGCGGGCTCATCGGGCCGAGCGTCGGCGGCGAGCGCCGCGCGGTGAGCCGCGAGCGCGTCGCGCTGACCCGACAGCGGGACGCCGGCCTCCTCGAGCACCCGCCGCGTCTCGATGCGCAGCGCCCGCGCGACCTCCCACTGGCGGGCCGGAGACGTGCGCACGCGCACGCGCAGCGTGATCGCCTCGGCGCTGAGCCGCTCGATGCCGGTGATGCTCGGCTCGCCCTGGACCGCGTCCGCGAGGTCCGCGACGACGCGTGCGGCGGCCGCCTCGAGCAGGTGCTGGACGGCGTCGAGGTCCGCGAAGTAGTCGACGTCGACCTCGACGACCGCGGTCGACCAGCCCTGCGTCTTGTTGCCGACGCGCAGCATCGAGCCGTTGGGGACGTACCAGAGCGTGCCGTCGGCGTCCCGGATCTTCGTCACGCGCAGCGAGACGGACTCGACGGTGCCGGTCGCGGGACCGAGGTCGACGACGTCACCGACGCCGTACTGGTCCTCGAGCAGCATGAACGTCCCCGTCAGGAAGTCCTTGACGAGGCTCTGGGCGCCGAAGCCGAGCGCGACGCCGACGATCCCGGCCGACGCGATGAACGGCGCGATGTTCACGCCGATCGCGTCGAGCACGAGGAACACGGCGATCGCACCGACGAGGACCGCGGCCGACGAGCGCAGCACCGACCCGAGCGTCCGGGCCCGCTGGGCGCGTCGCGCCGTGGCCAGCGGGTCGACCTTGAGCAGCGTCGACCCGACGACGGACTCGCCGAGCCGGCGCGGCGGCGTGCCCTGCGCGACGTGGTCGGTCACGCGGTGGATGACCGTGCGCAGCACGAGCAGCACGAGCGACGCGACGACGACGATGACCGCGATCTTCAGGCCCACGGTCGTGAGCCAGGTCCACCAGCGCGAGGCCTGCTCGACGCCCTTGTCGAGCGCGCTGGGCTCGGTCGGGGTCGGGGACGGTGCCGCGGCGGTGAGCACGCCACCGAGGGTGTCGGTGCGCGCGAGCACGGCGACGAGGGGCGAGGTCATCGGGGCTCCTGGGACGGGGCGCCGGACGGGCCGGCCGGGACGAGGCCAGTCTGCCGTGCGACGAACTGGAGCTGCTCGGCGCTGAGCCCGATCGAGCGCGAGAGCGAGCGCCCGCCGTGCCCGACGCCGGTCTCGCGCCGCACGAGGACCGGGGCCGCGTCCGCCGACGCGCTCGTCGCGTGCTGCAGCGCCGCGGCGAGCTTGCGTGCGTGCAGCGGGTCGACGCGCGTGTCGCCCTCGAACACCGTGAACAGCGTCGCCGGGTAGGGCGTGCCGTCGACCACGCGGTGGTACGGCGAGTAGCCGAGGAGCCAGCCGAGCTCGACCGGGTCGGCCGCGTCGCCGTACTCCTCGGTCCACGTCACGCCGAGCCCGAAGCGCTGGTAGCGGACCATGTCGAGCAGCGGTGCGGAGCACACGACGGCCGCGAACAGGTCGGGCCGCTGCGTGAGCGCGGCCCCGACGAGCAGGCCGCCGTTCGACCCGCCCCAGCACGCGAGCTGCCCGGGCGTCGTCCAACCGTCCGCGACGAGCAGCTCCGCGAGCGCGTGGAAGTCGTCGAACACGTTCTGCTTGTGCGCGCGCATCCCGGCGCGGTGCCAGTCCTCGCCCTCCTCGCCGCCGCCGCGCAGGTTGGCGACGACGTGCACGCCGCCGGCCTCGACCCACGCGAGCGTGCTCGCCGAGTACGCCGGGTCGAGCGAGATCTGGAACCCGCCGTACCCGTACAGGACCGTCGGCCGCGGGCTCGTCGGGCGTCCCGCACCGTCGACGAGGTCGGCGCGCGCGACGACGAACGCGCGCACCGTCGTGCCGTCCGCCGACGTGGCCTCGACCTGCCGCACCCGGACGTCCGGGAGGTCGGCCACGGCACCCGGCGGCTGCGCCCAGAGCGTGACGTCGCGGGTCCGGGCGTCGAAGCGGTGGACGCTCGGGACCGTCGTGTGGTCGGTGTAGGAGAACCACACGTCCGGACCGCCCTCCGGCCGCGTGACGAGCCCGGACACGGAGCCGAGACCCGGCAGCGGCACGTGACCGGCGTCGCCCGCGAGCCGCTCGCCCGTCGCGGGGTCGTGCACGGTGACCCGGGAGACGGCGTGGTGGCGCCACGACACGAGCAGGAGCTCCGGAGCCGTCCGCTCGCCGCCGCCGTCGGTCAGGGCGACGTCCTCGAGCACGGCCTCGTCGTCCTGCGCGACGAGCGTGCGCCAGTGCTCGACGCCCGGTGCCGTGGGCTCGGTCACGACGAGCCGCCCGCGCGGCGCGTCGAGGTCGGTGTGCACGTACAGCCTCCCGTCGCGGCCGACCCACGCGCCCGACTGCGCGTCGAGCCCCACCGCGACGGGTGCGAACGCGGGCGGCACGAAGGTGCCCGGGCCCGCGGGCGGCGCGGTGCTCAGGTCCGCGATCCACACGTCGTTGCGCGGCGCCGTGCCCGCCGACGCCGAGACGATCAACCAGCGACCGTCGCGCGAGACCGAGACGCCGAAGTAGCTCGTGATCGCGAGCCCCGCCCCGAACACCTCGACGTCCTCGTCGGGCGAGGTGCCCACGCGGTGCCACCACACACGTCGGTGGTACTGCTGCTCGTCGGCCGGGACGAGCTCGGGGGCGAGCCGTCGGACGTAGAAGAACGACTCGCCGCCGGGCAACCATGCGACGGGGGAGTACCGCGCGCGGTCGATCGGGCCGTCGACGACCTCGCCCGTCGCGACGTCGAGCACCCGCAGCACCGACTCCTCGGTCCCGCCCGTCGACGTCTGGTAGGCGAGCAGCGACCCCTCCTTGGAGGGCTGCCACGCGTCGAGCGTCGTGGTGCCCGCGGGGTCGAGCGCCACCGGGTCGACGAGCACGCGCTCGCGCTCCGGCGCCGTCGCGGAGCCGGTCGGCTCGACCACGACGACGACCGCGTGCTCCTGGTCGCCCGCACGGCGCGAGACGAACCTGCGCTCGCCGCGCCACGCCGGTGCGCTGACGAACCCCGCG
>Ga0206103_100538_pt1 | contig 19136 bp, 20 predicted proteins | sample 1B5Ametagenome_FD_148638 | JGI IMG/M metagenome (GOLD analysis project Ga0206103, IMG submission 148638) | Enriched microbial communities from leaf-cutter ant dump, University of Wisconsin, Madison, United States - 1B5A | ecosystem: Environmental > Terrestrial > Nest > Insects nest > Nest dump... | reverse complement strand
TCCCGGTCACGTCGGGCAGCAAGGGCATGCAGGTGTACGTCCCGCTCCCCCGGCGCCGGCCACCGACGGAGGTGCGGCAGTACGCGCGGGACCTCGCACACGAGCTCGCCCGGGCCCACCCGACGCTCGTCGTCGCGGTCATGCGCAAGGAGCTGCGCCGCGGCAAGGTGCTGCTCGACTGGTCGCAGAACCACCCCGCGAAGACGACGATCACGCCGTATTCGCTGCGCGGTCGTGCCGAGCCGCGCGTCGCCGCCCCGCGCTGGTGGGACGAGGTCGGGCCGGGCCTGGCCCAGCTCGCTCCCCCGGACGTCGCGCGGCGGCTCGCCGAACGTGGTGACCCGTTCACGGACGGAGCGGGCGAACCGGGCACCGACGAGGCAGGATGACCGGGTGGCGGTGTGACGTGCGTCGGCTGCGTTGGCGGCGCGAGCGCACGTGAGGCAGCGTGGACGGTAACGAGACGACGAGCGACGAGGAGCTGCGAACATGGCACGCGCGAACCTGCCCCGGTACACCGTCCCTTCCCTGACCCCGCAGGACGGAGCCGCGGTCGCGGCGATCCTGCAGGAGCGGCTGGACTCGCTCAACGACCTGGCCCTGACGCTCAAGCACATCCACTGGAACGTCGTCGGCCCGCACTTCATCGCCGTGCACGAGATGATCGACCCGCAGGTCGACGCCGTGCGGCTCATGGTCGACGCGGTCGCGGAACGCATCGCGACGCTCGGGGTCGCGCCCGTCGGGACGCCGGGCGCCCTCGTGAAGAACCGGACCTGGGACGACTACAGCATCGGCCGCGCCTCGACGACCGAGCACCTCGGCGCGCTCGACGAGGTGTACATCGGCGTGATCACCGCGCACCGGAAGGCCGCCCAGGACACCGAGGAGCTCGACACCGTGACGAACGACCTCCTCGTGGGTCACCTGCACGAGCTCGAGCAGTTCCACTGGTTCGTGCGCGCGCACCTCGAGTCCACCACCGGGGCGCTCAGCACCGAGAACGCGAGCACCGAGAAGCAGGCCGCACGCGCGGCGTCCGGGGCGGCCCGCAAGGCGTCCGCGGCCAGGTGAGCAGACGGACCCAGCACGAGCCCTGGGCCGGGGACGGCGAGCTGCGCGACGACGACCTGCGGACCGTGCGTCCCGGCGCCCCCCGGCCCGGCTCGTCGAACCCGGCGGCCCGGCTGCACCCCGCGGCCCGGCTCGAGGACGCGTTCGACCGTCGCGTGGCCGCGATCCTGCGCCGGCGCGGGTGGACGCTGCGGCTCGAGCCGTACGCGGGGTACGGCACGCCGGGCTGGGTCCGGATCTTCGCGCGCACGCTCCTGGCGGCCCCGCAGGTCCCCGACGACGACCTGCCGGGCGTCGGCTCGGCGGCCCAGGCGGGCGCCCGCACGGCGCCCGCCGTGCGGGGGTGGCGGTCCTTCGCGACCGCCCAGGTCGCCGGGGTCCACGTGGAGGTCACGGTCGGCGACCGGACCCACCAGGTGGTCACCGACCGCGGCGGGTACCTCGACGTCCGCCTCGCGAGCGACCTCGCCCCCGGCTGGCACGACGTGACGCTGCGGGCACGCGACGGCGCCCACGCGGTCGCGCCCGTCCACGTGATCGGGCCCGACGTGCGGTCCGGGATCGTGAGCGACATCGACGACACGGTCGTCGTGACGCGTCTGCCGCGCATCTTCGTCGCGGCCTGGAACACGCTCGTGCGGCACGAGAACGCGCGCGAGCCCGTGCCGGGCATGGCAGGTCTGTACGCGCGGCTCGTCGCGGGTCGCCCGCAGCTCCCGGTGGTGTACCTGTCGACCGGCGCCTGGAACGCCGCACCGGCCGTCGGCCGCTTCCTGCGCCGGTTCGGCTTCCCGCCCGGACCCATGCTGCTGACCGACTGGGGACCGACCAACACGGGCTGGTTCCGCTCGGGCCGCGAGCACAAGATCTCGCAGCTGCGTCGGCTGACCGAGGAGCTCCCCCAGATCTCGTGGGTGCTCGTCGGCGACGACGGTCAGCACGACCCACAGATCTACGCGACCGTGGCGGCGGCCCGGCCCGACCACGTGCGGGCGATCCTCATCCGCCAGCTCACGTACGCCGAGCACGTCCTCGCGCACGGTCTGCCCGCCCCCGCGCCCGGTTCGACGCGGGCCGAGCAGCACGCGTCGGCGGACGGCATCCCGGTGCTGCAGGGCGGCGACGGGTACGAGCTGCTGCGCGCCGTGCAGCGCGCCGACGTGGTCCTGGAGTAGCGCGAGCGCGTCAGAGGCGCGCGGGGTCGTCCCAGTCGTCGTTGCTCGCGACCGCCTCGTCGTCGGGCACGAGCTCGACCGCGCGCAACGAGCGCGGCGCCGAGGCCGCGTCGCCGCCCGAGCGTGCGTCGGCGGCGAGGGCGACCTCGTCGGGCAGCCGGTCGGCCAGGTGCTGGGCCGAGGGGTCGGAGACGAGGTCCGTCGCGCGCGTCATGGACCAGTTGTACCTCGCGACCTCGCCGGACGCACGCAGGTCGCGAGAGCAACATCACATGTCGGGAAGGTCACAAGTCCCTCGTGCTGAAGAATCTCGACGTCAACTTACGATCGCAAGGTGCCTCGTGCGAACCGGAAGACCCTGACCGGAACCGACACCGACGTGCTCCTCGTCGGTGGCGGCATCATGAGCGCCACGCTCGCGAGCCTCCTGGCGACGCTCGAGCCGTCCTGGCGCATCGAGATCCACGAGCGCCGCGACGGCCTCGCGCAGGAGAGCTCGAACCCGTGGAACAACGCGGGCACGGGCCACGCGGCGCTGTGCGAGCTCAACTACACGCCCGAGCGCGCCGACGGCAGCATCGACATCACCAAGGCCGTCCGGATCAACGAGCAGTTCGAGCTGTCGCGCGAGCTGTGGCACTACCTCGCGGCCAAGGGTCGCCTGCCGCAGGGTGCGGGCTTCCTGTCGTCGACGCCGCACATGACGTTCGTGCGCGGGGCCGAGGGCGTCGACTTCCTGCGCCGGCGCCACGAGGCGCTCAGCCGCCACCCCCTGTTCTCCGAGCTCGAGTTCACGACCGACCCCGAGCAGGTCCGCGCGTGGGCCCCCCTCCTCGTCGAGGACCGCCCCGCGGACGAGCCGATCGCCGCGACGCGCGCGGCCGCGGGCACGGACGTCGACTTCGGCGCGCTCACGCGGGCGATGGTCGACGACGTCGTGAGCCGGGGCGCGAGCCTGCACCTCGAGTCCGAGGTCACCCGGCTGCGCCGGCGCGCCGACGGCACCTGGCGCGTCACCGTCCGCGACCGCCGCTGGAACGGCCACCGCCGCGCCCGCACGTTCACGACGCGGTTCGTGTTCATCGGCGCCGGCGGCGGCGCGCTCGGGCTGCTGCAGAAGTCGCGCATCCGGGAGATCAAGGGCTACGCGGGCTTCCCGATCAGCGGCCAGTTCCTGCGCACGACGAACCCGGACGTCGTGCGCGAGCACCACGCGAAGGTCTACGGCCGGGCCGAGATCGGCGCCCCGCCGATGTCGGTGCCGCACCTCGACACGCGCGTCGTCGAGGGGCAGTCCGCGCTCATGTTCGGCCCGTACGCGGGCTGGAGCATGAAGTTCCTCAAGCACGGGTCGTGGCTCGACCTCGTGCGGTCGATCCGCCCCGGCAACCTCGTCCCGATGCTGGCGGTCGGCCTGCACAACCTCGACCTGCTCAGGTACCTCGTCGGCGAGGTCACCGCGTCGCGCGAGGACCGGTTCCGTACGCTGCGCCAGTTCATGCCGACGGCGCGCGAGCGCGACTGGGAGCTCATCACCGCGGGCCAGCGCGTCCAGGTGATCAAGAAGGGCAAGGGCGGCGGGGTGCTGGAGTTCGGCACCGAGCTCGTCACGTCCGCTGACGGGTCGATCGCGGGGCTGCTCGGCGCGTCCCCGGGTGCCTCGACCGCGGTCGCGACCATGGTCGACCTGCTCGAGCGCTGCTTCGCCGACCGCATCGAGGCCTGGCGTCCGACCCTGCGCGAGCTCATGCCGAGCCTCGGTGGCGGCACCTGGGACGAGTCGTTCGAGCTCGACCGCTTGGTCGACGAGGCGTTCTCGTCCGATCATTCAGCGTGACCACGCACGACTCCGGACTCGTCACCGACCCGCTGCTGCCCGAGGAGACGACCGAGGCCGTCAGCGCCCAGATGCGGCGCGCGAAGGTCCAGGCGTTCACCGACCACACCACGGTCGGCCAGCTCGACACCGCCGCCGACGGGCGGGCCACCATCGCGTGCGCGTGCGGCATGGTCCTCACCAACGGTCCGACGTGGTCGCTCGACGAGCACATCCGGTTGCACCGTGCCGAGGCGCGGTTCCTCGCGCTCGCGGCGGTCGCCCCCGACGGCATCCCCCGGCTCGTGCGCTGGCCGCTGCCCGAGGGTTCGTCGGACCGCTGACCGACCCGCCCGGACGTCGGGCGGTCAGGCCGGCCCGACCATCGCGCCGTCGTCGTCGTGCGTGTGCGCGAGCCCCAGCTCGTGCGCGCGCTCGTGCTCCTCGCGCGCCGCCATGCGGGCCGCGATCCGCGCCTGCACCTCGGGCCGACGCAGGGGCGGCACGGTCGACGGCGGCGTCCGGCGCTGCGGCAGGTCGGCCAGCACCGCGGTCGTCGCGGCGGCCACCGCGCGGACCGCGTCCTCGAACGGGCCCCGCGTCGCGGCGGAGAGCGACTGCACCCCCGTCACCTTGCGCACGTACTGGACCGCGGCGGCCTCGATCTCCTCGGGGGTCGCGGCGGGCTCGAGGCCCCGCAGGGTCGTGATGTTCCGGCACATGCGCACGACGCTACGCCCGCCCGGCGCCCGCGGTCAGGCCTCCGGTCAGCCGTCCGTGCGCTCGAGCGCGAGCAGCCGTAGCTTGGCGTCCTCCCCGCCCGCGTAGCGCCCCGGGGAACCGTCGGCCCGCACGACCCGGTGGCACGGCAGGACCAGCGGCAGCGGGTTGCGGGCGCACGCCGTCCCCACCGCGCGCACGGCCCGCGGGTGGCCCGCCGCCGCGGCGACCTGCGCGTAGCTCGCCGTCGTGCCGTACGCGATCGTCGTGAGCCGTTCGACGACCGTGCGGCGGAACCCGTGCGCGAGCTGCAGGTCGAGCGCGAGGTCGAAGTCGCGGCGGCGGCCCTCGAGGTAGGCGTCGAGCTGGCGTGCGGCCTCGTCGAGCCGGGCCGGGGCCGCCAGGACGCGCGGGCTGACCCGCGCGGCCAGGTCGGCCAGCACGGCGTCGTGGTCCTGCACCGCGAACGCGACACGGACGAGCCCGCGCGGTGTCGCCGCGAGGAGCACCTCTCCGAGCGGACCGTCCACGGTCCGGTACGCGACGTCGAGCAGGTCCGCACGCTCGGCCCGCGCGACGAGCTCGTCGTGCAGCGCGGCGAGGTCCACGGCGTGCACGGTCCGGGGTGCGAGGTCGTCGGGGCGCTGCTGGTCCGTCATCGTCCGTGCTCCTCGTCGTCGGTCCACCAGTCGTCCCGCGTCCGGCGCAGCGCCGCGATGCCGTCCGCAGCGGCCCGGCGCGCGGCCGCGGCCGTGCCGCCCAGCTCGGCCGCGACCTCGTCGTACGGCAGCCCACCGAGATGGTGCAGCGTCACCGCGCCGCGCTGGCGGGGCGGCAAGGCGGCGAGCGCGGCCCACAGGTCCAGGTCGCGGCGGTCGTCGACGGCCGGGACGTCCGGCACGTGCTCGACCGGGACGGCGCGCCGCCGGGCCGCGCGCCACACGTCGATCGACCGACGGCGCGCGATCGTCACGAGCCAGGCCTCGACGTTCGCCCCGGCGTCGAGGTCCGGCCAGGCTCGCAGCGCGGACAGGAACGTCTCGGCCCAGGCGTCCTGCGCGTCGTGCGGGCCGACGATCGCGTGGCACACACGCAGCACGGTCGCCCCGTGCGCACGCACGACGTCCTCGAACGGTTCTCGCACCCTCACAGTGTGCAGACGTGTGCCGCCGTGCGCGTGTGAGGTCCGGCGCCCGTGCCCGCGCCGGCGCTGCGCGGGTGCGACAGTGGCGTCATGACGAACCTCGAGTCGCGGCCCGCGGCCCAGGACTGCACGCACCACACCACGTCCGGGCCCGTGCTCGAGCTCCACGAGGCGCGCGACGTCCCGCTCGGCGGCCTGCGCGACATGGCCGTGCGCCGCACGCTCCCCCAGCGAGCGCTGCCGACCGTCGGCGCGTGGTGCTTCCTCGACGAGATCGGTCCGCAGGAGGTCGCCATGCGGGTGCTGCCCCACCCGCACACCGGGCTGCAGACCGTGACCTGGCCGGTCGAGGGTGAGATCCGGCACCGGGACAGCGTCGGCTCGGACGTCATGGTCCGTCCGGGCCAGCTCAACCTCATGACGGCGGGCCGCGGGGTGGCCCACTCGGAGCTCTCGGTCTCCCCCGGGGCGCGCCTGCACGCCGTCCAGCTGTGGGTCGCCCTGCCGCCGGGCGCCGCCACCGGTCCTGCCTCCTTCCAGCAGGTCACCGCGCTGCCCGAGTGGCGTGCGCCGGGCGTCGCGGCCACCGTGATGGTGGGCACGCTCGCGGGGGTGACGTCGCCCGCGGTCGTCCACACGCCGCTCGTCGGCGCCGACGTGGTCGTCGACGCCGGGGCGAGCGTGCGCGTGCCGCTCGAGCCCGGGTTCGAGCACGCGGTGCTCGTCCTGCGGGGTGCCGCGTCCGTCGCCGGGACCGCCGTCGCGCCCGGGCCGCTGCTGTACCTCGGCGACGGTCGTCCCGAGGTGACGGTCACGTCGGCGGCGGGTGCGCGGCTGCTCGTGCTCGGCGGCGAGCCGTTCGGGCACGACCTCGTGATGTGGTGGAACTTCGTCGGCCGTGACCACGACGCGATCGAGCGTGCGCGCGCGGACTGGGAGGCGCCGGACCGGGCGCGGCGCTTCGGGCGTGTCGTCGGGCATCCCGGCGACGACGTCGGCGGGACCACCGAGCGCATCCCCGCCCCCGTCCTGCCGCACGTGCGGCTGCGTCCGCGCCGCCGCGGTCCGCGCTGACCCGCTCCCGGCACGACCCGGGACCTTGGTTCCGCCCCGGACGGGTCGCCGAGGGGCATCCTGGAGCCCCGACGTCGACGACGAGGTGGGACATGCGGATCGACGGACCCGTGGTGGTCGCGCTCGACGGCACCGAGCGCAGCGCCCGGACGCTGCGGTGGGGCGTCCAGGCCGCGGTGGGGCGTGGCGCCCCGCTCGTCGTGGCGCACGTCGCGACCGTCGCGGTGGGCCCGTGGACCTGGGCGGGTGCCGCACCGGTCCCGCCCGACGAGGACGCTCTCGCCGACGAGCTGCGCGGCGTCTGCCGCACGGTCGCGGACGCGCACCCCGACCTCGCCGTCTCGGCCGTCGTGCTGCGCGGTGCGACGGTCCCGGCCCTCACGGAGCTGAGCCGTGACGCGCAGCTCCTGGTCGCCGGGGCCCGCACGAACCAGACCCCGGTGCTCACGGTGAGCACCGCGCTCTCCTGGCGCGCCCGCTGCCCGGTCGCGCTCGTGCGGGGTCGGCTCGCGACGTCCGGGACCGACGAGGGCGCCGAGCCCGGCGACCCGGTGGTCGTCGGCGTCGACGACTCGCCCGAGTCGTGGCTCGCCGCGGGCCTGGCGGCGCGCGAGGCGCTGCGGCGCGGCGTCCCGCTGCACGTCCTGCACGCCGCACCGCGGGACGCCGCACCCGGCGACCGGGTCGCCGCGCTCGACCTCGCGGCGGACCTCGCCGACACGTACCCCGCGCTCACGGTGCGCACGGTCCTCGTCGACGCCGACCCCGTCCGCGCGCTCGTGGACGCGTCGCGCACGGCCGGCCTCGTCGTCGTGGGTGCGCGTCGGCTCCGGCTGCACCGCCCGCTCGTCGGACGTCGTGTCGCGCGTCTCGCGTCGTGCCCCGTGCTCGTCGTGCGCGACGAGCCGTGGGACGCGCGACCCGCGAGCCGCATGCCGCGTCGGGTTCGTCCCGGTCTGGACGGGTCTGGTATCTGACCTCGCTGTCCGGGATCCTCTCGGGAGACCGCCGACCGGCGGGCCACGAGGAGGCGGCGATGAGCTACTCGGGTGACGGGCGCCTGCCCGTCGTGTACGTGCGCGGCTACGCGGGCGGGGCCGCGGGCATCGACAAGGCGGTCGACGACCCCTTCTACGGCTTCAACGAGGGCTCGGTGCAGGCGCGCGTGGACGGTGAGAACCGCCCGCTGTTCCACCAGTTCGAGAGCCCGCTGCTGCGCCTCATGATGGACCACGACTACCAGCTGCTCGTGCAGGGCGACCAGCAGGCGTACCTGCAGCGCCAGGAGCCGGGCACCGTCCCCGCGGCCACCATCTGGATCCACCGGTTCTACGACGAGTTCGCGCCGCACCTCACGCACGACCCGGCGGCGTTCAGCATCGAGCGCGCGTCGGAGAGCCTGTTCGACCTCGTCCGGCTCGTCCGGCGGCAGACCGGGGCGCCCCGCGTCTTCCTCGTCGCGCACTCCATGGGCGGGCTCGTCGTGCGCGGCATGCTGCAGCGCGTGGTCCCCGACGCCCCGTCGGTGGGCGGCACGCTCGACGCCGCCACCGCGTTCGTCGACCGGGTCTTCACCTACGCGACGCCGCACGGCGGGATCGAGTTCGCCGTGGGCTTCGGGCTGCTCGAGAAGCTGCGCGACGCGTTCGGCGTGCAGGGGGCCGACATCTTCGGTCCGAAGCGGATGGAGGAGTACCTCACGCCGTCGACGGTCGCGCTGCCGCCGAGCGCGGAACCGTTCGACGCGACGCGTCTGCCGGACGGCGGGTTCCCGCGGGACCGGTTCTTCTGCCTGGTCGGCACGAACGCGTCGGACTACTCGGTCGCGATGGGCGCGTCCGCACGCGCCGTCGGCCCCCGCAGCGACGGGCTCGTCCAGATCGACAACGCCTTCCTCGAGGACACGCCCACCGCCTACGTCCACCGCAGCCACTCGGGCCGGTTCGGCATCGTGAACTCCGAGGAGGGCTACCAGAACCTGCGCCGGTTCCTGTTCGGCGACCTCGAGGTGTGCGCGGACCTCACGGGCCTGCAGCCGTGGGGACGCCCCGACGACGAGACCGTGTGGCAGCTCGAGACGCAGATGTCGATCCGCGGGCTGCCCGTGGTGCTGCACGAACGCTCGACGGCCCACCTGTGCCCGATCCAGATCGAGCGCCCGCGCGACGCGGGGTCCGACGTGCGTCCCGTCCCGCTCGTGCGGACCTACCTGTCGTCGCAGGCCAGCCGGCCCGACGACCCGCGCGTCGGCGGCCGCAGCGAGACCATGCGCCACGTGCTCCGGCTGCGCCTCATGTCGCTGCGCTCCCGGGGCGGGCTGCTCTCCTTCCTCGACCACCTCGAGCAGACCGAGGACTGGAGCGACGTCCTGGTCGTCGACATCCAGCTCCGCGACGACGGCCCGCCGCGCACGTGGGCCACGTGGGTCTCCGACCTGCACGTCCCGCTGCGCGACTGGTCGCCCGACCCGGACCGCGACGAGCCGCTCCACGACGACGAGAGCGCCGACGGCCTGTGGCGTGCGGGCGTGCGCCTGCCGGAGAACGCGCGTCGTCTCCTGGGCGAGGGTGCCGCCGTGACCATCAGCGTCCGCGGCCGGACGACCCTGCCGACGACGACCGCGACGAGCGCCGAGGGCGACGACCCGGCGGGACCCGAGCCCGCCGGCGGGGTGGGCCGGCACTTCCGGCTGTGAGACCCTGGTCGGCAGAGCCCGCCGACGGGCTCCCGGACGAGGGTGCCGTACCCGGACAGCGACAAGACGGCACGCAGGAGATCGTCATGGCCTGGTTCGTCCTCGTCCTGTCCGGTGCCCTCGAAGCCGTGTGGGCCACCGCGCTCAGCCGTTCCGACGGTCTGCACCGCCTGGCGCCGTCCGTCGTCTTCGTGGTCGCGCTCACGGCCAGCATGCTCGGCCTCGGGTACGCGATGCGGTCGTTGCCCGTCGGCACGGCCTACGCCGTGTGGGTCGGCATCGGCGCCGCGCTCACGGTGCTGTGGGCGATGTTCTCGGGCGCCGAGCCCGTGAGCGTCGTCCGGCTGCTGCTCGTCGGCGGCGTCGTCGCGTGCGTCGTCGGGCTCAAGCTCGTGCACTGACCCGCGGCGCCTGCGGCGGCCCGACGAACCAGCTCACCGAGCGCGCGACATCGCCCGCCCGCAGCCACTCGTGGCGCTCGGACCGGGGGTCGTCGGGCTCGTCGCGCCACGCGACCATGACGTGCTCGGCCGTCCAGCGCACCGCGCGCGCCGGGCGCCACTCCTCGCTCCCGTCGAGCCACACGACGCGCACGATCACCGGGATGTCCCCCTGCGGTCGCACCGGGATGCGCTCAGGCGCCTCACGGTTCGCCACCTCGCGACGCGGGCCGCGCGGAGCGCGCTGCGGGGCGGGACCGCGGGTGCGGCCCACGGGGCCGGCGCTCCCGCCGCGGCTGGTGCCGGTCGTGCTGTCGTCCACCGCACCACTGTAACCGTACACGTGTTCGAGTCCCACCCGACGAGCGTGCCGCTCCCCCGTCCGGCGCGGCGCCCCAGGTCGCGGGACCGGGCCGGTGCGATCCTGGGGGCGTGACCGAGCATCCCGAGCCGCCCGCCCTCGCTCCCGACGGCCCCACCGACGGTCGCCGCGCCCGGACGCGCGGCCGCGGCACCCGCGAGGAGATCCTCGAGACCGCGCTCGTGCTGTTCGGGTCGGTCGGCTACCACACAGCCTCGCTGCGCGAGATCGCGTCCCGGGTCGGCATCTCGCACCCCGGCCTCCTGCACCACTTCGCGAGCAAGGCGGCGCTGCTGGAAGCCGTGCTCGAGCGTCGTGACGCGGTCGACGACGCGGCGCTGCAGGCGGACCTCGCGGACGGCGTGGGCTACCTCGACGCACTCGTGCGGCTGGTCGAGCGCAACGCGTCCCGGCCCGGCATCGTCGAGCTGTTCGCGACGCTGTCGGCCGAGGCGACGTCCCCGGACCATCCGGCGCACGCGTACTTCGTGCGCCGCTACGCGATCACGCTCGCGCAGATCACCGACGCGTTCCTCGAGCTGCGCGAGGCGGGGCGGCTGCGTGACGACGTGGAGCCCGCGTCGGCCGCCCGTCGGCTCGTCGCGGTCATGGACGGCCTGCAGGTGCAGTGGTTGCTCGAGGCCGGCAGCCCGACGCGCGTCGACATGGCCGACGAGGTCCGCACGCACTACCTCGCGTACCTCGTCGGCTGACCCGCCGGGCCGTCGCGCGGCTCCGGCGGGTCGCGTCACGCGTTCGCGGCCGCGACGAGCTCCGCGAGCCGGGCGTGGTCCACGGGCGCGAAGCCGAAGTCGACCAGGGCCCTGGCCGGCATCTGCAGCATCATCGCGCGCATCGAGTCGTCGAGCTCGGCGAGCCCCTGCTCGCCCGCCGGCGGCTGGAGCAGCGGCGCGAGGATCGCCGCACCACGCGGGTGCTCGAGCCACTCGGCGATCGTCGACATGTCCGTCAGCTCGCCCCACAGCGGCTCGCCCTCGACGTCGACCTCGACGCTCGCGCGCACGTCGCGTGACGACGCACCGACCTCGACGACGAACGCACCGCCCTCCACGACCCAGCGGCGCAGGCCGGGGTGCCAGTACGACAGGTCGCGCGCCGCGAGCTCGACGACGACCTCGCGCTGCTCGCCGGGCTCGAGCGCGACCTTCCGGAACGCCTTGAGCTCGCGCACCGGTCGCAGCACGGCCGCCTGCGGGTCGCGCACGTACACCTGCACGACCTCGGCGCCCGCACGCGCGCCCGTGTTCGTGAGCCGCACGCGGACCTCGAGCCGGACCTCGGGACCCGCGCCGTGGACCTCGACCGCGACCTCGTCGTACGCGAACGACGTGTACGTGAGCCCGTGGCCGAACGGGTACGCGACGTCGATCGCGCGCGTGTCGTACCACCGGTAGCCGACGAGCACGCCCTCGCCGTACCGGACGTGGCCGAGCTCGCCGGGGAAGTTCCCGAAGGCCGGGGTGTCCTCGAGACGCAGCGGCAGCGTCTCGGTGAGCCGACCCGACGGCGCGACGGCGCCCGTGAGCAGGTCCGCGACGGCGGACCCGCCGGCCTGGCCGCCGAGCCACGTCTCGAGGATGGCGGCGGCACGGTCGCGCCACGGCAGGTCGACGGCCGAGCCGTTGGCCAGCACGACCACGATGCGCGGCGTGACCTCGGCCAGCGCGCGCAGGACGCCGAGCTGGTTGTCCGGGAGCCCGAGGCGCGGGCGGTCGTACCCCTCGGACTCGTCGGGGGCGGGCAGCCCGAGGAACAGCACGACGGTCCGCGCTCGGTCCGCCGCCGCGACGGCGGCGGCGAGGAGCGCGGCGTCGTCGTCCGTCGACGGCACGCCCTCGACCGTGAACCCGGGCTCGAACGCGACGCCCGCACCGAGCGCGTCCCGCAGGGCGGCCAGGGCGTCGTCGAGCCGCGTCGGGTTGACCTGCGACGAGCCCGCGCCCTGGTAGCGCGGCGTCCGGGCGAACTCGCCGACGACGAGCACATCGTCACCCGCGAGCGGGAGCAGCGGCGCGCCGTCGACGGGGTCGTTCTTGAGCAGGACCGACCCGGCCGCGGCCGCCTCGCGCGCGAGCGCGTGGTGCGCGTCGACGTCGAACGTCCCGGGCTCGGTGACCGCGGGCAGCGCGTCCGTCACGAGGCGCAGCACGCGCCGCACGGCCCGGTCGAGCACCTCCGGCGCGAGGCGACCCTCGCGCACGGCCGCGACGACCTCGTCGTCGGGACGCGTCCCGGCTGCAGGCATCTGCAGGTCGAGGCCGGCCGCGAGCGCGGCGACCCGGTCGTGGACGGCACCCCAGTCGGACACGACGAGCCCGTCGTACCCCCACTCGTCGCGCAGGACCTCGGTGAGCAGCCACCGGTGCTCGGACGCGTAGGTGCCGTTGACCTTGTTGTAGGCGCACATCACGGTCCACGGCCGCGCCCCGCGCACGACGCGCTCGAACGCGGGCAGGTAGATCTCGCGCAGCGTGCGCTCGTCGACGTCCGCGGAGACGCGCATGCGGTCGGTCTCCTGGTTGTTCGCGGCGAAGTGCTTGAGCGAGGTGCCCACGCCCTGGGACTGGATGCCGTCGACGAGCGCGGCGCCGATCTCGCCCGCGACCACGGGGTCCTCGGACACGTACTCGAAGTTCCGCCCGCACAGCGGCGTGCGCTTGATGTTGACGCCCGGGCCCAGGAGGACCCCGACCTGGTGGGCGCGCGTCTCCCGACCGAGCGCCTCGCCCACGCGGCGCACGAGGTCGACGTCCCAGGACGAGCCGAGCGCGGCCGCCGTCGGGAAGCACGTCGCCGGGACGGACTGACCGAGCCCGAGGTGGTCCGACGAGGTCTCCTGCTTGCGCAGGCCGTGGGGTCCGTCGGTGACCATGACGCTCGGCACCCCGAGCCGATCGACGCCCTTGAGGTGCCAGAAGTCGGCCCCCGACGTCAGGGACGCCTTCTCCTCGAGCGTGAGCTGTGCGAGGACTCGTTCGACGTCGAACACCTCGGCCATGCCGGCACCTCCTCGTGCGGGATCGATGCTCCGAGCGTAGCCGAACCCCTACCAGGTGGTAACCCAGAGCGGTAGTTGAATCTACAACTATCCCGCGCTACCGTGGAGGCGCCGCAGAGCCCCACCCGCCGCTCTGCCCCCAGACCCGGGAGACACCATGAGCACGCCGCAGCCCGCAGCACTGACGACCCCGTCGGACCGCGTGCTCCACCCCGACACCACGATGGACGCCGTGACGCTGCGGGTGGGCGACCTCGAGCGCATGTCCGCCTACTACTCGGGTGCGTTCGCGATGGACCCGCTCGAGGAGCGCACGCGCGGGCGCGAGGTGCACCGCGTGCTCGGCCGCGGCACGACCCCCATGGTCCGCCTCGTGCACACCCCCGACCTGCCCGGGGTCGATCCCCACCAGGCCGGCCTGTTCCACACCGCGTTCCTGTTCGACGACCGCGCGAGCCTCGCCGCCACGGTCTACCGCGCCGCGCAGGACCCGGGCAGCACGTTCGTCGGATCCAGCGACCACCAGGTGAGCGAGGCGTTCTACTTCGCCGACCCCGAGGGCAACGGCATCGAGCTCTACACGGACCGCGACCGCAGCCTGTGGCTGCACGAGCGCGGCCAGATCCTCATGACGACCGTGCACCTGGACCCGAACGCCTTTCTGCGCGAGCACCTCACGCAGGACGCGCTCGACGCGGGCGCCGCGCTCGCCGGGCGCGTCGGGCACGTCCACCTGCAGGTCGGCGACCTCGGCGTGGCCGACGAGTTCTACGTGCAGGCCCTCGGCTTCGAGGCGACCATGCGCGAGTACCCCGGTGCGCTGTTCGCGTCGGCCGGCGGCTACCACCACCACGTCGCGATGAACGTGTGGAACTCGCGCGGCTCGGGTCCGCGCGCCTCGACCCTCGGCCTCGGCGACCTCGCCGTGACCGTCCCGACGCGCGACGACCTCGACGCGCTCGCAGCCCGGCTGCGTGCACGCGGGCTCACGTTCGCCGACGACGGCCGTTCGGTCACGACCCGCGACCCGTGGGACACGCAGGTCACCGTCTCGCTGCCCGCGTCGACGGTCGAGGACGTCCTCGCCCGCTGAGCCCGCGGCTCACGCGTGCGGGAGGTCCAGCACTCCCGTACGGCCCGCGCGGGCCGACCAGCGGCCGTCGGTCCGCGTGACCGTGATGGGGTGCGCGAAGGCCTCCGAGATGCTCGCGGTGCTGATCGCCTCGTCGGCCGGACCGGACCGCGTGACGCGACCGTCCGAGATGAGCACCGCGTGCGTCGTCGACGTCGGCAGCTCCTCGAGGTGGTGGGTCACGAGCACCCACGCGAGCTCGGGCAGCTCCTGCGCGACCGCGTCGATCGTCTCGAGGAGCTGTTCCCGGGCGGCGACGTCCAGTCCGGTCGTCGGCTCGTCGAACAGCAAGAGGCGCGGGCTGCCCGCCAGCGCCCGCGCGACGAGCGCCCGCCCGCGCTCCCCCTGCGACATCGTCGGCCACACCGCGTCCCGGTGCCGTCCGAGCCCCACGGCCTCCACGAGCTCGTCGGCGCGCCGCTGCTGCTCGGGCGTGGGTTCCCACCGCATGGGACGTTCGACGGTGCCCGTGAACCCCGTGAGCACGACGTCCACGACGTTCGCGGCGGAGCGCAGCGGGTGCCGCGGGTTCACGTGGCCGATCTCGCGCCGCAGCGCCTGCAGCTCGACGCGGCCGAGGCGCTTGCCGAGCACGTCGACCGTCCCGCTCGTCGGGTGCTGCTGCGCCCCGCACATCGACAGGACCGTGCTCTTGCCGGCCCCGTTCGGGCCGAGCATCGCCCAGTGCTCCCCCGCGCACACCGTGAAGCTCACGCCGTCGAGGATCTGCACCGCGTCCCGCCGGAACGTGACGTCCTGCACGTCCAGCACGATCGGGGCGGGCGACGACGAAACTACCTGGCTCATGCAGACAGTGTCCGTCATCCCGGCACGGCACGGCGGTCCAGGCGCGCAGCGCCACGCGCGATACGCACCCGGTCGCTACCGTGCCGGGGTGAGCGACGCACTCGACGACGGCCCGTTCTTCCACGAACGCGGCGAGAGCCTCAACTGAGGCGGTCGCCGTGCCACGACACCGTCTGCCTGAATCCGCACGAGGACGTGCAGGTGCTCCGACGACGCGTCCTGCTCGCGTGCTGGCGGCTCTTGCGGCCGCCGGCACGCTCGCGCTCACCGGATGCCACGGCGAACCCACGGCGGCCGACACCGCCTCCACGCGTCCGACGCCCGCGACCGTGTCACCGTCAGCATCGCCCACGCCCGGGACCGTCAGGCTGTCCGCGGCCGACGGCTCGGACGTCGCCGCCCACTGGGTCGACGCGCCCGCCGGGTCGGCCGCAGCCGGCAGTGACTACACGGTGATCTCGACCTTGAGCATGCCGCCCGAGTGCGGCGAGCAGCTCGTCCCGCGGGCGCTGCTTCGCCTCCGGCTCACGTGTCGCGTTCGCCGTCGGTGCGAGCGAATACCTGCTCGACCTCGACACGAACGAGGTCACCGGCTTCAACGTCGAGGGCGTCCCGGTGCCGGGTCAAGGCGAGGCCGTCGTGAGCGCACCGGTCGTCACGAGCACGTCGGCAGTGACAGCGGAGCTCATGGCGTGGAGCTACGGCGACGGCGCGGCGTCCGGGACGGAGCCGGTGTTCGTCTACCGGTTCGACTCAGGTGTCCTGAAGCGGGTCGACGTCCCCAGGAACGGTGGCACGGTCTGGGCCGTGGGTGACACCGTCGCGTGGGACGCCTCCGACGGGACGTACGCGTTCGAGACCGTCACGTCCTGGCGCTGACGCGTGTGCGAAGCGGTCGCTGCGAAGAACAGCGGGAACGCCGCGGAGACCCTCCGCGGGACATACGAGCGCCTTCCCGGTAGGTGCCCCGTCGGGGTACGTACCGGGAAGGTGTTGTCAGACGTCGGGCTGACAGGATTTGAACCTGCGACCCCTTGACCCCCAGTCAAGTGCGCTACCAAGCTGCGCCACAGCCCGTCGGCTCCCGAAGAAGCCTGCGCAAGCCTACCCCACGGGTGGGCGTGCGTCGGACCCGTCCACGCCGGCCTCGGGCCCGTGACCTGCCTCACCGCGGCGCTCGGCGCGCAGGACGTCGAGCTCGGCCGCGACCAGGCCGAGCAGGACGAGGTCGAGCGCGAGGTACCCGAAGCCGGACCACCGGTCGAGCCGCAGGAGCGCCACCTCGGTGACGAGGAGGCTCACGAGGACGCCGCGACGGAACCACGCGAACGCCCGCTCGCGGTCGTCGCGCACGACGACCCCGACGACGCACGCCGCGACGGTGCCCGCTCCCCCGGCGGCGAGCATCGCGGCGGTCCATGCGGGTGCGTCGTCGTGCGACACGACCAGTCCGCGGACGACTGCGAGCACCGCGCCGACCGCGATCACGACCACGGCGACGCGCGGCACCCACTGCGCGCGCACGACGCGTCGCGTGAGCCCCACCACGCCGCGCGAGATCGCCGCGACCGGGTCGGGCAGCTCGGCCCGGTCCGGTCGGACGGTCGCGACGAGCGCAGCAGCCTCGTCGTGCCCGGCGGCGTCGGACGCGTCCGCCAGCAGCCGCTCGGCGTGGCGGCGGACGCGGGGCGAGAAGCCGCCGGCGACCCCCGCGACCGCCTGGTCCACGGCCGCCGCGAGGCGTTCCGCGGGCACCGCGCGGCGGCCGGCGGTGGCGGCCTCGCCGACGAGCGCGAGCACGACGACCGCGACGTACACGAGCATCGCGGTGGGGCCGTAGAAGTAGTCGTAGTCGTCCGTGACGAACTTGCCGACCTCGTCCACGACGAGCCCGAAGCCGATCCCGCCGACCAGCACGACGACCGGCCGCACGACGGGTCCGAGGAACGACAGCGACAGCACGAGCGCGAGCCCCAGGAGCAGGCCGCCCCACAGGACGTGCGAGACGTGCAGGCCCTCGCCGCCGACCTGCGGGAAGCCGGTGGCAGCCAGCGCGCCGCGCGTGACCAGCACGGTCACGACCGTGGTGACGAGGAACCCCGTGAGGTGCCGCGACGCGTCCGGGTCGCGCGGCAGCCCCCACCGCAGCAGGAGGCCGCGGGGCCCGCGTCCCGGCGCCGACGTCACCGCTTGCGCTTCTCCCGGACACGCACCGAGATCGTGATGGGCGTGCCCTCGAAGCCGAACGTCTCGCGGAGCCGACGCTCGATGTACCGGCGGTAGCCGGGGTCGAGGAAGCCGGTCGTGAACACGACGAACCGCGGTGGCCGGGTCGACGCCTGCGTCGCGAACAGGATGCGCGGCTGCTTGCCGCCGCGCACCGGGTGCGGGTGGGCGGCGACGAGCTCGCCGAGGAACGCATTGAGCCGACCCGTCGGGATGCGCGTGTCCCACGACTCGAGCGACTTCTCGAGCGCCGGGACGAGCCGCTCCGCGTGCCACCCCGTGCGCGCGGACATGTTGACCCGCGGTGCCCACGTGACCTGCACGAGCTCCTTCTCGATCTCGCGCTCGAGGTACGGGCGGCGGTCCTCGTCCATGAGGTCCCACTTGTTGTACGCGATGACGAGCGCGCGGCCCGCGTCGATGACCTGCTGCACGACGCGCGTGTCCTGCTCGGTCATCGGCTGCGACGCGTCGAGCAGCACGACGGCGACCTCGGCCTTCTCGATCGCGGCCTGCGTGCGCAGCGACGCGTAGAAGTCCGCTCCGGACGTCTGGTGCACGCGCCGCCGGATGCCCGCGGTGTCGACGAACACCCACGGCACACCCTTGAGCTCGATGAGCTCGTCGACCGGGTCGCGCGTGGTGCCCGCGACGTCGTCCACGACGACGCGCTCGGCACCCGCGACCTTGTTGAGCAGCGACGACTTGCCGACGTTCGGACGGCCGACGAGCGCGACCCGTCGAGGTCCGCTCGGTCGCAGCACCCCGTGCGCGGACGTCTCGGGCAGCGCGTCGAGGACCGCGTCGAGCAGGTCGCCCGTGCCGCGTCCGTGCAGCGCCGAGACCGGGTACGGCTCACCGAGCCCGAGCGCCCACAGCGCGGCCGCGTCCGCCTCGCCCGCGGGACCGTCGACCTTGTTGGCGCACAGCACGACGGGCTTGCCCGAACGGCGCAGGAGCCGCACGACCTGCTCGTCGGTGTCCGTGGACCCGACTGTCGCGTCGACGACGAACACGACCGCGTCGGCGAGCGCGATCGCGACCTCCGCCTGCTCGGCGACGCGCTTGTCGATCCCCGCGACGTCGACCTCCCAGCCGCCCGTGTCGACGAGCGTGAACCGGCGGCCCGCCCACTCGGCGGGGTAGCTCACGCGGTCACGTGTGACCCCGGGCTTGTCCTCGACGACCGCCTCGCGGCGACCGAGGATGCGGTTCACGAGCGTGGACTTCCCGACGTTCGGGCGTCCGACGACCGCGAGCACCGGCAGTGCCCCCTCGGGTTCGCCGTCGAGGGCGTCCTCGTCGTCCCCGGACAGCAGCGCGAGGTCGTCGTCCTCGAGCTCGTACTCGGCGAGGCCGGCCCGCAGCGCGCGCTCGCGCTCGGCGTCCCCGGCCTCGTCGGGCAGGACGAACTCGACCTCAGGCTCACTCATGCGGCCCATTCTCCCCGACG
>Ga0206103_100537_pt1 | contig 19347 bp, 19 predicted proteins | sample 1B5Ametagenome_FD_148638 | JGI IMG/M metagenome (GOLD analysis project Ga0206103, IMG submission 148638) | Enriched microbial communities from leaf-cutter ant dump, University of Wisconsin, Madison, United States - 1B5A | ecosystem: Environmental > Terrestrial > Nest > Insects nest > Nest dump... | reverse complement strand
CATCGAAGGCGCCGAGGTGAAGGCGGGCGACCCCGCCCCAGACGGCTCCGGTCCGCTCGAATTGGCACGTGGCGTGGAGATTGGCCACATCTTCCAACTTGGCCGCAAATACGCGGAAGCACTCGATCTCAAGGTGCTCGACGACAACGGCAAGCAGGTGACCGTCACGATGGGTTCATACGGCATCGGGGTCACCCGGGCCGTCGCCCTTCTTGCCGAGAACTGCCACGATGACCTGGGCCTCACATGGCCAGTCCATGTCGCGCCGTATCACGTCCACATTGTGGCGACCGGTAAGGATGAGGCCGTCTTCGCGAAGGCTGGCGCGCTTGCCGCTCAACTGGAGGAGGCGGGCATCGAGGTGCTGTATGACGACCGTCCCAAGGTGTCGCCCGGTGTGAAGTTCAAGGATGCAGAACTGCTGGGAGGTCCCTACATCCTCGTGGTGGGACGCGGCCTCGAGGAGGGCGTCGTTGAGTTGCGCACGCGGGCTACGGGCGAATCAGTGACGATTGCCGTTGACGACGCTGTGGCTGAGGTGACGCAGGTGGTCCGGGCGGCACTTGGTCGCTGAGCCGTGCCAGGCCGCGCACTAGGGGCTAGGAACGGTAAGTCCAGGCAACGCAGTGATGAGGTCGTCGCCCGCGCCAAGCGTGAAGACGGCCATCGATGAGGCGTAAGCGGCGTTGAGCAACCAGTCACGGTCGCTGCCCGTCGCGGTCACCGCGAGCACGGTGTACCGCAGCGCGAGGTCGTGCTCGATGCTGATGAACAAGGCGTTGCGAGCATCCGCATCAGCGACCGATACACCGCGAAGCTGGTAGAGCGTTGTCCGCTCATCCGGTGCGGTGGTCGCGGCTTGAAGTGCGTCGGAGCGTTCACCGTGTGCGCGGGAACGCTCAAGTGCCTCGTCGCGCTCGTGGGCAAAAAGCTGAGCCGCGGCCGTTTCGTAGACGAAGCGGGCGTGGTCGTGCATGAGGGCGAGTTCGGCAACCACCTCAGGTGACAGGTCTGTGGTGAGCGTGGGGACAAAGCCAGCCACCGACGTCGTGCCATCGGGAAGCGGCAACGCCTCGCTCAGCCAGCCGTCAGCCGCGGCGTTGTCCCCCGCGCCCACAAGAGCCCATGCGAGGTCAATGGACGTGGCAAGCGAAGCGAGGTTCGCGTCGGACGTCTGTGTTGCGATCTCGCGTGCCGTGTTACGCAGGGCTGTGATGGCCGTAGCAACAGACGGTGGTGAGACAGGCGAGGGCTCGGGGGTGGCGTCGGCATTGGGATACGCGATGTACACCCCGCCGAGTGCCTCGAGTTGCGCCGTGGCGATGGGGGCGGCGCTCGTGCCCTCGCCGTTGCCGCGCACCGTGGCAGCGGTCACCACGGTGGCGACCGCCGTCGCCAGGTCATCCCGCGCCAGCGTGGTTTGGTCGGCAACAGGGAAGGGACTTGGCTCGGTCTCCATGCGCAATCCGCAACCAGCAGCGGTCACAAGTGCGCCGCACATCACGGTCGCCACGATGACGCGTTGTGCCCTCCTGCGACCCGCCATGGGCGATAGTCTCGCACGCCCTCGTGGCGGTCACTAGACTCATGCCCGAACCCAAGTACACAAAGGGCGTGAGCACCACGCTGGGAGGCGACGGATGGACCTAAGCGACCGGATTGCCAACCTTGCGGGCCCGGCGACACAGGCGGCAGGCCTTGTGGTCGACGACGTGCGAGTGACCACCTCCGGATCCCGCACCCGCGTCCTCGTGACCGTTGACCTGCCCGAAGACGCTGTCGGTTCAGCTGACCTTGACGCGATTGCGAAGGCGTCTCGCGGGATTGGTGAGGCACTCGACGCCGCAGGTGTGCCGGAGGGTGCGTACGTTCTCGAGGTCTCGACGCCGGGCATTGACCGCCCGCTGACGGACCGCCATCACTTCATGCGTGCCCGCACTCGCCTTGTCACCTTCGCGCTCACTGACGGCACGTCCGTCACGGCGCGCATTGTGGACGTGGACGACGCCGGGGTTCGGGTTGAGCGCGATGGCGACACGTCGTTGCTGGATTGGGACAGCATCGAGCGGGGCGAGATTCAAATCGAATTCAAGAAGATTGAGGACTGAGCGGTATGGATATCGATCTCGCCGCACTACGCGGGCTCGAACGTGAACGAGATTTGCGCTTCGACCTGTTGATCGACGCGATTGAGCAGGCGCTCGTGAGCGCCTATCACAAGACCCCTGGTGCTCACGAACATGCCCGTGCTCACGTTGACCGCGACACCGGCGCTGTCAGCATCTGGGCGCGCGAGGTGTTCGAGGACGAGGAGCTTGGCCCCGAGTTTGATCACACTCCCCAAGACTTCGGTCGTATCGCCACGGCAACGGCGCGCCAGGTCATCGTCCAACGGCTTCGTCAGGTGGGGGACGACGCAGTGCTTGGCCAGTACGCGGACAAGGAAGGCCAGCTTGTCTCGGGTGTGATCCAACAAAGCTCGGACCCGCGCAACGTCCACGTTGATGTGGGCGATGTTGAGGCCTTGCTGCCCGGTCACGAGCAAGTACCGACCGAAACGTATGAGCATGGTGAGCGCATTCGGGGCTTTGTCCTCAGCGTCTCGCGTGGTGCCAAGGGGCCGTCGATCACGCTGTCGCGCACCCACCCTGGCCTGGTGCGCCGCCTCTTTGAACTTGAAGTACCGGAGATCGCTGACGGCACCGTCGAGATCATGTCGCTTGCTCGTGAGGCAGGGCACCGCTCCAAGATGGCGGTGCGCGCCACGGTGCCGGGCGTCAACGCGAAGGGCGCATGCATCGGCCCGATGGGCGCGCGGGTGCGAGCGGTGATGAGCGAACTGCGTGGCGAGAAGATCGACATCGTCGACTGGGATGAGGATCCCGCCACCTTCGTGGGGAACGCACTGTCGCCCTCCCGCGTCGTCTCGGTTGAGGTCGTGGACCTAGAAGCGCGCGCTGCTCGCGTGGTGGTCCCGGACTACCATCTGTCCCTTGCAATCGGTAAGGAAGGCCAGAATGCGCGCCTTGCCGCACGCCTCACTGGCTGGCGTATTGACATCCGTTCGGACGAGGCGCCCGACACGCCTGGTGCCGCCAACTGACCGGGAGCGCTAGACTGGTTCAGCCGAATGCCCAGAATGCTGCAGGCGCACGCCACGCCGGTGAAGAACCGGTGCGCACGTGTGTTGGTTGCCGCACCACGGGCAATCGGTCGGTTCTCGTGCGAGTGGTGCTGAACGGCGGCCGTGCCGTGGTCGACGAATCAGCGTCGTTGCCTGGAAGGGGAGCGTGGCTCCATCCCACTGGGCAATGCCTCTCGCAAGCGATGAAACGCCGCGCAATTGGGCGTGCTCTGCGCGCGCCCGAGGCGGATGTATCGGCTGTGGCCGCACATCCACTGTGGCGTTCAACGTGAGAACCGCAGCCCACCATCGACAGGACGGGATGAAAGCCCATGGCAATCCAATGAGTGCCTCGAAATGAGTACCCACCGGTAACGATGGTTCGACCCTGTCTTGGTCGAACCAAGACAGGAGAATTGTGGCAAAGCCCCGCGTTCATGAGATCGCGAAGGAACTGGGAGTTTCCAGCAAAGACCTCATCACCAAGCTCAATGAGCTAGGTGAATACGTCAAGGGACCGTCTTCCACTCTGGAAGCACCCGTCGTTCGCAAGGCCCGTGAGGCCTTCCCCGCCACCCCCGCAGCTCCGAAGGCTGCAGCGAGCAAGCCTGCCGCTGCAAAGCCCGGTGCCGCAAAGCCCGGTGCGCCCAAGCCCAAGGCGCCAGCGCCCGCTGTGGAGACCGCCGACGCTGCACCAGCAGAGCCGACGCCCGCACCGGCAGCCGCACCAGCGTCGGCGCCTGCGGAGGAAGCATCGCAGGCTCCCAAGGCCCCCTCGCCGTCGGATATGCCACGGCCGCGCCCGCGTCCCGGTGGCAACAACCCGTTCCAGACCGCACGTCCGGGTGCGCCGCGCCCGCGTCCCGGTGGCAACAACCCGTTCCAGACCGCACGTCCGGGTGCGCCGCGCCCGCGTCCCGGTGGCCCTGGTGCCGGCGTCGGCGGCGCACGTCCCGGAGCACCGGGTGGCGCACGTCCGAGCCCCGGCGGTCGTCCCGGTAGCTTCGCCCCCCGCCCCGGCGGCGGCGCACCTGGTGCTGGCGGCGGTGCACGTCCCGGCTTCGGTGGCGGTGCACCCGGTAGCCGTCCGGCTCCTGGTAGCCGTGGCCGTGGTGGTGGCACCGCGGGTGCCTTCGGTCGTCAAGGAGGCCGTCCCGCGCGTGGACGTAAGTCAAAGCGGGCCAAGCGCCAAGAGTTCGAGCAGCAGCAAGCACCGTCAATTGGCGGCGTGCAGATCCCACGCGGTGACGGCTCCACGCCGATCCGCTTGCGCCGCGGTGCCACGCTGACTGACTTTGCCGAGAAGATTGAGGTCAACCCCGCCTCGCTCGTCACGGTGCTGTTCCACCTCGGTGAAATGGCGACCGCGACGCAGTCGCTCGACGAAGACACCTTCGAGGCGCTGGGCGTTGAGCTCGGCTACAAGATCCAGATCGTCTCGCCTGAGGACGAAGATCGCGAGTTGCTTGAGGACTTCGGCCTCGACCTCGATGCGGAACTCGCCGCAGAGACCGATGAGGACCTCAAGCCGCGTCCGCCGGTGGTGACCGTCATGGGTCACGTTGACCACGGTAAGACGCGCCTCCTCGACGCGATCCGTCGCGCCGACGTCCAGTCCGGCGAAGCAGGCGGCATCACCCAGCACATCGGTGCGTACCAGGTGCGCCGCGAGCACGACGGCAACGTCCGTGCCATCACCTTCATTGACACCCCAGGTCACGAGGCATTCACGGCCATGCGTGCCCGTGGTGCGCAGGTGACGGACGTCGCGATCCTGGTGGTCGCGGCCGACGACGGCGTCATGCCCCAGACGATTGAGGCGCTCAACCACGCGCAGGCCGCCAATGTGCCGATCGTGGTTGCCGTCAACAAGATCGATAAGGAATCGGCGAATCCCGACAAGATCCGTCAGCAGCTCACGGAGTACAACCTCATTGCTGAGGAGTACGGCGGCGACACCATGTTCGTCAACGTCTCCGCGACGCAGAAGATCGGCATTGACGAGCTTCTCGAAGCAGTGCTCCTCACGGCCGACGCGGGTCTTGACCTGCGCGCGAATCCGAACAAGGACGCGCGTGGTGTGGCCGTTGAGGCTCACCTCGACAAGGGTCGCGGCCCCGTTGCCACGGTGCTCGTCAACTCGGGAACGCTGCGCATCGGTGATGCGATCGTCGCTGGCACGGCCTATGGCCGCGTCCGGGCGATGTTCGATGAGCACGACGAGCCGGTTGAGGAAGCATTACCAGCTCGCCCGGTCCTCGTCATCGGTCTCACGTCGGTGCCCCGTGCGGGTGACACCTTCCTCGTGGCGGAAGACGACCGCACCGCTCGCCAGATCGCTGAGAAGCGTGAGGCCGCTGAGCGTGCCGCCCAGCTCGCGAAGCGTCGCAAGCGCATTAGCCTCGAGGACTTCACGAAGGCCCTGGAGGACGGCAAGGTCGAGACCCTCAACCTCATCATCAAGGGTGATGTGTCCGGTGCCGTTGAGGCCCTGGAAGACGCATTGCTCGCGATTGAGATTGACGACTCGGTCCAGTTGCGAGTCATCCACCGTGGTGTGGGTGCCGTGACGCAGAACGACGTGAACCTCGCAACGGTCGACAATGCGATCATCCTCGGCTTCAACGTTCGCCCCGCCGAGCGTGTTCAGGAGCTCGCGGACCGCGAGGGCGTCGACATGCGCTTCTACTCGGTCATTTACCGTGCGATCGAAGACGTGGAGGCCTCGCTCAAGGGCATGCTGAAGCCCGAGTACGAGGAGCGTCAGATTGGTGCTGCGGAGATCCGCGAGATCTTCCGTTCCTCCAAGTTCGGCAATATTGCCGGTTGCATCGTTCGCGAAGGCCTCATCAAGCGCAATGCGAAGGCGAAGGTGGTGCGCGACGGTGTCGTCATTGGCGAGCCGACGATCGACACCTTGCGTCGCTTCAAGGACGACGTCACCGAGGTCAAGGACGGCTTCGAGTGCGGTATCGGTCTTGGCAAGTTCAATGACATCCAGGTCGGCGACATCATCGAGACCTTCGAGATGGTCGAGATTCCGAGGACCTGATGGCTGACAGCCCTCGCGCGCTCCGGGTCGCGGGCACGATCAAGAAGATCGTTGCCCGCGCCCTGGAGACAGAGATCAAGGACCCCCGGCTCGGCTTCGTCACAGTGACCGACGTTCGGGTCACCGGTGACCTCCAGCAAGCGTCGGTCTTCTACACGGTGCTGGGCGCCGAAGAGGACCGGGTCAACACGGCTGCCGCGCTGTCGTCTGCGAAGGGACGTATTCGTTCCCTCGTTGGCGCGGAGCTCGGCATCCGCCTCACGCCGTCAATCGAGTTCCACCTCGACGCGGTGCCGGAAACGGCTGCCTCTCTCGACAAGGCGCTCCACGAGGCGCACCAGCGGGACGAAGAAGTGCGTCGTCTCCGCGAAGGGGCCACGTACGCGGGCGATGCCGATCCGTACCGGCATGACGCCGCGAAGGACGAAGAGGACTGACCGGATGGCGCGCGACGCCAACACCAGCGTCGACGGCTTGCTCCTTGTCGACAAACCGCAAGGCTGGACGTCACATGATGTCGTCGCGCGCTGCCGCAGGCTTCTTGACACCCGCAAGGTGGGCCACGCGGGAACCCTCGACCCCATGGCAACCGGACTGCTCGTCCTCGCGGCGGGAAAGGCGACGCGGCTCCTCACCTATGTGACGGGCCACGACAAGTCCTACGACGCGACGATTCGCCTGGGCGAGACCACGGTGAGTGACGACGCGGACGGCGACATCACAGCGTCGGCCGATGCGTCGGTGGTGACAGATGCAGACATCCACGCCGGCATCGCGGCCTTGGTGGGAGACATCCTGCAGCGGCCCAGCACGGTGAGCGCCATCAAGGTGGACGGTCACCGTGCGTATGCGCGAGTGCGGGCGGGCGAAGAGGTGGTGCTGCAGGCGCGGCCGGTCACCGTCACGCGATTCGATGTCCACGCCATTCGCCGAGTGGGCGCCGTCATTGATGTCGATGTGAGCGTTGACGTTTCGTCCGGCACTTACGTGCGTGCGCTTGCCCGCGATCTGGGCGAGGCGCTCGGCGTGGGCGGCCACCTCACCGCGCTCCGCCGCACGCGTGTGGGGGCACTGTCCGTCGCAGCTGCGCACAACATCGAGGCGCTGGCCGCCCAGGTCGAGGCGGGCACGTCCGTCCACCTCACGGATCTCGATGCGGCTGCCACTGCGATCTTGCCCGCTTTGCACATCAGCGAGCCAGAGGCGCGCACGATCGGCTTTGGCAAGGTATTGCCTGGGCGTGGCACGGAGCTTGCCCGTCCCGCCTCGCGTGATGACCACACGGCCGACGCTGTGGCAGTTGATCGGTCGGGTACCGCGATTGCGGTGGTGCGGCGGGCAGGCGACGACGTTCGTCCCGTCATCGTGTTCCGACCGTCCAACGCCGCCGCGTGAGGGAGCACTGAGATCGTGGGGCACAATGACCGAGTGACTGAGGTGTGGCACTCGTTGGCGGACGTGCCGCGCGACCTCGGACCCGCCGTCGTCACCGTTGGAAATTTTGATGGTGTGCACCGCGGTCACCAAGCAGTGCTCTCAGCGGTTGGTGTGGAGGCTCGCTCACGGGGAGCGAAGGCCATCGCGGTGACGTTTTTCCCGCACCCGAAGGCGGTTCACGACCCCGAACACCAACCTGAGCTCATCACGGGCATCGATGACCGCGTATTCCGGATGGCGGCAACAGGCCTCGATGGAATTGTTGTCCAGCCGTACACGCTTGAGTTTGCCCAGTCGACGGCCGAGGAGTTTGTGCGCGACTACATCCGTGACGGGCTCAACGCCTGTGCCGTTGTCGTGGGGCGCGATACGCGCTTTGGGCGCGGCAACGCAGGTGATGTCGAGACGCTGATGGAGCTGGGTGAGAGGCTCGGTCTTGACGTGACGATTGTGAGTGACGCGGCTGCGGGCGCCGAAGGCGCGCGGCGATGGTCCTCGACGTGGGTGCGCGAGCTCCTCGATGCGGGTGACCTCGATGGCGCGACGGCGATTCTTGGCCGGTATCACCGGCTACGAGGCACCGTTGTCCACGGCGACAAGCTTGGCCGGGAGATCGGTTTCCCGACGGCCAACCTCGATGTATCGGCAGGCTTCATCCCCCGGCACGGGGTGTATGCGGCGTGGCTCGAAGTCGTCGATGCGCAACGCAATGAGCGCGCCGCCCGGTGGATCGGCACACGCCTGCCTGCCGCTGTCAGTCTTGGCATCAACTACACCGTTGGTGGCAGCGATCTGCGCGTCGAGGCCCACGTTCTTGATCACGACAGCCTCGACCTCTATGACGCAACTGTGGCGCTCGATCTGGTGCGGTGGCGTCGGCCCATGCTCGACTTTGGCGGAATCGAGCCGCTCGTTCATGCACTCGGTGAGGATGCGACGTGGTGCCGCGACGTCCTGTATGCTTGACCGTCGCCGTATAACGGCCGCGGATCGTAGAGCCCCGGAGAACAGGCCCGGGCGCGCCGCGCAACGACTATGAGGAGAACCCGTGCCGCTTGACGCTGCTACCAAGAAGTCCATCATGACCGAGTACGCCACGTCCGAAGGCGACACCGGTTCGCCCGAGGTTCAGATCGCCCTGCTCACGCAGCGCATCAAGGACCTGACGGAGCACCTCAAGGAGCACAAGCACGACCACCACTCGCGTCGTGGCCTGCTGCTCCTCGTCGGTCAGCGCCGCCGTCTGCTCGGTTACCTGCAGAAGGTCGACATCGAGCGTTACCGCTCGTTGATTGAGCGCCTCGGCTTGCGTCGCTAGTCCTCCGGGACCGACGCGCGAGTTGCGCTCAGGCCCGGTTACTCACCCTGCGGGGTTCGAGTGACCGGGCCTTTCGCTTCCCGGTGGAGTGGCGACTGCCGCGCCGGTGACGCACGATTCCATGGTGAGAAAGCGTCGGCCTGATAGCATGGTCACGCCTCTCGCTGCTGCGAGAGAGATATCCGAACACCAGCAGGCCGGCTGAACGCTGATCCTCGGTGGAGATGAGCAGAACTCGCACTGTGCGCGGAACTCTGAGCGTGTCGACTGACGATCAGCCCCAGGCCGAATGCCGCATCCGGTATACCGCCGAGTTCTGCCTGCCTGCTCCTTGACAGAAAAGGAGCGACCGACCACATGGAAGGTCCCGAGATCCACTTCGCCGAAGCGACCATTGACAATGGCTCCTTCGGTACCCGCACCGTCCGATTTGAGACCGGACGACTCGCCAAGCAGGCCGCCGGCTCCGCCGTCGCCTACCTCGATGGCGAGACGATGCTGCTGTCCGCGACGACCGCCTCCAAGGCACCGCGCGACGGCTTTGACTTCTTCCCGCTCACCGTGGACGTCGAGGAGCGCTCATACGCTGCCGGCAAGATCCCCGGTTCGTTCTTCCGCCGCGAAGGCCGCCCCACCACTGATGCGATCCTCACGTGCCGCCTCATTGACCGTCCGCTGCGCCCGTCCTTCGTATCGGGACTGCGCAATGAGATCCAGGTGGTCGTTGACGTGCTCGCGATCCACCCGGACGACATGTACGACGTGCTCGCGATCAATGCAGCGTCGATGTCGACTCAGCTTGCTGGTCTGCCATTCTCTGGCCCCATTGGTGGTGTCCGCGTGGCGCTCATCGACGGCCAGTGGGTGTGCTTCCCCCGCTACTCCGACATGGAACGCGCGGTGTTCAACATGGTTGTCGCCGGGCGCGTCGTGGGTGATGACGTCGCCATCATGATGGTCGAGGCTGAGGCCACCGACGATTCCTTCACTCTCGTTTCGGAGGGCGCGACCGCTCCCACCGAAGAGGTCGTGGCGCAGGGCCTTGAGGCGGCAAAGCCGTTCATTCGTGCTCTGTGCGCCGCACAGCTCCAGGTGGCCGAGAAGGCCGCAAAGGAGACCGCTGAGTTCCCGCGCTTCCTCGACTACCAAGATGACGTTTACGAGGCCGTTGCCCCCGCCATCGAGGCGGACCTCGCCGCGGCCCTCACGATTGCGGACAAGCAGACCCGTGAGAACCGTCTCGACGAGATCAAGGACGCCGCTCACGCGCAGTTTGATGCCCAGTTCGAGGGCCGTGAGAAGGAAGTCTCTGCGGTGGTGCGCTCGGTCACCAAGCGCACGATCCGCCAGCGCATCCTCAAGGATGGCGTGCGCATTGACGGCCGTGGCCTGCGCGACATCCGTCCGCTCGCTGCGGAGGTCGAGGTAGTGCCGCGCGTGCACGGCTCGGCGATCTTTGAGCGCGGTGAGACGCAGATCCTCGGCATCACTACGCTCAACATGCTGAAGATGGAACAGCAGATCGACTCGTACTCACCCGAGACGCACAAGCGGTACATGCACCACTACAACTTCCCGCCGTTCTCGACCGGTGAGACCGGTCGTGTCGGTTCGCCCAAGCGTCGGGAAATTGGTCACGGCGCGCTCGCTGAGCGTGCACTCGTGCCGGTGCTCCCGGGCCGCGAGGAGTTCCCTTACGCGATCCGTCAGGTCTCCGAGGCGCTCGGCTCCAACGGTTCCACGTCAATGGGTTCGGTGTGCGCCTCGACATTGTCGCTGCTCCAGGCGGGTGTGCCGCTCAAGGCTCCCGTTGCCGGTATCGCGATGGGGCTCGTCTCGGACACCGTCGATGGTGAGACGCGCTACGCGGCGCTGACTGACATCCTCGGTGCTGAGGACGCCTTCGGTGACATGGACTTTAAGGTCGCCGGTACGCGTGAATTCGTCACCGCAATCCAGCTCGACACCAAGCTCGACGGCATCCCGGCCTCGGTGCTCGCTGGGGCGCTTGCGCAGGCGAAGGAAGCTCGTCTGCACATCCTTGACGTGATGGCTGAGGCCATCTCGGAGCCGGATGAGATGAGCGCCACCGCACCGCGCATCATCACGGTGAAGATCCCTGTCGACAAGATCGGTGAGGTCATCGGCCCCAAGGGCAAGATGATCAACCAGATCCAGGACGACACGGGTGCCGACATCTCGATCGAGGACGATGGCACTGTGTTCATCGGTGCGACCGACGGCCCGTCGGCCGAGGCCGCGCGCCAGGCGGTGAACGCGATCGCCAACCCACACATGCCTGAGGTGGGGGAGCGCTTCGTCGGCACTGTCGTCAAGACCGTGGCCTTCGGTGCGTTCGTATCTCTCACCCCCGGCAAGGACGGACTGCTCCACATCTCGCAGATCCGCAAGCTCGTGGGTGGCCAGCGTGTGGAGAACGTTGAGGACGTCCTCTCCGTTGGTCAGAAGGTTCAGGTCGAGATCACTGAGATCGACCCGCGCGGCAAGCTCTCGCTCGGCGTTGTCGAGCAAGAGGCTCCGGCCGCCGAATAGAGGCAAGGGCGGGCCGGGAAAACCGGCCCGCCCCACCCCTCCCACACCCCTCCCACACCCGCGCGTTTGCGGTGAGTTGTTGGAGGTTATTGCTACTTCAGCGACCGTTTGCGGTGAGTTATTGGGGGCCCTGGCAACTCCGGCGACCTCGGGCTGCCACCTATGCGCGAGTTGAAGTGATGCCACGCCAGCGTGCGCGGCATCAATAGCTCACCGCAAACGTGCGGAAAAGGTGCCTAAACCTCCAACAAGTCACCGCAAACGCGGGGGTGGGGGGAGGGGGATAGGCTCACCGCATGCCTCATGACCTCCCACTCGTTGCGTCGAGTCACCCCGGCGCGCACCTCACCGTTGAGCAAGATCACGGCGCCATCCTGCGTAGGACCATCCTCCCCGGCGGCGTGCGCGTTCTCACGCAGCACATTCCGGGCCTACGCTCGGCCACGATCGGCGCCTGGCTCGGAGTGGGCTCGCGAGACGAAGCCCCCGAGCACGCGGGCTCAACACACTTTCTTGAGCACCTTCTGTTCAAGGGCACGCCATCGCGCACTGCCCTCGCCATCGCGGAGGCCTTCGATCGCGTGGGAGGCGAGTCAAACGCCGCGACGGCGAAGGAATACACGTGCTACTACGCACGCGTCATCGACACCGACCTCCACATGGCCACCACCGTGATCCTCGATATGGTGACGTCCGCCTCGCTCAAGGCTGAGGATTTCGACCTCGAACGCGGGGTCATTCTCGAGGAGCTCGCGATGAGCGATGACGATCCGGGCGAGGTCGCACACGAGCGCTTCGCGGAGGCGATCCACGGCGGTCACCCGCTCGGCGCACCCATTGGTGGAACGCCGGACATCATCAAAGCAATCACCCACGAGTCGATGCTCGCCCACTACCACCGCCACTACATTCCCGAGAACCTCGTGGTGACGGCCGCGGGGGGAGTGGATCACGATGAACTGTGCGGCTGGGTCCTCGAAGCGCTCGCCGCCGGTGGATGGGACCTTGACGAGTCCGCAACTCCCGCAGTGCGCCGCGACCCATTGGCACTCGTCACCGCGAGCGTGACACCGCGCATCGAGATCGCGCGGGACATCGAGCAGGCCCACGTGCTTGTGGGCACAGAGGGGATCCGCGCCTCCGACCCCCGCCGCAACGAAATGGGCGTGCTCTCGACCGTCCTCGGAGCCGGGATGTCCTCGCGCCTGTTCCAGGAAGTGCGCGAGAAGCGCGGCCTCGCATACGCGGTCTATTCCTTCACGCAAGGGCACGCCGAGACCGGACTCTTTGGCATGTACGCGGCGTGCAGCCCGAGTCGCGCGGACGACGTGGTGACACTCCTTCACTCAGAGCTCGAGCGACTCGCTGACGGCGTGACGCAGAGCGAACTCGAACGCGCCAAGGGCCAGATCTCGGGGTCAACCGTGTTGCGTCTCGAGGACTCGTACTCACGGATGTCTCGCCTGGGGAAGGCAGAGCTCACCTTTGGCGAGTTGTGGAGCATTGGGGAGGCTCTCGATCAGGTGCGGGCGGTGACGGCCGACGCTGTTGCCGACCTAGCCGCCGAGATCATCGCTCGGCCTCGGGTTGAGGTGCGTGTGGGGCCCGCTGGGGAGGCGACGCGCGCATAGGCTAGGCCCATGATCAACGTGGCAGTGATAGGTGCGGCGGGGCGCATGGGCCAGACGGTTGTGCGCGCCGTCAATGGCGCTAAGGACATGACGGTGGTGGCCGAACTTGACGCTGGTGACGATGTGGCGGCGAGTGCCCGCGCTGGTGCGCAGGTCGCTGTCGACTTCACCGAGCCGTCGGTGACCGAGGCCAATGTGCACGCGTTGATCGATGCAGGCGTCCATGCCGTGGTCGGTACATCCGGCTGGGGGGCCGATGCGCTGGCCCGCGTTGATGAGCACCTGAAAGAGCGCCCCGAGATTGGCGTGCTCATCGCCCCCAATTTTGCGATCGGCGCGGTGCTCGCCATGCGCTTTAGCGCGATTGCGGCCCGATACTTTGAGTCGGTCGAGGTTGTCGAGCTGCATCATCCTGACAAGGTTGACGCTCCGTCCGGCACTGCGGCGCACACCGTGCGCGAGATCGCGGCCGCACGTGCGGCCGCTGGCGTAGGCCCGTCTCCGGATGCGACACAGAGCGACCCCGATGGTGCCCGCGGCGCTCTCATGGATGGCGTGCGCGTCCACTCAGTTCGGCTGCGCGGTCTTGTGGCCCACCAAGAGACCCTGCTCGGCAACGCGGGGGAGCAGTTCACGGTGCGCCACGACAGTTTTGATCGGGTGAGCTTCATGCCGGGAGTGCTGCTGGGGATTCGCGAGGTCGGCCTCCACCCTGGGCTCACGGTGGGCCTCGATCACTACATGGACCTGTAATGGGCGTGCTGCGTAACCGCGCGTTCCTGGGCGCGATCGCCATCTGCGCGATTCTCGCCTTGTACTTCACCATGGTCGTGGGCCGCGCCATCGTCTTCGTTGAGACAGGCGACCCCATCGCCATCGCCCTTGGTGTCGCGCTCTTTGTGCTTCCTGCCATTGGCGCGTGGTGGATGGTCAATGAGTGGCGCCTTGGTGGCACAGTGCAACGGATGGCGAATCAACTCGAAGCGGATGGCCGGCTCCCGGTACAGGATGGGGAGCGGGACGAGCACGGCCGCCTGACCGACGACGCAAAGAACGACATTTTCGAGACGGCCCGTCGAGGAGTTGAGTTTGCGCCGCAGGACTGGGCCGCGTGGTTCCATGTCGCCTACGCGTACGACGCTGCTCGGGACCGGTCGATGGCGCGCAAGTCGTTGCGCTACGCAGCTTCGCTCTTCCGGGCCGAGCGGCGTGCCGCTGCCCGTCGCTAGGGACGGTGCCTAGGCCTCAAGCGAGGAGTGCCACAGCTTCTCCGGAATGGTGATTCCGGGACCTTCAAGTTCGCGTGACATCGTCGCTTCACCGAATCCCGCTGCGGTGAGGAAGTCCGCCCGGACTGTGTCATCGGCGAGCGCCCACATCCGCATTTCGGTAGCACCATGGGCACGGAGGTGGTCAGCGGCGGCGGCGAGCAAACGCGAGCCGTGACCACGCCGACGCTTTGCGGGGCAGACTTCGAGCGCAATGATGTCGCGGGGTGGGGAGACGGCTACAAATCCACAGACCTCGCCGCGGTGTTCCGCAACAAAGACGCGATGCCCGGGCGTGGGCGGCGACGTGATCGCGTCGGCCCATGCCGCCACCACGGCGTCGCGGTCAAAGGCATCATGGCGGCGCCGGCCAAGGCGGGTGCCGAGCGCGGCGATCCACGAATCCACCTGGACTCGTCCAATTGCTGCCTCATCGCCAGGACGAGCAGGTCGCACAAATGAGTCGGGCTGGGCGTTGTCGCTCATGCCCCGAGCCTAGGCCCACTCGCGCACAAGCGGTAGGACCTGAGGCGGCTCACCCCCATCCGAGCGCGCGTAGCCCGGCTGCGACGCCTGCCGCAACGGCGACGACCACAATGAAGGGCGCACCCCGCCACAGGAGCAGGCCCGCGATGGCGAGTGCGGGTAGGCGTGCATCGATGGCAAGTGACTGCCCCGTTGCGAAGGTTTGGACGGCGGCAAGGCCTAAGAGGAGGGAGACCGTGACGAGCGCGGCGATGCGGACAAGGCGCGGATGCTCAAGGGCGTGTTCGGGCACCCGGTGGCCCACCGACTTGACGAGCCACATCGCAAGGCCCGCGCCCACAATGGCGAGCCACATCCACAGATATGACGTCATGCGTTACCTCGATCGCGCGTACTCGGCATGCCGGCGGAGGTGTCTGTCACTAGCGCGACGCTGGGCCGACGCGGGGTGGGCCAACCGGCCAGCACGGCAACCATCGCTGCCACCATGAGGGGGATTCCGGCCGGGGTGATGGGCGTGAGGGCGAGGGTCACAGCGGCCGCGATCAGCGCCGTGGCGAGGGCACGGCGGTCCTGGAGGCGCGGCCACACGAGGCCAAGGAAGGCAGCCGCGGCGGCCGCGTCGAGTCCCCACGTGGTGGGGTCGCCCACACGCTCGCCAAGGAGGGCTCCCACCACGGTGATGGCGTTCCACAGGATGTAGATGCCGACGCCGGTCCACCAGAATCCGGTTCGCCTCGCCTCGAGGTTGTCGTCGGGTTGGGCAATGGCGACTGCGGTCGACTCGTCGATGGTGATGTGCGCACCCCACCAGGCGCGCGGCCCACGCCACGGTCGCACGATGGGTGCGAGCGCGACGCCGTAGAAGCCGTTGCGCAGGCCCAGGAACGTGGAGGTGGCAAAGGCGACGCCGGGATTGCCTCCAGCGCCAATGACGCCAACGAACGCAAATTGCGAGCCGCCGGAGAACACGAGCGCACTGAGCGCGAGCGTTTGCCACACGTCGAGTCCGGCAGCGACGGACAGTGCGCCAAAGCTAATCGCGTAGGCACCTGTTGCAAGTGACACGGACAACGCTTGTTGGCGCGCCGCGTCCAAGCGGCGCGCTCTGAGTCGGCTCATCGGGCAGGCCACTCCATTGCGGTGCGGTGCGGCATCGTCCACATGGCGCTTATCGTGTCATGCGCGCGTATACGTGACGAAGCGGTAGGGCAGCCCGTTTGCGCTCACCTGGGTGGGCGATTCGTGCGAGCGCACCCACAGACTCGGGTCAATCTGGGGCGCGAAGGCATCGCCTTCGACCTCAAGGTCAATCTCGGTGACACGGAGCTCATGAGCCACGGTCACCGCCTCGCCGTAGAGACGTTGACCACCGATCACCCACAGCGTGGCGCCATCGGCGAGATCACCCGTGTCTTGCAAATGCGTGGCAAGTTCGAGCGCACCTGCGAGTGAACCCACGGTGGAGGCGCCATCGAGCACATCATGCGACGTCACCACAATGTTGACGCGTCCGGGAAGCGGCCGCGCCTGTGCGGGCAATGACTCCCACGTGCGCCGTCCCATGATGACGGCGTGGCCGGTGGTGAGCTGCTGGAAGTGCGCGAGGTCTTCTGGAAGGTGCCAGGGCATCGTGCCAAGGCGACCGATGACCGGGCGGCCAGCACTGTCACGGGCTTGCGCCCAGATGGCCTTGAGCATGGGGCACCTCACACGGCGACGGGGGCCTTGATGCCCGGATGGTGTTGATAGTTCTCGATCACCACATCATCGATGTCGTAATCGGTCAAGGAATCGCGTGCACGCAGCGTCACGGTTGGGTAGGGGTATGGCTCGCGGCTCAGCTGGAGTCTCACTTGCTCAATGTGGTTGGAGTAGATGTGGCAATCGCCGCCGGTCCACACAAAATCGCCGACGCCGAGGCCGGTTTGGGCGGCGATCATGTGCGTGAGGAGCGCATACGAGGCGATATTGAAAGGCACACCGAGGAAGAGGTCGGCACTGCGCTGGTACAGCTGGCAACTCAGACGCCCATTGGCAACGTAGAACTGGAACATCGCATGGCACGGCGCGAGCGCCATTTGCGGGATATCGGCTGGGTTCCAGGCAGAAACGAGGAGTCGGCGCGAGTCGGGGTTATTGCGAATCTGCTCGACGACGTCGGCCAACTGGTCGATGTGTTCGCCGCTCGGCGTCGGCCACGACCGCCATTGGTAGCCGTAGACGGGCCCCAAGTTGCCATCAGCGTCGGCCCATTCATCCCAAATGGTGATGCCGCGTTCCTGTAGCCAGCGCACGTTGGTGTCACCGCGGAGGAACCACAGCAACTCGCCCACGACGGAGCGCGTGTGAACTCGCTTGGTGGTGATGAGCGGAAAGCCCGCGCTGAGGTCGTATCGCAATTGGCGCCCAAAGACGGAGATCGTGCCGGTGCCGGTCCGATCCATCTTGGGGGTGCCGGTGGCGAGTACATCGCGGAGCAGGTCTTCATATGGCGTCGGGATGGCACTCACACGCCCACCCTACGCGGCAATGGTGAGCGGGGCGCGAAAGCGCGAGCGCGTGCCGCCTGAGCGCGAGTCACATGGGGGCGAGTACGGTGGACGTAACGCCTGGGACAACGGATAAAAGGTGGTAGGCCCATGGAGATTCTTGATCTAACGGCGCTCGGACGCGAACACCTCGACGCCGCACGCAGTGCGTCGAACGGGCGCAGCTCAACCAAATTGCTTGGCGATCACACCGCGACGCTGCGGTCGAATCTCATCACGCTGGCAGCCGGGGCCACCTTGCAGGACCACGAGAGTCCCGGGGAAGCGACCCTCATCGTGCTTGACGGCAGCATTTCATTCCATGCCGCTGAGGAAGCGGTGACGGTCAATGCGGGAAGCATGCTCGTGATTCCGCCGCTTCGCCACGGACTCACTGCTGTGACCGACGCGGTGCTCGTTTTGACGGTCGCCAAGTGCCCATGATCCGTCCGCCGTCACCCCGCGCCACGCGCTGAATCGAAAGCGGTAAGTTATGCGCATGACCACCAGGCCCTTCGGCACAGTTCTCACCGCGATGGTGACACCCATGCATGAGGGCGGCGCCCTCGATTTTGAGAGCGCGCAACGCCTGGCGAAGTACCTGGTGGACAACGGCAGCGACGGGCTCGTTTTGTCGGGCACCACTGGTGAGGCCCCAACGACGCACGCGCCCGAGAAGGTCGACCTCATCCGTGCGGTTCGTGCGGCCGTGGGTCCCGATGTCATCATCATGACCGGCGCTGGCTCGAATGACACCGCCCACGCGGTGCGCATGGCAGAGCAAGGTGAAGAGGCGGGTGCCGATGGCATTCTCGCGCTCACCCCCTACTACTCGAAGCCAACAGACGCCGGCGTGGTCGCGCACTTCCGGGCGATTCTCGGCTCAACGAACCTGCCCGTCATGTTGTACGACATCCCCGGGCGGACGGGCCTCGCGATCAGCGACTGGGCGCTCGACCAGTTGGCGGGCCAAGATCGCGTGGTGGCGGTTAAGGACGCGACCGGCAATGTCCCGCAGGCTGCCGCGCGCATCGCGCGCACCGGTCTCGCGTGGTACTCAGGTGATGATCCGCTCAATCTCGACTTTCTGCGGGCTGGTGCCGTGGGCGTCGTGTCCGTTGCGACTCACGTGGTGGGGCGTCGCATGGCCGAATTCTTCGCAGCGTTTGCGGCAGGTGATGACGCGCGAGCCGAGCACCTCCACGAGTCGCTCCTGCCCGTATACGCGGCGATGTTCAATGGACCTGCCGCCATCAACGCAAAGAGTGCCCTCGCCTCACGTGGCCTCATTGCCAGCCGCGCCATGCGGCTTCCCCTCCTGCCAGCGTCGGACGCTGAGTACGCAGCAACGATCGCGGCACTCGAAGCCGCGGGAATGACTCGATGAACTTTCACCCTGAACTTCCCAGTCCACCGCCGCTTGCCGAGGGCGCGCTGCGCCTCATCCCCCTCGGGGGGCTTGGTGAGGTTGGCCGCAATATGCACGTCATCGAGTACGCGGGCAAACTCCTCATCATCGATTGTGGCGTGCTCTTCCCCGAAGAGAACCAGCCCGGCGTCGACCTCGTGTTGCCGGATCTCACCTTCCTGGAGAACCGTCTTGCCGACATCGAAGCGGTGGTGCTCACCCACGGTCACGAGGATCACATCGGTGCGGTGCCGTACCTCTTGCGCATGCGCGCGGACATTCCGCTGGTGGGCTCGCAGCTAACCCTCGCTTTCATCGAGTCAAAGCTCGCCGAGCACCGGATCTCGCCGTACACGCTCGCGGTGAAAGAGGGACAGCGCGAAAAGATCGGTGATTTCGATCTCGAGTTCGTTGCCGTCAACCACTCGATTCCCGATGCGCTCGCCGTCTTCATCCGCACGCCCGCCGGGACGGTGCTCAACACCGGCGACTTCAAGATGGACCAGTTGCCGCTCGACGGTCGGATCACAGATTTGCGC
>Ga0206103_100535_pt1 | contig 19411 bp, 15 predicted proteins | sample 1B5Ametagenome_FD_148638 | JGI IMG/M metagenome (GOLD analysis project Ga0206103, IMG submission 148638) | Enriched microbial communities from leaf-cutter ant dump, University of Wisconsin, Madison, United States - 1B5A | ecosystem: Environmental > Terrestrial > Nest > Insects nest > Nest dump... | reverse complement strand
CCACGGCACTGTGCACATCCTTCGCGGCGGAACGAATGAGCTCAATGGCGGCTGCCAGTTGTTCGCCAGGACCGTTGGGCAATCTGCCGATGCCCTCATTCTCAAGAGCAGCATCGAGCGCCCGTCCAGCGGCGTCGAGGTGAGGCGAGGCGACCCCGAGCCGACGCGCGCGTTGTGCCGCTCTCTCAACCTGACGAACGGTGAGCTCACGTGTCGCTGAGGAGGTAATCCGTGACACCAGCTCATGTGCCTCATCGATGATGAGGGCATCGTGGTCACCGAGAAGGTCGTGACTCGTGGCCTGCACACCGAGCACCGCGTGGTTGGTCACCACGATATGCGCGACTGCTGCTTCATCCCGCGCTCGCTGCGAGAAGCACTCCGCGAGGAGTGGGCAGTTGCCCTCGAGGCATTCGCGACCACTCACAGCGACCTGTGCCCACGCACGGGCACTCACACCAGGAACGAGGTCGTCACGGTCGCCCGTCTCTGTTTCCTCGGCCCACTCGTGAAGACGAGCAACCTCCCGGCCAAGGTCCGAGGTAGGACCGATTGCCAAGGTGTCGACGTCATCCTCGGGATATCCGCCGCGCATCTTGTTCACGCACAGGTAGTTGCTGCGACCCTTGAAGAGGGCCGTGCGGGCGCGGGCACCCAACGGCTTTTCGAGTGCATCGATGACTGCTGGCAGGTCCTTGCTATAGATCTGCCGCTGCAGTGCGAGGGTGGCGGTGCTCACCACAATTCGCTCGTCCTGTGCGAGTGCCCGCGCAATCGCGGGAACAAGGTAGGCGACCGATTTACCAGTGCCGGTCCCAGCCTGGACAAGCAGGTGCTCGCCGTCATCAAGAGCGCGGGCTACGCCGATCGCCATCTCTTCCTGGCCAGCACGGTGCTCACCGTCCATCTGCGCCACCACACGCGCGAGCAGGTCAGCAACGGGCGGCGCCTCGGCTGCGCTCACGATGGCACGCCCGCCGCTTCCCGAATGCGGGCCGCCAACGATTCGGACACATCCGCGACCAAGCGGTAACCAGCGGCGTCGTGCCCTTCACTCACCACCTCACCCTCCCGGTGTGCCTCCGCGATGAGGTCGCCGCGCGAGTACGGGACGGTGAGGTCGACGCGCACCGGTGGCCGCGGCAACAGCCGAGCAATCGTCTCAACGAGTTCATCGATGCCATTGCCGGTGAGCGCGGAGACTTCGACCGTCTCTTCACGGCGTCCTCGCAACCGCAAGAGCGTTTCAGGGTCCGCGACATCCGCTTTATTGAGGACAAGCAGTTCCGTCACGGCATTCGCCCCCGGCACGTCGGCAAGCACCTCCCGCACCGCGCGAATCTGCCCCTCTGGGTCTGGATGCGAGGCATCGACCACGTGCAGCATGAGGTCAGCGAACGCCACCTCTTCAAGCGTTGACGCGAAAGCCGCAACGAGTTGGTGCGGCAGGTCGCGTACGAATCCCACGGTGTCGGACAGCGTGAACTCGCGCCCATCCGGAGTGCGGGAACGGCGTACCGTCGGGTCAAGCGTGGCGAACAGCGCGTTCTGAACGAGCACGCCCGCGCCTGTCAGGCGGTTGAGCAAGGAGGACTTGCCAGCGTTCGTGTACCCCACGATCGCCACGTTCGGCATCGCGAGGCGCGTCTCGCGGCGCACCTGGCGCGCCGGCTCCATCCCACGAATCTGGCGACGCAATTGAGCCATGCGAGTGCGGATGCGGCGGCGGTCGAGCTCGATCTTCGTCTCGCCGGGACCGCGCGAGCCGATGCCCTCTCCCCCGGCAACACGACCACCCGCCTGCCGGGACATCGATTCGCCCCACCCGCGAAGCCGGGGCAGCAAATACTCAAGCTGGGCCAGCTCCACCTGCGCCTTGCCCTCTTTTGACTTCGCATGTTGGGCGAAGATATCGAGGATCAAGGCCGTGCGGTCAATGACCTTCACCTTGACGACGTCTTCGAGAGCGCGGCGCTGGCTCGGTTGCAGCTCGTCATTCGCGATGACGGTATCGGCACTCACCGCCGCGACAATGTCCCGCAGTTCCTCTGCTTTGCCCTTGCCGATGTACGTGGCCGGGTCGGGATGCGGCCGACGCTGGAGCAGGCCGTCGAGTACCTCCGCACCTGCCGTCTCGGCAAGAGCAGCGAGTTCGCGGAGCGATACCTCGGCCATCTCGGCAGATCCCCTCGACCACTGACCAACGAGAACGACCTTCTCAAGCCGCAACTGCCGGTACTCGACCTCGGAGATGTCCTCGAGTTCGGTCGAGAGCCCTGCAACGCGTCGTAAGGCGGCTCTCTCTTCCCGCTCGAACTGATCGCCGTCCGCCTCCGAACCAGGCGCGTCGTGGCGTGACAACGCTGTGCCTTCCCGCGACAGCACGCGTTCCAGCACACGCTCAGTGTGCACGCCAGCGTCATCGCCGCGGCCAGGCACCGGCTCCTCGGGCACCAGGTGATCGGTTTCTCGTTCAGACATAGGACTCCATTGTCTCATCGGGCACCCTCCTCACGCGGGGCACTACGCTGGGGCGCCGTGGACCATTATTTTGCGGCGGAGCCAGCCTCGGAAGACCAGCGCCGCGAGATCAGCGTGGTGCTTGATGGCTACCCGCTACAGGTCGAGACCGCTCCCGGTGTGTTTTCACCCGCACATGTGGACGTGGGGACACTGGTGTTGCTCGACACGGTGGGCGCACCGCCTCCTGGCCACATCCTTGATCTCGGTTGCGGCTGGGGGCCCATCGCGCTGACCGCCGCGATTCGCACGCCTGCTGCCCACATCTACGCCGTGGACGTCAATAAGCGGGCCCTCGACCTCGTGACGCGCAATGTAGCGCGAGTGAGGGCACGGGTCGACATCGCACCGATTGATGCTCTGGTCCCCGATGCCGTCGCCCCAGATCTCGTCTTTGACGCGCTGTGGTCAAACCCGCCAATCCGCATCGGCAAGGCTGAACTGCACGATCTGCTCACCCGCTGGGTGCCGCGAGTGAAGCCCGGCGGGGAGGTATGGCTGGTGGTCCAGAAGAACTTGGGCGCGGATTCCCTTGCCACCTGGCTTGCCGAGCAGTGCGACGACGCTGGGGTTGCGTGGGGCACGGTCGAAAGGGTCCGTTCCTCCAAGGGCTTTCGCATCCTGTGCCTCACGCGCACGTCATAGACGCGCTCCTCTGCGGCTCGGAGCTCAGCCTAGGGAGGCGGGCAGCGCTACCTCGCCCTCGGCGACGAGCACGGCCGGACCTTCGAGGATCGTGTGGTCAGCGCCGATGCGCACTGTCACTTCACCGCCCGGCACCGTGACATCCCAAACATCGGGAGCGCCCGCGCCTGCCCACGCGCGCACCGCGAGCGCCACCGCACACGCGCCAGTTCCACACGAGCGGGTCTCACCGGAGCCGCGCTCGTGAACGCGCATTCGCACCTTGCCCCGCGGCTCATCACCCACGATCTCGCCACCCAGCGTGACGGCAAACTCGACGTTCGACCCGTGCGGCGGCGGCGGCTGCACCTGCGGCTGGATGGTGAGGTCAAGCCCAGCGAGTTCTTCTTCCGTTGCGAGCGCGACAACGTGGTGGGGGTTGCCCACGTCCACGCTCAATGCGGGACGGGCCGACGCGAGGCCGCGCGCCGCTACCTGGGCGTCGAAACCCGCATCGGCATCGCCTAGCCGGTACGGCCCCATCCCCACTGCATAGCGGTCTCCACCGAGTGCTGTCACGGTGCGTTCGCCGCCCCGCGTGCCGATGGTGAGGCCACCATCGAGGCGCTCGTGAGCCTCGCGCTCAAGGAAGGCAGCGAAGACGCGCGCACCGTTGCCACACATTTCGGACAGCGAGCCATCCGAGTTCCAGTAGTCCATGAACCACGTCTGTGGAGCGAAGCCGTCACCAGCATCAAGATGCCCTGCTCGCACCGCACGGATCACGCCGTCGGCGCCAATCCCGGCTCGCCGGTCGCACAGAAAACGCACAATCTCGGGGGTCAGTTCACGATCGCCACGCTCGTCAAAGAGCAGCACAAAGTCGTTCTCAGTGCCGTGACCCTTGGTGAAGCGGAGGCGATTCATATGAGTCAGCCTACGGCGGTGTGCTGAGCGACCGCCAATACCTCGTGTGCGACGCGGTCAACGTCGTCGGCGTCGCGAGGTCCACGGACCCACACGACGCGCGGGTCAGGGCGGAACCACCGGTCTTGGCGACGCGCGAGGCGACGGGTATTGCGAACGATGAGGTCGCGTGCCTCGTCTTCCGAGATCTCGCCGTCGAGCATCGCGAGGATCTCGGCGTAGCCGACGGCGCGTCGCGCGGTCACGCCATCTCGCAAACCTTCGCCGGCGAGTCTGCGCACCTCGTCAATGAGACCCGCCGCAAACATCGCGTCCGTGCGCACCGCAATGCGCGCATCCAAGTCCTCGCGGGGCACATCGAGCGCTACCTGCACCGCTGGCTGGGCGTACTCGTGACGGGGCAATGAACTTGTGTAGGAGCCCGCGACCTCGATGATCTCGAGGGCTCGTACGATTCGCTTCGCATTGCGGGGGTGGATCTTGCGCGCTGCCTCGGGATCCCGGGCGGCGAGTTCGGCGTACAGCAGGCCAGGCCCTTCTCGCTCCGCGCGTTGCTCAAGGTGGGCGCGCACAGCAGCGTCAGTGCCAGGGAAGTCGAAGCGGTCAAGGAGGGCACGGAGGTACAGGCCGGACCCTCCCACCACAATCGGCTGGGCGCGGCGGCGACGAATCGCGTCGATATCAGCGCGCGCTTCTTGCTGGAATCGTGCAACTGAGGCGTCCTCGTGGACGTCGAGGGTGTCGAGTTGGTGATGCGGGACGTCAGCGCGTTCAGCGGCAGAGACCTTCGCCGTGCCGATGTCCATGCCTCGGTAAAACTGCATCGAGTCTGCGTTGATGACCTCGGCATGACTCCCACCGCCAAGGAGTCGGGCAAGACCAAGGCTGACAGCTGATTTGCCGGTTGCGGTCGCGCCCACCACCGCGATGATGGGAAGCGCGGACGAGTTGCTCACCTGCCCGCGACGCGAATGGATGGCAGGCCCAAAGACACGGGGCCAGCTGGTGCGGCAGCGCCGGTGCCGCACGAGTCGCCGTGGCTGTGCTCACCCTTGGCCGCACGCTCCCATGCATCACCAGCACGTGTAGCGCGGACGGCGTACGTACCTGAGGCGATTCCGGAGTCAGCAATGAGGTGATGCGGGGCACCATGAGTCACGTCAACGGTCACCATGTCACCCGGGCGCGGCGTCACCGCGCCCGTTGGCACGGTGAAGTGGACAAGGCGATTGCCGGGCTCGCGTCCGCTCATGCGCTCCGCGCCAGCGTCCTTGCGCCCGCCACCTTCGAGAACGAGGAGTTCGACGGTGCGCCCCACCAATGCCTGCGAGTCGCGCAGGGTGATCTCGTCCTGAAGCGCGAGGAGACGCGTGAAACGCTCCTGCACGACGTCCTTGGGGAGAGGCTCAAGGCCGTAGGCAGGGGTGCCAGGGCGCGGGCTGTACTGGAACGTGAAGGCGCTTGTGAAGCGGGCCGCCTCGACCACGTCAAGCGTCTGCTGGAAGTCCTCCTCGGTCTCCCCGGGGAAGCCGACGATGATGTCAGTGGTGATGGCAGCGTCGGGCATGGCGGCGCGTACCCGGTCCAAGATCCCCAGATACTTCTCGGAGCGATACGAGCGACGCATCGCCCGCAAAATGCGGTCGGAACCCGACTGGAGCGGCATGTGCAGGCTCGGCATCACGTTGGGAGTCTCCGCCATGGCAGCGATGACGTCGTCGGTGAAGGCAGCAGGGTGCGGCGAGGTAAAGCGCACCCGCTCGAGTCCGGGAATGTCGCCGCACGCGCGCAGTAGCTTCGCAAAGGCACCGCGGTCGCCAAACTCGACTCCGTACGAATTGACGTTCTGACCGAGCAACGTCACTTCCACTGCACCCTGGGAAACGAGGGCCTCTACCTCCGCGAGGATCTCGCCTGGGCGGCGGTCCCGTTCCTTTCCGCGCAAGCTCGGCACGATGCAGAAGGTGCACGTGTTGTTGCAGCCAACAGAGATCGACACCCAGCCGGACGCGATCGCGTCGCGACGGCTCGGCAAAGTGGAGGGGAAGACCTTGAGTGACTCCTCGATCTCCACCTGGGCCTGGGCATTGTGACGGGCCCGATCAAGCAAGGCGGGAAGCACATCGATGTTGTGAGTGCCAAAGACGACGTCAACCCACGGGGCCTTTTTGACGATCTCGCCGCGGTCCTTTTGAGCAAGGCAGCCCCCCACTGCGATCTGCATGTGGGGGCGAGAGCGCTTGACGGAGGCGAGCTGTCCCAGGTTGCCGTAAAGGCGCGTTGCGGCGTTCTCTCTCACCGCGCAGGTGTTGATGACAACGACATCGGCGATCTCATCCCCTGGCGCGGCGGCGGTATAGCCGGCGCCCTCGAGGAGACCGGCCATGTGCTCGGAGTCGTGAACGTTCATTTGACAGCCGAGTGTCTTGACGAGGTACGTGCGTGGGGAGTGAGTCATGCCTGTCCTGCGACGGAGTTCGCGCGGGTCTCGCGAATCACCGTCACTCTGATCTCGCCGGCGAAGCCGAAGTCCTTCTCAATGTGCTCGGCAAGTGTACGCGCCAAAGCGGCGGTTCCGTCATCGTCCACCTCGTCCGGCTTGACCACCACCCGGAGTTCACGTCCCTGTGCCATCGCGTAGACGTGGTCAACGCCTTCGTGTTCGGCAACAAGGTGTTCGAGTGCCTCCATCCGCTCCACGTACGTGTCGCTCTCATCGCGACGCGCGCCCGGACGGGACGCGGAGATCGCATCGGCGATCTGGACGATGACGGCCTCGAGCGACTCGTGCGGCACCTCGTCGTGGTGCGCGGCAATGGCGTTGACGACGAGGTCGCTCTCCCCTACCTCACGCGCCACGTGCGCGCCGAGCGCCGCGTGAGTGCCCTCGCGCGTACCCGTGAGTGCCTTGCCGATGTCGTGCAGGAAGGCTCCCCGCCGCGCAACCTCCACGTCCGCCCCGATCTGGGTGGCGATGTTCCCGGCAATCTGCGCACATTCAACAAGGTGTGCGAGGACGTTTTGGTTATATGACGTCCGCAGTCGCAGCGCGCCGAGCAATTCCATCAGCGGGACCGGGACCGCGCCTACTCCCGCTTGTTCGACAGCCTCAAGGGCGGCCGTCATTGCGCGTGCGGGGGCATCGGCACGTGCCTTCTCGTAGGCCGCTTCCACTCGGTGTGGCTGGATGCGTCCATCAGCGATGAGCTCCAGGAGTGTCACCTCTGCGATCTCGCGGCGCTCGACATCGAAGCTCGACAGGTAGACCGCGTTGTCGCCTTCATCGACAATCACATTGACGCCCGTCAGCGCCTCGAAGGCACGAATGTTGCGGCCCTCGCGCCCAATGATTCGCCCCTTCATCTCGTCCGAGGGAAGGGCGATCCGGGTGGTGGCGGATTGAGTTGTCGATGCGCCGGATTGGCGTTGCATTGCCTCGACGAGGGTTTCCCGTGCCATCGCCTCAGCCTCGCGTTGGACCTTCTTGGCGAGCCGATGGGCGTCTTGGGCAATCGATGCCTCGGCCTCGGCACGCACGCGGGCAAGCAAGGCCTCCCGGGCTTCCTCGAGCGACATCTGGGCAGTAGCGGCGAGCTTGTCGACGTACGCCGCTTCTAGTTCGTCCTTACGGGTGGCGAGATTCTTTTCGTCGCGCGCCACTGCAGCGACACGCTCATCGAGTCCCCGCACGTATACCTGGGCACTGCGCTGATCGTCTGCAAGTTGACGCTCCTGCAACGCGAGGCGTTCTTCACGCCGCTGCACATCGGCTTGGAAGGCGCGCGCCTCATCGCGAATGGCCGCTGCTTCAGTACGAGCAGACTCCCGCTCCTCTGCCGCTTCCTTGCGCGCCTTGTTGACGACGAGGAGAGCCGCAAGCAACAGGAGCAGCGTCGCAACTGTCACAAGAGTCTGCACGCTGCCTCCTCAGTTCTGCCCGGCCTCTCTATCGGCACGCATTAAGTCTTGCACGAGGGCGAAGGCCAAAGCCGGAGAGTATCCCTTTCGACCCAAATGACCCACAACTCTGCGAACCCGCGCCTCTTTCTCAAGCCCCGAAGTGCGTTGCCAACGGGCGATGGCGAGCGCGCGAGCGGTTTCAACCTGGGCGTCCGCCGTCAGTGGCGCGAGTGCCGCATCGATGTCCTCGGCACCAAATCCCTTGCGCCGCAACTCCATGGCGATGGCACGCGGCGCAAGTCCCCGCTCGGCGTGACGCGTTCTGGCAATCATCGCTGCAAGGGCGGTGTCATCGAGAAGGCCGACATCCTTGTACCGCTCGATGAGCGCATCCGCGATATCGGGCTCCACCTCCTTTGCGATGAGCCGCTGACGCAGGTCCGCGCATGATCGCGGTGCGCGGTCAAGGATGGCGAGCGCTAAAGCACGCGCGCGCTCGGCAGGATCTGTTGTCGTGGCGGAATCCTGCCGAGCGCGCGTGGTCTTCATGTGGAAGCAGAGTCCCGCTAAAGCGAGGACTCCTCTTGCGCCATGGCTGCTTCCAGCGCCTCAATCGGGTCATCGATGGCCGGAGTGACTCCCACCCCAAGCTTCGCCTTGATCTTCTGCTCGATCTCGGTGGCGAGATCGGGGTTGTCCTTCAAGAAGTTGCGGGCATTCTCCTTGCCCTGACCAAGCTGATCGCCTTCGTACGTGTACCACGCACCCGACTTCTTCACGAAGCCATGCTCGACGCCAAGGTCAATGATGCCGCCCTCCTTGGAAATGCCCTGGCCATAGAGGATGTCAAACTCGGCCTGCTTGAACGGCGGGGCCATCTTGTTCTTGACGACCTTGACGCGAGTGCGGTTGCCCACAGGCTCAGTGCCTTCCTTGAGGGTCTCAATGCGACGCACGTCAAGGCGAACTGACGCGTAGAACTTGAGCGCCTTTCCACCCGTTGTGGTCTCGGGGGACCCAAAGAAGACACCGATCTTCTCGCGGAGCTGGTTGATGAAGATCGCGGTGGTGCCCGTGTTGTTCAACGCACCCGTGATCTTGCGCAGTGCCTGCGACATCAGACGGGCCTGCAAGCCAACATGGCTGTCACCCATCTCGCCTTCGATCTCCGCCTTGGGCACCAAGGCGGCAACCGAGTCGATGACCAGAATGTCGATACCGCCCGAGCGGACGAGGATGTCGGCAATCTCGAGCGCCTGCTCCCCCGTGTCGGGCTGGGAGACGATCAGGCTGTCGGTGTCAACGCCGAGCTTCTTGGCGTACTCCGGGTCAAGCGCGTGCTCTGCGTCAATGAATGCCGCCGTACCACCCGCACGTTGCACGCTTGCGACGGCGTGGAGAGCGACGGTGGTCTTACCCGAGGACTCAGGCCCATAGATCTCAACAATGCGACCACGGGGAAGGCCGCCAATACCCAGCGCAATATCAAGTGCGATCGACCCCGTGGGAATCGCCTCGACAGCAACGCGCTCTTGGTCGCCGAGCCGCATTGCAGAACCTTTGCCGAACTGCCGGTCAATCTGTCCGAGCGCTGCCTCAAGGGCCTTTGCGCGGTCCGCTGCCTGTGCCATCTGCTCATCCTTCATCGCTCGCGCCAACATGTGTCAGCTCTGGGACACCGTGAAGGTGCCGTGTCATACCAACGACGCTACGACGCGCCTCTGACATCGGCTCGACGACACTCGCCCTGTGGGGATAGTGGCCGAACATCTGTCCTGTGGACGAGGCTAATCGAACACGCGTTCGAATGCGAGCGACACGCCGCACACCGCGACGTCGGCACAGCGTCAGCGGCGAGGGGGAATGATCTGGCGCGGATCACGTCCGCGCCGCAGTGCATCGGGCACATCCATTTGGTCGCAGAGCGCATGCCATACATCGCGCGCCGCAATGCCTTTCGCAAGCGCCTCGTCGACCGTCAACGAATCGAGACTGGTGAGCGCCATGTCACGGCAGAGCGTGCTCGCGTAGGTCTCACCAAAGACGTCGCAGACGAGGCTGCGGAATTCTGACAGCCGCACCAGACCTACTGCTCGATGGAGTGGAGCAGTTCCGGCACCGTGTCGGGAATGGTCGGCATCACCGGCATGCGCGCAAAGGAGCGCGGGTCAACAAGGTTCTCCGCAAGTTCAAAGCGGTCCGACACTTCGCGCAGGATCACTGACATCGGCACGTCAAGCGCCTCACAGATCGATGACAACAACTCGCTCGAGGCTTCCTTCTGGCCCCGCTCGACCTCGCTGAGGTAGCCCAGTGACACGCGCGCCTGCGATGAGATGTCGCGGAGCGTCTTTCCCTGTCCCAAACGAGCGTCACGGAGCACATCGCCGAGTTCATTGCGAAGAATTGGCATTCGTGCTCCCTTCAGAGTGCGTCCATCGTGCATGTTCGTTTCAACGCAGACTACCGCAGGCATGTTCCCGATCCACATGAGTGGAGCCCGGAAATCTCATGCCAACAGCGCCTGACGCAACTCGACTAAGGCTAATCGCGTGCTCTCACGTCTTACATCGTCGCGATCGCCCTCAAGATGAAGCGTTGTGACACGCTCATGTGTGGGACCCGCCACCGCAATGACAACAGTGCCCGGCGCTTGCCCCCCATGGGGCTCCGGGCCAGCCACGCCAGTGGTGGACACAGCGAAGTCGGCACCGAGGACGCGGCGAGCACCACGTGCCATCGCGAGCGCCACGGGCTCGCTCACGGGCCCCAGGGTGTCAAGGACGTCTTGAGCGACGCCAAGGACATCGTGCTTGACCTCAACGGCGTAAGCGACGACGCCCCCGCGCACCACGTGGGACGCACCCGGAACCTCAACGAGAGCCTCGCACACCTTGCCACCAGTGAGCGACTCAGCCGTCGCCACCGTCACCGCGCGCTCGGCAGCGAGCGCGATCGTCTCGATGGCCTCAGAGCCCACGCCCGCCTGCCTCCGCAGACGTGACCGAGGCGTCCGCAGCGTCGGGCCGGGCCTGCTGGGAACGCCAAATCCGCACAATGCGCCACGCATAGTCAATGCCGGTACCCACCGCCACGGCCACCGAGGCGATGAGCACCCACCAGCCCGCAGCATCAACCCACGTGGTGCTCACCGGCATGAGGAGAAGGAAGAGCGCAAGGACCTGGAGCGCCGTCTTTGCCTTCCCGCCCATAGACGCGGGGATCACCACGTCCTTCGCAACGGCAAGTCGCCCGAGCGTCACCGCCACTTCGCGAATCGCGATGACAATGAGCGGCCACCACGGAGTTTCATCGCGATACGCGAGTACCGCAAGCCCGCCAAGCACGAGCGCCTTGTCTGCGAGCGGATCCGCGAGTTTGCCAAATGCGGAGACGACATCCCACCTGCGGGCCAGGTATCCGTCCAGCCAGTCCGTCAATGCCGCAGCGATAAAGATGGCGAAGGCGATCCAGCGCAAGCTCGCTTCCTCGCCCGCGTCCCACACGAGGCACAACACCATGACGGGAACCGCGAAGAGCCGCAGCACCGTCAGCAGGTTGGGGACGTCACGGACCACGTCTACAGCGTACTTGGGAGGCCGTCTCACCGAGAACGACCAGCAATAATGGCGGTCATGGCTTCACGCACGCCCCGTAGGGCGCCTCTTGCCCTGTGGATTCCGGTGGCGATCGTCACCGGTCTGGTGGTTGGCGTCATCGCGGCGCCAGCAGTGACGCCCCGCGAGACGTCGACACCGCCAGCGGTGACGGTGGAGCCCACCGAGTCATTGGTTGAGCGGGCGAGCGCGCCGACGCCACCGCCTGCTCCACCGACGCGCTTCACTCTGGTGGCCACCGGCGACGTCCTTCCGCACGCTCCCGTTGTCAGTTCCGCGACAACGGGAGCGGGAATCGACTTCAGCCCGCTCACCGAGCAGGTGCGGCCCTACATCGCCGGTGCGGACCTCGCGCTATGCCATATGGAGGTGCCCGTTGCGCCACCTGGCACCGCACCGTCGGGCTATCCGATGTTCGGGGCGCCGCGCGAGATCGTCCCTGACCTTGCCGAAGATGGCTGGGACGGGTGCTCAACCGCCTCTAACCACAGCGTCGACCGCCGCAAGGCAGGAATTGAGACGACGCTGGCAGAGTTCGCGGCAGCGGGAATGGGTGCGAGTGGCACGTCGCGCACCGAGACTGAGGCGGCGAGCACGCAAATGTACGTCATCCAGGGCGATGGCGAGCCGGTCACGGTCGCACACATCTCGTATACCTACGACAGCCTCAATGGCCTTCCCAAGCCCCCTGGCGAGCCATGGGCAGTCGACACCTTCAACGCCGAATCCTCCGATGCCGAGCCCGTCATCGCTGCGGCTCAGCACGCTCGTGCGGCCGGAGCGGACGTTGTCGTCGCGTCCATCCACTGTTGCGTCGAATACCGCACCGAACCGATGCCTGCCCAGCGCCTGCTCGCTGAACGCATTGCCGCATCGGGCGAGGTTGATCTCTATGTGGGACACCATGCGCACGTGCCGCAGCCCATTGAACTCCTCCCGGGTGGCCCAAGCGGCGATGGCATGTGGGTCGCCTTCGGTCTTGGCAACTACCTGTCGAACCAAGACACGCAATGTTGCGTGGCACAGACGAATTCGGGTGTGCTCCTTACCGCAACCTTCACTGTTGACCGAGATAAACACGTGACGGTCGAACCCGAATGGACCCCCATCACGGTCGACAGGCTCGGCAAGCACCGCGTCTACGTATTGACGAACTTCCCCGACGGTGTGGGACGCCTTAGTGCGGCCGAGGTCGCTGCGCGCATTGAGCGGGTGTCCTCGGCAGTTGGCGGCCAAGCACCCATGCGGACGACGCCGGCGCCGGCTCTCGCACGCAACGTTGAGATGGTGCCACGCGACATGTGACGCCGCGCCGGCGCGCCAATGAGCGGTCAGTTAGCCGAGCGTCGGCAGCGGCGGGAGGTCGAAGGGGTTATCGCGATCCTGAGGCCGTGGGTCGATGCGGCTGTCGAGATATGGAACCTGTTGGGCAATGACGGCGCTCGCCGGCTGTGCGACACCAAAGAGCCACCCCTGGCCGTAACGCCAGCCGCATCGCGCGAGGAAGTCGGCCTGCGACTCCGTCTCAATGCCTTCCGCGATTGTCGCCAGGCCCAGTTCGCGCGCGAGCGCACCCAGTGCGCGTGACACACGCGCACCCGCCGGATCTTCGGGAATGCCCGCTACAAAGGACATGTCGAGCTTCACTCCTGACACCGGCAGGTCACGCAGGTAGGACAACGGCGACACGCCCGTGCCGAAGTCATCAAGAAGGATCGGCACCCCGGCATTGCGCAGTTCCGTGAGTTCATGGCGAATGCGGGTATTCGGCGCCACGAGCGACGCCTCGGTGAGTTCAACGACGAGCCGGTGCGGGCCGAGGTGACGCGAGCTGATCGCCGCCAGCACCGCATTGGCAAACTCGCTGTCACCGAGTTGGTCGGCGGAGACGTTGAGCGAGACCCAGCACGCCGGTGAGGGGTGGCGGGCCAAAAAGTCGGCCGCTTGTTCAACGAGAGTGGTGCCCAGTTGGATGGCAAGCTTGCGATCATCGAGCAAGCCAAGGAACGCATTTGGCAACAAGAGCCCCCGTGTGTGGTGCTGCCACCGCACGAGCGCCTCGTAGCCCACGACAGACCGCGTCGCGAGTTCGTATATTGGCTGGTAATGCAGTACCAGATCGCCGTTATCGATTGCGTGCGCCAACTCGCCGGCAAGTGCTGACTGATTCTCCGTCACACTGCGCATCGTCGGGTCGTAGACCTCCGTGCGAGTTTTTCCAAGGGCCTTTGCCCGGTACATCGCAGCGTCGGCCGCGCTGAGAAGGCCAGGCGCGCCGCCCTGGATCGTCTCGTCATCCGCCATCGCGATGCCCACGGACGCGTGGAGATTCAACTGGTGCCGCTTCACCTGCAGGGGCCGCTTGAGGCCCGCATGAATGCCCGCCGCGATGTCGAAGAGCGCCTTCGAGGCGTCGGGGTCTTGCACCACGATGACGAATTCGTCGCCGCCAATGCGAGCAACGGTTCCGCGACCGGCTGTGGCCGAGCGCAACACTCCCGCCACGTGGACGAGGGCATTGTCGCCAGTGGCGTGGCCGAAGCGGTCGTTGAGGCCCTTGAAGCCGTCCAGGTCGACGGCAATGACCCCGACGCGGGAAGTGGGGTCCGGCTGATCGAGGACCTGTTGGAGGACGTCTTGCATGAGAGTCCGGTTGGCGAGGCCCGTGAGTGGGTCATGCATGGCGCGGTGGGCCATCAACTCGGAGCGCAGACGGTCATCAGTCGAGTCGCGCACCTGGACCACATAGTGGTCGGGAGCACCGCCTGCGTACCGCACGAGCGCGACATCGAGCACAGCCCACACCACGTTGCCATCGGCGCGGACGTAGCGCTTTTCCAGCGAGAAATGGTTCTGCAGGCCATCGTAAAGACGCTGCAATTGGTCCCGCTCCGCTTGCAGATCATGGGGATGAGACAGCGCACTGAAGGGCGTGCCCCGCAAAGCGGAGACGGTGGAACCCATGAGCTCCGCAAAGGCCCTATTGACCTCGGTGAGCCGCCACTCAAGATCAACGAGCGCCATACCACTGGGGGCATTCTCCATTGCCCGGCGGAACTGGGTATCGGAACGCTGGAGCGCCTCGGCCGCTTCTTCGAGACCAATCGTGTCCATCAAGGTGGTGATGGTGGCCCGCGAGCCATCAATTGCGTCGTCCACCACGATCGACCGCAAGTGAATCCAGCGAATGTCATCGCGCCCACGCCGTCCCGGTACGCCGATGATGCGTGGCCGCGCGTCATCCCTGCCCGGGGTGAAAACCTCTTGAGGCATCAGCGGACGCATGTGCTCGTCAACCGCGCGCAATGGCATGCGAGCCAGTGGCCTGCCCACCACCGCGTCCTTGTCGAGACCCACCATCGCGGCACCGACGTCGGTGAGCAGAACGACCTCGCCGGAGTCCGCGATCACAATGATTCCATCGCGTGCGGAGGCAAGGATGGCGTCGACTTGATGGCGCAGCCGACGCTCGCGGGCAAGGGCCTCGTCACGCGTGCGTCGCACTTTGGCGGCGCGCACAAACGAGAGGAACGTCACGGCGCAGCCAACGAGCAGGAGCACGGCGGCACTCGCCGCCACCTCAGGCCGTTCAAGTAGGCCTAAGAATCCTCCCATGGACCGACCTCGGAATCGCTCGGGTACGTGTCACTCACGGTAGCCGAGGAACCGCCTCGCAGAATAGCCAGTGTCGAGGCCAATTCGTCCGGTGTGACCAAGACCTCACGCGCCTTCGAACCCTGCGAAGGCCCCACGATTTCGCGGCTTTCAAGCAGGTCCATGAGGCGTCCGGCCTTCGCGAAACCCACGCGCAGTTTGCGCTGCAGCATCGAGGTGGAACCCAGTTGGGTGGTGATGACGAGTTCCGCCGCCTGGAGGAGGTCATCGAGGTCATCGCCAATGTCCTCTGCGACCTTCGATTCCTTCGCAGCCATCACCACGTCCTCACGGAAGTTCGGCTGAGCCTGGCGCTTCACATGTTCGACAGCGGCGTGAATCTCCGACTCACTCACCCATGCACCCTGCACACGCATCGGCTTGGACTCACCCATTGGCAAGAACAGCGCGTCTCCCTGGCCGATCAGCTTTTCCGCGCCCGGCATATCGAGCACCACACGTGAGTCCGCGAGAGAGGACGTAGCGAAGGCAAGGCGAGACGGGACGTTTGCCTTGATGGTGCCCGTGACAATGTCAACCGAAGGGCGCTGCGTTGCAAGGACGAGGTGGATACCCGCCGCGCGAGCAAGTTGCGTGATGCGTTGGACCGAGTCGTCCACATCACGCGGCGCCACCATCATGAGGTCGGCAAGCTCATCGACGATGACCAGCAAGTAGGGGTATGTGGTGATGCGTCGCTCGGAACCAGGCAATGGCTTCACCTTGCCTGCGCGCACCGCCTTGTTGAAGTCGTCGACGTGCTTGTAGCCGTACATCGCGAGGTCGTCGTAGCGGGTGTCCATCTCCTTAACGACCCATTCGAGAGCCTGCGCGGCCTTCTTTGGGTCCGTGATGATGGGGGTGATGAGGTGCGGGATGCCCTCGTAAATCGACAGTTCGACGCGCTTGGGATCAACGAGCACCATGCGCACCTCAGACGGGGTGGCCCGCATGAGGATTGACGTGATCATCGAGTTGACGAAGGACGACTTACCTGCGCCAGTCGCACCCGCGACGAGCAAGTGCGGCATCTTGGCAAGATTCGCCATCACATAGCCACCCTCGACGTCCTTGCCAATGCCGATCGCCATCGGGTGGTCGTTCTTGAGGGCAACAGGCGAACGCAAGACGTCCCCGAGCGAGACCGTCTCACGATCAGAGTTCGGGATCTCGATGCCGATCGCCATCTTGCCCGGGATCGGCGACAAGATGCGGATATCGGGGCTTGCCACCGCGTAGGCGATGTTCTTTGACAGCTGCGTGATCTTCTCGACCTTGACACCCTGGCCGAGTTCCACCTCGTAGCGCGTCACCGTGGGGCCACGGGTGAAGCCCGTCACCACCGCGTCGACACCAAACTGTTCAAGCACGCTCGTCAACGCCTCGACCACACGGTCGTTGGCCGCAGATCGCGTCTTGTGCGGGGCGCCCTTCTTCAGCAAATCGGGGCCGGGCAGCACGTACGGCGTCGCATTCTCGAGTTCGCCTTGCTCCCCGACCGGCACCACGGTTGTTGGAGGCGCGAGCTTTTCGGTACGCGGCCGCGTGTCGCCCTCGTCCTGCAAGACCTCATCGTCCTCGGCGTCGTCGCTGTACGCCTCATACGGCGTCAATCCCCCGCCATACCCGTACGGGGCGCCACCGGGAACGGTGGGATCCTCCTGCGTCGGCGTGTCCTCCCTGCCGGCCGGGTCGACGATGTCGTCAAAATGCGTCCGCTCCCGCGACGCTGCTGAGGCAAAGGCTTCATCGCCCACGTACCCGCCGCCCACGCGGCCCCGCGCGCGACCTGCACGCTCACGCAAACTCAAGCGGCGCGTCGTCGGCTCGAGCGTGCCGTGCTCGGGGAGGTCGAGGTCGTCGTCGCCAAGCTCCGCGCCCCCACGCAACCGACGCACTGCACCAGCGATGAAGGCAATGATGTCGCGCAGCGGGCGCCCCACGATGATGAGCGTTGCGCCAAGCGACGCGACCACGAGCACAAAGATGGCAAGCCCCGGCGTCAGAAGATTTGCGAGCGGAGTGCCCGGCAAGAATCCAAGAATGCCGCCTGCCTCTTGCACTCGATCAAGCCCTTGCGATGGGGATGGGCGATCTGCGCCAATGTGGATGATTGCTGCCACCGTGATGATGAGCAGAACACAGCCAAAGGTGATCCGATAGTTCGTCTCACCTTCTTGGGGCGCCCGGAAGAGTCGAATCGCCATCGCGAGCAAAAGTAGCGGCAAGACGAGCGCGATCAGCCCAAAGGTTCCTGCCGCGACGCGGTGAAGAAGTTGTCCAAACCAATTGTCGAGACCGAACCATTCAGACGCCGCGACCAGGACCGCAAGGACGATGAGGGTGAGCGCCAGCCCATCGCGGCGCACCTCGGGGGGAACGTCTCGTGCTCCCTGGCCCAAGCGTCGGACTCCCCCACCGACAAGCCGCGCGGAACCCGACCCCATTCCCTGGAGCGCGCGCACGGGCATCGGTTTGGTTTTCGCCACCGGGCGCGAGCGTGGCTGCGAGCTCTGGCGGCGCGGCTGACCGTGCGAGGAGCGAGGGCTCGAGGAACGAGATGAGGCCATGATGTCCCTCAGGCTACGTCGGCCCGCTTACGTGAGCGCGGAGGCGCGACGGTTCTCTTGCAATCGAGGCACTCGATTCGCGCGGAGACGGCGACCGGCTTACGCCTCGATGACAATCGGAATGATCATGGGCCGACGCCGGAGCTTGGTTCCCACGAAGCGCCCGACCACGCGACGCATTACCTGCTGCAGCTGGTGATTGTCGGCAGTACCCGAGCGCGCCGAATCCTCGAGCGCCGTCTTGATGTCATCAAGGATCGCGTCAAACACGCTGTCGTCCTCGGCGAGCCCGCGTGCGTGGACCTCGGGACCGGACACCACCTGTCCGTTTGACGTGTCGACCACCGCGAGCACCGAGACAAAGCCCTCGTCCGCGAGAATGCGGCGGTCCTTGAGTTCGGTCTCCGTGATCTCGCCCACCGACGAGCCATCGACATAAATGTTGTGATAATCGATCGCGCCCACCACACGTGCGGTGCCGTCGATGAGATCAACCACCACACCGTTTTCAGTGAGGACGATGTTGTCCGAACTCACGCCGGTCTTCTCAGCAAGGCGGCCGGCCGCGAGGAGGTGGCGCACCTCACCATGAATCGGCATCACGTTCTTGGGGCGCAGGATGTTGAAGCAATAGAGCAGCTCTCCAGCTGATGCATGGCCGGATACGTGGACGCGCGCACTGCCCTGGTGGACAACGTCGGCACCGAGGCGCATGAGGCCATTAATGACCCGGAACACCGCGTTCTCATTGCCCGGGATGAGGGACGACGCGAGAATCACCAGATCGCCTTGCCCCACCTCGACCTTATGGTCGCGGCTGGCCATGCGACTGAGTGCCGCCATCGGCTCTCCCTGCGAACCGGTGGACATGAAGACCACCTCATCGCGCGGCAACTGATCTGCCTTCTTCGCATCGATGAGGAGGCCGTCGGGCACATTGAGATACCCAAGCTCGGCAGCAATCGCCATGTTCTTCACCATCGAGCGGCCCACAAAGGCGACCCTGCGCCCGTGGGCGTTGGCAGCGTCGATCACCTGCTGGACACGGTGAACGTGCGACGCAAAAGAGGCGACGATGATCCGGCCGGTTGCCGTCGCGAAAAGCCTGTCGAGCGTCGGCCCGATCTCCACCTCGGAGGTGGTGAAGCCGGGAACCTCCGCGTTCGTCGAGTCAACTTGGAACACATCGACGCCTTCTTCGCCAAAGCGGGCAAAAGCGCGCAAATCTGTGATCCGACCGTCGAGCGGCAACTGGTCCATCTTGAAGTCGCCGGTGTTGAGCACCGTCCCGGCGGGCGTGCGGATGAAGACGGCGAGCGCATCGGGAATCGAGTGGTTGACGGCGACGAACTCAAGATCGAAGTCACCGATCTTCTCGCGCTGGCCCTCCTTCACCGCGAGCGTGTACGGCGAGATCCGGTGCTCGGCGAGCTTTGACTCGATGAAGGCGAGGGTTAGCTGCGAGCCCACCAGCGGAATGTCCGCGCGCATGCGCAAGAGGTACGGCACCGCACCGATGTGGTCCTCGTGACCGTGGGTGAGCACCACCGCTTCGATGTCGGCAAGACGGTTCTCCAGGAAGGTGAGATCCGGCAACAC
>Ga0206103_100529_pt1 | contig 19672 bp, 15 predicted proteins | sample 1B5Ametagenome_FD_148638 | JGI IMG/M metagenome (GOLD analysis project Ga0206103, IMG submission 148638) | Enriched microbial communities from leaf-cutter ant dump, University of Wisconsin, Madison, United States - 1B5A | ecosystem: Environmental > Terrestrial > Nest > Insects nest > Nest dump... | reverse complement strand
GCAACGGCAGCGATCCGTCCGGCAGCTGCACCGTCTCGTAGGCGATCGCGGTGGTCCCGGCGGCGAGCAGCGCGTCGGTCACGGAGCGGTCCGCGGCGAGGTGCAGGTACGTGAACAGCACGAGGTCATCGCGCAGGTAGGCGAACTCGGCGGGCGTCGGCTCCTTGACCTTGCACACGAGGTCCGCCTCGCCCCACGCCGTCGCTGCGTCCGCGACGATCTCGGCCCCCGCCGCGCGGTACTCGTCGTCACCGATCGCCGAACCCACCCCCGCCCCGGTCTGGACGAGGACGCGATGCCCGTCGACGACGAGGTGGTGCACGCCCGCGGGCGTGAGCGCCACGCGGTACTCGCGGTTCTTGGTCTCCTGCGGGACGGCGACGATCATGCTGGCTCCCTGGTCCGGAGGGCGGGTCTCGCCCGGTGTCGGAGGTGGCGCACCGGGTCACGGCGCCGCCGCCCCCAGCATCCCGCGCCCCACCCCACCCCGCCCGCCGACCCCGGGTGATCCCCGCCGTCACCCACTCGGCTGCTCATCCGTCCCCCAGTTCGCGGCTCCCGTGCGAGTTCGCGACTCCCGACCCTCCTTCGCGCCCCAAGGCCCGCGAACCGCCGCACCCACCCGCGAACTGGCCGCCCGGGAGGCAGGTCCGCGACGTGCGAGTGCGGCCGTATCGTTGCATTTGCAGCGATCAACCTCCATGATCGAGCGATGAACGTGAGGGTGACCGACGAGCTGATGCTGGGCGATACGGTGCGCCAGCAGCGCATTCGTCGCGGCCTGGACCAGCGGGACCTCGCGGAGCTCGCGGGCGTCAGCACGAGCGCGCTGCGTCGGCTCGAAGCGGGCCGCGGCAGCACGTTGCGCACAACCCTCGCTGTCTTGCGCGTGCTCGATACGCCGGTGGTACTTGGCGACGTCGAGCCGGGATCCCCCGGCTCGCGTCGGCGCGTACCCGGCAGGACGCACGTCCGTCCGGTGCTCGAGCGGCGCGACGAGCGCGTCTCGTTGGAGCTGCACCGCGCGGTCGCGAGGCGCCTGCGCAGCGACGGCCCGGCCGTCCGCGCGAAAGCGAGGTCGAACCTGCCGAAGGTCTCCGCACACGTGCACGGTCCACAGGCGCAGGGTTGGGTCCGGGAGTGGGCCGAGGCGCTCGACGGCCCGACCGGCGAGCTTGTCGCTCTTCTCATCCGCGAGGACGCCCACGGGGTCGACATGCGCCAGGTCTCACCGTTCGCAGGAGTGCTCAGCGACGACGAACGGACGACCGCCATCCGACGAGCGCGCGCATGGTGAGTCGCGCAGACCTCCTTCACGCGATCCGCGCGTCCACACGCATCATCGACCAGACCCACGTCATCATCATCGGCTCACAAGCCGCTCTGGCGCTGTGGGACGAGGACGACCTGCCGCCCGAGGCGACGATGTCCACGGAGATCGACGTCTGCCCCCTGCATGACGACGACGCGGAGTCGCTCGCGGACAAGCTGGACGGAGCCATCGGTGAGCTGTCGTCGTTTCACGACACGCACGGCTTCTACATCCAAGGCGTCGGCAGACACACGGCCCTGCTCTCCCCGGGCTGGGTAGAACGCCTGGTGCCTGTGGCCGCCGATACGACGAGCGGGCACACCGGCCTGTGCCTCGAGGTGCACGACCTGTGCGCGGCGAAGCTCCTTGCGAACCGGCTCAAGGACCACGTGTACGTCGCAGCGATGATCGACGAGATGTTCGTCGATCCGAATGTCGTCTGGGATCGCATCGTCGCAACACCCACCGATCCGGCCAGGATCGACACGGCCAAGTCGTGGCTCCTGCCCCGTTGCCGCACCTGGTCAGCGACCGGTGCCACCACACGTCGTGCGTCATACCGGGCGGGTTGAAGGGCAACGCGTCCGATCAGCGCCAAGATGAGGACCCCGGCCCGAGGACGGAGCGACGATGGTCAGGCGGAAGCGCGCACGGGAGCAAGCACCGAGCGAGATGAGCGCACGGCGACCCGAACCAGTAGCAGTACCACGAGGGGCCTCGCGCGTGACGGTTGACGACGACGCACGTGCGCTCGGCCATCGGCTCCTGTCGCCGGGGCGAACCTGGCCCGTCGCCGTCGTGACGATCGCGTCGGGCCAGACGGAGCCGTTCGTCGACGTCGACGAGCTGGCCGACGCCCTGCGGGGGCTGGTCGAGATCGTCGTCATGCCGACGTCCGACGTGTCCTGGGCGTTCTCCTCCGTCATGCCGCCGCAGACCCAGGTCTACGGCGGCGCGTCGCGGGTCTATCCGGTGGCCGACGGCTGGGTCTCCCGGCCTCGTACGGCTCCGCTGCGGTTCGCCTACTCGACCGGTGAGCGACGGACCGCAACCGAACACCTCATCGCTGACGGCATGGCGGCCGCTGTGGCCGCCGGTCTGTACTCCCCGCGCTCGACGAGCCCGGATCGCCGCGTCGCCGGCCAGGTGCTGGGCATCGTGGGTGCACGTGCGTTGGTTCGTCTCGACAACGGCTCTCCCGCGACCCTGTGGGAAGAGCTCAGCGGCTACGACGTCCCCCTGGACCGGCTCGTCCGCTCCGGTCAGCTTGTGCAGGGTGACGTCGACCCCGAGACGGGCCGGCTCGTGCTCGACCCCGCCGAACCGCCGACGTGGCCCGACGGCTATGGGACGGGCACCGTCGTCCTTGCCGAGGTCGTCGGCGCCGGACGCGACGCGCTGATGCTGCAGGCGGTCGACGGCATCGACTGCGTCGTCGATCGCAGCGCCGTGACGGGCAACGACAACGACCGGCTCGACGCGCTCTTCAGCCCGGGCGACGTGGTCGTCGCGCGGGTCGTGGACACCGACCCACCGGCGCTGTCGTTGCTCGACATCGACGACGACGAGCAGCCCGTCGTCGCACCACCGATCCTCGAGGGCGGCCCGCCGTGGCTCCTGCTCCCCGCGGCCCCACAGCTCACCCCGATCGAGGAGCCGGACGAACCGACCTCGTCCGACGAGGCCGTCCGCCCGGAGCCGCCGGGCGCGAACCACCCGGTCGCGCACGGGCCCGACCCGGTGGTCGTCGCGCCGTCGCCACCACCCAGCTCGCGGCCACCGACTCCTCTGGACGTACTCTCGGGCCGGGCTGTACCACCGCTGACGCCGTCCTCGCCCCGCGCGACACCGGTCCCCAGCGGGCCGAGCGGCACCGCCGTCCGAGATCTCTCGCTGTCGCTGCAGACCGCCCGGGCGCGGATCGAACGACTCGAAGGCGAGCTCGCGGCCGCACGCGGCGCCGCGCACGAGCTCGCGCAGATGCGAGAACACTCCCGGACCCTCGCGCATCGACTCGCGGTGTCCGACGCCGAGCGCAAGGCGTTCCGGCTGAAGTACCGGGACGCCGACCGTGCACGCCAACGCCTCGAACGAGCCGCGAACGCTCACTCCGGCGACGACGACACGCGTGCCTGGTTCACGACGACCGAGGACGCTCTCCGGTTCGCCGTCACGGCAGCCTGGGCAGCGCGCGTCCCCTCGGGCGAGAAGGCCCGCTGGCCGCTGCGGCAATGGCGGCTCGGCCCGGCGTTCGACGATTCCCTCACCGCGCTCGCTCCCGTCTCATGGCACAAGCTCGCAGAAGCGGTCTGCGACGTCGTCGTCGGCGACCCGCAGCGCCTGCGCGCCCTCGACCACCACGAGCTCCGGACCGGGGCGAGCGGAGGCACTCCAGCCGTCACGCGGGAGGACGGTGCCACATGCTTCCGGGTCGCGCTCCAACGCAACAGCCCCTCGGCCCGCCGCCTCCACTACTGGCGCCTGGGTGAGTCCATCGAGCTGTCGCGGGTGGCGCTCCACGACGACATGACCCCCTGACCACGAAGTCCCCGGCGCGCCGGAGCGCCGCCACCAGCCATTCGGCGCCCCGACACTGTGGCTCCTGGATGAGTTCGCGGTTGGCGGTATGAGTTCGCGCCCCATGGCACGCGAACCCGCGCGCCGAGACGCGAACTCAACGGCAGGACGGGGCGGGGTGGAGGGTCGTGGGGTAGGCCGGCGGAGATGGGCCGGGTGGGACGACGAGGGCCCCGATCGTGGGATCGGGGCCCTCGTCGTCGCTGTCTCAACGAGTGTCCGGAGGGGGATTTGGACTCGGAGTCGCGGGAGACCAACCCGCTGCCGAGGCGGTCATGTTCGACGGCACTGCGGGCAGGACTGTGCTCGCGAGCGTCGATCGTGCACGTCTGGTGCCCGCTGCGCGCGATCGTCGCGTCAGCTCGAGGCGTCCACGACGTCGCCGTCCATCGCCAGCAGCCGCGCGGGCCCGGTGCCGTCACGTATCGGCGTCAGGTCGATGACCACGGTGACGAACTTCTCGCCGCGGCGGGTGTGGCGCCACACGTGCTCATCGACGCCGATGCCCGCGACCCCCTCGAAGCGGGCCGGGTCGTCCAGCAGGACCCGGCGGCCCTCGGACAGGACGGCACCGTTGGCGGTGTCCCAGGACACGGCCAGAGCCTCAGCGAGACGCGCGACGGTCAGGTGCTGGCAGACCAGGGCCACCAGAGCCATCGCAGCGCGCTCCGGGACAGCTTCGCGCGAGGCTCGGCGGCGCGGCTGGTGTCTTGACGCCACACGTGCCCGCAGCCGGTGCACCTGTAGCGGCGGATGGTGATCAGCAGCGTCGTCGGGCGCCAACCCACAGGTTCGTGCGCGAGCCGCCTCATGACGGTGTCGCGCGGGCTGCCCTCACAGCCGCAGCGTCGACACCACCGGTCGGCCTCGTCGGCATCGACGACCCGACACGCGAGCACCACCCGGTCCGGCTCCACCAGCTGCCCGACGACCACGAGACCAAGCTCGTCAAGGCGGCAGTACGTCGTCAGATCAGGGGTCGCGAAGGTAGCGTCACGCGCGTCGAGGCCTTCCTGGATGGCTGTGTGAGAACTTCCATCCTCGGGAGACCTCGACCTCCGCCCAGGCACCGACGCGCCGCCCGACCCCGCGCGGGCCCACGCACCCACTACACCCTCAACTGGGAAGAGCCCGATTGGGCTGTTCGACCGGGCGATCGCGGCCGGAGACCGGATAAGGGCCGAAAGACTCGAGGACTTCGGGAGTCGCTGAACACCCGCGTCGGGGCCAGAGATTGCCAACAGGCGCTCACAGTTGGACGTCGAACTGCTCCCGCATGAGTGCATCGTCCAGGACGACGGCAACCGGATCGACTCCGACGACGTCGTATCCGTCGACGTTCATGAGGCGTCGGAGACTGGCGACAGTCGTGCTCGCGGCGTGCGGAGCAAGGTTCAAGGCTCCGGCGAGCTCAGCCCGCGAGACCTTGCCGCGAGCCGCCAGGAGCACGGCGATGAGTCGTTCGGCCGATGCGTCGTCGAGGGCGTGCCGTCCGCCCGCGCTGACCTGGCGGCGGAACCGAGACGAGCCGACAACGGCCTGGGCCACTCGGCGCTCGTTCGGGCCGGGTTCGATACCGGGAACGACGACGGGGAGCGAGACGACGGGCTCGGCACCACGCTCGACGCGGGTCACGGGCACCGAGGACGCGTCACGCTCAGGAGCCGCAGCGACAAGAGCGGCTGCCCCGGCACCGACCTCACGCCGGACCGGCCCAGAAGGCTGGCCACCGAACGTCAGTACGACGACACCCTCGAGGTCGAGCTCGATGCCGACGGCGGAGGCCATCGCCTCGACGTCGCGCGTCACCGGAGACGCCGTCGCAGCTCCTTTGTACTTGTCGGCGACGACGAGCACGAGCCACGAGACGGTCGGGTCGTCCGCTCCCGCCAGGACGGCGAGCAGACCTTCGTTATTCGTCTTCGCCCGGCCGGTCTGGACCGACACCGCGACGCGCTCGTCGGTGACGGCGGCGAGAACACTCGCTTGGAAGCCCCGCCCGCGGGGGGCTCGCGCGCTCGCATCCGCAGTACGCAGGTCGAGCGCGTCGAGGAGCGGCTGCCGCTTGAGCCCGCCGTCCGCCGGGACCGCACGTTCGAGAGCAGGCATGCGAGTCTCGAGAACGTCCACGAACGACTGCACCCGGCTCGGAACCTCGATGTTCCTTGCGAACCGGATCCATGACGCCACCCGCCCAGCTTCGCAGCTTCATCGTCGCTCTCCGGACGCCATCACTCGATCGGCCGATCCTGAGCGCACGTGCCGACTCGGCGCCAAGCCCTGCGGCGTTCGAGCCACGGTGTTGCGCCGGCTAAGGCGCCCGACGCTGCCGCGTAGGTGGGACTCTGGCGTACGACGTCGGCGACTCGGTAGCGACGATGCCCGTCCGTCGTGCGCAGCGCTGGAAGCAGCCCGTCCGCGCCCCATCGGCGCACAGCGCCGGCAGACACGGCGAACAGATCCGCGACTCGACCGACCTTCAGAACATCGTCGCCGGACAGGCCCAGCCTGCGGGCAAGCCGCTCGCGGATCGCGGACTCACCGATCTCCGGTCCGAGGTCGGCATGGTCTCGTCGCGCGGCAGCGAACGCCCGTCCGTACCCGAGTGCGCACGTCCGGCACTCGCGGCCGCCACGTGGCATCGCGTAGGTGTTCTCGGGTGTGAACTCGTGCCCCCGCTTGCAGTGGGTCTTGTCTCGATTGAGCGGCTGGCCGGTATACGCGAATCCGGCTCGCTCGCGGTTGGCCCGTCCGTCCTCGCGCTGGCACTGCACGCACTTCCAGCCGCGTGCCTTCGCGGGGTTTCTCGAGCGCGTCGGGCGCGCGCGGACCGCGCCGGGCAGGGTGAGGTCGTGACCTCGCGGGCACACGGGCTTGCTGTCCGGTCGGCGACCTCGCGCGCGTTCGACCATGTCGGCCGCGTTCTCCTTCTTGGTGCCGACGCGAAGGTGGGCGATCTCCACGCACGGCGGTTTGTCGCATGAGTGCAGCACGAACAGACCGTCAGGGATGGGGCCGCGGTGGTGCTCGTAGACGACCCTGTGTACCCACCGTTCGAGCACGCGACCGTCGACCATCTCGTGCGTTCGCCCGTAGCCCTTGGGCGAGCGCTTGCCCATGAACACCAGGCAGTCGCCGTCCCGCCGGGTCTTCGCCATGACCCGTTCGTACGGCGGCGTGGCATGCCGACTCATCGGGTGCCAACCGAACGGACTCGGTCACGTAGCCGTCGCATCAGGAGCATGAGCGCACGGTAGGGGTCTACTCCGACATCGACACCGCCACGGCGTCGCAATCCGGGATGGACCAGACGTCGGGCTCGTCGGTGCGGCCTCGCGCGCGGCGCACCTGGCAAAATCGACGAGCGCACAGATGCGCAGGGGCCCACCCGATCAAGCAGGGAAGCAGGTAGGCACGTCCATGGACCCGCAGTCGAGCCAGTGGCATTCGCTCGGCGAGCCCGGCGGAGCGGGCGAGGAGGAGGCTCTCGCCGCGCTGAGGGCGCTGCTTCCCGACGACGCGGTGACGCAGGCGTGGGCGAACGTGTCCTTCGTTGACCTCCAGGGGCGCACCGCCGAGGTCGACCTCCTGCTGATCAGCCGGGTCGGGTTCTTCCTGATCGAGCTCAAGGGCTGGCACGGCACGATCACCGGGGATCAGCAGTCGTGGCGCCTCGTCGCGCCGACCGGTTCCGTCCGGCACGAGCGCAACCCGTTGTACGGCACGGACGCGAAGGCGAAGCGGCTGCGCCGCCTGCTGCAGCAGCGGGCCGGTCGCGGGCAGCAGGTGTCGTGGATCGAGCCGCTGGTCGTGATGCACGGTCGCGGCTCGAAGGTGTCGCTGCCCGAGGAGCTCGGCGAGAAGGTCGTCGCGCTCGACGGGTTCGACGTCCGTAGGCTGCGCGGCACGCTGCGCGAGGTGCTGGAGGCGCCGCCGAGCTCGAGCAGCCATCGCAGCATCATCGACGGCCCGCCCGCGACCAGGATCCGTCAGATGCTGCAGCATGCGGGCTTCGCTCCGACGCCGCGCAACCGCATGGTCGGGCACTACTCCCTGGAGTCGGCGGACGCGCTCGACGAGGGACCCGGCTGGTCCGACATGCTCGCCGTGCATCCCATCCTGCCCGGCGTGCGGCGGCGGGTGCGGCTCTTCAGCACCCCGCAGGGCGCTTCGCAGCAGCAGCGCGAAGAGATCGTCCGCGGTGCGCGCCGCGAGTTCCCGTTCACCCAGGGCATCGCCCACCCGGGGATCGCGGCGCCCCTCGAGCTGGTCCCGGAGTCCGACCTGGGGCCGGCGCTGCTGTTCGAGTACGACGAGCGCGACGTCCCGCTGGACGTGTTCGTCGCGGAGCACAGCGCGACGCTGGGTCTGGACGAACGGCTCAACCTGGTCCGCCAGATGGCGGAGGCGTTGCGGTACGCCCACCAGCGCAAGCTCGTGCACCGCGCTCTGACGCCGCGGCAGGCCCATGTCCGGCCGGGTGACTCACCGACGGTCATCGTGCGGGACTGGCAGTCCGGGCGTCGTACCGCCACGACGACGACCAGCCCCACGGTGACGTCGTTGGGCACGCTCGATGTTCGCACGGGCGGCGACGCGTCGACCTGGGTCTACCTCGCACCCGAGGTGGACGCCGGCGGCGACGTCCCGGCGATCCCGTTGGACGTCTACGGGCTCGGCGCATTGTCGTACCTGATCCTGAGCGGGAAGGCGCCTGCAGCCTCGCTCGCGGAGCTCGAGCGGCGCCTCTCCGCCGACGGCGCGCTCGACCTGCACCGCGCCGACCCCGACACGGAGGAGGCTCTCGCGGATCTCCTGATGCTCGCGACGGCAGGAGTCGAGTCGGGCCAGCTCCCGGGCGGCGACGCGTTCCTCGCCGAGCTCGACGAGGCGGTCGAGTGCATCACCGCACCGGACCGGTCCGCGCCCATCGAGGCCCGCGAGCAGGCCGTCGACCCGCTGACGGCGTCAGTCGGCGAGTCCGCCCTCGGGCGGCTGCTGAACGTCGAGGGTTACCCGGCGGTGTCGATGGACGACGACGGCGTGACAGCGTGCCTCGACGAGGCGCTGCTGCGCGAGCAGTTCGGGCTGGGACGGAGGGTGCAGTGACCGAGATCAGTCCGCGGCGACGGCGCGACATCATCGACGCGTTGCGGCGCGGGACCGTGCCCCAGCACGGGCTCGACGTCATGGCGGTCGGCCTGACGAGGTTCGAGTCCGCGCTCGACGACGAGCTCGACTCCATCGCGACCGGTGGCGCGGGCTTCAAGGCCGTGCGCGGCGAGTACGGCTCCGGCAAGACGTTCATGGCCCGTTGGCTCATCGAGCGGGCGAAGCGCCGCGGGTTCGCGACCAGCGAGGTGCAGATCTCCGAGACCGAGACGCCCCTGCACCGGCTGGGGACCGTATACCGGCGCGTCGCGGAGAACCTCTCCACCGCGGAGGTGAAGCCGAGCGCCCTGCGCGACGTGGTCGACGGGTGGTTCCACGTTCTCGAGCAGGACGCCGTCGCCGGTGGCATCGACGGACGCTCGGCCGAAGCCGTCCAGTCCTCAGCGGACGCCCTGCTCGAGAAGCGGCTGCAGACCGTCAGCCGCACGGCACCCGCGTTCGCGACCGCGCTGCGCGGTTACCGACGAGCCACGCTCGACGGACAGGTCGAGCAGGCGGACGGGCTGCTCGCGTGGCTCGGTGGACAGCCGCATGTGGCCGCAGCGGTGCGTCGGCACGCCGGAGTACGCGGCGAGCTTGACCACTTCGGTGCGCTCGGTTTTCTGCAGGGAGTCCTGACCGTGCTGCGCGACTCCGACTACGCCGGGCTCGTCGTAGTGCTCGACGAGGTCGAGACGCTCCAGCGGGTCCGCTCCGACGTCCGCGAGAAGTCGCTCAACGCGCTGCGCCAGTTGGCCGACGAGATCGACTCCGGTCGATTTCCGGGCCTGTACCTCGTCATCACCGGGACGCCGGCGTTCTACGACGGGCAGCAAGGAGTGCAACGGCTGCCGCCACTCGCGCAGCGCCTCGCCGTCGACTTCACCACCGACGCCCGGTTCGACAACCCGCGTGCCCCGCAGATCAGGCTGCCCGGGTTCTCCCTGGAGTCGCTGGAGGAGCTCGGCTCGCGGGTCCGGGACATCTACGCGTCGGGTGTGAACGCACCCGAGCGGGTCCACTCGCTGGTGTCCGACGCGTACATCGCCGATCTCGCACGCGGCGTGGCCGGGCGGCTGGGCGACAAGGTCGGCGTCGCGCCTCGGCTGTTCCTGAAGAAGCTCGTCGGCGACGTGCTCGACCGGGTGGACCAGTTCGAGGACTTCGACCCGCGCCGCGACTACGCGCTGACCGTCACCGCGACCGAGCTCACCGCCTCCGAGCGGGAAGCGGCTCGACTCGGCGACACCGGTGCAGCAGCGTCGTCCGTCGACGACATCGACCTCGACCTGCCGTGACCGACCTGAACGACGCCGTCGCCTACCACGTCGTCAACACGCTCGGTTGGCCCGATCTTCGTCCGCTGCAGCGCAACGCGATCGCCCCGGTGACCGCGGGCGACGACTGCCTCCTGGTGGCGCCGACGGCCGGCGGCAAGACCGAGGCCGCGCTCTTCCCGTTGCTGTCGCGGATGACCGACGAGGGCTGGCGTGGCCTGTCGGTGCTGTACGTGACCCCCCTGCGCGCACTGCTGAACAACCTGCACCCGCGGCTGGAGTCCTACGGCGCCTGGCTGGGCCGGCGGGTGGGCCTGTGGCACGGGGACGTGCCCGACGGCGACCGCCGCAGGATGCTCGCCGACGTCCCGGACGTACTGCTGACCACCCCGGAGTCACTCGAGGCGATGCTCGTCTCCCGGCGGGTCGACCACCACGCGCTGTTCTCGCGGGTCCGTGCGGTCGTCGTCGACGAGCTGCACGCGTTCGCGGGCGACGACCGCGGATGGCACTTGCTCGCGGTCCTGGAGCGCATCCAGCGCCTGACGGGTCGGCCGGTGCAGCGCATCGGTCTGTCCGCGACGGTCGGGAACCCGAAGGAGATGCTGACCTGGCTGCAGGGATCCCAGCACGGTCGGCCGTCCACCGTCGTGACCGAACCGGCAGCGGACGTGCAGTTCGACGTGATGCTCGACTACGTCGGATCCGTCGAGAACGCCGCCCAGGTCATCTCCCAGCTGCACCTCGGTGAGAAGCGACTGGTCTTCTGCGAGTCCCGCCGGCAGGCCGAGGAGCTGGCCTTCGCGCTGCGAGAACGCGCCGTGACGACCTACGTCTCCCACTCGTCCCTGTCGGCCGACGAGCGGCGCACCAGCGAACGGGCGTTCGCCGAGGCCCGCGACTGCGTCATCGTCGCGACATCCACGCTCGAGCTCGGCGTCGACATCGGCGACCTGGACCGGGTGATCCAGCTCGACGCACCACGCACCGTTGCCTCGTTCATGCAGCGCCTCGGGCGCACCGGCCGGCGCCCCGGCAGCGTGCGGAACATGCTTTTCCTGGCCACCGACTCGCCGTCGTTCCTGCGCGCCGCGGCCGTGCTCCTTCTGTGGCGGCGCGGTTTCGTCGAACCGGTACTCCCGCCGCCGTCGCCGCGGCACATCGCCGCCCAGCAACTGCTCGCTCTCGCACTGCAGGAGGGCCGCTTCGGCGCCTCGACGTGGCGGCAGTGGTGGGGCGACCTGGAGGTCATGGCGGACGGTGAGTCGATCCTTGGCTACTTGCGTCAGCAGGGCTTCTTCGCCGAGGACGGCGGTCTGTTGTTCGTCGGTCCCGGCGCGGAACGGGAGTTCGGTCGCTGGCACTTCATGGACCTGCTCTCGTCGTTCACGAGCGCGTTCGAGATGCGAGTCGTCGCTGGGCGTCGCCTGATCGGCACCGTCTCACCGCTGGCGATCTCCGGGGGGCGACAGCAGGAACGCAAGCGCATCCTGCTGGCCGGGCACGCGTGGCTGGTGGAGTCCATCGACTGGGAGCGGCACGAGATCCTGGTCAGTGAGCAGCCCGAGCGTGCCCGCGTGCAGTGGCCGTCCGAGCCGGTGTCCGAGTCGTTCGAGATGTGCCGTGCGCAGCGGGACGTCCTGCTCGGAGCGGCGCCGGACGTGCAGCTCTCCCGGCGTGCGACCGAACGTCTCGCGGCGATACGTGAGTCGATGGCGCGCGCGGTCGACCTCGCCGGGCTCGTCGTCGAACGCGCTCCCGCGGAGACACGGCTGTGGACCTGGGCCGGGTGGCGCGCCAATGCCACGCTCATCGCCGCGCTCGGTGGGCTCGACGCGACGTGCGACAACACGGTCATTCGCTTGCCCGCGGCCATGGATCTGGCGGCGATCCGTGGTGCATCCGTCAAGCACGCGGTGCCGCTGGTCGCGCCAGCCGCGGTTGAAGGGTTGAAGTTCTCGGCGGCGTTGCCACTGCAGGTCGCGACAGCGACGCTTGCTGAACGTCAGATCGACCGTGCTGGCGCCGCGACGGTGGTCGCCGATCGGCTTGTGATGCGTCCGGCTACACGCCCCGAGTGAAGCCCCCGGCGGCTGACAACACTGAAGGCGACCCTGGTCGTCGACCCGGATCACCTTCAGGCCCGCTGTCTCAAGGGTCTGGTACCGGGCGCCGAACGCCCGGAAGTACGCCGCTGAGTGTACCCGCCCGTCGTACCCGGTCGGTCAGCGCCAGGTCGACCTCCGAGGCGTCCCACTCGTCCCGGCGACAGCCGCACTCCGCGGGCTGAATCCACACAGCACTCTCCAACGCGGCTCATCCCAATCGGGGGTGTAGTCGGGGTCGGAAGCCGCCGGTCTCGAGCAGGGAGCGGGCGATGTAGTTGGTCAGGTTCCGGAAGCCGAGCGCGGAGCCGTGGAGGTGCTCGAGCCGGCCGTTGAGCGCTTCGCTCGGTCCGTTGGAGGTCCCAGGTCGGTCGAAGTAGGCCAGCACGTCCGCGGAACGTCGCTTCAGGGTTCGGCCGGGGGTGAGTGAACCGCCTCGAGTTCGCGGCTCCTGGGTGAGTTCGCGGTTGGCGGCATGAGCTCGCGGTCCGTGGCCCGCGAAGCCGTGCGCTGAGCCGCGAACTCGGCGCCGGAGCGGGTGGGGGGGAGTGCGGAGACAGGTGGGGCGGGTGGGCGCGGTGAAGGAGATGGTGGGGGTGGGACGACGAAGGCCCCGATCGTGGGATCGGGGCCTTCGTCGTCGCTGTCTCAACGAGTGTCCGGAGGGGGACTTGAACCCCCACGCCCTTGCGGGCACTAGCACCTCAAGCTAGCGCGTCTGCCATTCCGCCACCCGGACGGGTGGACCTCGGGGAGCCCGTGGGCTTCCTTCGGTGCGGCAGAAAAGATAGCACGGTGCGTCGCCCGGGCATGCATCGGGCTCCGGGAGCAGACTCGGACGGACGAGCGGGCCAGGTCACGGCGTCGGGCCTGCTCACGGCGAGGTCCGACGAGAGAGGGAGACGGATGGCGGAGCCCGGTGCCCAGGGTGGTCAGCGGCCGGTCCGGCGCGTGGCGGGCGTGCGCAGCGCGCGCCCGGTCGACGAGCACGACGCACCGCGCTGGCTGCGGTCGCTCGCCGGGACCGCGTGGCGCCTCATCGTCGTGGTCGTCGCGGTCGGGCTCGTGTTCTACGCCACGGCGCAGGTCAAGCTGCTGTTCATCGCGGTGTTCCTCGCGCTCGTGTTCACCGCGGTGCTGCGGCCGCTCGTGGACTGGTTCGCGAAGCTGCTCCCCCGGTTCGTCGCAACGGCGCTGGCGATGCTCGCGGGCTTCTTGTTCTTCGCCGGGCTGCTGACGTATGTGGGGTACTCGGTCGCGAACGAGTGGGAGGACCTCTCGGAGCGGTTCTCCGACGGCCTCACGCAGATCACCGACTTCCTGGAGAGCGGGCGCCTGCCGTTCCGGATCACGAGCGAGCAGATCGCCGGGTGGATCAACGACGCGCAGCAGTGGGTGCAGGACCACGCGGGCGACCTCGCGGGGCAGGCGGCCGCCAGCGCGGGCTCGGTGGTCGAGGTCATCACCGCGCTCGCGCTCGCGATCTTCTGCACCGTGTTCTTCCTCGCGCGCGGTCGCGAGATGTGGACCTGGTTCCTCAACCAGCTGCCCGAGCGGTTCCGCGACGGGTGGGTCACGGCGGGCGGAGCCGGCTGGTACACGTTCTCGGGCTACACGCGCGGCACGGTCATCATCGCCGTCACGGACGGCATGCTCGCGGCCGTGCTGCTGCTGATCCTCGGCGTGCCGCTCGCCGCACCGCTCGCGGTCCTCGTGTTCATCGGCGCGTTCATCCCGCTCGTCGGCGCGCCCGCCGCGATGGTGATCGCGATGATCGTCGCGCTCGCCGCGAACGGGTTCTGGTCGGCGGTCATCGTGGGCATCGGGATCGCGCTCATCGGGCAGTTCGAGGGGCACGTGCTGCAGCCGCTCGTCATGGGTCGGCAGGTGTCGATCCACCCCGTCGTCGTCGCGCTCGCCGTCGCTGGCGGGACGCTCACCGCGGGGATCCTCGGCGCGATCGTGAGCGTGCCGCTCGTCGCGGTGACGTGGGCGGTGTTCTCGAAGCTGCGTCGCCTCGACCCGCCGATGGACGCGACACGCCCCGGGGACGTCGACGACGAGCCCGCGCCACCGTCCGCGAGCGCGACGGACGCGGTCGGACCGCGGGCCGACCAGGTCTGACGGGCCCCGACGGGCCGTCGCTACTCGCAGACGACCCCGTCACCGTCGGAGTCGCGGTACCAGTCGTACTCCGGGTCGACACCGCGGACGTAGCCGCCGAGGCCGTGGGACTTGGCCTCCTTGCAGGTCCCGTACCGCGGATCGGTACTGCCACCCGACGAGGAGGGTGCGGCCGCCCCGGGCTTCGAGGTGCCCGACGACGAGCCGCTCGACGACCCTGCGGTCGTGCCGGCGGACGCGCCGCTCGACGAGCCGCTCGACGAGCCAGGCGGCGGGGTGACGATCCGGGCGGCCTGCTCCGCCGACGCGGCGGCGACAGCGTCCTCGCGCTCCTGGACCGCCTGCTCGCGTTCGGTCACAGCGGCCTCACGCGCGCTGAGGTCGTCCTCGCGGGCGGCGGTCGCCCGGTCGGTGGCTGCCTTCTCGGCGCGGACCGTGTCGAGCTGTGCTGTCGCCTCGTCGAGTGCGGTCTTGGTGTCCTCGAGCGCGGACGTGGTCGTCGCGAGCCGGTCGCGTGCGTCGTCGCGCTCGGCCGTCACGCTCTGGTACTCCGCGGACTGCGTGATCGCCTCGGTGCTGGGCGCACCGCCCCCGCTCGCGCCGCCCATCGCGATGCCGAGGACGAGGCCGACCGCGCCCGTGACGCTCGGGATGACCCCGCGGCGCCTCGCGCGCGGCGCGGCAGCCGGGGGCGTGCCGTAGGGCGGCACATGGTCGCGCGGTCCGGCGTCCGGCGGGTTGGCGCTCATCGTCGAGGCCCTTCTCAGGAGTGGCGGTGCTGACGATCTCGTCGTCACCCCACCGCGTGGTGTGGAGCGAACCGCGCGAGGTTCACCCCATCGGCCGGTCGACGACGAGCGCGGCGCGGCGGACACTGCGCCCGGCACCTTGGTCCCGCAGCGGGTGCTCGGACCGCTCCTAGGCTCGCGAGTCGCCAGGATCGGAGGTCCGCACATGGTCACGACCGCGCCCCGGCCCGCAGCGGCGGGCCTGTCCCGTCGCCCTGCGCTGAACCTGTTCGGGGTGGGCTTCGGCTTCGCGGGGCTCGCGGGCACGTGGACGCTCGCGGGCACGCTCGGGCTCGCACCGCACGCCGTCGGTGACGCGCTGTGGTGGGTGTGCGCGCTCGCGTGGTCCGTGATGCTCGTGCGGTGGCTCGCCGCGCCGGGTGGGTGGCGGGCGGCCGTCGCCGACCTGCAGCACCCGGTGCTGGGCCCGTTCGCCGCGCTCGCGCCGACGACCGCGATGCTCCTGTCCGCGCGGCTGCTGCCCCTCGCAGCCACGGCGGGCCGGGTCGGCGTCGTCGGCTCGGTGGCGCTCGCGTGCGGCTTCGCCTGGTGGTTCCTCGCGGCGCTGCTCGACGGTCGCCACCGCATCGAGCACCTGCACGGCGGGTACCTCCTGCCGACGACCGCCGCGGCCCTCGTCGGGGGGCAGGTGCTCGCGGCGGCCGGGTGGGTCACCGCGGGCCGGGTCGCGTGGGCGATCGGCATCCTGTCGTGGCTGCTCGTCGGCGCGGTCCTGCTCGCCCGCTTCGCGCTGCGCCCGCTGCCGGATGCGCTCGTGCCGACGCTCGCGATCTTCTCGGCGCCGCCGGCCGTCGCGGGCAACGCCTGGTACGTGATCGGCGGCGGTGCGCTCGACGGCGTGCAGGACGTGCTCCTCGGCACGTTCGTGCTGCTCGTCGGCGCGCAGCTCGTCCTGCTGCGCCGCTACGCGCGCCTGGCGTTCGCGCTGTCGTGGTGGGCGTTCACGTTCTCGGCCGCGGCGTGCGCGACGTACGCCGTGCACTGGCTCGCCGGCACCCAGCCGGTGGGCTGGCGTGCGTGGTCGTGGTGCGCGATCACCCTCGTCACCGTCCTGATCGTCGGGATCGCGGTCCGGTCCGTGGTGCTCGTGCGCGCGTCGCGCCGGACGATCACGCCGATCGGAGCCGCCGCCGCTTAGGGTGTCCGGCGATGATCACGCGTGCCGAGGGGGCCTACCTGGGAGCTGTCCGGGCCTTCCAGAACCCGATGCTCGACCTGCTCCACAAGAAGTACGCCCCGCTCGTCGTCGCGCTCCTGTCCGTCGTCTTCACGGTCGAGCGCCCGAGCGTGCCCGTCGCGGACGCGCACACCGAGGTCGGTGACGCGCTCGACCAGCTGCGTGCGGCCGGCTACGGCGACGACCTGCCCGTGGGTTCCGCACGCGACCTGTGCCGCCAGTGGGCGGACGCGGGGTGGCTCGTGCGGCACGTGCTCGAGGACGACGTCGAGGTGTACCGCCTGTCGGCGCACGCGGTCGGTGCGCTCGAGGTGGCGGGACGCGCCGGGGGTGCCCGGGCACGCGTCTCGCAGTCGCGCGTGCGCACGCTCCTCGACGCGGTCGAGCGGCTCGCGCTCGACGCCGACCCCGACGTGCTGGTCCGCATGGCACGGCTCGACGCACAGATCAAGGCCCTGCAGACCGAGCTGGAACGCGTGCAGCGCACGGGCACGGTCGACGAGGTCGACGACGAGGAGCTGCTCGAGGAGGCCGAGAACGTCCTGCACCTCGTGCGTGAGCTCCCCGCGGACTTCGCGCGCGTTGCCGAGTCGATCAAGGCGATGCAGCGCGACGTCGTCACGGCGCTGCGGCAGGACGAGCGGCCCACGGGCGAGGTGCTGCGCGAGTACCTCGAACGCGGCGAGCACGTCATGGAGTCGACCGTCGAGGGCCGGGCCTTCGCGGGTGCGCTGCGCCTCATCGGCGACCCGCAGCGGCTCGACGAGCTCGCGCACCAGCTCGACACCGTGCTGCGGCACCGGTTCGCGCGGCGGCTCGACGTCCAGCAGCGCACCGAGCTGCACGACGTGGTCCGGCGCATCGAGCAGGGGCTCGACCAGGTGTTCGGCGCGCAGCGCGAGGCGTCCTACGTCATCACCTCGCAGGTGCGCAACCACGACCCGCTGCGCGACCGGCAGGTCGACGAGCTCCTGCGCGACGTCATGGCCGGCCTGCAGACCTGGCTCCCCGGGTCGCGACGCTTCCAGGCGGTCGAGCCGCTGCGGCGCCTGCCCGTCGCGGACGTGGAGCACCTGCGCCAGAGCACGGGCGACCTGCGTCCGCCCGAGCCGCCCGCGGCGCTCGTCGACTGGGACGACGACGCCGACGTACCCGACGAGGACGGGCGGGCGTGGGGTGGACCGCACTACACCGAGCTCGACGAGCACCTGGCCGCGTTCGCGCTCTCGTCGGACGACGCCCCGGTGGCCGAGATCGACCTCGCCACCGCGTTCGGCGCCGCGCCCGACGCGCTGCGCCGCCCGGTCGACCTGCTCGGCCTGCTCGAGCTCGCGCACGCCCGCGGCATGACGGAGACGGAGCGCCTCGCGTTCGTCGACGCGCTGCGCCCCGACGGCACGCGCCGACGCCTCGCGTTCGGCGCGACCACGACCCGCACGAAGGACCACGATGCCTGAGCCCACCGAGGCGCCCGACGTGACCGCCCTGCCCGACCGCACCACGGTCGACGGAGCCGACGAGCGCGACACGGGGTTCATCGACCCCGTCGCGATGGAGGACGACCCCGCGCAGCTGTTCGCGGGCGACACCGGCACGCTCGACGCCGACGTGCGGCGCGTGCTCGTCCGCCTGCTGCAGCGGCGGTTCCTCGTCGCGGAGCGCAACCGCGCGCAGTGGCGCACGCTGCTGGAGAACCAGCAGGTCGTCGAGTCGCGGCTGCACGACCTGTTCGTGCACCTCGTCGTCGACCACGACCGCGGCGTCGCCTACAAGCGGCAGGTCCGCTCGGCCGAGCTCGACGTGCCGGTGCTGCTGCGCGACGAGCCGTACTCGCGCGCGGAGACGCTCGTGCTCGTGCACCTGCGCACCGTGTTCCAGCGCGAGCGCGGCGCGGGCGAGGCGTCGGTGCGCGTCGACGTCGAGGAGCTCGAAGCCACCGCGCTCACGTACTTCGACCCGGACGACACGAACGTCGCGACCCACCAGCGCGAGATCCGGGCGGGCATCGCGCGGCTCGCGAAGGACGGGATCATCGAGGAGGAGTCCGCCGGACGCTTCCGGATCACGTCGCTCGTGGAGATCGTCCTGACGAACGAGCGGCTCGCCGAGCTGCGCGACTGGCTGACGAGCGCTCGCGCGGCGCAGGTCGCTCCCGACGAGGCTGCGGAGGCCGAGCGATGAGCATGATCGACACGCTGTTCGGGCTCATCCCCGCCGCGTCCACCGGCCAGCAGTGGGTCGCGCACGACCTTCAGCTCGTCAACTGGGGCGGCTACGACGGCCACCACCGGGTCCGGCTCGCGCCGACCGCCACGCTCCTGTCCGGCGGCTCCGGCTCGGGCAAGTCGACCCTCATGGACGCCTACATCGCGCTCCTGATGCCGCACACGACGCCGTTCAACGGGGCGTCGAACGGCGGGGTCGTCGGACGCCCGCGCGGCAAGGACCAGCGCAACATCCTGTCCTACGCACGCGGCAAGCTCGACGAGTCGCGCACCGAGGACGGCACGCGTCAGCGCGTGCTGCGCGGCGACGGCCGCGACACGTGGTCGGCGATCGCGATGACGTGGACGGACCAGTCGGGCACGCGGTTCACCGCGGTGCGCGCGTGGTACGTGCCGGCGGCGGCGCGCACGCTCGAGGACGTCGTGGCGGTGCGTGCGACGACCGACGCGGAGCTGGACCTGCGCACGCTCGAGGACGCCGCCGCGGCCCGGTTCGCACGCGCCGCGCTCACCGCCGCCGGGCTCACGGTCTACGACACGGACCGCGAGCTCACCGCGCGCCTGCACTCGACGCTCGGGATCGGCGCGGCGGGCGACGGCGGCAAGGCCGTCGCGCTGCTGGGCCGCATCCAGGCCGGGCAGCAGATCACGACGGTCGACGCGCTCTACAAGGCGATGGTCCTCGAGGAGCCGGACACGTTCGCGACGGCGGACGCGGTCGTCGAGCAGTTCGACAAGCTGACCGGCACGCGCGAGCAGATGATCACGGCCCGCCAGCAGGTCAAGGCGCTCGAGCCGATCCGGGCGCACCGCGCCGACGCGGACCAGGCCGCCACCCGGCTGCGCGTCATCGACGGCATCGGCACGTTCGACGCGGCGGACTCCCCCGCCGCGCTGTGGAAGCACGAGCGTCGG
>Ga0206103_100528_pt1 | contig 19721 bp, 15 predicted proteins | sample 1B5Ametagenome_FD_148638 | JGI IMG/M metagenome (GOLD analysis project Ga0206103, IMG submission 148638) | Enriched microbial communities from leaf-cutter ant dump, University of Wisconsin, Madison, United States - 1B5A | ecosystem: Environmental > Terrestrial > Nest > Insects nest > Nest dump... | reverse complement strand
GGCCCTGCTCGGCGTCGGGCTCGTGGGGTTCGCCGGCGTCTTCACCGGGTCGGGCTGGCCGGTCGCCGCGGGCGTCGGGCTGGTCCTCGGCCTCGCGGTCGCGGTCGCCGGGGCCCGCTGGCGGTGGCCCGCGGTGCTGCAGGTCGCGGTGCTCGTCCTCGGCTACGTGCTCGTCGCGGGTCCCGTCGTGGCGCCGACCGCCACCACGGCCCGCGTCGTGCCGACCCCCGCGTCGTTGCGGGCCGTCGTCGAGTCGGCCGTGCACGCGTGGAAGGACGTCCTGACCCTGCCGCTGCCCGCGGGCGACCAGACGAGCCTGCTGACGGTCGTGCTCCTCACCGCCGCGGTGCTGACCTGGTGGGCGGCGGCCGTCACGCTGCGAGCCCGGCGCGCCGCCTGGGCGCTGCCGGCCGTCGCGCTCGCCTTCGTGGTGCCGGTCGCGCTCGGCGGCCCGGACACGGTCGCACCCGTGCTGCGCGGGGTCGGCCTGACGGTGGTCGCGACCGGATGGGCGGTCTGGCGGCACGGCGTGCCGCGCGTCGAGGTGCTCGACGGGCCCGACGCACCGGGCGGACGTCGCGCGCTCGTCGCGTCACGCGTCCGGGGCGGCGCACTCATGCTCCTCGCGGCGGGCGGGATCGCGGTCGTCGTCGCGCCCGCGACCGCCGCGTTCGACGCCCGCCACACGTTGCGCGAGAGCGTCGTGCCACCGCTGCGACTCGAGGACTACCGCAGCCCGCTGACCGGCTTCCGCGGCTACGTGAAGGACCACGCGGACGACGTGCTCCTCACCGTGGCCGGCCTGCCCGCGGGTGCGCGGCTGCGTCTCGCGACGCTCGACGGGTACGACGGAGTCGTCTACGACGTCGCCGGGTCGGGGCAGGCGACGTTCGAGCACCTGTCGGGCGGCGGTGCGACGGGCACCGTCACGCACGTCGACGTCGAGGTGGGGACGTACGCAGGCGTGTGGGTGCCCGGCGCGGGAGACGTCCGAGCCGTGCGGTACGCGGGCCCGCGGGCCGACGAGCTCGCGCGTTCCACCTTCCACGACGCGGGCAGCGGCACCGTCATCACGACGGCCGGGCTCACCACCGGGGACCGGTACGCCCTGGACGTGGTCCTGCCGACCGTGCACGCCGATGCGTCGCTCGTCGGGCACGCGTTCGACGCGGTCGCGCTCCCCACGCCCACCGGCGTGCCCGACGTGGTCTCGACCGTCGCGAGCGAGCTCGCCGCGGGCGGCTCCGGCCCGTCCGCCGCGAGGTCGCTGCAGGCAGCCCTGAGCGGGCAGGGGTACTTCAGCCACGGTCTCGCGGGCGAGACGACGTCACGCGCCGGCCACACCGCCGAACGCATCGCGACCCTCCTGGGCGCCGAGCAGATGGTCGGCGACGACGAGCAGTACGCCGTCGCGATGGCCCTCATGGCCCGTCAGCTCGGGATGCCGGCCCGCGTCGTCATGGGCTTCTACCCGGCGCACGTGACGCACGGACCGGTCCAGCTCACCGGCAGCGACGTGCACGCCTGGGTCGAGATCGCCTACCAGGGCGTCGGCTGGGTGCCGTACGACCCGACGCCCGCGCAGGACCGTACGGTCACCGAGGAGACGCCCCAGCCGCGCTCGCAGCCCCGGCCGCAGCCGTTGCAGCCGCCCGAGCCCGTCGACAAGCCGGCCGAGCTGCCGCCCGACTCGCGTCAGGAGGAGTCGGACGACCAGGAGGCGGAGCAGACCGCGTCCGGCGCGGGGCACGTCCTCGCGATCGTCGTGACCGTCGCGGTGCCGCTCGTCCTGCTCGGCGGTCCTCTGCTCGTCGTCGCGCTCGCGAAGTCGCGTCGGGCCCGGCGTCGCGCCCGCGCCGCGACGACCGCGGCGCGGGTCAGCGGCGGCTGGCACGAGGTGGTCGATCACGCGATCGACCTGGGCGCGACCGTGCCGGCGGGAGTGACCCGACGCGAGACCGTCACGCTGCTCGCACCGACGTTCCCCGCGGCGGACATCGAGACGCTCGCCGCACGCGCGGACGCCTCGGTGTTCGGCGCGGGCGAGCCGTCCGACGAGGACGTGCGGACGCTGTGGGCGCTCGTCGACCAGGCCCGCGGCGCCATGTCCGGGTCCGTCGGGCTGCGGCGTCGCGTCGTCGCCCGGTTCTCGTCCCGCTCGCTGCGCGCGCAGCGTGCCCGCCGACGCGCTGACGCAGCGCGCACCGAGCGTCCGGCGCCCCCCGCCCGACGCGCCCGAGAGGAGCACCGACCGTGAGCCTTCCCCCCGGCCACCCCGCCCCCGGCGGCCCGCTGCCGATCTTCCCCGAGCTGGTGGGCACCGTGCCTGCGAGCGTCGGCCGCCGTGTGGGCGCGTATCTCATCGACGGCGTCCCGTTCACGATCGCGTACGGCCTCTCGCAGTGGTTGAGCTACGCGTTCTTCATGTCGAGCGGGTCGTCGGCCGGCTTCTCCGACGACCCGACGAGCTGGATCGCGGGCGGGGCGTTGGTGGCCCTCCTGCTCCCCGTCGTCACCCTGCTGGTGCAGTGGGGGCTCCAGGCGACGTCGGGCCAGACGATCGGCAAGCGCCTGCTGGGGCTGCGGCTCGTCCGGATCGACGGCGGCCCCGCGGGGTGGGGACGGTCGGCGGGCCGATACCTCCTGTTCGCGCTCACGGGGGGCTTCACCTGCGGGATCGGGGGTCTGCTGTTCGCGGTGTCGATCCTGATGGACGGCACCCGGCTGAACCGCGGCTGGCACGACCGGGCGAGCGGGCTCGTCCTGCTCGACGTCCGCGCGGGACGTGACCCGTGGGCCCCGCGCGCGCACGGCGCCATGTCGGCGTACGGCGGTGGCGCCGCGGTGCCGGCACCGTACCCGTCGCACCTGCCGCCGGTGCCTGCTCCGCCTGCTGCGGTGCTGCCGCCGGTGCCTGCTCCGCCTGCTGCGGTGCTGCCGCCGGTGCCTGCTCCGCCCGCCGCGGCCCTGCCCTCGGTGCCCCCTCCGCCGCCCCCGGCACCCGAGCCCGCCGCCGGACCGACGGCCGGGGTCATCTCCGCGGTCCCCGGGATGCCGACCCGCCCTGCCGACGAGCCGGTGGTCGCCACACCGTCGTACGCCGCCCCGGCGACCCCGGCCGTGCCCGTCGCGGCACCCGCCTGGTCGTCGTCGACGGAACCGGACGACTCGACGATCGCGGCCCTGCCGCGGACCGAGCCGAGCACCCCGCGGCTGGTGCTCGACTCGGGCGTCGAGGTCGAGCTCGTCGGCACGGTGCGGGTCGGTCGTGACCCGTCCGGCGACGAGCCGGGGGTGCGTGTCGTCGCCCTGCCCGACCCCTCCCGGTCGCTGTCGAAGACCCACGCCGAGCTCGCCGTCGTCGACGGCGAGGTGTGCGTGCGGGACCTGCACTCGACGAACGGCACCGCGCTGGTCACGGGTGCGCAGCGCGAACCCGTCGAGCCCGGCCGATGGACGGTCGTCCCCGTCGGTGCGAGCGTCCACCTCGGTTCCCGGGTCGTCGAGGTCACGGGACGATGACCGCCGTCGACACGACCTGGGGGGTCGCGACCGCGACCGGACGTCGGACGGGCAACGAGGACGCATACCTCGCGGTGGCGCCCGTGTTCCTCGTCGCGGACGGGATGGGCGGCCACGACTCCGGTGAGGTCGCGTCCGCGCTGGTCGTCGACCAGTTCGCCGACCTGGGTGGACGTCCCGACGTCGAGCCCCAGGACCTGCTCGAGCGCATCCGGCGCAGCGCCGCGCAGATCCGTGCGCTCCCGGAGGGGAGCGGGCGGGACGCCGGCACCACCGTGGCCGGGGTCGCGATCGGTGTGCGCGACGACATCCCCTACTGGCTGGTCTTCAACATCGGCGACTCGCGCGTCTACCGCGTCACCGACGGTGTCCTGGAGCAGGTGACGGTGGACCACTCGGAGGTGCAGGAGCAGCTCGACGCCGGCGTCATCTCCCCGCGCGACGTCGCGCGGCACCCGCGGCGGCACGTCGTGACGCGCGCCGTCGGCGCGTTCGCGACCACCGAGCCCGAGTTCTGGATGCTGCCGGTCGGCGCGCACGACCGCATGCTCGTCTGCTCCGACGGCCTGACGGGGGAGCTCGACGACGTGACGATCGCCCGGATCCTGCTCGACCGGCCCGAACCGCAGTCCGCTGCGGACGGCCTCGTCCAGGCGGCGCTCGCCTGCGGCGGGCGCGACAACGTGACCGTCGTGGTCGTCGACGTGGTCGGGCCGCAGGACGACGAGACCGTCCCGAGCCTCGTCGACGACGAGGTGACCCTGACCCCGGACGAGCTGCAGCAGATGGTGAGGCCGAAGTGATGCATGCCGCCGCGTACGCCCCCGGAGCCGCGGCACTCGCGGTCGTCGGCCCGGGTGGTGCCGTGCTGGTCCAGCCCAGCGTGCACGACGACCTCCTCGTCGTGCTGGCGAGCGTCGTCGCGCAGGACGCGCCCCCCGAAGGTCGCACCGCAGCGCTGCTGGACGCCCTCACCCGCCGTCACGACGGCGCGCTGAGCGGGCTGCCCCCGTTCGCGGCGGCGCTGCGTGCCGACCTCGAGACGTTCGACGTCGTGGTGCGCGGACCGTACACCGTGTCGTCCGACGGGGCGGACGGTCGTGCCGTCGACGGCCGGGACGTCACGTCGTGGCGCGAGGAGCGGTTGCGTGACGCGACGACGGTGCGGCTCGGTCCGGACGAGGCGTCCGACGAGCCGGGACGATGGCTCCCGCTGACCGAGGGCGTGGCCCTCGTCGCGCACGTGCGGCTCGGTGCCGGCGTGAGCCTCGAACCCCACAGCCGTGCGACGGGCCGGACCGCAGCGCACGTGCCGCCACCGCCGGCACCGCCGCAGCCACCGGTGCCGCCCCTCGAGGCGCCCGTCGCGGTACCGGCTGTGCCGGAGCCCCCCGTCGCGGCACCGGCACCGGCGCCCACCGCCGAGGTCGGCAACGTGCTGGTGAGCGAGGTGCCGGGACCGGGTGCACCCTCGTCGGAGACGACCGTCCTGCCCGACGACACGGCTCACCTCGACGTCGGTCCCGGCGCGGGTGCTCCCGCACGGGGCCCGGCGACCGCCGAGCAGCCCGACGACGACGACTACGGCTACCTGTGGGGCCACACGGTGCGCGGCACGGTCGAGAGCGCCGCGGTGCGTCCCGACGAGCCGTCGGTGCCCGGACCCGAGAGCCCGGCGCTCGGCGACCACGACGGGCAGACGGTCCACCTCGAGGACTTCCTCGCGGCGCGCGGTGCGGCGGCCGCCCCGCCCGCGGCGCTGCCCGGTGCTGCAGCGACCGCCGGGCCGCAGGCGCTCTCGCGGTTCTGCGACGCCGGTCACGCGAGCCCACCGCACGCGACGGTGTGCCGTACGTGCGGCGCCGGTCTCGACGGCGCGCCGCGGATCGGGCCGCGACCGTCCCTCGGCCGCCTGCGGCTGGCGGACGGCACGATCGTCGAGCTCGACCGCTCCGCGGTGCTCGGCCGTCGGCCGGCCGCGCAGCGGGTCGCGGCCGACGACCTGCCGCGGCTCGTCGCGCTGAGCTCGCGCGAGGTGTCGCGCGACCACGTGGAGGTGCGCGTCGAGGACTGGAACGTGCTCGCCGTGGACCTCGGCTCGCGCAACGGCACCGTGCTGCTGCGGCCGGGGAACGCGCCCGTCCGCCTCACCGCGCACGCGCCCGTGCCGCTCCGTACGGGCGACACCCTCGACCTCGGGGACGGCGTGACCCTCGTCGCGGAGGACCTGCCGTGAGCCGGCGGGCGGCGGCAGCGGCACCCGAGCTGCGCGGGTTCGACCACGTCAAGCTGCTCGGCACGGGCGGGTTCGCGGACGTCCATCTGTACCAGCAGCACCGACCGCGACGTCAGGTCGCGGTGAAGGTCCTGCTCGCGGGCGTGCGTGACGACGAGGCGCGTCGCCGGTTCGACGACGAGGCGGACCTCATGGCCCAGCTCTCGACGCACCCGTTCATCGTGACCGTGTACTCGGCGGACGTGGCTCCCGACGGTCGGCCCTTCCTCGTCATGGAGTACTGCCCGCACCCGAACCTCGGGGTCCGGTGCCAGAACGAGCCCTTCGGCGTCGCCGAGGCGCTGCACACGGGGATCCAGCTCGCGGGTGCGGTCGAGACGATGCACCGCGCCGGCATCGTGCACCGCGACATCAAGCCCGCGAACGTGCTGGTCACCGAGTACCGCCGTCCGGCGTTGACGGACTTCGGCATCTCGGCGGTGAGCGGGGGGCAGGGCGCCGCGCAGGGCCTGTCCGTGCCGTGGTCGCCGCCCGAGTCGTTCGCCGCGGAGACGCGACCCGGACCCGCGGGCGACGTGTACTCGCTCGGCGCGACGGTCTACTCCTTGCTGTCCGGCCGTCAGCCGTTCCAGGTGCCGGGCGGCGACAACGGGCACCTCGCGATGGCGCGCCGTATCGAGACGCAGCCGCTCCCGCCGCTGAACCGGCCCGACGTGCCCGAGCACCTCGAGCTGGTCCTGGCGACCGCGATGGCGAAGCCGGTCTCGGGCCGCTACCCGACCGCCCTCGCGTTCGCCCGCGCACTGCAGCAGGTGCAGACCCGGCTCCAGCTGCCGCTCACGCACGTCGAGGTGCTCGACGACGCCGCGCCGGTCGACCACGACGACGACGCCGACGACGGCGCGACGCAGATCCGGTCGGTCGTGACGATCGACCCCGACCGTGCGCCGTCGCACCCGGTGGCCCCCACGACCACCGCACCGCAGCCGGGCGGGCAGGGCGAGGCCGCGGTCGCGGACACCGTGCGGCACGCCGCGGCGCGGACCTTCTCCGGGCCGCGGCTCGCGACGCCGCCGGTGGACGCGACGACGCCGCGGTTCGAGCCCGCCCCGGACGAGCCCGCCGTGGCGCAGGTGCCCCACGCGCCCGCGTCCCGCGGTCGCCTGGTCGCGGGGATCGTCGCGGCCGTGGTCCTCGTCGGCGGTGGGGTCGCGGCCGCCGTGCTCGTCGGCCGCGGCGCACCCCCCGACCAGGCCGCACCGCGCTCGACCGTCGTCGCGCCGGTCGACGCGGTCGCGGACGTCGTGCCGGCACCCGCCGGGCTCACGGGGACCGTCGGACCCGACGGAGCCACGTTCACGTGGACGAACCCGGACCCCGCCGACGGCGACCTGTTCCTGTACCGCGTCCCCGAGGCCGCCACCGAGGTGCGCTACTCCACCACGGCGGACACCCGCGTGACGGTCCCCGCCTCCGACGAGGGTCCGACCTGCCTCGAGGTCCTGCTCCGCCGCACGAACGGCCGCGCGTCCGCGGCCCCGGCCGCCACGTGCGTGACGCCGTGAGCGCCGTCGGGTGCGAGGTGGAGTTCTGCGGCGAACGCCACGCGGTGGTGCCCGACGTGCCGTTCGTCATCGGCCGCGAGGGCCCGCTCGATCTCGACGACAACCCCTACCTGCACCGACGGTTCCTCGAGCTCGCGCACCACGACGGTCTGTGGTGGGTGGAGAACGTCGGTTCGCGGCTCACCGCGACCGTCGCCGACGCCACCGGGGGCATGCAGGCGTGGCTCGCGCCGGGTGGGCGCCTGCCTCTCGTCTTCGACCAGACGGTGGTCGTGTTCACCGCCGGCCCGACGACGTACCAGCTCGCGGTCGAGCTCGCCGAGAGCGCGTTCGTCGCGACGAGGCAGGCGGGCGGCGAGCCGACCGGTGCGACGACCGTGGGTCAGGTGCTGCTCACGACGAGCCAGCGCGCGCTCGTCGTCGCGCTCGCCGAGCCCCTGCTGCGCGAGCCCGGCGCGACGACCGTGCAGATCCGCTCGTCGGCGGCGTGCGCGGCACGCCTCGGCTGGGCGATCACCCGGTTCAACCGCAAGCTCGACAACGTCTGCGACAAGCTCGACCGTGCGGGCGTCCGTGGGCTGCGCGGCGGCCCCGGACGGCTCGCCACGCAGCGACGCGCGCGTCTCGTCGAGTACGCGGTCACGTCGCGCCTCGTCGTCCCCGACGACCTCGTCCTGCTCGACCGGCGGGTCGACGACCCCGAGGACGACCAGTGACGCCCCCCAGCCGACGCCGACGAGAGAAGGTCCCGTGCGCCTCCTGCTGACCCTCGAACGGCCCGGACGGCACGTCGACGTCGTCGTGACGGCCGACGACGCGACGAGCGTCGCGGACGTCGCCGCCGCGCTCGCGACGCGCGACCCGGAGCGCGACGCGTCCGGCGGCCCGTGGTCGCTCCGGCTGCGCGCCACGGGCGTGCTGCTCGACCCGACGTCGAGCCTCGCCGCGGCCGGCCTGCGGTCGGGCTCCACCGTGGCGCTCGAGACGGTCGACCCGGACGTCGTGAGCGGTCGCACGAGCCCGCCGGTCGCGGTGCTGCGCGTGCTCGCCGGACCCGACGCGGGCCGGGAGTTCGGCCTGCCGACCGGTTCGACGATCGTCGGCCGCGACCGGGACGTCGCCGTGCGGCTCAGCGACCCCATGGTCTCCAAGCAGCACGCGCGCATCGTCGTGACCGACACGATCGAGATCGTCGACCTCGGCTCGACCAACGGCATCGAGGTCGACGGGCGTCAGGTGACCCGTGCTCCGCTCGTCGACGGGACGCCCGTCCAGGTCGGCGACTCGGTGCTCGCCGCCGTGCGGCAGCGTCGCCTGAGCGAGACGGCCGCGGCATCGCCCGTCGTCGAGCTCGTACGCTCACCGCGGGTCGTGCCGCCCGTGCCCGAGGTGGTCGTCGAGGCGCCCGCGCCGCCGGGAGGTCGCGACAAGCGGCGCTTCCCGCTCGTCGCGATGGTCGCACCGCTGCTCATGGGCGCGGTCCTGTTCACGGTGACCCGCAACCCGCTGTCCCTCGTGTTCATCGCGCTCAGCCCGGTGATCATGATCGGCACGTGGCTCGATGCGCGGCTCACCACGTCCCGCACGGCCGCCGCCGACCGCGAGCGGTTCGACACCGCGCTCGCCGCAGCGAGCGACGAGGTGCGAGCCGCGCTCGAGCGTGAGCGTGAGCTGCGGCTCGCCGCGCACCCGTCCGCGGCGGAGGTCGCGCACGCCGTCGGCGTGCTCGGCCCGCTCGTCTGGTCCCGTCGGCCCGAGCACGACGAGTTCCTCACCGTGTCCCTCGGCCTGGCCACGCAGCCGTCGTCGTGCGAGGTCCGTGTGCAGGATGCGCAGGCGACCGCCGACGACCGTGCCCGGCTGCACGCCCTCGCCGAGGAGGCCGCGACGGTCCCGGCGGTCCCCGTCGTCGCCGACCTGCGGCTCGCGGGCGGGCTCGGGATCCACGGGCCGCGCGAGTCGGCCGTCGACGTCGCACGTGCCTGCGTCCTGCAGCTCGTGGGGCTGCACTCGCCCGACGAGGTCGCCGTCGCGGCCTTCGTGTCGCCCGCGACGCGCGCGGACTGGCAGTGGCTCGCCTGGTTGCCGCACACGAGCGCCGGCCCGTGGGGCGGGGGCTCGATGCTCGGTGAGGACGTCGGCTCAGGGGGCGCCGTGCTCGCGACCCTCGAGGCTCTCGTCGAGTCGCGCCGCACCGCGCGGAGCGGCTCGGACGGTCCGCCCGCACCGCGTGGTCGCACCCGCCCGGGCCGTGCCGAGGAGCACGAGCGCTGGGTCCCGCCGGCCGTCGTCGTGCTCGTGGAGGACGGGACCCCCGTCGACCACGCCCGCCTCATCCAGCTCGCGGAGGCGGGTCCCGATGCGGGCGTCCACGTCATCTGGGTCGCCCGCACGCAGGCGGCGCTGCCGGGAGCGTGCCGCGCGTACCTCGGCATCGGCGACGACGGCAGCGGGACCGCGGGCTTCGTCCGGTTCGGCCACCAGGTCGAGCGCGTCGCGATGGAAGGCCTCGGGGCGGACGCCGCCGCCGCGCTGGCCCGGGCGCTGGCACCCGTCGTGGACGCCGGTGCGACGAACGACGACGCGTCCGACCTGCCGACGAACGTGTCGTTCCTCGGTCTCGTCGGCACCGAGCTCGCCACGGCGCCGCAGGTCCAGATCGACCGCTGGCGCGAGAGCGGGTCGCTCGTCGCGCGCGACGGCACCGCACCGGTCACCGGACGCGCCGGGTCGCTGCGCGCGGTCGTCGGCCGGACCGCGACGGAACCGATGGTGCTGGACCTGCGCAGCCAGGGCCCGCACGCGCTCGTCGGCGGGACCACGGGGTCGGGCAAGAGCGAGTTCCTGCAGTCGTGGGTGCTGGCGATGGCGACCGCGCACAGCCCGGACCGCGTGACGTTCCTGCTCGTCGACTACAAGGGCGGTGCGGCGTTCGCGGACTGCGTGCACCTGCCGCACACCGTGGGTCTCGTCACGGACCTGTCGCCGCACATGGTGCGGCGCGCCCTCACGTCGCTGCGCGCCGAGCTGCACCACCGCGAGCACCTGCTCAACCGCAAGGGCGTCAAGGACCTCGTGTCCCTGGAGCGCAAGGGCGACCCCGACGCTCCGCCGAGCCTCGTGATCGTGGTCGACGAGTTCGCGGCGCTCGCGACCGACGTGCCCGAGTTCGTCGACGGCGTCGTCGACGTCGCACAGCGCGGTCGGTCGCTGGGGCTGCACCTCATCCTCGCGACGCAGCGTCCCGCCGGCGTCATCAAGGACAACCTGCGCGCCAACACGAACCTGCGCCTCGCGCTGCGCATGGCCGACGTCGACGACTCCAACGACGTGCTCGGCACCCCGATGGCTGCGCACGTCGATCCCGACCTGCCCGGTCGCACCGCGGTGCGCACGGGCCCGGGGCGGGTCGTGGCGTTCCAGTCGGCGTACGTCGGGGGTCGGACGACCGACCGGGTCGAGCCGCCGCGCGTGGACGTCGCCGAGCTCGGGTTCGGCCGGGGTCGACCGTGGCCCGCGCCCTCGGTGCCGCCCGTCGACGACTCGCACCTGCCGACGGACATTGCTCGCGTCGTCGCGAACGTGCGTGCCGCCGTCGAGCTCGCCGCCGTCCCCGAGCCGCGCAAGCCGTGGCTGGCGACCCTCGCGCCGACGTACGACCTGTCCCGGCTCGTCCAGCGCACCGACGACCGTCTGGTGCTCGGCGTCGTGGACGACCCGCAGCACCAGGACCAGCGCTCGGTCTACTTCCTCCCCGACCGGGAGGGCAACCTCGCGGTCTACGGCGCCGGCGGCACCGGCAAGTCCGTGCTCCTGCGCACCCTGGCGGCCGCAGCGACGATCACGCCGCGCGGCGGGCCCGTGCACGTGTACGGGCTCGACTTCGCGGGTGGTGCGCTCACCCCGCTCGAGGTCCTGCCCGGCGTGGGCGCGATCGTCGCCGGCGACGACGGGGAGCGCGTCAAGCGTCTCCTGACCTGGTTGCGGTCGGTCGTCGAGGAGCGGTCGGTGCGGTACGCCGCGAGCCGGGCGTCGACCCTCGGCGACTACCGCACGATCGCGGACGCACCCGACGAACCTCGTTACCTGCTGCTCGTCGACGGGTTCGGCGCGTTCCGCGCGGAGTACGAGTCCGTCGGCGCGGGCGCGGGCACGTATCAGACGTTCCAGCAGATCCTCGCGGACGGTCGTGCGGTCGGCGTGCACGTCGCGCTGTCGGCGGACCGCCCGGCGAGCGTGCCGACGTCCGTCTCGTCCGCCGTGCAGCGCACCGTCGTCCTGCGCATGTCCGACGAGAACGCGTACCTCGCGTTCGACGCGCCGCGCGACGTGCTCTCGGCCTCGTCCCCGCCGGGCCGCGGCATCGACCTGCCCGACCGGCTCGAGCTGCAGGTCGCGGTCCTCGGTGGCGACCCGAACCTCGCCCGCCAGGCGCAGGCGCTCGAACGGCTCGCGCGTGCCGTCCCGGCGTCGCCCGCACGGGTCGCGCCGCCCGTGCGTCGCCTGCCGGAGCTCGTCGCCGCGTCCGAGCTGCCGACCACCGTGGACGGGCTGCCGCTGCTGGGCGTCGCCGACGACACGCTCGCGCCGGTCGGGTTCGAGCCGCAGGGCACGTTCCTGGTCAGCGGGCCCGCCGGGTCGGGGAGGTCGACGGCCGTCCTGCAGCTCGGGCAGGCGTTGCGCCGCTGGCAGCCGCAGGTGCGTCTCGTGCACCTCGCGGGACGCGCGTCCGCGCTCGTCGGACACCCCACGTGGTCGGCTTCGGAGCGGAGCCTCGACGGGGTCGCCGCGCTCGCCGCGGAGGTCCTCACCGAGGTGAAGGAGCCGCCGACGGACGGGGCGCCGCCCGTCGTGGTCGTCGTCGAAGCGTTGACCGACTTCCTCGGCACCCCTGTCGAAGCGGCGCTCACCGAGCTCGTCAAGCAGGCGAAGCGCAACGGCCACCTCGTCGTCGCGGAGTCCGACTCCGCGTCGTGGGGATCGACCTGGCCCCTCGTCACCGAGGTCAGGTCGGGCCGGCGCGGCATCGCGCTGCAGCCGGACCAGATGGAGGGCGACCTGCTGTTCCGCACGCAGTTCCCGCGGGTCGCCCGCACGGAGTTCCCGCCGGGCCGGGGCCTGATGGTCCAGTCCGGGCGGGTCCGGCGGATCCAGCTCCCGATCCCGGACCGGGGGGCGTGACCGGGCGGGGAGTCCTGCCCATCGACGGTCCGTGATCGGGCCAGTTCACTACCAGCAGCACCACGACCCGGGGCAGCCGTCCCGGGAGCACACCACCACAAGGAGAAGACCATGGCCAACCTCAACGTCACGTACCAGGAGCTCGAGGACGCGGCCGGCCGCCTGCGCAACGGCCAGGCGGACCTGACCTCGAAGCTCGACGAGCTGCGGACCTTCATCGCGTCGCTCGTCTCGAACGGCTTCGTCACCGACCAGGCGTCCGTCGCGTACAACGAGAAGTACGAGGAGTTCACGTCGGGCGCGACGCAGACCGTCGGCGCGCTCGACGGGCTCGCGACGTTCCTGCAGCAGGCCGCGACCGTGCTGCGCGACACCGACACGGGCCTCGCGGGCGCGATCCGCGGCCAGTGACCACGTCCGGTGGGGCCGCGCGCCGCGGCCCCACCGGCCCTCGCTCACGGAGAGGAGCGGCCATGGACCGCCTCGTCGTCGACACGACGGTGCTGCGCAGGATCGCGAACGACATCACCCTCATCAGCGTCGAGCTCACGGACGCGACCTTCACCACGAGCGAGGTCGCGGGCGCCGTCGGCGACAGCCAGCTCGCGCACCGGCTGGAGACGTTCATGTCGACGTGGTCCGTCGCCCGCGCGCGCCTGCTGCGCGCGCTCGAGGGGCTCGACGACGCGGCGCGATCGATCGCCCAGAAGTTCGAGGACGCGGACGCCGATCTGGCGCGCATCGGCGACGCTCCCAGGGAGGTGGTGAACGGTGTCCCGACCCGCTGACTGGCACCCGCTGGCCGAGCACGACCCGGTCCCCGGCGACCCGACGAAGGTCGCCGCGTTCGCGAGCCGCTACCGGAAGGTCGCCGCGAAGGTGCGCGACGCGGCCGACAACCTGGTGCGGATCCACGACGACGGGGCGGGCCTGCGGTCGGAGGCGGTCGTCGCGTTCCGCGCCAAGGCCGGCGACGTGCGCACCGACCTGTCCCGGATCCAGTCCCGCTACCAGGGGCTCGGCGACGCGCTGGCCACGTATGCCCCGAAGCTCGACGCGGCGCAGGAGCTGTCGGTCACCGCGCTGCGCGCGGCACAGTCCGCCGCCCAGGACCAGCGCAACGCCGAGCACGCCCAGCATCAGGCGGCCCAGGAGCTGACCTATGCGCAGGACCCGGTCCGTCAGCAGGAGCTCGTCGGTGAGGTGCAGCAAGCGCAGCTCCGGGCGCGCCAGGCCGAGACGAACCTCGGTGCCGCACGGGCCCTGCTCGCCAAGGCGGTCGCGCAGCGTGACGAGGCCGCGCGTGCCGCACGCCTGGCGGTCGACGACACCGAGGCGACGAGCGCCGTCCGCGACACCTTCCTCGACGTGGTGACGGAGACGGTCGGCAACGTCGCGCTCGTCGTCGGTGACTGGACGGATGCGATCTCCGACGCGATCGACAAGGTCGGGGAGGTCGTCGCCAACATCGCCCTCGGTGTCGACGTCGCGCTCCTCGCCATGCCGTGGGCCGCGCCCGTGCTCGGGCCGTTGCGGACCGCCCTCACCGTGGGCCAGGCCGTGATCGTCGAGCTCGAGGCGGTCGTCGGCACCATCTCGACCGTCGCGATGGCGGTGCGCCTCGTCACCGGGAGCGAGAGGCTCACCTGGAACGACGTGGCGAGGAGCGCCGTGCAGACGGCGGCCGACGCGGCGATCGGTGGCCTCGCGGTGGCGGCCAGGGCGAAGGCCGACGCGTCCCTCGTGGGGCGTGCCCAGGAGAAGCTGACGCTCTCGAAGAAGATGAGCCACGTCGCCCGGGCCCACAAGAGGCCGGACGCGCTGGCGAAGATCTGGGCCGACAAGACGTTCGTCGCGAACGACTTCCCCGAGCTCCGCAACCTCCTGGGTTCGTCCACGCGCTACGGGCAGAACGCCATCGTCAAGTACCAGCTGCTCGACCTCGGGGCGCGCGTCGCGATCGACAAGGTGAAGAAGGGGGTGGGCGACGTCGTGGACGACGCCATCGGATCGGTCATGGGAGATGCGTCGCGATGAGCGTGGACCGGGGTTACTCGATCCTTCTCCCGGCGGGCTGGGCGCGGATCGACCTGCGACAGGACCTGTCCCCGCAGGTCGCAGCGCTCGTCGCGCGGTCGCTCACCCGGCTCGACGACGACGTCGCCGCAGCGGGACGACGCGCTCTCGCCGAGTCGCTCGAGCGGCTCGTGACGTCGGCGCGCGACGAGGGTCTGCTCGACCTGTACTTCCCGTTCACCGCGGAGGCGGGTGCGCCCGCACAGGTCACCGTCGGCGTGGCGCGGCTCGTCACGGAGGAGAGCGACCCGATGTCGGTGCTGCTGTCCGTCGCGGCGACGGACACGACGGCCCGACCCGTCGATCTCGACGCGGCCGTCGCGCTGCGCACGCACCGGCGCACGGTCAGCGAGACGACCGCCGGTGGTCTCGGTGCCGACGACGAGCTGTTCGTGGGTGTCGAGAGCGGGCTGCGGCGGGTGCGGCGCGAGGTGCGCTACCTCGTGGGTGCGCCCGACTCCACCCGGGACTGGTTCACGATCGTGCAGAACGTCGTCGTGCCCGAGGTCGAGGGCGCCGACGAGGTCGCGGAGGCGTTCGAGGAGCTCTTCGACGCGGTGGTGGGTTCCTTCACCTGGGACGGGGACGGCGATGACGAACGTTGAGCTCGAGGTCGGTCCGGCGCCGTGGTTCCCCGTGCCTCGACAGTGGCCGACGCCGGACGCGTCGGACCCCCAGGAGTGGGCCGATCTCGTCGCCTCGGGCACGCTCGGGGAGGGTCCTGACCGGGACGCCGCCGCGGCCCTGCTGCTCGCGCTCGCACACCGTCGGCAGGACCCGGATCATCCGTCGGACCTGACGTTCGTCCGTGCCGGCGCCACGGACGTCGTCCCGACGACCGTGGACGTCGTGGTCCTGCCCGCCGAGGGCGACGCGGTGGAGCGGCACCGGTATCTCGGTCGTGCCGACGTGCCCGGGCAGGTCGGGGCGGTCCAGGTGGACGAGGTCTTCGCGGCACACCTCGGGACCGGGACGAGCGTCCTGAGGTTCGACCCGGTCGAGCGCGGGGGCCGGCAGGTCGTCACGGGTTCCCTGCGCTGCTTCTGGCGCGTCGACGACGTCGACGTGGCGGTCGCACTCTCCGCGCCGGACGTCGGTGAGCTGCTCGCGAGCGTGCCCGCGCTGCAGGAGCTCGTCGACACGCTCGTCGTCGTGCGCGACGCACCCGGCCCGACCGGAGGCCGGACGGCCTGACGCCGGACCCGGGGCGGGTGAGGCGCCGGGGGCGCCTCCCGCGTGCCACGATCGAGGGCATGACGGTCGGGTTCGTGCTCGGGGGCGGGGGTGTGCGCGGCGCCGTGCAGGTCGGCATGCTGCGCGCGCTGTTCGAGCACGGGGTCGTGCCGGACCTCGTCGTCGGGACGTCGATCGGCGCGATCAACGGAGCCGCGCTCGCGGCGGACCCGACGACCGCGGTCGTCGACCGGCTCGCGGACGTGTGGGCGTCGCCCGCCGCGGCCGCGGTGTACGGCGACTCGTGGCCCAAGCAGCTCGCCCGGCTCGCGCGCTCGCGCACGCACCTCAACGACCCCGCGCCGCTGCGCGCGCTGCTCGAGGACATCCTCGGTGCGGACACGCGGTTCGAGGACCTCACGGTGCCGCTCGCGGTCGCGGCGGCGTGCATCGAGCGCGCGGCGGAGCAGTGGTTCGACTCGGGACCCGTGGTCCCGGCGGTGCTCGCATCGTCGGCCGTGCCGGGCATCCTGCCCGCGGCTGAGGTCGACGGCGCGCACTACGTCGACGGCGGCCTCGTGAACTCGATCCCGCTGAGCGAGGCGTGGCGGCGCGGCGCGACGTCGGTGTACGTGCTGCAGGTCGGCCGCATCGAGGAGGCGCTCACAGCGCCCGGGCGGCCGTCCGACGTGGCGCGCGTGAGCTTCGAGATCGCGCGCCGGCACCGGTTCGCGCGCGAGATCGACGAGGTCCCGGAGGGCGTCACGGTGCACGTGCTGCCCAGCGGCGGCCCGACGAAGGGCGACGACAAGCTCTCGTCGTACAAGCGTATGGACACGGTGCGGGCGCGCATGGACGCGGCGTACGAGGCCACGACCGCGTACCTGGACGGCCGGTGAGCTGGCGGCTGCCGCCGCGGTGGGTGCGCCGCGTGGTGCTGGCCCCCGCGGTGGTGCTGCTCGCGGTCGTCGTGCTGCCGGTCGGCGTGCTCGAGGCGGCCTTCGCGGCGGGCGTCGTCACGTGGCTGCTGCCCGGCCGCCTGCGCGTGGTGCGCGCCGTCTCGATGGTCGTGTTCTACCTGTACTGGGACGCCGCCGCGCTCGTCGTGGCGTTCGCGCTGTGGGTCGGCAGCGGGTTCGGGTGGCGGCTGCACTCTCCGGCGTTCCGGCGCGCGCACTACCGGTTCGCGGGCGCGATGCTGCGCGTGCTGTTCTGGAAGGCGCAGCGCACGCTGCGGCTGCGGATCGAGATCGCCGACGCGCAGCTCGGCCCGGGGGTCCTGCACGACGACCCGATCGTCGTCGCGAGCCGGCACGCGGGCCCGGGCGACTCGTTCATCCTGGTGCACGCGCTGCTCAACTGGTTCGACCGCGAGCCGCGCATCGTGCTCAAGGACACGCTGCAGTGGGACCCCGCGATCGACGTCCTGCTCAACCGGCTCCCGACCCAGTTCGTCACGCCGCGCTCGGCCCGCCGCGACGGCGCACCTCCGCTGTCCGACGCGGTCGGCGACCTGGCGCGCGACCTCGACGGTCACGGTGCGCTGCTGATCTTCCCCGAGGGTGGGAACGTGACGCCGCGGCGTCGGCTGCGCCGCATCGAGTCGTTGCGCCGCTCGGGCCGCACCGCGCTCGCCGCCCAGGCCGAGCAGCTCGTCAACGTCATGGCCCCGCACGCGGGCGGGCTGCTGTCCGCGCTGGACGCCGCACCGCACGCGGGGGTCGTGTTCGTCGCGCACACGGGTCTCGACCGGCTCGTGACGGTGCGGGACGTGTGGCGCGAGCTGCCGATGGACAAGCGCATCGTCATGAAGGGCTGGTCCGTGCTCCCCGCGGACGTCCCGCGCGTACCGGCCGCGCAGGAGTCGTGGCTGTTCGACCACTGGCGCGGCATCGACGAGTGGATCGCCCAGCAGAACCGCGGCTGACGCTCCTCAGGGCACGCGCGTCAGCACGTGGATGCGCGGGTGGTGCCCCTTCGCGAACACCCGGACGGGTGGCTGTGCGTGCCACAGGTCGGCGGCGTCGCGCACCGCGGCCGCCATGACCTTCACCTCGTGCGTCAGCACGACGAGCCGCGCGCCGGGTGCCGCGACCGCGTGCGCCGCGCGCAGCAGACCCGCGTGCACGGCGGGTGCGTCGGCGTGCCGACCGTGCAGCGTGCCCCACGGCGGGTCGGCGAGGATCACGTCCGCCGACGAGCCCGGCAGCAGGTCCGCGGGCCACGACGAGGGGGCGAGCGCGTCCGCCTGCGCGAGCGCGACCCGCCGCGTCAGCCCCGCGGCCTCGAGGTTCTCGCGTGCGGCGGTCAGCGCGTCGTCGGCCACGTCGATCCCGACCGCGGCCGCGGCCGGACCCGCGAGCAGGCGCTCGACCAGCAGCGTGCCGGACCCGCACATGAGGTTGAGCACGCGGTCGTCGGGCTGCACGCCGGCGAGCCGGACCATCGCCGCGGCGATCGTCGCGTTCGCGGCCCCGGGGAAGTCCGCGACGCGCCACGTGCGCGCGGACAACGGTCGCGGCCCGATGCGCACGAGCACGTCCCAGCCGGGGTCGTCGCCGGGCCGCTCGGCCGGGCCGCCGCCCGAGCGCGATCGGCGACGGTCGCCCGACGACGGCGCTCCTCGCCGCACCTTCACGACGAGCTCGCCCTCCCCGGGATCGTGCTTGAGGCCGGTCGCGCGCGCGAGCTCGTCGGCGAGCCGCGCGAACACCGCGGAGTCCGCACCCGCGGCCTCGAACCGGAACGTCGACGACCCGGCGACGCGCAGCGACGCGTACGCCGCGTCGACGATGCGCTGCAGGTGCTCGCCCGACAGCAGCGCACGCGGGCGCGGCACGTCGTGGTGCAGCACGACGAACGCCGCCACGGCCGTCCGCAGCCGCCGCACCCGGCCGAGCCGGTCGCCGGGCAGGTCGACGACGAGCGCGTCCTCGCGGCCGGGCGCCGGCCGGGGCTCGACCTCGAGCACCTCGCGGACCTCGTCGGCGAGGACGTCGCCGAGCCCGCCGAGGAACGTGAGCTCGACGCGCGTCGTGCGGACCGAGGGCGGGGAGGGGTGACGGGGCCGGTCGACGGGCGGGAAGCGGCGACGGTTCCGGTCGGCGGGTGGGGACGGGTGGCGCGGCCGGTCGGCGCCGCGGCGGCGATCGCCGTCGCGCCGGTCACCGCGACGGTGCGGGGGCACGCGGGTCAGGCCGGGATCGCGGCGGTCAGCGCGCGGTCGTCGTCGGCGGGCTCGTCGTCGGCACGCTCGTCTGTCGCTGCCCCGGTGGGTGCACGCTCGTCGGACGGGACGGCGGTGACGCCCACCGCGCGCAGGACGAACAGCTCCGTCTGCTCGATCGCCCGCTCGCGCTCGGGCCCGTCCTCGGGCACGCCGCGGCCGGACAGGCACGCGTTGACGAGCGGCACCGTGGTGTCGAGCTCCTGCTCGGGGAAGACGCCGGACGCGATGCCGTCGGTGAGGATCTCGCGCAGGATCCGCTCGACCACGACGACGTGCTCACGCACGCGGGCCTGCGTCTGGCGGGACAGCACGGAGCGCAGCTCGGGCCCGGGGGCGAGGTGGTAGACGCGCTTGAGCTGGATCTGCTGGCTCACGTAGGTGCGCAGGCGCTCGACGGGGTCGTCGAGGTCGTCGAGCGCGCGCTGCAGGGAGGCGGCGTACTGCTCGGTCTCGTGCGTGATGAACCCGACGAGGAGCGCCTCCTTGTCGGGGAAGTGGTTGTACACCGCGGTGCGGCCGACTCCGGCGGCCTGGGCGATCTCGGCGAGCGTGATGGCGTCGAAGCCGCGCTCGGCCATGAGCGCGGACAGCGCGGCGAACAGCTTCTGCCGGGTCTGCTCGCGGTGCTCGTGCAGCGACCCGCCGATGATCTTGGGCATGCTGACAGTGTCGCACAGAACGTCAGAATCCCACCCCGCCCACCACCCTCACCCACCACCCCCACCCATCATCCCCCGCC
>Ga0206103_100526_pt1 | contig 19844 bp, 21 predicted proteins | sample 1B5Ametagenome_FD_148638 | JGI IMG/M metagenome (GOLD analysis project Ga0206103, IMG submission 148638) | Enriched microbial communities from leaf-cutter ant dump, University of Wisconsin, Madison, United States - 1B5A | ecosystem: Environmental > Terrestrial > Nest > Insects nest > Nest dump... | reverse complement strand
GGGCGCCAACTGGTCGAACTCCAACCCCGGCAACACGGCCGTGTGGCTCGGCTACGAGACCGACAAGGCCAAGGCCCAGCAGCAGCTCAAGGGGCTGATGGAGCGCACCGGCTTCCCCGAGCTCAAGGCGGTCAAGGAAAAGAAGGTGATGGCCATCTATCACCAGTTCTACCAGAGCCCCTACCACTTCGTCGCCGTGCAGGCGCTGGCCAAGTGGCTGCATCCCGACAAGTTCGCCGACCTCGACCCCGACGCGACCTTCAAGGAGCTGCACGAGAAGTTCCTGCCGATCGACGTGAGCGGCGTCTTCTGGACGACGCTGGACTGACAGGGATGCGGCCGCCCGCGAGGGCGGCCGCTCCCGTTTCCGGAGCGGCTGAGATGACGGATATGACGATGGTGCGCGCGGGAGAACTCTACCGCCGGCGGGTCTTCCGCAAGACCATGATGGTGTTCGCCGCCTTCGCCGCTCTGGCGCTGGCGATCTGCGTCGACATCGGCGTCGGTCCCGGCCGCTACACGCCGGTCGAGGTGCTGACCGCGCTGTTCTCGCCTGGCAGCGTCGAGCCGAAGCTGTCGATCATCGTCTGGGACGTGCGCATGCCGGTCGCCGTCATGGCGGTGATGATCGGCGCCATGCTGGGCGTCGCCGGCGCGCAGATGCAGACGATCCTGCACAACCCGCTGGCCGACCCCTTCACGCTCGGCATCTCGTCGGCCGCGAGCTTCGGCGCCGCGCTCGCGATCGCCCTGGGCGTCGGCCTGTGGCCCGTCGGCGGCAACTTCCTGATCGCCGGCAACGCCTTCGTCTTCGCGCTGGCGACTTCGCTGGTGCTGTTCTTCTTCACCCGCATGCGCGGCGTCACCATCGAGACCTTCGTGCTGGTCGGCATCGCGCTGTTCTTCACCTTCAACGCGCTGCTGGCCTTCATCCAGTACCAGTCGTCGGAAGCGCAGCTCCAGCAGATCATCTTCTGGATGATGGGCTCGCTGGCGCGGGCCACCTGGACCAAGATCGGCATCTGCCTGCTGCTTCTGGCCGTGATCCTGCCGCTCGCCTGGGTGCGCAACCCGATGATGACGGCGCTCGCCATGGGCGACGAGCGCGCCGCCAGCCTCGGCGTGCCGGTGGCGCGGCTGCGGCTGGAGATGCTGGCCTCGATCTCGCTGCTGGCGGCCACCGCCACCGCCTTCGTCGGCACGATCGGCTTCATCGGCCTCGTCGGCCCGCACATCGCGCGCATGCTGGTCGGCGAGGACCAGCGCTACTTCATGCCGGCCTCTGCGGCCGCCGGCGCGCTGATTCTCTCCATCGCCTCGACGCTGTCCAAGGCCATCACGCCGGGCGTCATCTACCCGATCGGCATCATCACCGCGCTGGTCGGCGTGCCGTTCTTCGTCAGCCTGATCCTGTCGATCCGCAAGGAGACCTGGAGATGAGCCTCGAGATCCGCGGCCTGACCTTCGGCTACCGCAACCACAAGCTGTTCGACGGCCTCGACACCGAGCCGCTGAAGCGCGGCGAGCTGACCGCGCTGGTCGGCCCCAACGGCGTCGGCAAGTCGTCGCTGTTCCGGCTCGTCGCCGGCCTTCTCGCGCCCTCGCAGGGCGTCATCCGCCTCGACGGCGACGACACCGCCGCCATGGGTGGCCGGCGCCGCGCCGAGCGCATCTTCCTGCTCACCCAGCACACCGCCATGCGCGCCGCGCTCGGCGTCTTCGACGTCGTGCTTCTGGCCATGCGCGGCTGGCGCGGCGGCAAGGCGACGGCCGAGGAGATCGACCGCGCAGAGGCGATGCTGGCCGGCCTCGGCATCGACCACCTGTCCGACCGGCTGGTCACCGAGCTTTCCGGCGGCCAGCAGCAGCTCGTCGCCATGTGCCAGGCGCTGGTGCGCGAGCCGGACGTGCTGCTGCTCGACGAGCCGACCAGCGCGCTCGACCTGCGCCGCCAGCTCGAGGTGATGGAGCTCGTCCGCCGCGTCACCCGCGAGCGCGGCATCGTCACGGTCGCCGCCCTGCACGATCTCGGCCTCGCCTGCCGCTTCGCCGACCGTTTCCTTCTGCTCAACGACAGCCGCATCGCCGCCGACGGCACGCCGGAGGAGGTGCTGCGCGCGCCCGACACCGGCCGCGCCTATGGCGTCGAGATCGACATCCAGCGCACGCCGCGCGGCGAGCTGCTGGTCAATTCCTACCTGAACTGAGCACCGGCCGGCGCGTCAGAGCCGGCCCAGCCGCTCGACGAGCAGGGAAAAATAGCCGTCGGCGTCGATGTCGCGCATCACCTGCGCGTTCTTCGGCCGCTTGGTCACGCCCCACCAGTCGATGACGGTCATGCCCATGGTCAGCTCGGACCCCGTCTCGATCGACACGTTGACGTGGCGGCCCGAGAACAGCTCCGGCTTCAGCAGCCAGGCGACCACGCAGGGGTCGTGCAGCGGCCCGCCGTCGGTGCCGTACTTGCCCTCGTCGTAGCGCTCGAAGAAATCCAGCATCTGCGCGGTGGCGTCGCCGACGCGCGTGCCGAGCTTGCGGAACGCCTGGACACGCTTGCCCGTCGTCAGGGCCTTGTGGGTGACGTCGAGCGGCATCATCGTGATCGGCACGCCGGAGCGGAACACGACGTCGGCCGCGTGCGGGTCGACATAGATGTTGAATTCGGCCGCCGGCGTGACGTTGCCGCCCTCGAAGAAGCCGCCGCCCATCAGCACGATTGCGCCGATCCGCTTGGCGATCCGCGGCTCGCGCACCAGCGCCAGCCCGATATTGGTCAGCGGCCCGAGCGGGCATAGCGTGACGCTGCCGGGCTCCTCGGCCATCAGCGTCTCGACGATGAAGTCGACCGCGTGCTGCTCCTGCAGCGGCATCTTCGGCTCCGGCAGGTCGGGGCCGTCCAGCCCCGTCTTGCCGTGCACCTCCTCGGCGGTCACCAGCGGCCGCACCATCGGCCGGATCGCGCCGGCGAACACCTTCGTCTCCGGCTTGCCGGCCAGCTCGCAGATCTTGCGCGCGTTGAGCTGCGTCAGCCGCAGCGGCACGTTGCCGGCCACCGCGGTGATGCCCAGCACCTCGAGTTCCGGACTCGCCAGCGCGAGCAGGATGGCGACGGCGTCGTCCTGGCCGGGATCGGTGTCGATGATGATCTTGCGTGCCTGCACGGGCGGCTCCCGAACTCTTGAAGTGGCGGATTTTCCGAACCATATCAGGGGCACGGACGGGAATGCCATCCGGGTTTCCGTCTATCCACGTCGCTCTTTGAGGACACGGCATATGACCCGCATGACGCCCTTCTCGAGCCCGCTGCTGCTGGGCTTCGATTCGATGGAAAAGACGCTTGAGCGCCTGGCGAAATCGGCCGACGGCTATCCGCCCTACAACATCGAGCGCATGCGCGGCGAGGACGGCGGTTCCGACCGCCTGCGCATCACGCTCGCCGTGGCGGGCTTCTCAGAGGCCGATCTGGACATCACCGTCGAGGAGAACCAGCTCCTCGTGCGTGGCCGCCAGGGCGACGACGCCGAGCGCGAGTTCCTGCATCGCGGCATCGCCGCGCGGCAGTTCCAGAAGGCCTTCGTACTGGCCGACGGCATGCGCGTCACCGGCGCGGAGCTGAAGAACGGCCTGCTCGCGATCGACCTCGACCGCCCCCAGCCCGAACGGCTGGTACAAAAAATCAACATTTCGGTGAAAGACTGATCGTCTTCCCGCCGGAACCACCAAGCTCTGTCGCGGGTTGGTCTTTCAGGACTTCCTGCGCAATAGGAGGCTGACATGACTGAACATGAAGATAGAACCGTCGTCACGCCCGACGAGCTCGCCCATATCGGCGAGGGGGTGGTCGCCTATCTCAGGGAGTTCGATTCGGACGATCTGAAGGGCCGCTTCCCGAACATGCCGCAGATGGCGTCCGGGACCAAGCTGTGGGCCGTCTTCGCGGCCGACGGCCGCCCGATCCTCCTGGCCGACGCCCGCGCCAGCGCGCTGGCCGGAGCCATGCAGAATGACCTGACGCCCGTCAGCGTTCATTGAGTTCCAGATGACAATACGTCGGCGCCACAGTGGCGCCGGCTGAACCTCAAGCCCGATCTCACGCCGCGTGCGAGGCGGGGGTCTGGGCGAGGAAGGTGTAGATTGCCGCCGCGTCGCTGGAGCCGCGGATCTTCGAGACGGTCTCCGGGTCGCGCAGGACGCGCGCGATGCGCGAGAGCGCCTTCAGATGGTCGGCGCCGGCCGTCTCGGGCGCCAGCAGCAGGAAGGCGAGGTCGACCGGCTGGTCGTCCAGCGCCTCGAAGTCGACCGGCGTGTCCAGCCGGGCGAACACGCCGGTGATCTTCTTGATGCCCGGCAGCTTGCCGTGCGGGATGGCGATGCCGTTGCCGACGCCCGTCGAGCCGAGCCGTTCCCGCTGCAGGATCGTGTCGAAGATCTCGCGCTCGGTCAGTCCGGTGACCTCGGAGGCCTTCTCGGCCAGGAGCTGCAGAAGCTGTTTCTTGGAGTTGGCCTTCAAGGTCGGCATGACCGCCGAAACCTCGATCAGATCGCTCAAGTCCATCACTGGTTATCCCTTTGCAGCATTCCGGACGCGTCCGCGGCCCTCGGGCCGGCGGTTGCTGGCTACTGGCGCGGAGCGGAAGACGTGTCGATCCACCCGATATTGCCGTCTGGCCGTCGATAGACGATGTTCACGCGGTCGTTGCTGGCGTTGCGGAAGAGGAAGACGGGGCTGTCCTTCGTGTCGAGCTCGATGACCGCATCCGCTACGGTCATCGCCTTCAGCGCCAGCGTCGATTCGGCCACGACGGTCGGCGCGTAGTCTTCGGCCACCTCCTCGTCGTCCCCGGCCACGGGCGCCATCACCCTGTAGGCGAGGTCGATGGTCTCGGAGGCGGCGGGGCCGGACGGCGTGTGCGACTTCAGCCGCCGCTTGTAGCGGCGCAGCCGCTTCTCGATGCGCTCTGCGGCCGCATCGAAGGCGCCCTGCGGGTCCTGGGCCTGTCCGGCCGCCTGCAAGGCCATGCCGGTGTCGAGATGGATGACGCAGTCGGCGCCGAAGCGGGAGCCCGACTTCTCGACGGTGACCTTGCCCGAGAAGCCCCCGTCGAAATACTTTTCGATCGCCTCGCCGATCCGGTTCTCGATGCGCGCCCGGAACGCATCCCCGATATCCATCTGCTTACCCGAAATGCGCAGGTTCATCAAAGCGGACCTTCTTACTTTCAGGCTTGTGGCGGTGAAGTTTATACCCGTGGGCGGCAGGCACAAGCATTCGATCGATCGGTTCGAGCGCGCTCCGCGCCCCGGTCTATATGGCTCAGTGCTTTGCCTCGTCGAGGCCGCCCGTCCGTTGCGGCGGCGCTTCTATTCGGTTCATGCGGGCTTGTCAACGAAGCCACCCCGGGCCGGCCCGAACGCCAGCCGGCGCCCGGCTCTCAGCGGCTCGCCGCCATCAGCGCCCGCTTCTCGCGCCGCCGCTGCACCGACGAGGGAATGTTCATGCCCTCGCGGTACTTGGCCACCGTGCGCCGGGCGATGTCGACGCCGCTTTTCCTCAGGATATCCACAATGGTGTCGTCGGACAGCACGTCGACCGGCTTCTCGCCCTCGATCAGCTCGCGGATGCGGTCGCGCACGGCCTCGGCCGAATGCGCCTCGCCGCCTTCCGCCGAGGCGATGGCGGCGGTGAAGAAGAAGCGCAGCTCGAACACGCCGCGCGGCGTCAGCATGTATTTGTTGGCCGTCACCCGGCTGACGGTCGATTCGTGCATGCCGATGGCGTCGGCCACCGTGCGCAGGTTGAGCGGCTTCAGGTGGCGGATGCCGTGGGTCAGGAAGGCGTCCTGCTGGCGCACGATCTCGCCGGCCACCTTGAGGATGGTGCGGGCGCGCTGGTCGAGGCTGCGCGTCAGCCAGTTGGCGTTCTGCAGGCATTCGCTGAGGAATTCCCGCTCGGCCGCGTCCCGCGCCGCCCCGGCGATCCGGGCGTGGTAGGCCTGGTCGACCAGCACGCGCGGCAGCGTGTCGGAATTGAGCTCGACGGCCCAGCTCCCGTCCGGGGCGGGCGAGACGAGCACGTCCGGCACCACCGGATCGGCCGTTCCCGAGGCGAAGGCCGCGCCCGGCTTGGGGTCGAGCGTGCGGATCTCGGCCAGCATGTCGACCAGATCCTCGTCGTCGACCCCGCAGATGCGCCGCAGCGCCGCGAAGTCGCGCCGCGCCAGCAGGTCGAGATGGGCGACCAGAGCGGCCATGGCCGGGTCCAGCCGGTCGCGTGCCGCGAGCTGCAGCGCCAGGCATTCGGCGAGGTCGCGTGCGAAGACGCCGGCGGGATCCAGCGTCTGGCAGCGCGCCAGCACCGCCTCCACCCGCTCCAGCGTGACCCCGAGCCGCGCCGCCAGCTCGGCCGTGTCCGCCTCCAGATAGCCGGCATCGCTCAGCGTCCCGGCGAGTTCGCCCGCGATAAGCCGGTCGGCCGGGTCGGCGAAGGTGAGCGCGATCTGCCCGGCGAGGTGGTCGGCGAGCGTCACGGGCGCGGCGGCCGTCGCCTCGAGGTCGGGCGCCTCGCCGCCGCCCGTCGCCCTGCTGGCCGGGGCCGATTTCCACTGTGCGGCGAGATCTGGCGCGATCGCGTCGTTGCGGCCGGGATCGTCGGGAAAGACGTTCTCCAGCGACGTGTCGAGCCGGTCCGACATCGCCTGCGCGCTCCAGTCGCCCGCCTCGTCGCCGGAGGGCGCGTCCGTTGCCGCAGGGGCATCGTCGCCGGCGCGCTCCAGCAGCGGGTTCTTCTCGATCTCGGCGTCGATGAACCGTTCCAACTCCGCATGGCCGAGCTGCAGCAGCCTTATCGACTGCATGAGCTGCGGCGTCATCACCAGCGACTGCGACTGGCGGAGCTGGAGTTTGGCCGACAGAGCCATGCGGACGCGGATACCTCGATCTCGGGCCGCGCCGGGCGCGCGGAGCGCCGGAATGAAACTGGCCCGGCTCTTGCATGTCAATGCCGAAGCTAGACCCATCCGCTTACCGGAGGGTTAGCGCCGCGCCGGTGCAGCCGGAAGGTGTGGTCAGAGGGTGAACTGCTCGCCGAGGTAGAAGCGGCGCACGTCGGCATTGCCGACGATCTCCTCCGGCGTGCCGTGGGTCAGCACCTTGCCGGTGTGGATGATGTAGGCCCGGTCGATAAGGCCGAGCGTCTCGCGCACATTGTGGTCGGTGATCAGCACGCCGATGCCGCGCCGCGTCAGGTGGCGCACGAGCTGCTGGATGTCGGACACCGCGATCGGGTCGACGCCAGCGAAGGGCTCGTCGAGCAGCATGAAGTTGGGCTTGCTGGCCAGCGCCCGGGCGATCTCCAGCCGCCGCCGCTCGCCGCCCGACAGCGAGATAGCGGCCGATTTGCGCAGATGCGTGATGTGGAATTCCTCGAGCAGCTCGTCGAGCGTCCGCTCGCGCTCGGCGCGGTCCTTCTCGACCGCCTCCAGCACGGCGCGGATGTTGCCCTCCACCGTCAGCCCGCGGAAGATCGAGGCCTCCTGCGGCAGGTAGCCGATGCCGAGGCGGGCGCGCCGGTACATCGGCATCGAGGTGACGTCGAAGCCGTCGATCTCGATCGTGCCGCTGTCGACCGGCACGAGGCCGGTCACCATGTAGAAGCAGGTGGTCTTGCCGGCGCCGTTGGGGCCGAGCAGGCCCACCGCCTCGCCGGCGCGCACGCCGAGCGACACGCCCGACACCACCTGCCGGCCCTTGTAGCTCTTGGTCAGCCCGCGCGCGATCAGCGTGCCCTGGTAGCGCGTCCGGTCCTGCGGCTCGGCAGGCGTCGCGTCGCCCGCCTGCTTGCCCGCGCGCGAGAAGAGCGAACGAAGCTTCGCCATCAGTTGCTTTGCGAGCCCGGCTGGAGAAGCATCTTGATGCGGCCGCTGTCGCCGCCCTTGCCGCAGCCGTCGAGCTTGGACTGGCCGGTCTTGGAATTGGAGACGAACTTGCAGCCGACGACGACGTTGTCGCCCTGCGTCAGCACGACTTCCTTGCCGGTCAGCACCAGCACGCCGGTGCCCATGCCGTAGGTGCCCTGGTCGCCGGTGGCCACCTGGTCGTTCTGCTTGATGTAGACCTTGCCCTCGGCCTCCATGTGGTCGACCTGGGCGTTGTCGGAGCCGCCGCCGCCGGAATTCTTGTAGTAGACCGTCATCTTGACGGTCTTGAGCAGCAGCTTGCCCTGCACGAGCTGAACGTTGCCGGTGAAGATGGCGATGTTGTCGTGGTCGCGCACCTCGAGCTTGTCGCTCTCGATCTCGATCGGCCCGTCGCCGCCGAACTGGAAGCCGGAGGAGGACGTCTGGCCCTGTCCCTGGGCCTGCTGGCCGGACTGGGCGAGCGCCGGCGCGGCCGTTCCCGCGAACAGCAGCGCGGCCGCCAGCCGCATCGCCGCGTCACTCCTGCGCATTGTCAGCATTCCCGCTCCCCGTCGCCGACGCGGTGTCGACCTGCTTGCCCTTGATATGGACCTTCACGCGGTTCTCGAACAGCATGACCGAGCCGCCTTCCGTCACAGTCAGCGAATCGGCCGTGATCGTCGAGCCTTTGCGGTCGATGTGCACAGGATCGCCCGTCTGCATGTTGCCGCCGGCGATGTCGATGATGGCCGATTGCAGCCGCGCCACCAGGCCGTCCGTGGTCTTGACCAGGGTCGGGCTGTCGATCTCCAGCCTGTTCTGCGACTTCACCAGCTTGCCCGAGGCGGCGTCGACGGTCGCCCACTGGTCGGTGCCGACCGGCAGCTTCGCGCCGATGGTCTCAAGCTCCACCACGTCGTCGTTGGAGATCGCCTGCGCGGCGCGCGCGGCCTGCATCTCGTAGGGCCGGTTCTCGGAATTGAAGCCCGCCATGCGCGGATTGGCCATGATCAGCCGGCCATTCTGGATCGAGGTGCCGGCGATGTCGATCGACACCTCGCCCATGCGCGCCAGCAGCGACTTGCCGACCAGCCCGGCCGCCATCAGCGCGGCCAGAACCGGCAGCGCGAACTTCAGCCGGCGCACGTTGCGCGAACGACGGCGCTCGCGCTCGAACACCAGTTCGGTCGCGATCCTGTTCCGGTTCGACTGCTGCAACGCCTTTTCGGTCATCTCTCGGTCACGGCGGGGCCGGCCCCGCCCCGTCTTCGCGGGCGTGGCCGGGATCATAACATTGCGCCCGCCCGCCGACGATCCCTGCTGCCGAGGTGGACGATCGCGTCGCTTCGCACCCCAATATGGTGATTTTGCGCCGCACGCAAAGGGGCCGTGGCGCCGCCGACCGGGGGAGCCGGACGCTTCCGTCTTGGCCGCAGCGGCCTTTCGCCCGCTTCCAGCCGGCCGCGAAACGCTCTAGAGCAGGGCGGCGCGCAACCTTCGTGCCGAGGGAGAGCCTCATGGCCACACGCACCGACGACATCATCGACCGCCGCAGGCTGCGGCGCAAGCTGACCTTCTGGCGGGTCGCGGCCCTGCTCGTGCTGGCCGCCGCGATCGCCGGGACCGCCGCCTGGTTCTACGGCGACATGGAGGGCGCGACCGCCAAGGACCACGTCGCGCGCATCAGGATCGAGGGGACGATCACCGAGGACGACCGGCTGCTTGAGCTGCTCGACAGGGTCTCCAAGTCCGCTTCCGTCAAGGGCGTCGTGCTGACGGTCGATTCGCCCGGCGGCACCACCGCCGGCGGCGAGGCGATCTACGAGGCGGTGCGCAAGCTGGCCGAGGCCAAGCCCGTCGTGGCGCAGGTCGGCACGCTTGCCGCCTCCGCCGGGTACATGATCGCCAGCGCCACCGACCATATCGTGGCGCGCCAGTCCTCGATCGTCGGCTCGATCGGCGTGCTGTTCCAGTATCCCGACGTCACCGGGCTGATGGACAAGGTCGGCGTCAAGCTCGAGGGCGTGAAGTCGTCCCCGCTCAAGGCCGAGCCGTCGCCCTTCAACCCGACCACCGAGGAGGAGCGGACGATGATCCGCAACCTCGTGATGGACAGCTACGACTGGTTCGTCGGGCTGGTGGAGACGCGCCGCGGCCTGACCCACGACCAGGCGCTGGCGCTCGCCGACGGCTCGATCTACACCGGCCGGCAGGGGCTGAAGAACAGGCTGGTGGACGAGCTCGGCGGCGTCGAGACGGCGCGCGCCTGGCTGGCGACCAAGAGCGTTCCGGCCGAGCTCGATCTGGTCGAATGGAAGCCGCGCCGCGACAGCGCCGGCTGGCTGTTCGGGCAGTCCTCGATGCGCGCTCTCGCCGCCTGGCTGGGCCTGCCCGCCGCCGGCTCCGACATTCTCGCCGGACTCGGCGCCGACCGTATCTTCCTTGACGGTCTCGTGTCGGTCTGGCAACCTGCGGAAGGTCACTGACCGGTCCAAAACTTCAAGAAAATCATTCTGATAATAGTTTGATCGGCGCTTTTTACGAGGGGAGTCGCAATGATCAAGTCCGAGCTGGTGCAGACCATTGCCAATCGCAATCCGCACCTGTTCCTGCGCGATGTCGAGAACATCGTCAACGCGATCTTCGAGGAGATCACCGACGCGCTGGCGGAGGGCAACAGGGTGGAACTGCGCGGATTCGGCGCGTTTTCCGTGAAGAACAGGCCCGAGCGGGTGGGCCGCAACCCGCGCACCGGCGAATCCGTTCAGGTCGAGGAGAAGTGGATCCCCTTCTTCAAGACGGGCAAGGAGCTGCGCGAGCGTCTCAACGGCGGCAAGTGAGGCCGCCTGAGGCCGGTCAGTGAAGCCGAACGCCGGGTGATGCTGCGATGAACCGTGTCCTGACCATCGTCGTGCTGGTGCCGCTGGCGATCATCCTGATCGCGCTGGCGGTCGCCAATCGCGGCGCCGCCACCTTCACCATCGACCCGTTCAACCCCGGCAATCCGGGCCTCTCGGTCGAATGGCCGCTGTTCGTGCTGCTGTTCGTCGCGCTGGGCGTCGGCCTCCTGCTCGGCAGCGCCGCCACCTGGCTGCGGCAGGGCCGCTACCGCAAGGCCGCCCGCGAGCGGGCGAGCGAGGTACGCGCCCTGCGCGACCAGGCGATGCGCGCGACGCCGCCCCAGCCCACGCTGCCGAAGCCCGGCGCGTGATTTCGGCCGGCGCGGGGCGATCCCATGCTGACCATCTCCGCTGCCGAGGTCGACGCCGCACTCGATTATGCCGGCCTCGTCGAGACGCTGCGCGGCGCCTTCGCCGCCGGCGCGGTGCAGCCTGTCCGCCACCACCATCTGGTCGAGCGGCCCGACGGCGCCGCCTCCACCCTGCTGCTGATGCCGGCCTGGACCGATTTCAAGTCCGCCGGCCGTGACGGCTTCGTCGGCGTCAAGATCGTCTCGGTCTCGCCCGACAACAATCTCGTCGGCAAGCCCGCCGTCATGGGCGTCTACCTGCTGATGGACGGCCGCACGCTGGAGCCGGTCGCCCTGATCGACGGCCAGCGCCTGACGTTGTGGCGCACCGCCTGCGCCTCGGCGCTCGCCTCGACCTACCTGTCGCGGCCCGAGAGCAGCCGCCTGCTGGTCATCGGCGCCGGCGCGCTGGCGCCCTTCCTCGCCCGCGCCCATGCGGCGGTGCGCCCGATCGCCCGCATTTCCGTCTGGAACCGCACGCCCGCCAATGCCGGCAAGATCGTGGCCGGCCTGCAGGCCGAGGGCTTCGCGGCCGAGGTGGCGGGCGACCTCGACGCCGCCTTCGCCGATGCCGACATCGTCACCTCCGCCACCATCTCGACCGTGCCGCTGGTCAGGGGCGAGCTGCTGCTGCCGGGCACCCATGTCGACCTGGTCGGCGCCTTCTCGCCGGCCATGCGCGAGAGCGACGAGGCCGCCTTCGCCCGCGCCAGCGTCTATGTCGACACGCGCGCCGGCGCGCTGAAGGAGGCCGGCGACGTCGTGCAGGCGATCGCCGAGGGCGCGCTGAAGCCACAGGACATCCGCGGCGACCTCGCCGAGCTCGTTCGCGGCGACGCCTCCGGCCGCCGCTCGGCGGACGAGATCACGCTCTTCAAGTCGGTCGGCGCCGCGATCGAGGACCTCGCGGCCGCCACCGCCGTCTACGGCAGGATAGCCGGCGCCACGCCGCGGCGCTGAAGCGCTCCGCGGCCGGCGGGCTGGCCGTCGGCGCTTCGCGGCCTATCTTGTCCGGCATCGCGAACCCGAAGGCCGCTCCGACGATGCCGCGCCCACGCCTCGTTCTGTGCCTCCTCGCCATCCTGGTGATGGCGCTGAGCCTCGCGCCGTCCTGGGCGCACCTGCTGGAGGCGGGGCCGCGCATCGGCATCTGGCCGCCAGAGCTCTGGCGTGAGGCGACCGTCTTCAACGCGCAGTTCATGTGGTTCGCCGTCGTCGGCGGCCCGTTCGACGTCGCCGCCATCCTGTTCGGCGCCGCCCTCGCCTTCGTCCTGCGCCGCGAGCCGGCGCCGTTCCGCTGGGCGCTGGCCGCGACGGTGCTGTTCGCGATCAGCCTGGCAGTGTGGCTGGCCGTGGTCGCGCCCGCCAATGCCGAGCTGGCGACATGGACGCGCGGCCCGATTCCGGGCGATTTCGCCTCCGTGCGCGACCGCTGGGAGAGTGGTCACATCGCGATGGCCGTCATCAAGCTCGCCGGGCTCGCGGCCGGCGTCTTGGCGTCCCTGACGGCCAGCCGCTCCGCATGATCCGAAAGGCTGGCCGCCGCTTTGTTGCGCGCGTCTGGCCCCTGTGGCAGAAGCGGGACGCTCGGCCGGCCTGCTGGAGACACGATTGAACCCCTTGCGCGACAAGCGCCGCGACACGCCCCGCTCCGGCGAGCGCCCGCAGCAGCCCGCCCCGGCCGCGCCCCGGCCTGCCGCGCGGCGCGCGGGCGCGCTGCCGGCGGAACGGCTGCCGGTGATCCTCGAGGTCGCGCCGAACGCCGACTACGCGCTGATCGATTCCGGCGCCGGCCGCAAGCTCGAGCAGTACGGCCCCTACCGCATCGTGCGGCCCGAGGGGCAGGCGATCTGGCAGCCGGCCCTGCCGGAACGCGACTGGGCGAACGTCGACGCCGTCTTCACCGGCGACACCGACGAGGAGGGCATGGGCCGCTGGCGCTTTCCGAAGGCGCCGCTCGGCGAGACATGGCCGATGCGCCATGACGGGCTCGACTATCTCGGCCGCTTCACCTCCTTCCGCCATGTCGGCGTCTTTCCCGAGCAGGCCTCCCACTGGGCGCATATGGAAGGGCTGATCCGCGCCGCGCGGCGGCCGGTGAAGGTGCTCAACCTGTTCGGCTATACGGGGCTCGCCTCGCTGGTGGCGGCCCGCGCGGGCGCGGAGGTGACCCATGTCGACGCCTCGAAGAAGGCGGTCCAGTGGGCGCGCGAGAACCAGCAGGTGGCACGGCTGGGAGACAGGCCGATCCGCTGGATCGTCGAGGACGCGGTGAAGTTCGCCGAGCGCGAGGTGCGGCGCGGCAGCCGCTACGACATCGTGCTGCTCGATCCGCCGGCCTATGGCCGCGGCCCGAAGGGCGAGGTCTGGCAGCTCTTCGAGGACCTGCCGGCACTGGTCGACACCTGCCGCGAGATCCTGACGCCGAAGCCGCTCGCCGTGGTGCTGACGGCCTATTCCATCCGCGCCTCCTTCTTCGCCATCCACGCGCTGATGCGCGACGCCTTCGCCGGCATGGGCGGGGCGGTGGAGTCGGGCGAGCTGGTGATCGTCGAGAAGGCCGCCGGCCGCCGCCTCTCCACCTCGCTGTTCTCGCGCTGGGTGGCGCAATGAGCGGCGGCGGCGAGACCCGTGCGCCGGGCCGGGTGAAGGAGGTCACCAGCCTCGCCAATCCGCTGGTCAAGGACATCCGCGCGCTGGCGCTCAAGAAGTTCCGCGACCAGCAGCGCGCCTTCATGGCCGAGGGCCTCAAGCTCGTCATCGACGCGCTCGACGCCGGCTGGACGATCCGCGCGCTGGTCTTCGCCAAGAACGCCAGGGACAACCCTGCCGTGCAGAAGGCCGCCGCCCGCACCGTCGCCGCCGGCGGGCTGGTGCTGGAGGCGAGCGAGAAGGTGCTTTCCGGCATCACGCGGCGCGACAACCCGCAGATGGTGGTCGGCGTGTTCGAGCAGCGGCTCGTGCCGCTCGCTTCCATCCGCCCGAAGGCTGGCGACGTCTGGGTGGCGCTCGACCGGGTGCGCGACCCCGGCAATCTCGGCACGGTGATCCGCACTGCCGATGCGGTGGGCGCGGCCGGCGTCATCCTCGTCGGCGAGACCACCGACCCGTTCTCCATCGAGGCGGTGCGCGCCACCATGGGCTCGATCTTCGCCGTGCCGCTCGCCAAAACCGCCGTGGACGCCTTCCTCGCCTGGCGCCGGGACTTCTCCGGCCTCGTTGTCGGCACCCATTTGAAGGGCGCCTTCGACTACCGCAGGGGCGGCTACGGCGAGGGGCCGGTATTGCTCCTGATGGGCAACGAGCAGCAGGGCCTGCCCGACAGCCTCGCCGCCGCCTGCGACCGGCTGGTGCGCATCCCGCAGGCGGGACGTGCCGATTCGCTCAACCTCGCCGTCGCCACCGGCGTCATGCTCTACGAGATCCGGCGCGCCGCGCTGCCGGAGGCCGGGAGCTGATGCGCGCGCTTCTCGCCTATGGCGGGCTGGGCCTCGCCGCCCTCGCGATCGACCAGTGGATCAAGTACCTGGTGGAGACGCGGCTGCCGATGCAGGAGCCGGTCGACGTCCTGCCCTTCCTCGCCTGGTTCCGCACCTACAACACCGGCATCTCGTTCTCCTGGCTGTCGGGCATGGCCGACTGGCAGCTCATCGCCATGGCGCTGGCGGTGACGCTGTTCATCGGCTGGCTGGCCTGGCGCTCGCCGCCGCGGCAGGTCTTCGCGCGCGCCGGCTTCGCCCTCATCGTCGCGGGTGCGGCGGGCAACCTCGTCGACCGCATCTCCTACGGCCACGTCGTCGACTACGTCCTCTTCCACACCGGCAACTGGGCCTTCGCCGTGTTCAACTTCGCCGATGCCTGCATCAGCGTCGGCGCGGCGCTGGTGATCCTCGAGGAGCTGGTCGAGTGGCGCCGCTCCCGCGCGGAATCGCCGCCGGCCGGCTGAGCGGCGTTGACCCGGCGCGGCGGCGGCCGCAAGCTCTACCCGACCAGCACCAAGAAACGCAGGGAATGACATGTCCGATACCTTCAAGGCGATCCTGATCACGCGCAACGAGGACAAGAGCCAGTCCGTCGCCGAGGTCGACATGACCGAGGCCGAGCTGATGGAGGGCAACGTCACCGTCCGTGTCGAGGCGACCACGGTGAACTACAAGGACGGGCTGGCAATCACCGGCAAGTCGCCGGTGGTGCGGCGTTTCCCGATGATTCCCGGCATCGACTTCGCCGGCACGGTGCTGTCCTCCTCACACCCCGACTGGCACGCCGGCGACCGCGTCGTCCTCGACGGCTGGGGCGTCGGCGAGACCCATATGGGAGCCTATGCCGGCCGCGCCCGCGTCAATGGCGACTGGCTGGTGCCGCTGCCGCGCGAACTCACCCCGGTGCAGGCGATGGCGGTCGGCACCGCCGGCTACACAGCCATGCTGTGCGTGATGGCGCTGGAGCGGCACGGCATCTCGCCCGAGCGCGGGCCGGTCGTGGTCACCGGCGCGGCCGGCGGCGTGGGCTCGGTCGCGGTCTCGCTGCTGTCCAAGCTCGGCTATCACGTCATCGCCTCCACCGGCCGTCCCGCCGAGGCCGGCTACCTGAAGGAGCTCGGCGCCGCCGAGATCATCGATCGCGCCGAGCTGTCGGCGCCCGGCCGGCCGCTCGGCAAGGAGCGCTGGGCGGGCGGCGTCGACGCCGTCGGCAGCCATACGCTCGCCAACGTGCTCGCCCAGACCTCCTATGGCGGCGCGGTCGCCTGCTGCGGGCTGGCGCAGGGCATGGACCTGCCGGCCTCCGTGGCGCCCTTCATCCTTCGCGGCGTCTCGCTGCTCGGCGTCGATTCCGTCATGGCGCCCAAGCCTTTGCGGCTGGAGGCGTGGAAACGCATCGTCCACGACCTCGACCACGCCAAGCTGTCGACGCTGACGACGGTCATCCCCTTCTCGAGCGTGCTGCCGGCGGCGCGCGACATCGTCGAGGGCAAGGTCCGCGGCCGCATCGTCGTCGAGATGTAGCCCCGCCTTTCCGGCCGGCCGCTAAAATTTGAGCGGTCGGTCACATCCTTCCCTAAGGCAGCCCGGCTAGTCTTGGCCGCATGGTGGCGGGAAGGAAATTGCTCTGGCTGGACGAGACGGCGTGGACGCCCGCGTCGCTGCAGCCTGCGCGCGCGCCTGCTGCGCCGGCCGGCCGGAAGCCCGGCTACGAGGACGAGACCCGCTTCCGCCGCCTGCATTTCGGTCTCGACGCCGCCATGTCCGTGGTGGTGCTGCTGTCGGCCTCGCTCGCCGCGGCCGCCGGCGCGCCGCTCTGGGTGGTGTTCGGCCTCATCGGCTTCGGGGCGGTCGCCACCGGCGCCTCGATCCTCGTGCGCCGGGCCGAGCGCACCTCGGCCGCGCGGCGCTTCGACGCCTACGAGGCGGCCAGCCGCGAGGCGGAACGGCTGTCGGACCGCGTCTGGGAGCTGCGCGAGAGCGAGGAACGCTTCCGCGGGCTTGTCGACGCGCTGGGCGACATCGTCGTGCACCGCGACCGCGACGGCCGCATCGTCAGCGCCAATTCGGTGCTGGCGCGGTTGCTCGGCCGCACGCCGGAGAAACTCGTCGGCCAGACGCTCGCCGAGCTCGGCATCGACATCGGGCTGGTGCCCGACGCGGCCTTCGCCGAAAGCGAGTGCCTGAGTTCGGCCGACGTCGCGGTGCGCACCACCGCCGGCACGCGCTGGTTCTCCTGGATCGAGCTGTCCGTCCGCGACGAGGAGACGGGCACGATCTCGCACAGCGCGATTGCCCGCGACATCACCGACCGCAAGCGCGCCGAGCTGGCGCTGGTCAGGGCGCGCGAGCGCGCCGAGAACGCCAGCAAGGCCAAGTCGCGCTTCCTGGCGACCGTCAGCCACGAGATCCGCACGCCGATGAACGGCATCATCGGCATGGCGCGCCTGCTCGGCGCGACCAAGCTGACGCCCGAGCAGAAGACCTATATCAGCGCGGTCTCGACCTCGGCCGGCGCGCTGCTCGCGCTGATCGAGGACCTGCTCGACTTCTCCAAGATCGAGGCCGGCAAGTTCGAGCTCGAGCCGCAGCAGATCTCGCCGCGCGAGCTGATCGAGCACGTGGTGGAGCTGATGGCGGCGCGCGCCTTCAGCCGCAGCATCGGGCTCGGCTGCCACATCGCGCCGCAGGTGCCCGAGCGGGCGATGATGGATCCCGGCCGGCTGCGGCAGGTGCTGCTCAACCTGATCGGCAACGCCATCAAGTTCACAGAGGTGGGCGGCATACTGGTCGACGTCGGCGTCCATACCGACGAGGCCGGGTCGCGGCTTGTGATCGCCGTCACCGATACCGGCCCGGGCCTCGCGGAAGCCGACATGGAGCGCATCTTCCGCGAGTTCGAGCAGGCCGAGGGCGGCCGCACCCGCCGCCACGGCGGGGCGGGGCTCGGCCTCGCCATCTCGCGCCGCATCGTCGAGGCGATGAAGGGCCAGATCACCGTCGAGAGCGAGCCCGGCAAGGGCGCGACCTTCACCGTCGAGATCCCGCTCGGGACCGAGGCGGCCGCGCCGACGATCCCCGACGCCGCGCTCGACGGGACGAGTGTGCTGATCCTGTCGCGCAACCGCATGGAGGCCGAGGCGATCGCCCGCACGGTGCGCGCCAATGGCGGCGAGGCGGCGCGCGCGGCGACCGTCGAGGAGGCCGGCCACCTCGCCGGCCGGGCCCGCCGCCGCTTCGACGCCGTCGTCGTCGATGCCGCGCTGGAGGATGCCGACGCCGCCGTGCTGAAGGGCCTGCGCGCGGCCGGCATCGACCCGTCCTCGGCCATCACGCTGATCGCGCCCGGCGACCGCGGCAAGCTGCAGAAGCTGAAGCGCGCCGGCTACCGCAACTTCCTGCCGCGTCCGGTGCGCGGCGGTACGCTGCTCAAGATCATGATCGCCGGCCGCGCCGGCCTCGACCTCGCCGCACCTGACGACGGCCAGCAGCGCCAGGGCGCGGCGACGGCCGCCACCCGCCTCAGCGTGCTGATCGCCGAGGACAACGAGATCAACGCCGTGCTCGCGCGCGCCGCCCTGTCGAAGGCCGGGCACGAGGTCGACGTGGTCGGCAACGGCCGGGCGGCGGTCGACGCGCTGACGGCGCCGGCGCGCCGCTACGACGTCGTGCTGATGGACCTGCACATGCCGCTGATGGACGGGCTGGAGGCGATCTCCCGCATCCGCCGCCACGAGGCCGAGCGCGGCCTGCCGCCGGTGCCGGTGCTGGTCTTGTCGGCCGACGGCCAGGAGGACACGCGCCAGTCGGTCTTGACCCACGGCGCCAACGGCTTCCTGTCGAAGCCGCTCGATCCCGCCGCGCTCGTCGTCGCGGTCGAGGAGCAGGCCGCCGCCTGACGCATGTCGCCCGAAAGTGGACGCCGGTTTCGGGATGACGACATGCGCCCAGCAAGCCCCTTCCCTACATCGCCTCGCGCAGGGTCCTGATCTTCAGCAGCAGCTTCCAGAAGGCCGAGACCTTGGCGCTGTCAAGCCGCACCGAGGCGCGCTTGTAGTCCTCGAACACCGCCTTCATGCGCTGGTAGAAGCCCGGATCCATGACCGCCACGCCGTTCTCGCTGTCGTGGATGAAGCTGCGGTTGTTGAGATTGACGGAGGAGAGCACGGTGAGCGTGTCGTCCACCATCAGCAGCTTGCCGTGCAGCAGGAATTTCGGGTCCTTGTAGTCGTAGATGGCGATGCGATCGGCGTGCGCGTTGACGAACTCGCCGTTGAGCGCGGTCAGCACCGCGCCGCCGAGGTCGCCGTCCATGTGGACGCGGCCGATGACGGTGACCGCCACCCCGCGGTCGAGCGCGCGCCGCAGCGCCGCCTCGATCGCCGGCGTCAGGTTGAGATAGGGGTTCATGATCTCGATCGAGCGCTGCGCCGCGTCGATGACCTGCACGTAGTAGGTTTCCAGCGCCCGGTCGTCCGCATAGGGCACCGAGATGAAGTGGCGGGCGACCGGCCCTTCCGCCGCCTTCCCGCCCTGCGCCGGCACCGAGAAGGGCCGCAGCATCGAGGTGCGCGCGTCGTCATTCCACAGGGTCGACATGTGCGCCGCGAGCGTGCGCACCACCGCGTCGGAATGGAAGGCGATGTCGATGTCGCGCCAGTTGGAATAGTAGTTCAGCGTCAGCCCGCGCTTGCGGCTGTAGTGCTGAAGCTCGGGGAAGGCGGACAGGTCCACCGGCTCGGGGAACAGGAAGCCGTCATGGATGTTGCGGCCGCCGAGGATGGCGGTCGAGCGGCCGGGTTCGGGCGACAGCGTCGCCAGCATCTTGACGTGGTGCACCTTGTGGAAGCGCGACAGCGCCTCCGAGGGCTGCGCGCCCGACGGCGGCTGCCAGCGGAAGCGCCTGAGCTCGATGTTGAGGTTGTCCGCCACCAACCTTTCGAGCTGGTCGCGGTCCTTGTCGCGGGTGAGCACGTCCGAGGCGATGATGCGCACGACGGCGCCGCGCCGGGCATGGTGGCGCAGCAGCCGCACCATCACCCGGCCGGAGAAGTCGGCCTTGATGTCGAGATAGGAGACGTAGATCAGCGACAGCTTCGGCGCCCGGCCGTAGTCGAGCGGCGCGTCGGGGTTGCCGGCCTTGAGGAAGCCCGGCGGCAGGTCGCGCCCGAGCAGCGCCCTGACCTTGGCGTTGAAGCCGTCCTCCTCGCTCGCGAG
>Ga0206103_100523_pt1 | contig 19903 bp, 23 predicted proteins | sample 1B5Ametagenome_FD_148638 | JGI IMG/M metagenome (GOLD analysis project Ga0206103, IMG submission 148638) | Enriched microbial communities from leaf-cutter ant dump, University of Wisconsin, Madison, United States - 1B5A | ecosystem: Environmental > Terrestrial > Nest > Insects nest > Nest dump... | reverse complement strand
TTCCGGAAGGGGTAGAGCAGGGCGAGGAAAAAGAGCGGGGCGATCGCGGCGCCGCCGAGATGGTCCACGAGTCGCTCCACCTCCTGGGTCAGCTCGGTCTGAATCTTGCGGCGAAGCCGCGGAAGGGGCAGGGCGGTGCGCGGCACTTCGGCGGAACGCATGACGGCCGATTCCGTTGTTCCCGTTCCGTGCAGGGCGCTGTACCAGCTCACCCCCATCGGGAAGCCGGAGACCCGGTAGTTGCGCACCATCCATGGCGCGTAAAGGAGCAGGAAAACGCCTGCCATGACCAGCAGCGTACGCCACCGCGCCGGGAAGGCGATGAGGACATAGGTAAGCAGCCCGAGGAAGAGCCAGATGGTGAGCGCATGGGTGAGCGCCAGCAGCCCGCAGAGGAGCGCCACCGCGGCGAGCCGGAGGTAAAGGCGCCACCCCCCGGGTTTGTCCATGACGATGCGCGACATGAAAAGGAGGGTCAGGCTCAGGAGGAAGAAGATAAAGGTCTGGGGCAGCCCGCTCATGGCGTGCATCCAGAGCGTATGGCAGAGGAAGGTGACGGCCAGGGTCAGCCAGGCGATCTTCGAATCAAAAAGGCGGCGGATCGTCAGGAAATTGATGGCGATCGCCGCGTAAAGGAAAAGCACGGAGACGATGAGGACGGCCTTGTCCCCGCTATAGACCAACTGGTCCGGGGTGATGCCTTCCTTCAGGTCGATCGGGATCGGCTCCATGCCGAAGCCGGTCGTGGCGAAGGTGAGGGCGAGGGTCGCCGGCCAGAGCGGGCCGTGATAGGTATCCGGGATGGGGCCCCGGGGGAATTCGCCTTTTTTGGCGTAAAACTGGGAGACGGCCATCGGGCGGATGACCTTCGTGGAAAAGCCGTTGCCGCTGGCGATTTCCCGGGCGATCTCCGCCTGCTCCATCCCCTTGGCGTGGGAGAGCCCCTTGAAGAGCCGCCACCCCATGGGATCGAAAAGCAGGGCGACGATCATCGCGATGGCGAAGAAGATGAGTGCGGCGACGCGGAGGCGTGTGGCCCATACGCCTTCCTCCATGCGGTGGATGAAGGTCTGGACGGAGCGTTCGGAGGGCATGTCAGGTGGTTTTGAGGCTCTTGAGTCTGCGGTGAAGGGTCCGGCGGCTGATGCCGAGCTTGCGGGCGGCTTCCGTGCGGTTTCCCTTGCTTTCTTCGAGAGCCTGCATCATGAGCCGGTGTTGGGTTTCCTGTAAATTCAAATGATCCGGGGCGGGGGCGGTCGCCCCGGAGGGGGTGGCCCGGGGGGAAGGCGCGGGCCGTATCTCCCGGAGGGTGGCCGGGAGGTCGCGCAGGCCGATCCGGTTCCCCGTCGCCATGACGACGCCGTGTTCGATGGCCGTGCGCAGTTCGCGCACATTCCCCGGCCACGGGTAGCGGAGGATCGCTTCGATGGCCTCGGGGGTGAGTTCCCGCTCCGGCTTGCCGTTCTCTTTGGCGAACCCCTTGAGAAAGGTGGTGAAGAGCAGCGGAATATCCTCAGGGCGTTCGCGCAGCGGCGGCAGCGTGATTTTCACCACGTTGAGGCGGTAGAAGAGATCGTCGCGGAAGGTGCCTTCGCCCACCATCGCCTCCAGGCTCCGATTCGTGGCGGCGACGAGGCGGACGTCCACCTTGATCGACTGGTTCCCGCCCACCCGCTGGAAGGAGCGTTCCTCGCTGAGCACGCGGAGGACTTTCACCTGGATGTTGGCGTCGATCTCGCCGATTTCGTCCAGAAAAAGCGTGCCGCCGTTGGCCTGCTCGAACCGGCCGATCCGCCGCTCGATCGCCCCGGTGAACGCCCCCCGCTCGTGGCCGAAAAGCTCGCTCTCCAGCAACTGCGGGGAGAGGGCCGCGCAATGGACCACCACGAACTTCTGCTTGGGCCGCCCGCTCAGGTTGTGGATCGCCTGGGCGACGAGTTCCTTGCCGGTGCCGCTCTCGCCTTCGATCAGGACGGTGGCCCGGGAGGGGGCCACCTGCCGGATGCGCTCGAAGACCTCCTTCATCACGGCGGAGTTCCCCACGAGCGATTCGAGCCCGTAGCGTTTTTCCACCTGTTGGCGCAAGGCCCGGTTTTCCTCCTCGGCGCGGCGGCTGCGCAGGGCGCGGTTGATGAGGATCTCCAGATGATCGAGGTCGAGCGGTTTGGTGATGAAATCGTAGGCTCCCCGCTTGATCGCCTCCACGGCCGTATCCACGGAACCGTAGGCGGTCATCATGATGCAGATGGGGGGATTGGGAAGGCTCAGGGCGCGGTCGATGAGGTGCATCCCGTCCTCGCCGCCCAGCCGAAGGTCGGTGACGAGGACATCAATCGGGTCTCCCTCCAGCACGTTGAGCGCTCCCTGGATGTCGGCGGCGGTGTAGACGTCGAAATCGTCCTCCAGAGAACTGCGCAATCCCTCCCGGGTGTGTTTTTCGTCATCAACGATGAGGATGGTCGGTTCCACTCCCCTTTTCATAGCGGAAGTGGCCCGGCCACGACAACCCTATAACCCGCCGCGGTGCGACAGATTGGCCCGCATGGAACCCCGAAACCGGGGTCAGGCGCGGTCGCTCACCCCGGAAACCCCGGCATGGGAGGCGCAGTGGGCGCAACAGAAAATCTCCCCGTCGCTCGCCTCCACCCCGTGGCCGATCACCCGGCAGCCGCAGTGGGCGCATTCCGGGGCGAGGGCGTGGATGGCGCACTCGAAGCTGTCAAACGTGTGGCTCTCTCCCCCGAGGCGGACCTCGAAGGCCTTATCGTAATCGTTTCCGCAAACTTCGCATTTCATACCCGTTTCAATCGGAAACGGCGGGGTTGGAGGTTGCCGGATTCCGCCCGCCCCTGCTAGAAAAAGAGGTCCGCATGAAAAACACCCTTAACGAAGCCCGCTTCCTCTCCCTGCTTGAAAAAGTCCTCCCCTCGGCCACGACGGATATCGAACTGGCCAACCGGATCTACGAACAGGTGGCAAAGGAAGTCCGGCTGATCTCCAGCCTGAACGCCTTCGAGAAATTCTGCTCCAAGGGGGCGATCCCCGATCTGGAACCGGCCACGCTCAACGGCCTTTCCGAGCAGCTTGGCGGGAATTTCGGCCCGGAGAACGTGACGGTGGAGCCGCTGGAGGACCAGACCGGCGTGGCCGTGGAGATCAACCTGCCGGACCAGACGTTCCAAGGGCATCTCAAGGTGCAGACCCCTGGCAGCGAGGAGGAGAACGACGCGCCGTTCGTCCCGTTCCCGATCGCCCTGCCCGAAGACCCGGAACTGGTCTGGCTGCTGGCGCGGCGGGAGAACTTCGGGCCGGACGAGGCGGCGCGTGCGCTGGCGAACATCGGCGAGGAGTTCTGGGCCTCCAAGAAAGGGCAGAACCTCCAGCGGCAGGGAGCGGAGCGGAATTTCGCGGAGATGATCACCAACGTTCCGGCGGCGATGCTCAAGGATAGCGGCCTCAAGCGTTACCACAAGGACCCGGAGGCGCTTCGGGTGGTGCGGCTCATTCCCGATGCCCCGGCGGTGGTGGAAGAGGAGTGAGCCTCAGGCCCCGGCATCAAGCGGGTGCGTGAAGGTGTGGAGGTCTTCGGTAAGCGATCACCTTGACGGATGACGATCTGTACGTTATCCTGTCCGGAAATGAGCGCGATCACCTACACGGCGGCCAGAGAGAATCTTGCGGCGACGATGGATCGGGTTTGCCGGGATCATGCTCCGGTGATCATCACCCGCAAACGCGAGCAAGCCGTGGTGATGATTTCCCTGGAGGATTATTCCGCGTTGGAGGAGACGGCCTACCTGTTGCGTTCCCCTGCCAATGTGAAACGATTGCTGGGGGCGATCGAGAAACTCGGTGCGAAACAGGGGGTTGCGAAGCAACTCGATGAACTGGAATCCCGGTGAAACTCCTTTTCTCTCCGGAGGCATGGGAGGATTACCTCCATTGGCAGAAGACCGATCCCCGGGTGGTTAAAAGAATCAATGCCTTGCTGAAAGAGGTCTGCCGGACCCCCTACGAGGGGACGGGAAAGCCCGAGGCGCTCAAGCACGCCCTTTCCGGCTTCTGGTCCCGCCGGATTTCTTCGGAACACCGTCTTGTTTATCGGGTGGTTGAGGATTGCGTTGAGATCGCACAGTTGCGGTTTCATTATTGAAGTCAGGCCGCCTTCCCGACCTTCCCACCACATGGACGCCCGGGCCTTGGGCCGCGTCGGGATTGACAACCCGCGCCGCTTCCCGCTTCTTTTGATGATGCGATTTCTCAACCTGACGCGGCAGAAACGGAGACGCTGCCGGGTTACCCGCTCATCCCGGATGCCCTCGCTGTTACTGCCGAAGAGAGGGGGCGGTCTTGAGGTAAGGTTCTTGACTCTTGAGAATGGCGTAAAGCTTCCTGATGAGGAAAAGACATGGTTGTCAATTGTCAAGTTTCAGCGAATCGATTCCCAATGACGCTCAATTTATATGTCGTTTTCTTGAAATGAATGAAGATCGTGATCGTTTGGTTCGGGTATTTTGGAAACTCTGTTGGCGTGATGTGAAATGGTTTTCTCAAAGAAATTTCGAACAGCCCTTGCGTTTCCAAAAGAGGCATCCCGTGATTTATACATTTCTTCCATTTTTGAAAAAATTAAACTGGCGCATTCCTGATTGTAAGTAAATCCGTTTTCTGTGCATAATTTTACAAAGATCTCATACAGATCCATTGGGCTATAGTCGGGAAATTCTATAAATCTATTGAATCGCGACCGGAGTCCGGGATTGCTATTTAGGAATTCTTCCATTTTCCTTGTGTACCCGGCAACAATAACAACCAAATCATTCCTGTAATCTTCCATATATTTTAGAATAGTCTCTATGGCTTCTTTTCCATAGTCCGAATTACCGACAGATGACGAAAGTGAGTAGGCTTCGTCGATAAACAGAATTCCTCCCTTGGCTCGATCGATCACTTCCTTAACCTTGATAGCGGTTTGACCGACATAGCCTGCGACAAGACCAGCCCGATCCACTTCGATCAACTGACCTTTCGATACGACACCGAGATGTTTGTATAAATTCCCCACCAATCGTGCTACCGTCGTTTTCCCGGTTCCGGGATTTCCGGTAAATACCAAGTGAAAGGATATGGGGGTTCCTTTTGCTCCCTTCTCTTGTCGCATTTGTCTGATTTTCAGCAAATTCACGAGACTTTTGATGTTTTCCTTAACGTCAGATAATCCGATTAGTCCTTCAAGTTGCTCAAGAACGTGTTCCAGCGTATCTTGTGAGCCCATCGTTGATTCGAGCCTTGACTGATCAATGCAAATTCCGTATTCTTGAAAACATGCAATAAGTTCTGATATTGCACGTTGAAATCCGTTTTTGCCGTTTCCATTGGAAATGGCGACGGCATGGCTTCCAATTTCAAAGATAGACTCCATGACTTCTTGGTAAATTATCCTGCCTCCTCGTCTTTCAAAATCGGCAAATGATTGAATTATTGATAAGCCAGACATTGATGGAGACGGGCTTTGTTTGATGCGTCTCCTGATTTCTCGTTCACTCCGACCTCCTGGTAATGTCTCACTTACATCGCGGAAGAATGCGAGTTGAGCATCATTGATATCCGATGAGTCGCCGAAGACGCATAACATCAATTGATCAATTATCATATCTATCCTTAACTGGACTACCGTAATAAATAAGTCATGCATTAAGTCATTAGGGTCACCTTTGTCTATCAACTCTATACAGTTGGTGTTAATTCTGTTTTTGAGAACTAGTGATTTTTTGATTAAGGTTTTAACTTCCTCGTTTGGTTCGGGAATATCGGTATCGTCAATAGGAAATTCTCTTAACTTTTCAATGGCGGGATGTATGGAAGAGGAAAAGAAGTCAGAAAATTCTCTTATTGAACTGATCGGTTGCCCATCTCCTTCATTGTAAAATGCAAGGCAAATGTCTTCAATGTATTCGATGCAGCGGTAAGACAATGCCGTTCCTTCACGGGTATCGTGTTCGGCGAGAAGTTGTAGAAAATAAGGGAACTTAAATTCTTTTTCCGAAAAACTTTTCATTACCTGTGACGCAGCCATCCGTGTATCAGCAGGGTTAAGATTAGAGTCGGCCTGTCCTTTTAAAAAGCCAAGTTGCTTCTCGCTCAGAGACTGGCCGCCTGATGTGATTTTACCAAAACATCTTAGTATCCATTCTATGGATTCGTCACTGGCTATTTTCGATGCTTGCGGTGGCAGGGTTGATGTAAATCTGAACCAATTATTAGACTTGTTTTTAACATTTTTACTCATGAGTTTCGTCTTGGGATTTTGAATCCGATAGATCATTTTTTTGAATGACCACTTTGGAGATTATGTGTATCTCCTCCTTTTCATTCGAAGAATCTTTTGATGTAAATAGACCTCCTGCAAATCCAATGATTGCAAATACTATATCGGACCACGACTTGGGTTCAATAATGCCTGCCGTCGTAAGCATCGCCATGAAAATGGTTACCAGTATTATCAGAAATACGCTTGTCGTGTACTTCCCGAATCCTTTTGCTTTAGTGCAGATAAATATACAGAGTGCTGATGCTCCTATTATGAAAACAAAAATCAGGAGTAATTCGGTTAGGTTCATGGCTTATTTTAATCCCTTCGGGTTAATTCCCCGCTGCTTGCAGCGTCTGGTAAGAGCTCAAGCTTTGTCAGACCAATTTTCTTTGGAGTGGATGCTGATCCCTTCCGCTCTGGATCGAGGGCGGCAAGGGGATTTTGCCCGCTTTGACCAAGGGGAGCATTTCTTCCAGTACGAGATGAATCAGTTCCTCGCGGGGGAGCTGAACTTGGGCCATTAGATCATCCAAAGTTTCGATAGATGTCTCGCTTAAAGGGATTTTCAATGTTCGCATGGCGCGATTGTCAGACATTGTCTGACAAAGTCAACGTAGATTTCAAATTTCTTTACCCGTGACGTTAACCTCTTAGTCTATGGGGGATGACAAAGAACACCCGAATCACCGTCAGGTTGCCGGATTCGCTGCGAAATGAGTTGGAAGAGGTATGTCGGATTACCGGCTTGGACGAACCGACGGTCGTGCGTGCCTGTCTTGAGGCGTTCGTGGAGGTGGTCAAGCGGGATGGGGAGATTCGTTTGCCATTGGCGATCATCTCCAAATTGCAGCTTGGAGCTTTGGCTGCGGGCCAGCGTCAATAAGAGAGGGCGGTTCTTAGGGTTGACCCCTTTCGGGAGCCGCGCCGGGATTGACAACCCGCGCCGCTTCCCGCTTCTTTTGATGATGCGATTTCTCAACCTGACGCGGCAGATCGGGATCGGGGCCAACAGTTACGTGCTGGAGATCGGGGGGCGGCGTCTGGTGCTCGATGGCGGGTTGCACCCGAAGCGGGAGGGGACGGAGGCGCTGCCGGATTACCCGCTCATCCCCGATGATAGCGTGGACGCAGTGCTCCTTTCCCACGCGCATCAGGACCATGTCGGCGCGGTGCCGGTGCTGATGCGGCGTCACCCCCGCGCCCCGCTCTTCGCCTCGGAACCGACGCGGCGGATCGCGGAGATCATGCTGCACAATTCGGTGAATGTGATGCTGCGGATGCGGGCGGAGCGGGGAGTGTCCGCTTACCCGCTTTTCACCCATCGGGAGGTGGACGCCCAGTTTCGCCGATGGAATACCGTGCCGCTCAACCGGCGCTGGACGCTGGAGGGCGAACGGCTCAGCCCCGGGGAGGAGAGCCCGCTGAGCTTTGAGTTTTACGACGCGGGGCATATCCTCGGCTCCGTCGGCACGCTGATCCGGAGCGAAGGGCGGACGGTGTTTTACACGGGCGACGTGAATTTCGATGACCAGACGCTCTCGCGCGGGGCCTCGTTCCCGGAGGAACCGCTCGATGTGCTCATCGTGGAGACGACCCGGGGCGACCGCGCGCTTCCGCCCGGCTTTACCCGCGGGGCGGAGGAGCAGCGGCTGGCGGCGGCGCTCGCGCAGGCGTTTCTGCGGGGCGGGACGGTGCTCATTCCGGTCTTCGCGCTCGGGAAGACGCAGGAACTGCTCGGGATGCTCACCGGGATGCAGGAGCGCGGGGAGCTTCCCCCGGGGTTTCCGGTTTACATCGGGGGGCTGAGCACCCGGATTACGGAAATGTACGACGAACTCGCGCGGCAATGGCCCCGGCGGCGTCCGGAACTCAAGCTCCTGGAGGCGATCTCGCCTTTCGTGGTGAGCGGGCGGGAGGTGGACGGCCTGCCGCTCAAGGCGGGGCGGGTCTACGCGCTCACCAGCGGCATGATGAGCGAGAACACGCTCTCCAACGTCTTTGCCGAGCGCCTGATCGGCCAGCGTGCGCACCATCTTTTCTTCATCGGATACGCGGACCCCGATTCTCCCGGCGGTCGGATCAAGGCGGCGGCCCCCGGCGAGGGGGTGGCGCTGGAGGCGGGCGGGCGGGAAACGCCGCTCCGGGCTCACGTGGAGGATTTCAACTTCAGCGCGCACGCCTCCCGCGAAAGTCTCCGGGCGTGGATCGGCAGGGTGCGCCCGAAAAAGGTGCTGCTCGTGCACGGCGATCAACCGGCGATCGACTGGTTCCGCACGACGCTGGAGGCGGACCTGCCCGGGAGTGAAATCCGGGCGCCGGAGCCGGGGGAATGGATCACGCTGTGAGTCACGATGACGGTGGCGGGAATGCCGTGCTCTCAGCCATTTGAGCCGAACCGGAAGAACGTTTCCGCCGTGGCCGTGGTGGCGGCGGCGACTTCGCTCACGGGAATCCCGCGTAGTTCCGCGATCTTTTCCGCCACCTGCCGGGTATGGGCCGGTTCGCACCGTTTGCCCCGGTAGGGGACGGGGGCGAGGAAGGGGCAGTCCGTCTCCACCATGTACCGGTCTCCGGGAATGGCGGCGGCGGTTTCCGCGATCGTCGGGGCGTTGCGGAAGGTAACGATGCCGGTGAAGGAGACGAGGTGCCCCCGGGCGAAGAGCCGGGCGGCGTCTTCCGCCGTGCCGGTGAAGCAATGGAAGACGGCGCGCACCTTCCCGTCGTAGGGAGCCAGAATGGAGAGGGTATCCTCCAGGCATTCGCCGCGCTGGTGGATGACGATGTTGAGGCCGAGTTCCGCCGCGAGGTCGAGCTGTTGCTCGAAGAGGATCGACTGGGCGGATTTCACCGCGCCGTCGCGGATCGCCAACTCGACATCGACCGGTTCTTCGTTCGCCAGCGCGGTGAGCGAGTTGTGCGTCGCCTTCCGGCTCGGCAGCCGGTAGTAGTCGAGGCCGGTTTCCCCGATGGCGACCACCTTCGGGTGCGCCGCCAGTTCCCGCAGCCGGGCAACGGCTTCCGGCTCGGCTTGCAGGCTCCGCTGCGCGTTGTTGGGGTGGATGCCGATGGCGGCGTAGAGGCCGGGATGGGCCTCGGCGAGCGCGATGGCCCGGCGGCTCCCCTCCAGATCGGTGCCGATGGTGATCACCCGCGTCACCCCCGCCGCGGCGGCCCGTTCCAGAACGGATGCCACTTCCCCTTCGAAGTCGGGAAAATCGAGGTGGGCGTGGGTGTCGATCAACATGGCTCTACCATTGAATAACGGAACTCGCCCACGTCAGGCCGCCTCCAAATGCAACCAGAAGCACATAATCGCCTTCTTTCATGCGGCCCGTCCGGTTCGCTTCATCGAGCGCGATGGCCACGGCGGCGGCGCTGGTGTTTCCGTAGCGGTCGAGATTGATGACGAAACGCTCCATCGGCACATTGATGCGCTGGGCGATCGCCTCGATGATCCGGACGTTCGCCTGATGCGGGATGATGCAGGCGAGGTCTTCGGCTTCCAGCCCGGCCTGCTCCAGCGCGGTCTGGGCCGCCGCGAGCATCGCGTTCACGGCCTGTTTGTAAACCTCCTTGCCCGCCATCTTGATGGTGTTGAGGCGTTGATCGACGTTCGCCTGCGTGATCGGGTAGCGGCAGCCGCCGCCCGGGAGGGTCAGGATGTCGGTGTGATCCGAGTTCGCCCCCATGTGGGTCGCGATGATGCCGTGGGCGCCGCCCCGGTTGCGGAGGATGGCGGCTCCCGCCCCGTCCCCGAAGAGGACGCAGGTGTTCCGGTCGGTCCAGTCCACGATGCCGCTGAGTTTTTCCGCCCCGATGACGAGGATCGTGTTGTAAGTGTGGCTGGTGATGAACTGCTGGCCGATCTCCAGCGCGTAGAGGAACCCGGCGCAGGCGGCGGAAACGTCGAAACAGGCGGCGTTGCGGGCACCGATCGCCTTCTGCACGAAACAGGCGGTGGAAGGGAAGGCCATGTCCGGGGTGACGGTGGCGACGAGGATCAGGTCGATCTCTTCGGCGGAAATCCCCGCCTGCTCCATCGCGCGGCGGGCCGCGTTGGCCGCCATGGCGCTGGTGTATTCGCCCTCGGCGGCGATCCGGCGTTCGCGGATGCCGGTCCGCGTGACGATCCATTCGTCCGAGGTTTCCACCATTTTTTCGAGGTCCGCGTTGGTGAGAACCCGTTCGGGGACGTAGCTCCCCGTGCCGATGATCGAGACGGTCCGTTTCGGTTTATGCAGACGCGGATTGCGCGGCTGCGCCTTGGGCTTGTTCATGATGGCGTTGAATTTCTTTCACGATATGGGGGTTGACGTGATGGGTGATCGACTCGGTGGCCGCCCGGATCGCGTTCTTGACGGCCTGCGCCGAACTTCCCCCGTGGCCGATGATGCAGACCCCGTTGATGCCGAGCAGCGGCGATCCCCCGTATTCGTCGGCGCTGGTTTTTTTGCGGATGGTCTGGAAGGCTCCCTTGGCCAGGAGCGCGCCGAGCTTGCGGGTCGGCGTCTTGACGATTTCATGCTTGAGCCAGCGGAAGATGGCGTGGGCGATCGCTTCCGAGGTTTTCAGCACGATGTTGCCGGTGAACCCGTCGGTGACGACGACTTCCACCGGGCGCTCAAAGAGGTCGTGCCCCTCCACGTTGCCCCGGAAGTTGAGGTGGCTGTGCCGCAGCAGGTTGAAGGACTGGCGGGTGAAATCGGTCCCTTTCTTGTCCTCGGAGCCGATCGACATCAGCCCCACGCTCGGGTTCGGGTAGCGGAGGACGTGCCGGGAATAGACCGTGCCCATGATGGCATTGTGCAGCATCTGGCGGGGGGTCGGGTCCGTATTGGCCCCGGCATCGACGAGGACGAAGAGGTTCGTCTGCGTCGGCATGGTGGTGGCGATGGCGGGGCGTTCGATCCCCGGGAGCATCCGCAGCTTGATGGTGGTGGCCGCCACGCACGCCCCGGTGTGCCCGGCGCTGACGATGGCGTCCGCGTCCCCGCTCTTGACGAGATCGACGGCGCGGCTCACGGAGGAATCCCGCTTGCGGCGCACGGCGTCCGTGGCGTTGTCGTTCATCTCCACCACCTGGGTGCAGTGAACGATCTCGATCCGCCCGTCGTTGCAGCCGAGCCGCTTGAGTTCCGCCTCCAGCCGCGGGGTGTCTCCGGTGAGGAAAAGCCGGGTGATGTTCCGGTTCTCCCGCAGGGCCAGCACGGCGCCCTCGACGAGCTTGGGCGGCCCGTCATCGTGCCCCATGGCATCCAGAGCGATCTTCATTGAGAACGTTGGGAACGCAACCCGCGGCGACGCGGGAAAAAAGCAGCCGTCCCACGGTGACGCGAGACGGCTGAAGTCAAATTTTCCCGGAATCTGCTATCAGGCCGCTTCGATGGTCAGGACCTGACGGCCCTTGTAGTACCCGCAGGAAGGGCAGGCGATGTGCGAGCGCACGGAGCTGCCGCACTGGCCGCACTTGACGAGTTGCGGGGCGTGCCAACGGTTGGCCGCCTTGCGGGTGCGCAGGCGCATCTTCGAGACTTTGCGTTTTGGAACTGGCATAAAAGTGGTTTGGAAGTGGTTCTCTGTCGGACTCTATCGGTCTTGGATTTTGCTCAGAGCGTCGAGACTGGTCCAGGGATTTTTTTCCTCTTCCACCAGTTTTTGCTCTTTGGGAGCAAATTTCCCCACGCCGGGGCAGGTCCTGCCGGCCTCCCAGTCGCAACGCGGATGGGGCGGCAGGGCGAGGAGAATATCTTCGCGCAGGGCGTCCGTCAAGTCCACGGTTTCACTTCCTCCCAGGTCCACCTGGGTGGCGAAATCGGCGACTTCCAGCGTGCGCGGGAAACGCTCCAGGCAACTCACGCACTCCATCTCCAGGTCCACCTCCAGACGCCCGGTGGCGAAGAGTCCGCCGTCGGAGAGGCCGATGTCGAGCGCGTACCGGACGGGGCTCAAGACCCGCACCAGTTCGTCCTGGAGATCGAGAATATCGGTCTTTTCCTCGCCTTCGAGGTGAAGACCCCCTGCGGGAATCTGGTTGATATGGATTTTCATGGCAGAGAGACGTTTTTTCCGGTCGGTGGCGCGGCGTCGTGCCGGAGCCGGGCGGCCGGGTTCAGGTTAATGTAACGGGCCAGCGCCTCCGGGTCAAAGGGGAGTGGCGTTTCCGTCGAAACGGGCGTGCAGCGCCTGCTCCACCGCCGGGGGGACGAAGGCGGCGATCGCTCCGCCGAGCTTGGCGATCTCCTTGACGATGCGGGAACTCAGGTAGGTGTACTCTTCCTTGGGCATCAGGAACATCGTTTCGATCGTGTCGTCGAGTTTCCGGTTCATGAGCGCCATCTGGAACTCAAACTCGAAGTCCGAGATGGCCCGCAGCCCGCGCACGACCACCTGGGCCCCGCTCCGGCGGACGAAATGGACCAGCAGCCCGTCGAAGCGTTCCACGCGGACGTTGGGCATCCCGCCCAGGCTCGCCTCAATGAGCGCGACCCGTTCCTCGTAGGAGAAGAGGCCGGTCTTCGCGCTGTTGACCGCCACGGCGACGATCACCTCGTCAAAAAGGCGGGCGGCCCTCCCGATGACATCGAGATGACCATTGGTAAGGGGATCGAAACTGCCCGGATAGACGGCGCGGCGCATCCATGAGGTATGAGAGGTGAGGCCGGGGCTGAAAAGGAAAAAAGCGGAGGGTGCCGGTCCGGCGCGGGCGTTCGAGGGACGTTTTTTTGGCCCCCGGGCGAGAAAGTGATTGCATTCCCGGGCCGGACCCTTAAATTCCCCGTCTTCCTTATGGCTAAAGCAAGCTGGATTCAGAAAGAAAAAAGAAAGCGCGAGACGGTTGCAAAGTATGCGGAGTTGCGTGCGGAACTCAAGGCAAAGGGCGATTACGTCGGGCTTCAGCAGTTGCCGCGTGATGCGAGCCCCGTGCGTTGCACCAACCGTTGCGCCGCCAGCGGGCGTCGTCACGGGTTTATCCGCCGTTTTCAGCTCTCGCGTATCGCGTTCCGCGAACTCGCTTCCCACGGGATGATCCCCGGGGTGACCAAGTCGAGCTGGTAAACGCGTTGATGGCCGCCGGGCGTTCCCGCCCGGTGGGTTTCACGAATTTTTCCGAAGGCTCGCCGTGCTGGAAACAGCGACGGCGGGCCTTTTCGCGTCCCCCCGGGGGATTCCGGATTCTCCGGGGGGCGGAACGCGGTTGATTGGGAAACGATGCGTCGCAATGATCAGGAAAAGACCCGCGTGCTGGTGGTGGATGACCATCCGCTACTGCGCGACGGCCTCGTCCGGCTGATCGAGGGGGAAAAGGATCTCTGCCTCTGCGGGGAAGCGGAGAGCGCCGCCACCACGATTCTGGCCGTGGACGACGATCCGCCGCCCGATCTGGTGATTCTCGACCTGATGCTGGGCCATGCCGACGGGCTGGAACTCGTCAAGCAGATCCGGATGCTCCGCCCGGGCCTTCCCGTGCTGGTGATCTCCATGCATGACGAGGCGGTCTACGCCGAACGGGCGCTCCGGGCCGGGGCCGCCGGGTTCATCATGAAAAAGGAGGCGCAGGGCGAGGTGCTCGCGGCGTTGCGGGCGGTGCTGCGCGGAGAGATTTACCTGAGCCGGAGGATGAAGGTGCTCCTGGCGCAAAAGGGACTCGGCGCGGAGCCGGGGCCGCTGCTGGTCCCGGAGGCGAACCCGCCGCTCTCGGATCGCGAGTTGCAGGTCTTCCGCCTGATCGGCGCCGGTCTGCCGACGCGCCAGATCGCGGCGGAACTGCGCCTGAGCGTGAAAACGATCGAAACCTACCGGGAGAATCTCAAGCAGAAGCTCGATCTCCCCAACGCCCGCGCGCTGGTGCAGCGGGCGACCCGGTGGGTGGAGGAAGGGTAAAGGGGCTTCACGCCTCCGCCGGGGGCGCGATCATCCGCTGGTAGAGCGCTTCCCGGAAGATCAGCCCGAGCGGCCTCCCCTTTTCCCGCACCAGAAGCACCGGGGTGCGGGAGGAACGCAGCCGCCGCAGCAACTGCGGGGCCGGGGTCTGAATGTCCACGACCGTCAGCGGGCGGACAAAGGAACTCACCCGCGAGCGTGGCCCCCGGTCCAGCAACGCTTCGAGCAGGTTCACGAGCCCGAGCGGTTCGCCTTCCGGGGAGAGGACGAGCACCGGATCGACGCTGCCGCCGCGGCTCATGGCGATAAGCTCCTCCACCGGGCGATCGTGCGCGATGGCGGGAACGCTTTCGAGCGGGACCATCACGTCCGCCGCCCGGACGGTGCGGAAATCGACCACATGCCCGATCATCCGCCGTTCCTCGGCGGAGAGCGCCCCGGTCCGCTCGCTTTCGATCGTGAAGTATTTGAAATCCTCCCGTGCGGCGAAGAGCTTGCCGGAGCGCGGATCATCCGCGGGCACCATCCGGTGCGCGAGCCGGATGGCGATTTTGAGCGCCGGGTTGAGCAGCAGGAGGGTCCAGCGGACCGGCTGCGCCAGTCGCGCGAGCGTCCGGTACGGGAAGCGGCGGAAGAGCGATTTGGGCAGCAGTTCCACCCCGAAAAGGAGGATCGGCAGGAAAACCACCCCGACGAGCAGGTAGCCCCACGGGCCGAACCGCGCCACGGCCAGATGGGTCGCCAGCCCGAGGGCGACGATATTCATCAGGTTGGTGACGATCACCACACAGAGCAGGAGCCGCTCCGGATTGCGCAACAGCCGTTCGAGCCGGATGGCGGCCCGCTCCCGCATTTTGACCCGGTGGCGCAGCCGGATGCGGTTGAGGCTCAGGAGCCCGGCTTCGATCCCGGAAAAAAGGAAGGCGATCAGCAGGCAGAGCCCGATGGCGGCGATCGCGCTCATGAGAAGTCGTCGTCGTCCTCCTCGGGTTCGGGTTCCCGGGCGGGGATGGTGATGAGAAGCTCGTGAATGCGCATCCGCGAGGCGCGGCGGATGGTGATCCTGAGCCCGTGAAGCTCCACGGTTTCCCCCGGTTGCGGCAGGTGGCCGAGATGGTTGAAGAGCAGGCCGCCGATGGTGTCGATCCCCTCCACCTCCAGATCCCGCCCCACCCGGCGGCTCAGGTCGTCGAGCCGGGCGCTCCCGGCCACCATCAGGCGGCCCGGGCCGAAGCTCTCGATATAGAGGGAATGATCCGTGGAGGGGATGGCGTCGGAGACGATGTGCTCGATCATGTCGCTCAGGGTGACGATCCCTTCGGTGCCCCCGAATTCATCGACCACGATCGCCACCCGCTCCGGGTGCCGGAGCAGCGCCCGCAACAGGTCGGGCGCGGGCATCGTGGCCGGGATGTAGCTGGGCGGGGTGAGCGCCTCTGTGTAATGTTCCTCGCGCGAGAGCAGGAAGCGCTTGACGTCGAGCATCCCGACGATCTGGTCCGGCGTCTCCGCATAGACGGGCACCTGCCGGAACCGTTTGGCTTGCAGGAGCGGGAAAATCCCCTCGTTGGTCAGGTCGTCGGGGATGGCGAAGAGGTCGATCCGCGGCAGAAGGCAATCCTTGGCGGTTTTGCCCTCCAGCTTGAGGAGTTCCTGAATGATCTCGCTCTCCTCGGCCTGGAGCGCCCCTTCCTCGAAGCCGATCTGGATGAGCGTTTCGAGTTCCCCTTCATCGAGCGGCATGATCTTGCGCAGGGAATCCGGGGCGAACCGCCGGGCAAACCGGTCGCTCATGTTCTGAAGCCGGTGGCAGAGCGGCGCGAGCCGGGGCAGGAGCGGGGTCATCAGCCGGGTGCCGAGCGCCGCGGTGCGCAGGGGGGCGCGCAGGGCGATCATCTTCGGCAGCAGATCGCAGAGGATGACGACGATGGTGAAAGCGCCCGGCGCCCCGGTCCAGAACGGCATTCCCCACCGGGTGAGATGCGCGATCAGCGCCAGGCAGAGGATGACGAGCGGCAGGTTCGCGCAGACATCGGCGAGCAGCAGCGCGCTCAGGAGCCCCCGGGGCGTCTCCAGCAGCTTCTCCAGCCGGAGGGCGACGGCGGGGTGCCGGGCGCGCAGACGCCGGATCTGCGCCGGTTCCAGCGAGAAAAACGCCGTCTCCACGGCGGAAAAAAGCGCCGAAACGATCATCAGGACGCCGATGAAGGCGATCAGGACCACGGTGATCATGCGGACTTGCGGAACATCGGCGGCGATTTTAGGTTCTCCCTGCAACGATGCCATGAAAAAAAGCGACCGGATCGAAGCCTGGCTTGACACCCTGCACCCCCCCTCCGCCCGGAGCGGGGAACTGCACCGGTGTTATCTCGGCTATTTCGACTGCTTTAACCGGCAGCTCTATTACGAGGCCCATGATGTGCTGGAGCATCTCTGGCTCCCGGAGCGCGGCGGGTGCAACGACGCTTTTTACAAGGGGCTCATCCAGCTTGCCGGGGCGTTCGTCCACCTCAAAAAGCAGTACGAACGCCCGGAGCATCCCAAGGACGGGCGGCGGCTGCGGCCCGCCTCGCGCCTCTTCCGGCTGGCGGAGGAAAATCTCGCCCGCTACCCGGCCCGGTATTGCTCGCTCGATCTGGAGCGGCTGCGTCGTTTTTGCGAAAGCCATTCGCAGGCGATCGAGCGTTCCGGCTTCCGGGTGAATCCGTGGTGCCCGGAGCGCGCGCCGCGGCTGACGCTTGAAGGGGAATAAAAAAGGGGCATTTCCCGCCGTTTCCGGGAGGAAAAACCGCCATTTGCCCACACGTTCGGGCTTCCCGGCATGAAAATTGCATGGTAGAAGTGGCGACTCCCATGAAATTCTCCCTCCTTATCGCTCTCGGTTCTCTTGCGTTGATGAGTGCCTGTACCTCCACGATGCGTGTGACGAACACGGAAGTGGCCACCGGCGCGGCCCATCCCAAGGCGATCTACATCCGTCCCTTCTCCGTGGAATACGCCGAGTTCCGGGATGGCAACAACCCGAACAGCCAGGCGATCCGCAAGTCGCAGGCTCCCATCCAGTTTGCCGAAGTGCTTCAGGAGGAGCTTTCCCAGATCGCCCCCACCCGCGTGCTTCAACCCGATGAAGACGCCCCGACCGGCTGGCTCGTGGAAGGGAGTTTCGACCGGATCGACACCGGCATCCCCGGCACCGGGAACAACGGGAAACTCAAGATGCACGTCCGCGTGATCGAGGTGGACCGCTTCAACGAAGACGCCCCGGACCCAAAGTCGCCGAACATCGCGCACGGGCCGAACTCCCGGTACGGGCGGGTGATCTACGCGTTTGACGTGGAGGGGCACGGCATCTCCACCAGCCATTTCGACACGGTGCGCGCGGAGCAGGTCGGCAGTTCGCTGGCCCGGGACTACCGGAACGCCGCCGAACGGATCATGATCGCCCTCTCGCCGGACCCGTTCCGCTACGGGGAACGGGATGCGCCGCTGGCGCGGAACTAGCCCCCCCCCCCCGAAGAATGCGAGCGATTGCTGATTGCCGTCTTTACGGGATTCTCGACCTCGGCTACGTCACGGCGCAAGCCGCGCCGGGGGTTCTGGCGGCCATGCTGGAGGGTGGCGTGGAGATCGTCCAGCTTCGGGCCAAGAACGTGCCGGAGCAGGAGATCGCCCGGCTGGCGGAGCAGGCGCTGCCGCTCACCCGGGCGGCGGGGGTTCCCCTGATTCTCAACGATTACCCGGAACTGGCGGGGCGGCTCGGCGTGGACGGGGTTCATGTCGGGCAGGACGACCTGCCGGTGGCGGAAGCCCGGCGGCTGGCCGGAGGAGCGGCGCTCGTGGGCAAATCGACCCATTCGATCGCCCAAGCGGAGGCGGCGCTGGGGGAAGCGCCCGATTACATCGGTTTCGGCCCGTTGTTCGCCACCCCCACCAAGCCGGATTACCGGCCGATCGGCACCGGGGAGATCCGGGCGGTTCACGAGCGGGTGGCCCTGCCGGTCTTCTGCATCGGCGGCATCAAGGAAGAGAACCTGGAGGCGGTGCTGGCGGCGGGCGCGCGGCGCGTCGTCATTGTCTCGGGCATTCTTCAGGCCCCGGACATCCCCGCCTATTGCCGGGCGGTGCTCCGGAAGCTCGCCGCCGTTGCGTAACCGCCGGCGGAAGGCGATGTTTGATTTAGGATTGCCTGCCGGGTGGCCTCCGCTCACAATCCGCGCTTCCTTCCGGCGCGACGCCCTCCGGTGCCGTCGGAAAAACCCAATTTACCCTTTTTTGCCCTATGTCAGTCCTGGTTGTCGGCTCCGTTGCCCTTGATGATGTCAAAACCCCGGTGGAATCCCACGCCAACCTGCTGGGAGGCTCGGCCTCCTACGCGGCGGTGGCGGCGAGTTTTTTCTCCGATGTCCGCTTTGTCGGCGTGGTCGGGGACGATTTCCCCCGCGAGCACCTCGACTACTTCGCCAGCCGCAAGCTCGACACCGAAGGGTTGCAGATCGTCCCGGGAAAGACCTTCCGCTGGTCCGGGGAGTATCACTGGGATCTCAACACCCGCAAGACCCTCAGCGTGGAACTCAACGTCTTTGAGCAATTCACGCCGACCCTCCCGGGGGCCTACCGGAAAACGCCGATCGTCCTGCTCGCCAACATCGCCCCGAGCCTCCAGAGCCACGTGCTCGACCAGATGGAGGAGAGCCGGTTCGTCGTGGCGGATACGATGGACCTCTGGATCTCCATCGCAAAGGACGACCTGCTCGCCCTGCTCAAGCGGGTGAATCTCCTGATCCTCAACGACAGCGAGGCCCGCGAACTGACAGGCGAAACCTCGCTCATCCGCGCCGGAAACGCCATTCGCAAGCTCGGGCCGCAGTTCGTGGCGATCAAGAAAGGGGAACACGGCTGCCTCCTCTTCGCCGAAGGGGCCTTCTTCTCCTGCGGAGCGTATCCGCTGGAGGATATTCACGACCCGACCGGCGCGGGGGACACCTTTGCCGGGGGGCTCGCCGGTTATCTTTCCAGCCTCAACCTCCCGGGGACGATCACCTTCGAGCACCTGCGCAAGGCGGTGGTTTACGGAAGCGTGCTGGCGAGCTTCAACGTGGAAGCTTTCTCGCTGGAACGGATGCGCCGCCTCCATTGCGAGGAAATCCAGCAACGCTACGACGCGTTCCGGCTCATGAGCCAGTTCGAAGTCTTCGCGTGATCGCACCGCCCCAAAGGACAAAAATGGGGCAAATGGGCATAAAAGGGAAATTTTCCCGCATAAAGTGATTGCCTTTTCCGGGGTTCGCGCTCATTAGTGAAAGCGCCTGCTTGAAAACCGTTCCGCGCCGGGCTTTCGACGTTGAACGGGAAGAGGCGTTTCATGTCCGATTCCGTTTCCATGCGGCCTTCCGAAAAAGTGAGGGCCCATCTGTTGCAGTACCAGCGTCAGGGGCGCATGACCCCGGGGGCGCGTCTGCCGACGGCGGATGAACTGGCGGAAACGCTCGGGGTCAGCCCCGGAACGGTCAAAAACGTTTATCGCGCGCTGGCCGCCGAAGGGCGGGTGCGCACCCGTGTGGGGGCCGGTTCGTTCTGGATCGGCGGGGAGGAAACGCCGGAGGTTCTCCGGATCGGGATCGGCGTGGAGATTGCGGAGCCGGGAGAGGCCCGGTGGTGGAAACGCGACGCCTGGAGCGGGCCCGTTTTCGGCGGCATCCTCGAAGGGCA
>Ga0206103_100509_pt1 | contig 20310 bp, 21 predicted proteins | sample 1B5Ametagenome_FD_148638 | JGI IMG/M metagenome (GOLD analysis project Ga0206103, IMG submission 148638) | Enriched microbial communities from leaf-cutter ant dump, University of Wisconsin, Madison, United States - 1B5A | ecosystem: Environmental > Terrestrial > Nest > Insects nest > Nest dump... | reverse complement strand
TCGGTTCGCCACCGGCTTCTTCGCGCTCGTGAGCCATCCGCGCCGCTTATGGCCGTCCATCCACGACGAGTATGTGTCAATCGCGTACTTCGAATCTGCCTGCACCACCAACTCACGTACCCCCGCGTGATCACGAATTGCATTCAGCAGCCCCAGCAGTTCGCCGATGTTGTTTGTGCCGCTCGGCATCGACCCCGCCGCCCAGTGTCCGTCTTCCCCCACCCAAGCCCACCCAGCCGGGCCCGGGTTGCCCTTACAGGCGCCATCGGTTGCCAAAACATAGCGATCAGGATCCGTCACCTCATGAGTCTGCCAGGCCTCTGTCGGTACCCAGCAGACGCCCGGTAAACCGGCCGCTCTGCCCGGCCTCCGACGCTTCACTCGAATGCGGAGGTCCCAATAACGAGACCCGGTTCCACGACGAGGTTGACTCGAGGAGGAATGTCATCGAGTGGCTTCTGCTCTTCGCCCCGGTTGCGCCCTAAGGACTCCGCAAGCCGCTGCTCACCGTCCTATTCGATTGTAGATGGCCGTCACATCGCCGACGCCGTGCTCGGAGCCGCATAGGACACGCTCGGCTATCTTGACCGGGTCAATCCGACCGTAAGCGCCGTCGTGATCTTCGGCAAAGTCCCCGTGGGTGTACTCGCGCTGGTTGAAACCATCGGCAGCCTCCCGAGCGGTATCACCCACGTATGGTGAACGGGTATCGGCACTCGTAGGCACCGTCGACCGGACGATCCTGATGAACAACAGGCCCGCCGCATACCTCAAGCTCGCACTCATCACCATCATTGTTGGTGTTGGCCTGGAACTCGTGCCGACGCCCACCATCGAACACGACGCCACACCAGTACGCCTCCCGTGCCTGGGCCGACTAGGTCAATCGTTATCTTCCTTGCGGAAGGCGCACATCGAAGACCAAGCCCGTCGCATCTGTTGCCAAGATATCCAACGAGGTCAACGCAACCTGCTCCGCAGTCAGCAGCGTCGACGATTCCTCCTCGCCGAAGGCACGCGTGCGCATCGGCGTGGCGGTACGCTCCGGGTTGACGACATTGACCTTGATTCCGTCATCTGACCATTCGTCGGCAAGAGCCTGGGTCAGATTTACGATGGCTGCCTTGGTTGACGAGTACAACGCGTAGTTGCTCCGGCCGCGCGTATACGACGACGAGGTGAAGAACAGCAAATGGCCGTCGCTCTGCGCCAGATACCGGTGCGACTCACGCGCCACCACGATCGGACCACGCAGATTGATCGCCAACGATTCCTTCACCTGACGGAAGTCGACATCGACCAGCTGACCCGTGTGCAGTACACCTGCTGTCACCACCACCGCGTCGATACGCCCAAACTCTTGCGCGGCCGCGGCCAATGCACGCGCCACGCGCTTGCGCTTGCGGATGTCGACCTCAGTGAAGCTTCTGCTGTGCCCCACAACTGTTGCCCCGGCCGCGCGTGCAATACTCGCCATCTCGGCGCCGATTCCCGAGCCCGCACCAAAGATCACGATGACCTTTCCCGCGAGAGCGGCCGCGCGCTGTTCTTCATCAACTTCACCAACCTGCTGCGAGGCCAGCTGGAAGAGACGGTCGGCGATCACCAGATCGACGGGATACGTGATCTTGATGTTCTCGTCTGAACCTGCAACCGTCGCAATCGGTACCTCAGGCAGATACCTCAACACGACCGCGCAGTCGTCTGTCGCCTGAAAATTTGGATCGTCACGCGCGACCTCGTAGGCATGCTTCAGCACCCCCACTCGAAATGCCTGCGGCGTCTGTCCACGGCGGAACTGCGAGCGGTCAGGAACGTCACGAATAAACCCGTCGGAGCCAACTTCGACCAGCGTGTCGGCAGATGGAATCACCACGTCCACGGCATCGTGCAGGTCCAACGCGTCCACGCATGCCGCGATCGTCGATTCGTCCAACAATGGCCGCACCGCATCGTGCAATAGCACTTTCGCGTCGTCGTCGGGAATCTGCGCAAGTGCGATACGCGTCGTATCGTTGCGGGTTACTCCGCCCTCGACGATCTTCGATACCTTCGAGAACGCGCCCCCCAACGTCTCCTCGATGCGCTCAGCCCATCCAGGAGTCACCATCACAATGATCTCATCGACACGCGGCGACGCCTCGAAGAGGCCGACTGTGTGCTCGAGAATCGTGCGACCCGCAACCTTTATCAGCTGCTTCGGCAGCGGCAACCCCAAGCGGGTGCCGACACCACCCGCCAGAACAACTCCGACCGTGCGCCTCGTCACATCAGTGCTCCTGCTCGATTGGTCGACCGGACGAACCCAACGTGGTGAGCGCGGGATGCGGTAATGAATGGACGACCACCAGTCTACGGGCGCGCGCTCGGCCGCCGTGGCTTCGCGACAGTGCTGGGTGGGACACGGATGAGCATCGGGCGGGTCGCGAAACATCGCATCGCCCACACTTCGCGGCCAGCCACCACGTGCATCCGTGTGCACAGGCCGTGCACGGCATCCGCGGCTATCCTGGGCGGCGGAGGCGGCACGCGTCTCGCGGACGAGGGAGCAGTACCCGCACCACGACAAGACTGACTCAGAAGGGCCGTCATGACGTGGATCGTGCTCATCGCCTCCGGGATGCTGGAAGCCGTCTGGGCCACCGCACTCGGGGCGTCCAAAGGATTCCGCAGGCCGGTGCCCACGCTCGTCTTCGTCGTTGCGATGACCGCCAGCATGATCGGGCTCGCCTATGCGATGTCCGAGATCCCCACCGGCACCGCCTACGCCGTCTGGGTCGGCATCGGCGCGACGCTCACCGTGCTGTGGGCGATGGTTACGGGCGCCGAGAAGGCGAGCCTCGTGCGGCTGCTGCTGATCGGCGCGCTCGTCGGCGCCGTCGTCGGCCTCAAGGTGGTGAGTTGAGGATGCCGTGGATCGTGCTGCTGATCAGCGCCGTCTTCGAGGCGGTGTGGGCGACCGCACTCGGCCACTCCGAGGGGCTCAGCCGTCCGCTGCCGAGCATCGTGTTCGCCGCCGCCCTCATCGCCAGCATGCTGGGGCTCGGTTGGTCGGCGCGCCGCATCCCCATCGGCACCGCCTACGCCGTGTGGACCGGTGTCGGCGCCGCGCTCACCGTCGGCTACGCGATCCTCACCGGCGACGAGCCCGCATCGCCGCTCAAGCTGGTGTTCATCGCCGTGATCGTCGGCGCGGTGGTCGGCCTCAAGCTCGTGCCTGCGCCGCGAACTGCCGCAGCCTCTGTCGACGAGCGCGCGGGGGTCGACGGTGCGGACTGAGTGCGCGCCCAGCCCGCATCCGACCTCAGAGCTCTGCGGAGCCCGCGCTGTCGCGCACGTTGTCGGCTGAGCGCTGCGCGTTCGACTTCGACGCGAACGCCTCGCCCGGCACCGCCACGATGTTGCCGCCGCGCTGCGCACGCCAGCTCCAGTCGCCGCCCTTGGTCTCGTAGAGCTCGAACTTCGCCTCGGACGCACCCTTCTTGAACGACTCGGCCGCACGCTGCGCGTTCGACTTCGAGGCATACGACTCGCCGGCCCACGCCACCGTCTGCCCGTTGCTCGAGATGAGCCACCACGAGTAGTTGCCGCCCTTGTCGGCCTTCACGTCAAATCGCATCGCTGCGCTCCCCTCCATCCGGTGCGGATCGGATGATGCCGCACAGTGCCAGTATCTCTAGCCCGCGGACCCGACACCACTCGTGCATGGCGATCGCGCGGTGGGGGGCCTGCTCGGGCGCTCCGCAACTTCGCGAGCTCTCCCGCCGCATCCGGGGCCGACTGCGCCGCAAGTAGCGCCGCCGAACACTCAGCGCTGCGTCAACCGCACCTGATTGCCCGCCGGGTCACGGAACGCCGCGTCACGCACGCCCCACGGCTGGTCCATCGGCTCCTGCATGATCTCGGCACCGGATGCGGCGATCCGCTCGAAGTCACCGTCGAGGTCGTCGGTGCCCAACACCACGCCCGGCAGCACCCCCTTGGCCAGCAGATCCGCCATCGTGGCACGGTCGGCATCCGACTCGCCCGCACCCACCGGGGTGAGCACGAGCGACACCCCCGCATCACCAGGGGTCACCGTGATCCACCGCATGCCGCCGCCCATGTCGACGTCCTGGGTGACGGGCATACCGAGCACGTCCCGGTAGAAGACGAGCGCCGCCTCGGCGTCGTCGAAGGCGATGTAGCTGTGCTGAATCGTGATCGTCATGCGGCAACGCTACGGCGCGCTACACGCCGGGCGCTTCTCGAAATCTGACCGGCCGCATGACGCTCTTCGCGACGCACGGGATGCCGTCCAGCGCAGCGGCAGCGGCATCCGGATGCGCGGCCTCGCGATACGCGGACGGCGATACGCCGACCAGCTTCGTGAAACTCGAGCTGAACGAGCCGAGCGAGGTGCAACCCACCGCCATGCACACCTCGGTGACGCTCAGGTCGCCGCGCCGCAGCAGCGCCATCGCGCGCTCGATGCGGCGGGTCATCAGGTAGCCGTAGGGCGTCTCGCCATAGGCGGCGCGGAAGCTGCGGGCGAAGTGGCCCGGCGACATGAGCGCCGTGCGTGCCAGAGTCTCCACGTCGAGGGGCTGGTCGTACTCGCGGTCCATGCGGTCGCGCGCCCGGCGGAGGCGAACGAGGTCGGCGCGGTCCATATGACCAGTGTGCACCGCTACGCGAGAGTCGTGCCGAACACCAGCCCCAACACGTAGGTGGCAGCCGCCGCACCGAACCCGATCACGAGCTGACGCAGCGCCCGTGTGAGCGGCGACGTGCCAGACAGCACACCGACGATCGCGCCCGTGCCGAGCAGCGAGAGACCCACCAGGCCCGCCGCGAGCACCACCGCACCGAGGTCCGACATGCCGAACAGGTACGGCAGCACGGGGATCAGCGCACCCGAGGCGAAGAACAGGAAACTCGAACCGGCAGCACGCCAGGGGGAGCCGACCGCCTCATCCGCATCCACCTCCGACGGGGGCGCGTCGGCCTCGAGGTGCAGGGTGGCGAGCACCTCGCGGGCGTGGGCCTCCGCATCCGACTCGGCCATTCCCCGTGCCCGGTAGACGAGTGCGAGCTCGTTCGCGTCGACGTCTAGGTGCGGCAGGGCGACCTGCGACTCCGGGTCGGGCCGGGATGCCGCAAGCAGCTCCCGCTGCGACCTCACCGAGACGTACTCGCCCGCGCCCATCGAAAGCGCACCCGCAAGAAGCCCGGCGACACCAGTGACGAGCACCACACCGGGAGCGACCCCCGTCGCGCCGATGCCGAGCACGAGGGCGAGGTTCGAGACGAGGCCGTCGTTCGCCCCGAACACGGCGGCACGGAACGTGCCAGACAGCCGGGTGCGGCCGCGCGCGGCCAACCCCCGCAAAACCTCGCCGTGGATGCGTTCGTCGGCCGCCATGCGCACCGTCGCGTTCGGGTCGTCGTCGTAGGGCGAGCGGCCCTCTGCACGCTGGGCGAGCGCCAGCACGAAGACGAAACCGAGATGCCGCGCGAGGAACCCGAGCAGGCGGGTGCGCACATCCGGGCGGGGGGCCGGCTCGGCACGCGAGCCCAGCAGCCGAAGCCAGTGACCCTCGTGGCGGGCCTCGGCGTCGGCAAGGGCGAGCAGGATGTCGCGCTCCTGCCCGTCACGCCGCTCGCCGAGGTCGCGGTAGATCGCCGCCTCCGCACGCTCCGCCGCCAGGTAGCGGCGCCAGCGTCGGATCTGCGCAGGCGTGGGCGACGGGACGGGGGTCGTGTGCGGGGCGGCCACGGGAACATTCTGCCGAAGGCATGCGGGTTGCGGGTGGCCGAATCGTGGGGGACTGTGGGGGTTTCGATACGCCGCTTCGCGGCTCCTCAACCAGCGGGGTGGGCGGGATGGAAGCGCAGACCCCAACGCCCCTCATAGCTCTGCTCCGGCTCGAGCCAGACGAGATCGTCGCCCGAGTTGAGCGCATCCGGCGGGGCGGTCATCGGCTCGATCGCGACCGCCGTGCCGACCCCGCCCGCGCGCGGGAAGATCGGCGTCGTGAACACCTGCAGATAGCGCCAGTCGGCGTCCTGCCACACCTCGAGCCGCGCGCCGTCGGGGGCCGTCAGCGTCGCCGTCACGCCATCCGCCGGCCGCAGCCCGCGGAACGCCGTGTCGAGTGCGAGCTCGCCCACCCGCACCCCGGCGCGCAGATCGGTGCCCTCGGAAACCGGATGCCAGGCCACAGGATCGAGCGCCTCGTCGACCTCAAGGTACTCATCGGCGGGCACGGTGAGCACGAGATCGGCGACGTCGACCGCACCAATCCGCAGGTACGGATGCGTTCCCGCGGCGAAGGGGGCACGGCGCGGCGAAAGGTTGCGGGCTCCGTGCGTCACGGTGAGACCGTCATCCGCCAGCTCGAAGCGCACCCACGTGTCAAGCAGGAACGGCCAGCCATGCTGGGGGTGGATCGTCGCGCCCAGGGTGAGACTCGCATCCGTGCGCTCACGCACCTCGTACTCGGCGAACTCGAGCAGGCCGTGCAGCGCCCCGCCGCGCGATGGCTCGGTGATGTCGAGCTGCTGCACCTGGCCATCGAGCACCCAGCGCCCCTTGCGCACCCGGTTGGGCCACGGCGCGAGGGCGATGCCAGAACAGAAGGGCGGCGGCGCAACGTCGGGAGCGAGCGGCTCGGTCAGATCGACCCCGTCCACCCGCAGTGCACAGAGCACCGCGCCGACGGTGCCGATCTGTGCGTATGCGGATCCGGCACGCAACTCGACGCGCTCGCCGACCCCCGTGATGGTGCTCAATCCTTGTTCCTCTCCAGCCGAATGCCCCACGATGCCTCCCACGCATTGCCCGGCTGCAGCCAGGCCAGCCCCTGCCCCGAGTTGAGGGCGTCAGGGGCGGCCGACATGGGTTCGAGGGCGACGGCGAGCGACGGCGTCTCGGATCCGTCGGATGCCACGTGTGGGAAGTCACGCGGGGTGAAGACCTGCAGCCACGCGAAGGCCTCGTCCTGCCAGAGCACAGTGCGCGTGCCGTCGGGGGCGGTGAGGATCGCCGTGCCGGAGGGCCCGGTCGCCACGCCCGCGTAGGCGAGGTTGAGGTCGAGCGCGCCGAGCCCCCTCGGGACGGAAAGATCATTCGGGCCGCCGGGCTCCACATCCGCCTCGCCCGTGGGGAGCAGCTTCTCGTCGAGCACGAGGTAACGCTCACCGCCACGCACCTCGAGCGTGAGCTCCTCGACAGGGGTATCGCCGACACGCAGGTAGGGATGCGAGCCAACCGCCCAGGGGGCAGCCACGGCACCGAGGTTGTGGGCGGTGTGCGTCGCGGTCAGGCCGTCGTCGGCAAGGGTGTAGCGCACGCGTGTATCGACGAGGAAGGGCCAGCCGTGCTGCGGATGGATGGTCGCACCGAGCGTCACCGCGTTCTCGCTGCGCTCCAGGATGCGGTAAGCCGTGTTGCGCAGCAGGCCGTGGATCGCGGTGTTGCGGCTCGGGTCGGTCACGTCGAGCTGCTGCACAACGCCCTCGTGCGTCCAGCGGGCGTCGCGCACACGGTTGGGCCAGGGGGCGAGCACGATGCCGTGACCGTGTGAGGGGATGCGCGTGGCCGGGGTGCGCTCGGCGAGCTCGACACCGTCGACCTCGAGACCGATCAGTGCCGCCGCGAGGGGCGCGATGTCGGCGGATGCGTGGGCAGTGTGGAGATGGACGATGTCGCCGAGTGGAGAAGGCACGCCCAGCAGCCTAAGCCAGCCACGAGACCGCGTTTCACTGTTCGGAGCTCTCACCCCACATCCGGCGGGTGACGGCGGCGACATCTCGGTCGAGATGGGCTACCTGTTTCTCCAGCGCATCGAACCGAACATTCACCGCCTCGAAACGGGCATCCACAGCCTCAAAGCGCGCGTCCACCGCCTCGAAGCGCGCGTTCATCTCAGCGCGCAACCCGACGAGTTCCCCCCGCAGCCCGCCGATCTCGCCACCAAGCTCACCGCGCAGTCCCCCAATCTCACCACTCAGCTCCCCCCGCAGCTCCCCGATCGCGCTCCTGGTGGCGCGCGTGATGAACGTCGTCATGGCGGTCATTCCCCCGAGCATGATCGCAGCGAAGACCCCGATGAGGGTCCAGATCTGCGGGTCGTTCATGTGCTCCACCCCTTCATTGTGCGACGCCCGGAGGCAGCTTTCCAGGGGTGCCCCCGTTATTCCGGCCAAGAGCTCACAACAGTGGATAACCACATAAAGACAGCCCTGTGGAGGGAACGAAAACCCCACAGAACGCAGCCTCAGGCGTCGGCCCGCACCACCCGTGCCCCCAGCCCTGCAACCCCCGACGCGACAGCAGCCGCGGCATCCGTCCATGCCCCCGCCGTCACGAGCGTCGTCGCGCCCCCCGCAACCCCGATCGTGCCGAGGTGCCGCACCCCGAGCTTGGCCGCATCCGCCACCACGAGCTGCGCGGCGGATGCGGCCAGCATCGCGCGCTTCACCTCCGCCTCCGCGAGATTGAGGTTGGTGATCCGCCCCTCGGCGTCGACGCCGTTGCAGCCCAGGATCGCGAGATCAACGTGCAGCTCCGCGAGCGCCGCCGAGGCCCCCGGATCGACGAGCGAATGCTGCAGGGGCCGCAGGGTGCCGCCCGTGAGCACAACCGTGATGCGCGGCACGGCGGGTTCCAGCGCGAGCGCGATCGCCAACCCGTTCGTGACGACCACGAGCTCGTCGAGTTCACCGCGCTCCGCCCTGTCGACGAGCGCGTGGGCGACAGCGAGCGTGGTCGAGCCGACGTCGAGCAGCACGCTCGTGCCACTGCCAACGAGGGAGGCGGCCCGACGTCCGATCGCGCGCTTGGCCGCGGCATCCCGCGCCGAGACCCGCTCCACGGGCTCCTCCCGCGGCGCGCCCGGCACCGGGAGCGCCGCGCCGTGCACGCGGCGCACGAGTCCCGCCGCCTCCAGCCGCCCGAGGTCGGATCGGATGGTGACCTCGCTCACGCCGAACTCGGATGCCGCATCCGCCACCCGCAGAATGCCGTCCAGCCGCACGCGATCCGCGATCCGAGCCCGGCGCAGCTCAGCGGGGAGCATCGCATCCGTCACTTACGAATCCTTTCGTTTTAGCAAGAATTGTTTGCGATATCGTAAGCGCATGACCGGTGTGATCCGTCGCGCGACCCGCATGGCCGACGGCCGCGAGCTCATCTACTTCGACGACGCCGACACGACGCTCCCCGCCGAGCGCCGCGTCGACGAGCGCACCCTCGACCCCCGCCCCGCCACGGCCACCATGCGGCAGGACGTGCTCACGGGCGACTGGATCTCGGTCGCCGCGAACCGCAACAACCGCGTCTTCCTGCCCCCCGCGAACCTCGATCCGCTCGCCCCGCAGACGCCCGACAACCCCTCCGAGATCCCGAGCCTCTACGACGTCGTCGTCTTCGAGAACAAGTCACCCTCCTTCGGCCCCGACTCGGACGGCCCGCTCGCCGCCGCGGGCCGCGACTTCGAGCGCACCGCCCCCGCCACGGGCCGCTGCGAGGTCGTGTGCTTCAGCCCCGAGTCGACCGGATCGCTCGGCACCCAGAGCGTGAGCCGCATCCGCACCGTGATCGAGGCGTGGGCGGATCGCACGCGCGCGCTGTCGGCGCTGCCCGGCGTCGCGCAGGTGTTCCCCTTCGAGAACCGCGGCGAGGCGATCGGGGTGACGCTCGGCCACCCGCACGGGCAGATCTACGCCTACCCCTTCGTGACCCCGCGCACCCGCTCCGCCCTCGAGGCGATCGCCGAGCTCGGGCCCGACCTCTTCGCGCGCATCCTCGAGCGCGAACAGGCGGGGCCCCGCGTCGTGCACGCGGGCGAGTACTGGAGCGCCTTCGTGCCCTTCGCCGCGCGCTGGCCGCTCGAGGTGCACCTGCTGCCGCACCGCCACCTCCCCGACATCGACGCGCTGAACGAGGCAGAACGCGCCGAGCTCGCGGTCGTGTTCAAGCGCCTGCTACTCGGCCTCGACGCGCTCTACGACACCCCCACCCCCTACATCGCGGCATGGCATCAGGCGCCCGTGCGCGAGGGGCGCGACGCGGTGCGGCTCATGCTGCAGATCACCTCGCCGCGGCGTGGGCCCGAGCGGCTCAAGTTCCTGGCGGGCTCGGAGTCGGCCATGGGCGCGTGGATCGCGGATATCGTTCCAGAGGATGCGGCCGCCCGGCTGCGGGAGGCGGTGGCGTCGGTGACGCCGGAGGAGGTCGCACCGTGAGCGAAGACCTGCGGGAGATCGTGCGACAGGAGTACCGCGACGCCTACGGCGACGAGCCGGTCGGAGTGTGGTCGTCGCCCGGCCGCGTCAACCTCATCGGCGAGCACACCGACTACAACGACGGCTTCGTGCTGCCGTTCGGCATCGACCGCCGCACCTTCGCCGCGGTCGGCGTGCGGGGCGACGACCGCATCCGCGTCGGCTCGACCTTCACCGACGAGATCGCCGAGATCTCGCTCGGCGAGCTGGCCCCGGATGCCGTGACCGGCTGGGCCGGTTACCCGCTGGGGGTCGTGTGGGCGCTCGGGCAGCTCGGGCACGTCGACCTCGCGGCGGTCCCCGGCGTCGACATCATGATCGAGTCGGACGTGCCCGTGGGCGCGGGACTCTCGTCGTCTGCCGCGATCGAGAGCGCCGTCGCCGTGGCTCTCGACGAGGTGTGGCGGCTGGGGCTGACGCGGGTCGACCTCGCTCGTGTGGGACGGAAGGCCGAGAACGACGTGGTCGGTGCCCCCACCGGCATCATGGACCAAATGGCCTCGCTGCTCGGCCGCGACGACGCCGCCGTGTTCATCGACTGCCGCACGCAGGAGGCGCGCGCCATCGACCTCGGGCTCGCCGAACACGACCTCACCATCCTCGTGATCGACACCCAGGTCGAACACCAGCACGCCTCGGGTGGCTACCGCGAGCGCCGGGCGTCGTGCGAGGCGGGGGCCGCGACGCTCGGTGTGGCGTCGCTGCGCGATGTCGAGGTCTCTGACCTCGACCGGGCGCGTGAGCTGCTCGACGACGTCACGTTCCGCCGGGTGCGGCACGTGGTGACCGAGAACCAGCGCGTGCTCGACACGGTGGCGGCCCTCGCATCCGACGGCCCCCGCGCGATCGGAGGGCTGCTCGACGCCTCGCATGCCTCAATGCGCGACGACTTCGAGATCTCGGTGCCCGAACTCGACCTCGCCGTCGAGGCAGCGCAGGCCTCTGGCGCGATCGGCGCGCGGATGACGGGCGGCGGCTTCGGCGGCTCGGCGATCGCCCTTGTGCCGCGCGAGCTCGTGTCGCATGTGCGCTCCGCCGTCGACGGAGCGTTCGCCGAGCACGGCTACGGCCAGCCCGTCACCTTCACCGTCACCCCCTCGGTCGGCGCCCGCCGCGAGCGCTGATCCCGCCTTCGGCCCACAGCTGCCTGCTGTTGTGCAGAATGCGCGAGCGCGGGCACGGGCGCGGGCACGGGCGGCGCGAGGTGCGGGCCGCACGACTTGCCCCGCTCGCGCGACTCCGCTAGGTTCACGGTCACAGGCAAGAACCGGAGACCTCCTGTGGATGGGTCTTCCGTGTGCCACCGTCTTTCCTCGTCGTCTCGTCTGCAGGCGTTCTCCCCGACCATGAGGAGATCGCAACGATGCGACGCCACGACACCAGGAGCGGTCGATGACCGCCGCCACGCGAGCAGTGCTCGCGATCGACGAAGGAACCACCGGCACCCGCTGCGCGTGGGTCACCGCGACCGGCGAGGTTGGCGGGATTGAATACCGCAAGCTCTCCGTCGACTACCCGGCCCCCGGCGCGGTCGAGCAAGACGCGGCCGAGATACTGCGCGAGACGATCGACGCGGTGCGCGCGACCGTGAAGGCCGCCACCGCCTCCGGTATCGAGCTGGTCGGCATGGCGATCACGCAGCAACGGCTGACCGCCGTGGTGTGGGATGCCGAAACGGGCAAACCGCTGGCACCCGCGCTCGTCTGGCAGGACAGCCGCTACACACCTCGCCTGTTCGAGCTCGCCGGCCCGTGGCACGAACGGCTCTTCGACGTGCTCGGACGCCCCGCGGGCTTCGGCTCCCCGTACCTCTGGGCCGCCGACGTGCTCGCAAACAACGCGGATGTCGCATCCGCCCGCGAGCGCGGCACGCTCCGGGTCGGCACGATCGACACCTGGTTGCTTGCTCACCTCACCACGGAGCGCCACTACGTCACCTCGGCGACGAACGCCTCGGCATCCGGCGCCTACGCGACCGCCACCGGCGACTACTTCGCCGAGTGGGTCGCGGAACTTGGACTCACCGCCGCCGAGCTGCCCCAGATCCGCGACGATCAGGGTACCTTCGGCACCACCGACGCGGACGTCATCGGCGTCGAGCTGCCGATCCTCGCCGTGATCGGTGACCAGCAGGCCGGGGCGGTCGGGATGGGGAGCATCCGCCCGGGACAGGTCATGTGCATCCACGGCACCGGCAGCTTCGTCGCGACGAACAACGGAACCGAGCGACCGGCATACGCCCCCATCGAGGCACCGGGCGCGATCCCGCTCGTGGCGTGGCGCTCGAAGGGCACGACCCGCTACTACGCGGAGGGCGTCATCCCCACGACCGGTGCGGCGCTCGAATGGGTCTGCGACGCGATGGGCTGGTTCGAATCACCGCGGCAGATCAGCGAGGTCGCCGCCGAGGCCGACACCAGCGGCGGCGTGCACTTCCTGCCCGCGCTCGCCGGCATCATGACACCCGCGATCGTGCCGACGGTGACGGCCGCCGTGACAGGGCTCACCGCGGCGACAACCCGACCCCAGCTCGCCCTCGCCCTCCTCGAGGGCATCGCCCACGCGGTCGTCGACGGTCTGGATGCCAACGCCGTCGCCACCGGGCGCGACCCAGTCGAGATCATCACAGGGGGCGGGCTCGCCGCAAGCGAACCCCTCCTGCAGGCGCAGGCCGACCTTTCTGGGCTGCCGGTGCGGCGCCACGAGGGCGCGGAAGTCGCGAGCCTGCGCGGAGCCGCATTCCTCGCCGGTTCGACGGGTGTGCTCTGGAACGACCTCGAGACGGCCGTCGCGACCCTCGGCGACCCCGTCGAATTCCTGCCTGCGATCGACGAAACCGAACGGCAGGCCCGCCGCGAGGAGTGGCGACGCCGTCTCGCCTTCGAGATCGAGTCGGCGAAGTGACGCCCCGCCGCCGGCGGCCCGAGGCCGCCCCCACCCCGGCGCGCCCACTCAGCCGCGCGTGGGCGCTGGCAACGCTCCCCGCGGAGCAGTTCGACATCGTGGTCGTCGGCGGCGGCATCACAGGGGCCTACACGGCCCTCGACGCAGCCCGGCGAGGCCTGAAGGTCGCGCTCGTCGAAAAGGACGACCTCGCATCCGGCACCTCGTCGAAGTCCTCGAAGATGGTGCACGGAGGCATCCGCTACATCGAGCAGGGCGACCTCGCACTCGTACGGCACTCGCTTCTCGAGCGGCAGCGACTTCGCGAGAACGCCCCGCACCTCGTGCAACGGCTGCCATTCCTGTTCCCCATCATGAAGGTTGGCGGGGTCTTCGGGGCGAGGCTGCGCCACGGCTTCGCCGGGATGCTGACCACCTACCATCTGAGCGGCGGCTGGCGGGAAGGTAAACGGCACGAGGCGCTCACAGCCGAGCAGACGCTCGCCCGCTGCAGCAGCCTGCGCTCGGAGCACCTGCTCTCCGGTTACGTGTACTACGACGCGCGCACGGATGACGCCCGGCTCACCCTCGCGGTCGCGCGCACGGCGACCACGTACGGTGCCGTGCTCACCAACTACAGCAGAGTCACCGACGTGGTGCGCGAACGCGGTCGGGTCGCCGGGGTGGAGCTCGAGGCGGACGGCCGCACGATCCGGATCGCCGCACGCTGCGTCATCATGGCGACCGGCGTCTGGCTGCGCGACTTTAGCGGTGCGGAAGCCGACGCGCAGGCACCGACCATCCGCCCCGCCAAGGGTGTGCACATCGCGATCCCGTGGCGACACATCCGCAACGACTGCACCGTCGCGATCCCGATCGGCGAGCGCGGCTCGCGCGCCACCGTGTCGCGCTGGGGCGATGTGACCTACCTCGGCACGACCGACGACGATTACTCAGGCGACCTCGATGAGGCCCACTGCCACGCCGACGAGGCCCAGCGCCTTCTCGACGCGGCCAACCGGGCCTTCGATGTGCACCTCGGCCTCGACGACATCGTCGGCAGCATGGCCGGCTTCCGCCCGCTCCTGTCGATGCCAGGCGGCGCGACCGCGGAGCTGCGGCGCAGCCACGAGATACGTGTGGATGCGGACGGACTCGTGACGGTCGCAGGAGGCAAGCTCACCACCGCCCGGCACATGGCCGAGCTCGCCGTCGACGCCGCCTCCCGCGTGCTCGGGCTCCGCACGCGCTCGAACACCACTCGCACGATGCTGCTCGGCGGCGCGGGCTACGACGCGACATCCATGCTCGCCTCGGGCGGAACACCCGCCCACCTGGCCGAGCGCTACGGCACCGAGATGCACCTCGTCGCCCGGATGCTCGCCGACGACCCCGCCTCTGCGGCGCACGTCGTCGAGGGCCTGCCGTACACCGAAGCGGAAGTGCGCCACGCGGCCCGATTCGAGCTCGCCTGCACCGTCGACGACGTCCTCAGTCGGCGACTGCGCGCGCGGTTCCTCGCGCGCGACGCATCCGAACGGGCGGCCGCGCGCGTGGGCGAACTGCTCGCGGATGAGCTCGGCTACTCCGACGCGGAGCGCGAGCGCCAGGTGGCCTCGTATCTCACCGCCATCGCTCACGAACGACGCCAGCTCCACTCCCCCGCAACCCCCGACAACACAAGGACACCAGCATGATCAGCAGCGAGGCCATTCGGCGCGGGTTCAACCGCGGACACCACAACGTCGGTCAGGCCACACCGCCGTACTGGAACGACCGCGTTCCCGTCAGGCCAGGTGGCGCACCCCGCTGGAGCGACCAGCTCCTCGTGATGCCCGACGCACAGCAGCTCGCCGAGCTACGCGCGGAGGGGATGGAGGTGCGCGTCGATCCCGACGAGGTCACCGCGGGAACGCGCGACTGGTGGCCGGGCACGATGATCGCCGAGACGGATGGCCGCGCAGCTGCGCCGCTCGCACCCATCGTCTGCGCCCGGAACGTCGCCGACGTGCAGACCGCCGTGCGCTGGGCTCGCCGACACCGCATCCCGCTGACGACGATCGCGGGTCGCTCGAGCGTCACCGGCGCGGTGCTGCCCGTGCGCGGCGGCATCCTGCTCGACGTGACGGCCATGAACGCGATCGAGCACTTCGACCGCGATCGGGGAACCGTACGTGTGCAAGCCGGCATGTTCGGCGACCTCTTCGAGCAGGAGTTGCAGCGCGTCCACGGCGCGACGACTGGCCATTGGCCGTCCTCGTACGCCATCAGCACTGTCGGCGGCTGGGTCGCCTGCCGAGGCGCCGGCCAGCTCAGCACCCGCTACGGCAAGGTCGAGGACATGGTCGTGTCCCTCGACGTCGTGCTGCCGTCGGGTGAGCTCGTCACCCTGGGCGAGAGCTCCCACGCGGCCGTCGGCCCCGACCTGCGTCAGCTCATCGTCGGCTCAGAGGGGATGCTCGGCGTCATCACCTCCGTGACGTTGCAGACGCATCCGCTGCCCGCCTACGGCGGGTCCGTCGCGTACAGCTTCCGCGACTTCGCAACCGGACTCGCCGCATGCCGCGAGTTGCTGCAGCTCGGTGCGACTCCCGCCGTGGTGCGCCTCTACGACGCTACCGAGAGCCAGCGACACTTCGACGTCGACGCCGCTGTGCTGCTCATCGCCGACGAGGGCACACCCATGCTTGTCGACGCGACACTGCAGCTCGCCCGCGACGTCTGCACCACGAGCGGGCAGCCGCTCGACGCCGACACCGTCTTCGAGCGCTGGCTCGACACGAGGTACCACATCCCGCCGCTGCACGCGCACCCGAGTCGTGAACGCGTCGTATACGACACCCTCGAGATGGTGGGTGGCTGGGCCGTCACCGCGGCCGTCTACGAGGACGTGCTCACCGCGGTCGGTGCGATCCCGGGGACCGTCTCGGTGAGCGGCCACCAGTCGCACAGCTACCCTGACGGCGCCTGCATCTACTTCACGATGCAGGGCGATGTCGACCCCGGCGACCGCGACCACTGGTACCGGGCCGCGTGGGATGCCGCACACGCCGCGATCATCCGGCACGGGGCCACCGTGAGCCACCACCACGGCGTCGGACTCGTACGCGCCCCCTACGTGCGGGAGTCGCTCGGGGACGGGGCGTTCGAGCTGTTGCGCACGGTGAAGGACGCACTCGACCCAGACGACATCTTCAACCCGGGCAAGTTCGGACTCTGAGCCTGAGCGACCTAGGGTGAACAGCATCCGAATCCGCCGGGGGAGGCCATGACGATCGACCGCGCCGAGCTCGTCGCCGGGGAGAACATCGGCTCTGCGGGGCTGCGCGTTCTCTCCGACGAGTTCAGTCGATGGTCGGTGCTGCCTTCGGTGATCTACCCACGCAATCTCGAGGAGTTCGTGGGAGGCCCCCGGCGGATCGGGACGCTCGCGAGCCTCCCGCTCGACCGCGCGGCATCGGTGCTCGATGAGCTGACCGCGCACGAGCGGTATGCGCTCGTCAACGTCGACACCTGCCCGGGCTTCGGGCGAGACGACACGGCACTCGTCCACCTGGCACAGCTCGGGGCCGCTGGCGTGCTCAGCACCCGGCTCGCAACGGTGCAGCGGGCGCGGCAGCTCGGGATGATCGCCATCCAGATCATGTTCGTCACCGACCGCAGCGCCGTCGCGAAGGGGCTCGCCGCGGTGCGCAGCGCCACCCCGCACCTCGTGCAGTTCATGCCGGCACCCGTGCTTGGCCACCTCACCGCGGCACAACGCAGCTCGCTCGGACGCTTCTTCGTGTCGGGGTTCGTGCAGCATCCGGACGACGTCGCCGCCGCGCGCACACTCGGCGCGGTCGGCGCCAGCTCGTCCTCGAGTGAACTCTGGACGCTCGAGCGCCAGCCCTGAACTGCACCGGGAACCAACGCGCGTGGGCTCCACCCCACCGCCGCAGGCGCACCCCTCCACAGCTCGAGTGCTCGGCGTTGTCGATTCCGCTCCCCCTCGTTCGACATGGATAGTAGAGGGACGCATTCGCGCCCCCGCGAACAAGGGAGAACCCCATGAAATACATGCTCATCATGCGCAACACCGACGACGCTGCGATCAAGCAGTACGAGCAGACCGATTTCGAGCAGGTCATCAACGCGATGGGCGCCTACAACGAGTCGATGATCGAGGCGGGCGTGCTCGTCGCAGGCGAAGGGCTCACGGACGCCAAGGAGGGTTTCGTGGTCGACTTCGGCGGCGAGACCCCCGTGGTGACCGACGGCCCCTACGGCGAGACGCACGAGCTGTTCAACGGCTTCTGGATGATCGAGGTCTCCAGCCGCGAGGAGGCCGCCGAATGGGCGCGCCGTGCGCCGCTGGGTGCCGGCTCGAAGCTCGAGGTGCGCCGTGTGACCGACGAGAGCGACTTCGCCGACTACGCGGACAACGAGTTTGTGCAGAAGGAGAAGGGCTGGCGCGAGCAGGAGGCCGCCCGTGTCGAGCGCTCGCACGACGCCTGATCCAGCGATGACCGACATCCGGCGCGCCGTCGATGCCGCGTGGCGCATCGACGGCGCGAGGGTCGTGGCGACCCTCACGCGCTACACAGGCGACCTCGGCGAGGCCGAGGATCTCGCTCAGGAGGCCCTCGCCGAGGCCCTTGAGAACTGGGGCGAGACCGGCATCCCCGCGAACCCGGGCGCGTGGCTCACGAACGTGGCCAAGCGCCGCGCGATCGACGCCTGGCGACGACGCGAGAAGCTCACCGAGCGTTACCGCCTGCTCGCGAACGAGCTCGAGGAGGGGGCAGACGATGTCTGGCAGCCGATCCCGGATGATGTGCTGCGGCTGGTCTTCACGGCCTGCCACCCGGTGCTCGCCCGCGAGGCGCAGCTCGCGCTGACCCTGCGGGTCGTGGGTTCCCTCACGACCGAGCAGATCGCGCGGCTGTTCCTCGTGCCGGTCGCCACGGTGCAACAGCGCATCGTGCGGGCGAAGAAGACGCTGAAGGCAGCATCCGTGCCGTTCGAACTGCCCGAGCCGCGCGAGTGGCCGGAGCGACTCGGCGCTGTGCTGGGGGTCGTGTACCTCATGTTCACCGAGGGCTACGCGGCCACCTCGGGCGAGCGGTGGATGCGGCCGGAACTCGCGGATGAGGCGCTGCGTCTCGCACGCATGCTCGCGGCGCTGCTGCCGCGCGAGGCGGAGGTGCACGGGCTCGTGGCGCTGCTCGAGCTGCAGCGTTCCCGGTTCGCGGCGCGCACGGATGCGTCGGGGGCGCCCGTGCTGCTGACCGATCAGGATCGCAGGCGCTGGGATCGCGCGCAGATCGCACGTGGCAGGGCGGCGCTCGAGCGTTGCGACGCGCTCGGGCGTGGACGCGGGCCGTACGCACTGCAGGCGGCGATCGCCGAGTGCCATGCGGTCGCCGTGAGCGTTGAGACGACCGACTGGGAACGCATCGTGGTGCTCTATGAAGCACTCGGGCGCATCGCACCGAGCCCCGTCGTGGAGCTCAACCGCGCGGTCGCCGTCGCCATGGCGACGGGACCGGCAACGGCTCTCGCGATCGTCGACAAGCTGAGCTCAGAAGGGGCACTGCGCGGCTCCCACCTGCTGCCGAGCGTGCGCGGAGAGCTGCTCGCCCGTCTCGGCCGAACCGAGGAGGCCCGCAGCGAGCTGACGACCGCCGCCTCGCTTGCGGCGAACGAACGCGAGCGCGAGGTGCTGCGCGCCAAGGCCGCCGCGCTCTAGAGAAGCCCTCCCGCCGGTCGAGTGCCCCGCCGCCGCAGGCGCGCCCCTCCCGCCGGTCGAGTGCCCCGCCGCCACAGGCGCGCCCCTCCCGCCGGTCGAGTGCCCCGCCGCCACACGCGCGGGGCGTATCGAGACCCGAAGACACCGGCGATACGACGCGAGACACGCATCACATGGCCGCGTCGTATCGGTGGCAACAACAAGGTTTCGATACGCCGCCTTCGGCGAGCTACTCAACCAGCGGACATGGGGGCCGCCGCGGGCGGGCGCTCAGCCGGCGGGCGGGAACGAGCGCTCCGCCGCCTCCACCACATTCGCCATGAGCATGGCGCGGGTCATCGGCCCCACCCCGCCGGGGTTGGGCGAGAGCCAGCCGGCGACCTCGGCCACGTCCGGGTGGATGTCGCCCGCCAGCTTCGCGCGCCCCGACTCGGTCGTGCCGACCCGGGTGACGCCCACGTCGAGCACGGCGGCGCCCGGCTTCACCCAGTCGGGCTGCACGAAGTGGGGCACGCCGACGGCGGCAACCACGATATCCGCGCGCCGCACCTCGGCGGCGATGTCGGGCGTGCGCGAGTGGGTGAGGGTGACGGTCGCATCCACGCCCTTGCGGGTGAAGACGAGCCCGAGCGGGCGGCCGACGGTGATGCCGCGGCCGATGATGGTCACGTGCTTTCCGGCGATCGGCACGTCGTGGCGGCGCAGCAGCTCGACGACGCCCGCGGGGGTGCACGGCAGAGGCGAGCTCAACGCGCCGTCGACGCCGAGCACGAGGCGGCCGAGGTTGGTGGGGTGCAGGCCGTCGGCGTCCTTGTCGGGGTCGATCAGCTCGAGCATCGCGTTCTCGTCGATGCCCTTCGGCAGCGGCAGCTGCACGATGTAGCCGGTCACCTCGGGGTTGTCGTTGAGGCGCCCGATCGCCGCACGGATGTCGGCCTCGCTCGCATCCGCCGGCAGTTCTTCGCGAATGGAACGGATGCCGATCTCGGCCGAGTCGCGGTGCTTGCCCGTGACGTAGCTCACCGAGCCGGGGTCGGCCCCGACGAGCAGCGTGCCGAGCCCCGGCACGACGCCGCGAGCCGCGAGCGCCGCGACCCGCTCCGCCAGCTCACCCTTGATCGCGCTCGCCGCTGCGATCCCATCCAGTCGCTGTGCGCTCATCTCATCTCCGTGAAAGTACGTGGTTTTACGTCGAATCGCCCCGAATCCAGCGAAAAGTGCGTACTTTCGCGGACAGCGGGGGCGCGACGCGGGGTCAGCTCCAGCGGGCGGGGGAGGCGAGGCCCTCGTACAGCGGGAAGGCATCCGCCAGCGTCGCGACGCGGGCACGCAGGGCCGGGATGTCGGCATCCGCCTGCAGCGCGAGCGCGATGATGTCGGCCACCTCGGTGAACTCCGCATCCCCGAAGCCGCGGGTCGCGAGCGCC
>Ga0206103_100506_pt1 | contig 20331 bp, 17 predicted proteins | sample 1B5Ametagenome_FD_148638 | JGI IMG/M metagenome (GOLD analysis project Ga0206103, IMG submission 148638) | Enriched microbial communities from leaf-cutter ant dump, University of Wisconsin, Madison, United States - 1B5A | ecosystem: Environmental > Terrestrial > Nest > Insects nest > Nest dump... | reverse complement strand
CGAGGTCACCGACACGCGCGTCGCCCAGGTCGTGCGCGCCGTGCGCGGTGAGGGCTCCTGCTTCCTCGTCGAGGTCACCGGCGAGCACGGCACGCACCAGGTCGGCATGGGCCACGACGCCGGGTCCGCGATCACCGCGCTCCCCCGCGTCACGCGCCGCTGCGGCCACGCGCCCGTCATGCGCATCGGGTCCGCCTGGCGCCACACGTCGCGCAACGCGCCCGCACTCGTCCTGTCGTGGTTGCTGCGCGGTGCCGTCGGCGCCCAGTACGCCGTCGCACCGTTCCTCTGCGGGGGCTCCTGTCCGACACAACGCACCGCATGACACACCCCACCCCGTGACGACGTCGCCCCCTGCGACAGCGTCGAGGGTGCGGCCGAGCAGGGGGCGGCCGCACCCGCCCACGGCGGGGTCTCGGTTCGGGGGAGCCGAGACCCCGCCGTACACCCACCCACCCCTCTCCCCACCCCACCCCACCCCGCGCCCCGCCCCGCTCTCCCGGAGCGCTCTCCCCGACCGCGAACGCCACACATCGGTCGCGAGCGCCACGCCTGGAGAGGGTGCGCTCGCGGCGGATGTGTGGCGCTCGCGGGGGTGGGGTGGGTGCTGGAGCACGACGAAGGGCCGGACCCTGGGGGTCCGGCCCTTCGTCATAGTCTGGTGCGGGTGGAGCTGAGGGGATTCGAACCCCTGACCTTCTCATTGCGAACGAGACGCGCTACCAACTGCGCCACAGCCCCTTGAAGCGGGTACAGACTAGCCCAGCCAGGTGCCCGACGTGAAATCGGACAGCCCGTCGATCACTGGCCGGAGGCGCGGCGGCGGGCCAGGATCGCGTCGAGGTCGATCGAACCGGTCGTCGCGGGGGCGCTCACGGTGGACGGGACCGTCGCGGCGGGCTGCGCGGTCGCGTCGGAAGCGTCGGCGGTCGTCGTGAGCAGCGCGGAGGCGGACGTCGAGCCCTCGAGGTCGGTGAGCGCGACGGGCTCGCGACGGGGCGCCTCGGGCTTGAGGGCATAGGTGGGCTTGGGGAGCGGGACCGGCGACCAGGAGTCGTCGACCGTCACGCGCGAGATCGCCTGCGTCGGCGTGTCGGACGTGCGGACGGCGTGGCCGGTGACGGTGGCCCGCACGGTGCGCTGCGCACCGGTCACGGCGCGCGCGGCCCGCGTGCGCGCCTCCTGCGCGTCGCGCGCAGCCTGGGCCATGCGGTCCGCGAACGCGGCGTCGGCGGCGCGGCCCGCGACGACCGCGCGGCGGCCGAGAACGACGACGGATGCGAGCAGCACCGCGGGGACCGCGGCGACGAGCCACGTCACCGGCGACGCGAGCGTCACGACGGCGCCCACGACGGTGAGGAGCGCGAGCGAGCCCGCGAGCACGCCACGACGGCGGGCTGCGGCGCCGCGGCGCGCGAGGGCGGCGGCGTGCTGGGCACGTGCCTGCGCGGTGCGCCGAGCGACCTCGGCGGTGAGGCGGTCGTGCTGCGCGGTCGGTCGGTCCATGGTCATGCCTCCTGTTGCGGTGCTCGTCGCTGTCACGAGCACCCCCCTGCCGGGAGTCAGCAGTCCCGGCGCGCTCGCGGACCTGCGTTCGGCCCCGGCCACCGCCGCCTGCGCTCGGTCACGGGCCGCCCGGTCGCGAGCCGGGCGGTCGCTCACGGCGACCACGCGCAGGGCGTCGGAGAACCGGTCGTCGACGCGGGACTCCACGAGCTGCTGCCGGTGCCGCAGCTTGTGCGGCACCAGATACCCCACCCACAGGCCGACGACAGCGAGCGCCAGCCAGCCGGTGAGATCCTTCACGCACCGACGGTAGGGCGCACTCACCCGCCGCCGGGGCAACCGTCCGGCGTGTCGGGCGGAATCGCGGGCCGCGGCCGCCCGCGCGGGGGCTCAGGCGGAGTGTGCGGCGCGGTAGCGGGCAAGCAGGCCGTCGGGGACCTCGTCGGCCGTGAGCGCGAACGTGCGGTGGTCGCACCAGCGGTCGCCGATGTGCAGGTACCGCTCGCGCACACCTTCGTCACGCAGGCCCAGCTTCTCGACGACGCGCAGCGACGGGCCGTTCTCCGGCCGGATGTTGATCTCGATGCGGTGCAGCCCGAGCGCCGTGAAGCAGTGGTCGGTCGCGAGCGCGACGGCCACCGGCATGATCCCGCGGCCGGCGACGTGCTCCGAGACCCAGTACCCGATCGACGCCGAGCGCAACGAGCCGTACGTGATCGACGAGACCGTGAGCTGTCCGACGAGCTCGCCCTCGTGGTCGATCGCGAACGGCAGGCTCGTGCCCGCACGCGCCTGGCTCGAGAGCGCGCGCACGAACTGCACGAACGTCGGTCGTGGCCCCTCGAGCGGGACGGGGCTCGTCGCGTCCCACGGGTCGAGCCAGGCCGCGTTGCTCGCGCGCAGGTCGAGCCACACCGTGCCGTCGCGTCGGCGCAGCGGCCGCAGGCGTACGGGTCCGTCCTCGAGGACCGCGGGCCAGCCCGGCGCCATCAGCCCTCCAGCACGAGGCAGTGCACGACCTGCCCCGCGACGACGGCCGTGTCCTGCTCACCGACGACCGCGAGCGCGTTCGCGTGCGCGAGCGCGCTGACCGTGGGCGCGTTGGGGTCGCCGACGGGCGTCACGCGGTAGCCCTCCTCGGGTGTGCCCAGCACGGTCGCGGGCACGAACTGGCGCAGCCCGGCGGGGGCCGTCCAGGCGTGCGTGGCCCGCGCCGCGACGCTCGGTCGGTAGAGCTCGGCGTGACCCGCCATGGCGCGCAGCGCGGGACGCACGAACACCTCGAAGGACACCTGGGCCGCGACCGGGTCGCCCTGCAGCGCGAAGAGCGGGACGCTGCGCTCCTCGCCGAGCTCGGCACCGACCGTGCCGAACCCGTGCCGGAAGCCCGGGGTCATGGCGACGTGGTCGAGCCGGACCGTGCCGAGCGTCGCGAGGACATCCTTGACCGTGTCGTGCACGAGCTCGGACAGCCCGCCGGTGACGACGACGAGGTCCGCGCGGACCAGCTGGTCGTCGAGCGCCTCGCGCAGCGTGCCGCGGTCGTCGGGCAGGATCCCGACGCGCACCGGCGTCGCCCCGGCGTCCCGGACCGCGGCCTCGAGCGCGTGCCCGTCGGTCTCGAACACGGCGCCCTCGCGCGGTCGGGCCGTGCCGGGCTCGACGAGCTCGTCGCCGACCGACAGCAGCACGACGCGCGGGTGCGGGTGCACGTGCAGCCGTCCGTGCCCGAGCGACGCCGCGAGCGCGAGCTGACGCGCCCCGAGCCGCGTGCCCGCCTGCAGCACGGTCTCGCCGGTGCGGACGTCGGCGCCCGCGGCGCGCACGTGCTGGCCCGCGACCGCGGGGCGCTGCAGCGCGAACCGCGCGGCACCTCGGTCGGTCTCCTCGAGCGGCACGACCGCGTCCGCACCGAGCGGCAGCGCGGACCCGGACGCGACGCGCACGGCCTGCCCGGGCGCGAGGCGCAGCCCGGTCGGCGCACCCGGTCGCACGTCGTGCGCGACGGGCAGGGTCAGCCCGGCCGACGAGGCGCTGTCGGCCGTCTCGTGCGCGGCGACCGCGTAGCCGTCGCGGGCCGCGGTCGACGTCGGCGGCACGTCGCGCGTCGCGATCACGTCACGCGCGAGGATGCAGCCTGCGGCGTCGTGCAGCGCGACGTCGAGCGGCGCGACGGGCCCGACGGCTGCGAGCACGGCCGCCAGGTGGTCCTGGACGGATCTCATGGCCGCATTCTGCCTGCCGGGTGCACCGCGACGCGCGACCCCCGGCTCAGGACGCCGTGCCCGCCACGTACTGCTCGAGCCACGCGCGGAAGTCGGGGCCGAGGTCGTCGCGGTCCGACGCGATGCGCACGACCGCCTTGAGGTAGTCCAGCCGGTCCCCCGTGTCGTACCGGCGGCCGCGGAACACCACGCCCGTCACGCCGCCGCCCTGCTCGGCGGGCAGGTCCATGAGCGTCGCGAGCGCGTCGGTGAGCTGGATCTCGCCCCCGCGGCCGGGTGCGGTCCGCTCGAGCACCTCGAAGACCGCCGGGTGCAGCACGTAGCGGCCGATGATCGCGAGGTTCGACGGCGCCTCCTCGACCGGGGGCTTCTCGACGAGCCCCGTGACGCGCACCGTGTCGTCGTCCTCGCCGTCGATCGGCTCGACCGCCGCACAGCCGTACGACGAGATCTGCTCGCGCGGGACCTCGAGCAGCGCGATCACCGAACCGCCCACGCGCTCCTGGAGCGCGAGCATCGTCGTGAGCAGCGCATCGCGCTCGTCGATGAGGTCGTCGCCCAGCAGCACCGCGAACGGTTCGGCGCCGACGTGCCGCTTCGCTTGCAGGACCGCGTGTCCGAGGCCGCGCGGCTGCCCCTGCCGCACGAAGTGCACGTCCGCCAGGTCGGTCGACTCCCGAACCTTCGCGAGCCGCTCGGTGTCCCCCTTCGCCTCGAGCACGGCCTCGAGCTCGGGGACCGCGTCGAAGTGGTCCGCGAGCGTGCGCTTCGAGCGGCCCGTGATGAGCAGGACGTCGTCCAGGCCGGCCGCGACGGCCTCCTCGACCACGTACTGGATGGCCGGCTTGTCGACGACGGGGAGCATCTCCTTGGGCGTCGACTTCGTGGCCGGGAGGAAGCGCGTGCCCAGTCCGGCCGCGGGGATGACTGCCTTGTGGATCGCCATGCCGGAACGCTAGCGGCGGCCCGACGCGCCCGCCCACCGCTCCCGGGTGTGGCGGGCGTCACGCACCGCGCGTCGGGGGTGAAGGTCTGCACGTCCGTGCGAATCTGCGGACGGGTTGCCCTGGTCGACGGGTTCGTTTGCGACACTAGGACGCATGAGCAGCGTTGCCGACACGCCGAACCGCGCCCTGGACGCCGAGGAGGCGAAGGAACAGCTGCGTTCGGCGGTCCGCAAGGCGCGCGCGCACCGCTCGCCGCGGCAGCGCGAGGAGGCGGCCGCGGCGATCGCCGACGTGATCGAGTCCATCCCCGCCGTCGCGGCCGCACGCTGCGTCTCGGTGTACGCCGCCCGGCCCACCGAACCGGGCACCGACGTGCTGCTCGAACGGCTCGCCGCACGCGGCGTGCGGGTCCTGCTGCCGGTCCTCGGTGCCGGGCTGCAGCGCGACTGGGCGGAGTACCGCGGCATCGACGACCTGCTCGAGCGCGCTCCGGGCCGACCGCCCGAGCCGGGCGGCCCCACGCTCGGTCCCGACGCGCTCGCCGCCGCCGACGTGATCGTGACCCCCGCGCTCTCCGTCGACACCGCCGGGAGCCGCCTCGGTCAGGGCGGCGGCTGGTACGACCGTGCGCTCGAGCACGCGCGCGCCGACGCGCTCGTCGTCGCCGTCGTGTACCCCGAGGAGGTGCACGACGCGGTCGTCGACCCGCTGCCGCGCGAGCCGCACGACCGTCGGGTCGACGCGTACGCGACGCCCGACGGCTGGGTCCCGCTCACGACCTGAGCCGACGTCAGGCCGACGTCGCGGACCGCGACGGTCCCTACGGACGCAGCGTCAGCCGGTCGACCGCGTCGGCCTCGGTCGCCGCCGACGAGAACGGCCACGGGAACGTGCGTCCCGCCGCCCACGCGGAGAGCTGGTCGCTGTAGTGGCCGCTCGCGGGGTGGCCCGACGAGCCGGTGAGGTTGACCCACGTCGACGAGTCGAGGTCGCCGAGGTCGACGACCATGCGCATGGACGGTGCCGCCGTCACGCCGAACCCGTCGGCCGACGCGTCCCACGCGGTCGCGTCGACGATGGACGAGCCGCCGCCGACGCCGACCGGGTCCGGGTTGACGAAGCCGCGCACGAGACCGGGGACGGAGCCGCCGCCCAGCACCGCGTGCTCGGGGGCCGCGGTGTGCAGCCGACCCCAGCGCCACGACGCCGCGTCGCGGCCGAGCTGCTGCGTGAGGGACAGCCGCGCCGTCACCATCGCCTGGTACAGGATCTCGTCGCGCCCCTCGACGAGTCCCGGCGTCGTGCGGTCGTCCCACCACGCCGACTGCGGGTCGTCGAGCATGCCGCGCACGACCTCGAGCCACCGCGAGCTGCCGTCCGGCAGGTCCCCGTCGGGCAGGTCGTCGGCGAACGTCAGCTGCAGGAGCGTCTTCCACACCGCCGCGAAGTACGCCGCGGCGGGCGAGTCGGCGTCCGACACGTGGTCCCACGTGCGCAGCAGGTCCTGGCCGTCGTCCTCGAACGTGTCCGGGATCTCGATCCGCAGCAGCCACGGCACCAGGACGTCCGCGTACGGGTTGTGCTGGTCGTTCTGCAGCGTGCCCACGTCCGCGACCGTGACCGTGCCGCCCGCACCGACCTGGCGCTCGAGCTCGTCGCGGATCCGCTGCGCCCGGTAGCCGTAGTCCCAGTCGTCCGTGAGGAACGGCCCCACGCCGGGCGGGGTGACCGCCTGGTTGGCGGCGACGACGATCCCGTCCGCCGGGTCGAGCGCGCGCGGCATCTGCTCGGGGTCCACGTACCCCTGCCAGTCGTACGCCGGGTCCCAGCCGGGGCGCGGCCACGTGCCGTCGGACGGCACCGCGCCGACGACCGTGCCGCGCACCGGGATGCGTCCGGGCGCCTGGTACCCGATGTGACCGTCGGTCGTCGCGAACACGATGTTCTGCGACGGCACGTCGAGCAGCCGACCGACGCGCGCGATGTCGTCGGCGTCCCGCGCGGTGTTCATCGCGAGCACCGCGTCCGCCGTGTGCCCGGGCGCCAGCGCGGTCCACGCGAGCGCCACCGCGTAGCCGTTGTTGGTGCTGCCGTCCGGCGCGGGGGCGTCACCGACCGCATCGACGTCCAGCACGTCCGACACGATCGGCCCGTGCACGGTGTGCCGGACCTCGAGCGTCACGTCGTCCCCGCCGTTGACCTCGATGACCTCGGTGCGCGTCTCGATCGGCGCGGTCTCGTCGCCGCGGACCGTGCGGCTGTCCTCGACGCGCTCGAGGAAGAAGTCCGTGACGTCGGCACCCAGGTTCGTCAGCCCCCACGCGAGCCGGGCGTTGTGCCCGATCACGACCCCCGGGAAGCCCGCGAACGAGAAGCCCGAGACGTCGTACGGGCACGCCTCGTCGACCGTCGAGCAGCGCAGGCCGACCTGCATCCAGATCCCGGGCGCCGAGATGCCCAGGTGCGGGTCGTTCGCGAGGATCGGCTTGCCGGAGGCCGTGTGCGCGCCCGAGACCACCCAGGAGTTCGAGCCCACGCCCTCGCCGTCGCCCAGGAGGTGCGGCACCGCGTCGAGCGCGGCCTGCGCGCTCGCGACCGCCGCCTGCAGCCCCGCGTCGTCCAGGTCGAGCGCCTCGTGCGTCGCCGACGCAGGCGTCGGCGTGACGACCTCGTCGGCGTCGAGGATCGGCGTGTTCGTCTCGTAGGGGTAGACGGGGAACAGCTCGTCGACCTTCGTGACGTCCCGCACCGACGCGTACGCGTTCGCGCGCGCGAGCTCGTCGTCGTAGTTGCCGCGCAGGTCCCACGCCATCGCCTTGAGCCACGCGAGCGAGTCGACCGCGTCCCACGGCTCGGGCGCGGGCGTGTGCACCTGCAGCCCGAGCACGGTGTACTCGACCGCGATCTGCGACGGCGCCTTGCCCTCGAGGTACGCGTTGACGCCGTCGGCGTAGGCCTCGAGCGCCTCGCGCGTGCTCGCGTCGACGATCGCCAGCTCCTGCTCCGCGACGCGGCGCCAGCCGAACGTCCGGATGACCTTGTCCGCGTCCAGCGCGTCGTCGTTCTTCCCGACGAGCTCGCTCACCCGGCCCGCGACGACGTGCCGCCGGTAGTCCATCTCGAAGAACCGGTCCTGCGCCGCGACGTAGCCCTGCGCGAGGAACAGGTCGTGCGCGTCGTCGGCCGTGATCGTCGGGATGCCGCGCGCGTCGCGCGTGACCGAGACCTCGGCGTGCAGGCCCGCCACGTCGAGCGTCCCGCTGACCTGCGGCAGGGGGCGCCGCACGACGACGAACACCGCGACGACCGCGGCGACGAGCGCCACGACGAGCACGATGGCGACGGACAGCAGGGTCAGACGGACCGGGCGGCTACGCACGTCAGCGAGGGTATAGCGCCCCCGCGACGAGCGCCGTCAGGAGGCGGCGGGCGCGGCTGCTGCCGAACTGCTCGAGCCCGCCGATCCGCTCGACGACCCGGCGGACGACGAGGCGCTCGCGGTCGCCGGGGTCTTCCCGGTCGACGGGCTCGACGACGCGTCCGACGACTTCTCGGACGACTTCTCGGCGGCCGGCAGCGCCGACGACTTCGCGCCCGAGCGCGCGTCGTTGCGGTAGAAGCCCGAGCCCTTGAACACCACGCCCACCGACGAGAACACCTTGCGGAGCCGACCCTCGCACTCGGGGCACACGGTCAGGGACGCGTCCGAGAACGACTGGTGGATGTCGAAGGCGTGGCCGCACGCCGTGCACGCGTAGGAGTAGGTGGGCACAGGGTCTCCTGGAGATCGAGCAGTGAGCGGTGCGGGCTGCGGGGGCCGACCGTCGACCGATGTGGCCGTCGGCGTTCGTCGCCTGGCACTCGCACGTTCCGAGTGCCAATGGTAACGACCCTCGGGACCCCGGTCATTCCGCGCTCTGCGCGGGGACGACGACGGACGCGCCCCGCCGCGGGGGCAGGGGCGCGTCCGGTGGCGTCGCGGTCGGGTGGCGTCGTGGTCCGCCGACCGCGTGGCGTCAGGCCGTCGGCGGCGCCGGCGGGCCGTCCTGCGGGCGGATGGTCGGCGGGTTCGTGACGTCGGCCTGCACGGCCGGGGACGGGCGCTGCGCGAGCAGGTCGCGGATCTCCTGCAGGAGCAGGATGTCCTCCGCGGGGGCGGCGGGCTCCGCCTCCTCGCCGCGCTTGCGCCGCGCCGCGAGCGCGTTGAGCGGCAGCACGATGATGAAGTACACGGCGGCCGCCGTGAGCAGGAACGTGATGAACGCCGTGACGATCGCGCCGAGCCGGATCTCGTCCTTGCCCGCCGGGCCGAACGCCAGGACGTTGTCCAGGTTCGGCTGCCCGAAGATCCAGCCGATGAGCGGGTTGATGAGGTTGTCGACGATCGACGAGACGACCGCGCCGAACGCGGCACCGATGACGACGCCGACCGCGAGGTCGACCGCGTTGCCGCGCGACACGAAGTCCTTGAACCCCTGCGCGACCTTGGCGAGCCCCTTCGCCCCTGATCCGAGGGCGTTGGCGGCCGAGCCGGCCGCGGAACCGATGCTGGGCTGGGACACGACGTACCTCCGGTGAGCTGGGTGCTGGCCTCGAGTGCGGCTCGATCATGGCACGACGACCGCCGAGAGCACCGCAGCCACCGCGGATCCGGACAGATCGGCCGCCTCGTCGGGCGTCACCGCGAGCAGGACGGGCGGCGCCTCGTCCCCCGCGAGCTGCGCCGACCACCCCGAGCCGCGCGTCGCGTCCTCGCGCGCGGCGACGGGCAGCACGAGCGCGCGGTGCGCGACGACCACGCCCTGCGCGCCGGTCTCGACCGCGGCGGCCAGGACGTCGACGTGGGTGCCCGGCACCAGCAGCGCGGCGACCGCCGGGTCGCCGAACCGCACGGCCGCGACCACGGTCCCCGGCGGACCGCTCGGCACGCCGGACGCGAGGAGCTCCGGCACGACGGGCAGACCGGCCGGGACCGCGACGGCCGTCCCCCGGCCGACCAGCGGCCCGGGCGCCGCTGCTGCACCCGCGACGTCGAGCCCCGCGGGGAGGTGTGCGACACGCAGGTCGGCGCGCGCGATCGTCGTCCCCGCCGGCAGGTCCCGCGCGGCGACCACGACCGGTCGCACGGGCGCGGGAGGCGGGCGCAGCGTCTCGAGCGCCGACGACACCGCGACCCCCAGCGCGAGCGCCGCGACGGCGAACCGCCACCGCCACAGCACGCCGCGCCAGGCCGCGCGCACCGGACGGCGACGGCGCGCCAACGGTGCCGGCGCCCGCTCGTCTCGTTCGTCCCAGGTCCGCACCCGAGGGACGCTAGGTCGCCGGGTGGTACGTGCGGCCGCGGACGACGAGCGCCTGGGGACGCCGCGGCACCGGGCGGACCTGGGGTCGGGTGGCGGGTCGGCGGCGGGGTGGCGCCACGTCGGGCACCGTCGGTGCGGTCGGGCGGTTCCCGCGGCCGTCGCCTCCGCTACCAGTGCGGGGGCCGGTCCCGCGCGAGCCGGTCGTCGTTGTCGTCGCGGCCCGCCGGACCGCCCCAGCCCTCGTCCGAGTCGTCCGCGCTGCGCAGCGCGAGCAGCGCGTCGCCCGACCGGTCCGCCGCCGCCCCGGCGTGCGACCGCCCGGGGGTCTCGTCCCCCGGGCCGCGCTCGCTGCTCGGCCCGGTCGTCGGTCGCGCCGCGGGGAGCGTCGAGCGCAGCACCGTCTCGTCGGACCCCACGGTCCCGGACTGCCGCACCGCGCGCCGCGGACGCCTCGAGCTGCTCACGCCTCGATCATCGCCGACGTTCAGGACAGCGCGCGCGTGATCGCACCCCGCACGGCGGTGTCGATGCGGTACGAGCGTCGCGTGATCCCGAGCTCGTCGCGCAGCGCGGCCGCGAGCTCGTCGCGCGAGCGCTCGACGCCGTCCGAGCGCAGCCACGCCACGAGGTCGTCGAGCTGGTCGTCGCTGTACGCCGCGATCGGCAGGCCCGTGCGGACGTCGGGCCGCGGCAGCGAACGCACCGGAAGCGCGGGCTGCTCGGGCCGGACGACCGCGAGCGGTCGCGACGCCCGGTCGTCGACCACGACGTCCATGGCCACGACGGGGACACCGGAGGTCGACGTCGGCACGGGGCTCGGCTCCGGCGCCGACGATCCTGCCGCGGGTCGGTCCGTCGCGTCCGGTCGGGCGGCGGGCGCGGACGGGCTCGCGGGCGCGGGCACCACGGGCAGCGCACCGGTCGCGGGCCAGCTCGGCGTCACGGCGGACCGGCCGTCGAGCCCGGGCAGCGCCGGCACCGACTGGCGACCGCGACGACCGCGTGCCGCACCGCGGCCCTGGGCCGGGTCCGAGGCCTGCGCCGCGGCCTGCGGCTCGGCCTGGTCCTTCTGCTCAGCCTTCTCCTGCCGCTTCGCCTGAGACGCGGCGCGGCCCTTGCCGCGAGCCTCGGCGCGCTCCTGGCGCCGCAGCGCGCGGCCACGCACCGGCTCGTCGGCCTCGGCAGCGGTCGCTGCGCCGCTCACGACAGCGGTCGGCGCGTCGGTCACCGCGGCACCCGTCGGCGCGTCGGTCACCGCGGCACCCGTCGGCGCCTCGGTCACCGCGGCACCCGTCGACGCCTCGGTCGCGGCGGCACCCGTCGGCGCGTCGGGCGCGGATCCTGCGGGTCCGGCCGCGACGACCGGCTGCTCGGCGGTGCTCCCGTCGCGCGGCTCGTCGGCGGCCGGGCGCGCGCGCCGCCCGCCCCGCCACGCGGCCGCGGCCTGCGCACCCAGGGCGCGCTCGTCGTCGGTCCACTCCTGCGGCAGGCCGATCACGGCCGTCCCGGCCCGAGGCTCGACCGGCGCGGGGACGGCGGCGTGCACGAAGCGTCGGATCCGGTCGACCTCAGCCTCGGGGTCGAGGAACGCGGCCGCGGACCACACCCGCACGACGCGCCACCCGAGCCGCTCGAGCCGGTCCGCGGTGAGCCGCTCGCGCACGCGCACGCTCGGCTCCGCGACGTACGCGGCGTCGTCGGTGAGGACCGCGACGAGCATGCGACCGGGCAGCGACGGGTGGCCGACGACCATGGGGATGCGCTGCCCGCCGGGCACGCCGTAGTCGAGCTCGACGACGAGCCCGTGCCGCCACAGCCGTTCGGCGAGGTCGACGAGCAGCCGGTCCGGGTCGACCGCGTGCGAGGCGGGCGCGGTCGCGCCGGTCCCGCGCTCGGCGGCGAACGCGAGCAGGTCGCGCAGCAGGCGCGGACCGTCGCCGCGCAGCCGCTCGGGGTCGAGGTCGTCGGCGCCGAAGCAGGACACGACGACGAGCCGGTGCCGCGTGGACCCGAGCGCGTCGAGCAGCAGCGCGGCGCCACCCGGCCCCGACACGGCACCGAACGTGTGCAGCACGCGCCGGTGCGGCGTGCGACCCAGCCCGAGCGACACGATCACGGCCTCGCGCCGCAGCCCCGCGACCCCCGTCAGGTCGGTCACGACGAACGGCTCGGGCCGCGCGGGGTCGAAGAACGCCCCGAGCGCGGGGTTGGTGCGGACCTCGTCGAGCACGGCCTCGCGCACCGCCTCGGCGTGCGCGGGCGTCACGGTCACGACCGCGAGCGACTCCTCGGGCCGGACGACGGCGTGCTCGAGGACCAGGTCGACGACGTGCGCGACCTCGGCGGTCGTCGTCTCGACGAGCCCGGACGCCGGGGTCGGCATGCCGGTCCCGTCGACCACGTCGAGCCGGACGAGCGGGCGCGACGTGGGCAGCGGGGTCGCGACGAGCGCGTCGCCGTAGCCGTGCTCGGACAGGAACGCGGTGAGGTACGGGTCGCGCGCGACCGTGTCGGCCCGCAGCGTGGCACGCGGCAGCACCTCGGCCAGGTCGCGCACCGCGGAGCCGGACGCGCACCGCGCGTCGCCCACGACGACGACCTGCCGCCCGCGCGCGAGCGCGCCGAGCGCGACCTCCGTGGGCAGGTGCGCGGCGGCGCCGAGCACGACGAGGTCGACGGTCCGGGCCGCGGGCAGCACCTGCGGCACGAGCATCGGGCTCGCGACGAGCACGGGGCGCAGCCGGCGCGCGACGTCCGGGTAGCGCGCGAACGTGTCGCGCAGCGACGTGGACCGCTCCTCGACGAGCTCGGCGAACAGCTCCTCGGCCTGCTCACGGTGGCGGCGCAGCGTGGCAGTGACCTGCGCCGCGACCGCGGCCCGCACGGGCGGCGCGAGGCTCGCGACATGCGTGCGGTCGAGCTCGGCGTAGCGCGCCGCGACCTCGCCGAGCGCCTCGCCGTCGTACCCCGCGAGCGCGGGGTCCTGCGCGAGGATCTGCTCGATCACGGTGCTCCACCACGCGAGCTCGAGCTCGGCGGGCGCCTGGGCCGCGGGGACCCGCCGCTGCGCGAGGTCGTCGACGAGCGCGCCGAGGCCTGCGCGGCGCAGCACGTGCAGCAGACCCGTACGGTCCGGCAGCGTCTCGAGCGCGTCCTGCAGCACGCGCAGCCGCTCGAGCCGTTCGGTGAGCGCGGTCAGCGGCAGCGCGCACAGCCCGCCGCCCGCCGGGGTCGTCGCGAGCACCTCGTCGAGCGCCTCGAGGTCCTCGCGGACCGCGCGGTACTCCTCCTCGAGGACCTCGAGCCCCTCGGGCAGCCGCGGCCACCCGCCGCTCGGGCAGTGCGCCTGCCACACCTCCCGCCGCGCCTGGACGTCGACGAGGGCGCCGTGCAGGTCGGCGACCGGGCGGCCGGGGCGCACGAGGTCGCGCGCCTGGCGGCGCAGGCGTCGACGCAGCCAGTAGCCCATCGTCACGCCGTGCTCGGCGCGCCACTGCTTGTCGGCCGTCGCGGCCACGAGGTCCGCCGCGGTGCGCTCGAACACGATCGGCAGGAACACGTCGAGCGACGCGCGCACGCCGTCCAGCATGCGCAGCTGCTCGCCCCACGCGTCGACCGTCTCGGCGGGCAGCAGGCCCGTCTCGGCGTCGACCTGGGCGGCGCGCTCCGCGAGGCGCGGCAGCGTGTCGTCGAGCAGGCGGGTCAGGCGGCGGCGCGCGACGTCGGCGTCCGCGTGCGTGCGCAGGTCGGCGCCGTACCAGGGCGTGTCCCCGGGCCGGACCGTGAACGCCCCGAGCTCGCCCGCCCGGCGCAGGTCACCGGCCAGGCGGGCCCGCTCGTCGTCCCCGAGCGCGTGCGCGACGTCCGCCGCGAGGCGCACCGTGGTGCGCGGTGCGGGGCGGCTCGAGGTGAGGCGCGCGAGGTGCTGCAGCGCGTCGTACGCGGACACGCCGAACGGCTCGCGCGGCGTGTGCAGCGCGGTCACGTACCCCCGCAGCGCCTCGCGGTGCCCGACGAGGTCCGCGCGCACGCCCTGCACGCCCCGCGCGTCGACGACGGGCGCCTCGACGGTCATCGCGCCGAGCAGCCGGCGCGACGCCGCGGTGCGCCAGCCCGCCTCGGGCGCGATGTCGAGCAGCAGGTCGTGCAGGCCCTGCGCGGCGAGCCGCTCGGTGAGCGCGACCGCCGCACGGCGGTGCCCCGGCACGTACAGCACGGTCCGCCCCGACGCGGCGGCGTCCGCGACGATCGCGGCGATCGTGCCGGCCTCGTCGGCGCCCGTGGGGCTGTCGACGAACAGGTGCGTGCCCGTCGCGACGACGTCGAGCACGTGCTGCTGCGCGGGGTCGAGGTCGCCGACGCCGCGCTCGTGCGCCGGGTCGCGGTCGCCCTCGACGAGCGCCGGCAGGGGACGGCGCAGCCGCTCGGCGTCGGCCTCGACGCCCGCGAGCGCGGTCAGCAACTCGTGGTGCGCGACGCTCGCGGCCAGGTTGTCGAGGTCGTCGACGAGCACCTGGCCGGGGTGCACGAACGTCCCGACGACGACCCGCTCGGTGAGCTCGAAGTCCTCGAGCACGGCCTCCCCCAGCGACGCGAGCCGCTGCAGCGCCGAGCGCGGGTCGAAGCCGCCCGCCGTGAACGCGCCGCGCGCGACCGCGGCCGGGTCGAGCAGCGCGCCGCGCGAGCGCAGCGCGCGCGCGAGCACCGGGTTGACCTCGAGCGACGGCTCGAGCGCGAGCTCGTAGTCGCTCTCCCCCGTGCCGCGCGCGTGCAGCGCGACGGGGCGCAGGAGCACGGGGGCGCGCAGGCGCCGGGGTGCGGTCGCGGGCTCGTCGGGACCCGGCGCGACGTCGCCCGACGACGTGCGCGTGACGGTCGCGAGCGCGGCGACGTCGTCCTGCGCGACGGCCGCGACCGTGCGCTCCGTCCACGTCGCCACCCCGATCGCGAGCGACGTCGGCGCGATGCCGTAGCGCTGCTCGTACGCCGCGGCGCGCGCACCGACCGCGCGGGCCCGACGACGCGCGGTCGACAGTGCGGCACCCTCCCGCACGAGGTTGGACAGCCGGGTCTCGCGGCCCGCGAAGAGCTGTGCCATGCCCGAGGGGTGCGCGGCCGACAGGTCGAGCGCGGCCTCCCCGAGCAGGTCGATGTCCGCGAGCGTCGAGCCGCCCGCCGCCTCGACGAGCGCGCCGCGCCACGTGGCGAGCGCACCCTCGACGAGCTCGGCGTCCGACGGCGGCTCGACGAGCGCGACCGGGCTCGCCTGCTCGTCGGGCGCCCCGGCGGTCGGCGTCCCCGACGAGCCGGTCGTCGTCCCGGTCGACGACGCGACCGGGACGCGCGTGACCGCGGCGGTCGGTGCCGTGCCGGGCTGCCCGGGGGCGCCGGACGTGGGGTCGGTCGAGGCCGCGGCGGAGGCGGGCCCGTGGTCCGAGCCGGCTCCCGAGCCGGGCGCGCGCGCGGGGACGGTCATCCTGCGACGGTAGCTGTCGGCGTGTCGCGCTCCGGGACGGCGCGCCGGGCCGACCCGGACCAGGCCCGGACAAGCACGAAGGCCGACCGCGGTGATCGCGGTCGGCCTTCGGACGTGAGAACGGTGCGCACCGCGCAGGGGGCAGGCGATGCGCACCGTCGGGAGAGAGTCTGACCTACGAATGCCGTCCTGGTCAAGCGTCCAGTCGATGCATTCGCAAATTCCCCTGCCGAACCCCCCGGCGCACGCCTCATCCACGGCCCTGACCTGGGCGTTCGTCGTCAGATGTCACCCGCACGCGCGCCGGGCGGTGCGGGTCCGCGGCGTGCGGCAGAGTGAGCGGGCGCGACAGCGCGCACGCACCCTCGTCGGACGGGACCGGGAAGGAGCCGCACGTGGCCACGAGCGCCCCACCGCGCGCGACGCACCTGTCCGTGCCGACCATGGCCATGCTCGTCGTCGGCTCGATGGTGGGGGCCGGCGTGTTCTCGCTCCCGCGGCAGTTCGCGTCCTCGACCGGCGCCGCGGGTGCGCTCGTCGCGTGGGCCGTCGCGGGCGCGGGCACGCTCGCCCTCGCGCTGCTCTTCCAGGACCTCGCGCAGCGCCGCCCGGACCTCGACGCGGGCGTCTACGCCTACGCGCGCGCCGGGTTCGGCGAGTACCTCGGGTTCTTCTCGGCGTTCGGGTACTGGGCGTCGGCGTGCGTCGGGAACGTGACGTACTGGGTCCTCATCACCTCGACGCTCGGCGCCGTGTTCCCCGCGCTCGGCGCGGGCGACACCGTGCTCGCGGTCGTCGTGGGGAGCGTCGGGCTGTGGGCCACGTTCTGGCTCGTGCGGCGCGGCACGCGCGAGGCCACGGCGGTGAACCGCGTCGTGACGGTCGCGAAGGTCGTGCCGATCGTCGTGTTCGTCGTGCTCGCCGTCGTCGCGTTCGACCCGCACGTGTTCGCGCAGAGCTGGGGCGGGCACGGCACGGGCTCGGACAGCCTGCTCGACCAGGTGCGCGGCACGATGCTCGCGACCGTGTTCGTCTTCCTCGGGGTCGAGGGGGCGAGCACGTTCTCGCGGCACGCGCGGCGGCGGCGCGACGTGGGCCGCTCGACGCTCCTGGGCTTCTTCTCGGTGTTCGCGCTGTTCGCGACGGTCACGATGGTCTCGTACGGCGTCCTGCCCGCCGACGAGATCGCGCGGCTCGACGAACCGTCGATGGGCGGCGTGCTGACGGCCGCCTACGGTCCGTGGGGCGGCACGTTCGTGTCCGTGGGGCTCGTCGTGTCGGTGCTCGGCGCGTACCTCGCGTGGACGCTCATGGCCGCCGAGGTGCTGCTGGTCGCGGCTCGCGGCGACGACATGCCGCGCTTCCTGCGCGCGACCAACGCGCACGACGCGCCCGTCCCCGCGCTCGCGCTGGGCACCGCGCTGTCGCAGGTCGTGCTCGCGGCGACGCTCGCGTCGCAGCGCGCGTTCGACTTCGCGCTCGAGCTGACGGCGTCGCTCGTGCTCGTGCCCTACCTGCTCGCCGCCGCGTTCGGCGTGCAGCAGCGCTGGCGCGACCGGGCGCGGGCGCACGACGACCCCGTCGGGGGCGGCCGACCCACGGGTCGGCTCGTCGTGGCCGGTCTCGCGACCGCGTACTCGACCTGGCTCGTGTACGCGGCCGGGCTCGACCACGTGCTCGTCGCGTTCGTCGTGTACGCACCCGCAAGCGCGCTGTTCGTGCTCGCGCGGCACGAGCGGGGACGCCGCTGGTTCTCACGCCGCGAGCTCGTCGTGCTCGCGGTGTCGCTACTCGGCGCGCTCGTCGGGCTCGTCGCCCTGGTCACGGGCCGCGTCCAGCTGTAGCGGAGCGCGGCCCGTGAGCCGCCCGCGCGAGGTGGCGTCAGGCGGCGAGCGAGTGCGTGGTCACGCGCGCCTCGGGCGCGACGGTGAGCTCCGCCGGGAGCACCGTGGCGTCGGCGACCTGCGCGCCCGCGCCGACCGTCACGCGCGTCGCGAGGCGCGCGTCGGCGCCGATCACGGCGTCGCGTCCGACGTGCACGTGCGTGCCGAGCTGCACGCGCGGCCCGATCACCGCACCCGGCTCGACCCACACGTGCGCACCGACGCGGGCTCCCCCGCCGATCTGCACGCCGGGGTCCACCCAGGCGGTCTCCGCCACGTAGGTCGTCGGGTCGACGGAGGCGGTCATCGCGACCAGTCCTCCGCCGTTGTCGTGGCGGCGGTAGCGCACGACGGTGCCGTCGTCTGTCTCGAGGTCTTCGTATCGCTTCCTCATAGCGCCTGTCAGAACGATTCGACAGCGCGTCGTGTTCCCGACGACCCCGGACGCGCACGTCGCGTCGGTCACACTCGCCGACCGCGACGGCACGCCGATCGCCCCGCCGCGCGCGCGTCGAGCGGGCTCAGGCGCTGGTCGCGGTGTCCGGTCGCGACGACGCCAGCGCGCGCACCTCGGCCGCGAGGTAGCGCCGGTGGCCCCCCAGGGTGCGCACCGAGTGCAGGCGGCCGGCGCGGGCCCAGCGCGTGACCGTCTTCGGGTCCACACCGAACAGCGTCGCCACCTCCTGCGGCGTCAGGAGATCGGGTTGGTCTGGCTGCTCGCTCATGCCGCACACCTCCGCGTGCCGGGAGCCGCGTACGACGCCCGATCCTGCCCGTCGCTGACGACCATGGCACGAAATCGGACACGTCGCATCTCGGCCCTGACCAGGCCGGACGGACCGGCGGGGCGCGACCCCACGACGGACCCGGCCGGGCCGCGTCCGCACGGCTGTCGGCACCGCGTCGTGCGCCGGGCCGCTCCCGGCGCACGACGCGCGCACGACCGCTCAGACCAGCCGCCACCACCTGACCTCGTGGTCGCACTCCGGGCACCCCGGGAGCGCCTCGTCGTCCTCGAGCTGGACCGTGTGGCCGCACGCGTCCAGGAACTTCCCCTTGCCCGGCTTCGCCCCGATGGAGAACACCGGCATCACCTCCTTGTGACGATCCAGGCGTACTCCTGGACGACCACCGTGCGCCTGGGACGAAAGGCCGGACTCGTCCGGTCCTCACCGACCCGGGTCCGTGAGGTCAGGCGCGTCGGGACCGCCGGACGAGCCACCACGCGCCCGCGACGACGACGAGGAGCCCGACGCCCACGGCCGCGCCCCAGGGCACGCCGCCGCTCGGCGCAGAGCCGCGCGACGAGCCACCGGGCGCGGTCGACCCCTCGTCGTCGCCCGTCCCGGCCGGGCCTGCACCGGCGAGCGGCTGCCGCACGGTGGTGTCGACGAGCACGCGCCACGTGGTGCGCGCCCGGCGGCTGTCCCGACCCCGCATCACGCGGCGTCGGTCGCCGGGGCGGTCCCGCGGCGTCGTCCGAGCACCGCGATGCCGACGGCGACCAGCCCCAGGGCGAGGCCCGCCCCGCCCAGGGCGCGCGCGAGCGGGTCGGCCCCCGAGGCCTCGTCGGCTGCGGGGGCCTCGCCGCTCGCCGCGGTGACGGTGAAGCCCGGCGCCGGCCGCTCGGGCTCCTGCTCGCCCTCCGTGGCCACCTCGTCCCACTCGACCACCGTGCCGTCGGAGTAGGTCTGCGTCGCCGGGAAGCTGAGCACCGTGCCCTCGGCGGGCAGCGGGCCCGCCGAGATCTCGAACTCCTGGAACTGTCCCGGTGCGATCGCGGCATCGTCGTCGGCGACCCACGTCACGGTCGCGGGCGCCGTGGTGATGGTCGCGCCCCCGACCTCGACGGGCTCGGGCAGCGTCGCGGCCTCGACCGTCGCCGTCCAGCCCGGGACCGGCTTGGTCGAGACGGACAGCAGGGGCGTCGCGGTCGGCAGCGCGACCTCGAGCCTCGTCGTCGACGCGGTGTCGGACTCGGTCGGCACGCGGAACGTCAACGTCGTCCAGGCGCTCGCGGCCGGGTCGCCGGGGATCACCCGGACGTGCGCCGACGCGACGACGGCCGACGCGACGACGACGCCGAGGGCCGCGGTCACGGCGACCAGGACGCGACCGCCTCGTCGTGCGCGAGAACGGGAGCGGGCGTGCGGTGCATGGTGCAGGTTCGTGCTCATGGTGCGGGTCCTCGAAGGTCGGGGCCGCGATGCTCGCGGCCGCGGGAACAGCAGGGCACACGCACGCCCGACCGCTCCTCGCCCTCGCGGGCAGCGGCACGCGTCAGCCGACGACGGGGACCGGGACGTGCGCGACGGGGCGCAGCACGCCACGGGGCGGACCCCGGTGCGACGGGTGGTCCCGCAGGTGCAGCGCGACGAGCGCGCGCGGGGCCGGCGTTCGTCGCCGCAGGTCCGGACGCGTCAGCGTCGGGACGACGAGCTCCCGGGTCAGCGGTGCGAGCAGGTCGAGCAGCCACCACAGGGCGCGCTCGACGTGCGCGACGGCGACCGCGGTGACGACCGTGGCCGCCGCGTGGCCCGCCACCATCGCCAGGGTCACCGGGGCGTGCGGACCCGTCGGCTCGCACGCGAGGTCGAGTCCGGCGGCGCCGTGCACGTGGGCCGCGCTCGCGACGACCGCCGCGCCCGCGCAGTGCGTCGCGGAGAAGATCGCGTGCGCGGCCGCCTGCCCGGCCGCGAGCAGGAGACCGGCCGGCACGGCGCGCACGCGGCGGCCGCTGACCAGCACCGCCACGGGGAGCACGAGCGCGGCGAGCACCCCCAGCGCGAGCGCGCTCGGTGCTCGTCCCCCGCCGACGACGTGGCCCCCGGCCGCGAGCGCCGTGACGAGACCGGCGAGCCCCGCGGCGCGCAGCAGCCGTGCGCTTCCGGCGGCGGGACCCGTGGACACGGATGCCAGCGTACGAGCAGGCACCTGCGCCGACCGTGCGCGCTCAGGTGCCGGACGGGAACCCGGTGCGGCCTCCCGCCG
>Ga0206103_100505_pt1 | contig 20381 bp, 15 predicted proteins | sample 1B5Ametagenome_FD_148638 | JGI IMG/M metagenome (GOLD analysis project Ga0206103, IMG submission 148638) | Enriched microbial communities from leaf-cutter ant dump, University of Wisconsin, Madison, United States - 1B5A | ecosystem: Environmental > Terrestrial > Nest > Insects nest > Nest dump... | reverse complement strand
GCGGTCGCGGTCACGCGGACCACGTCCGTGAAGGTGAGCGTGAACTTGCTCGGCCCGGTGAGCTCGAAGCCCTCGAGCGCGGACGCGGTCACGACGACCGTGCCCGTCGCGGGGTACGTGCCCGGGGCGACGGGGTGGCCGCCGACGGAGTACTGCACGCCCGTGACCGACGGGATCGTGTACGTGTCGTCGGCCGTGCCGTACGTGTCGACGGTCGTCGGGGCGCTCGCGCTCACCACGACGAGCGTCGGGGCGGTCTGCGCGCCGGGGCGGCAGTCGGTCGCGGGGTCGTCGACCGTCCCGACCCGGAGGTTGTCGATCATGACGGCGGAGTCGTAGCCCGAGTCGCCCTGGTCGAACACGGTGAAGTAGAGCGTCTCCTGGGTGCCGCCGGTGAGCGGGGCGGCCGCGGTCAGCATGGGCGACGCGCCGTTGAAGATCGTGCCCGCCGCCTCGGCGACCGGGTCGCCGTCCCCGAAGAGGCCCGCGTTGATGCTGATGACCCGGCCCGACGAGTCGAACGCGAAGTTGTGCGGCGCGACGATCGTCCCGCCCGCGTCGATGCTCCAGTCGCTCGTCCCGGCCTCGGCGATGAACGCGTCGTTGAAGCTGTCCCCGACGTACTCCGGGTACTCCTCGGACAGGAACCGGAAGTCGACCCCCAGCAGGCAGTTGGCGCCCGCGGGGACGTCGAGCGTGACCGTCAGCGTCGTGACGTCGAAGATGCTGGGCCTGACCTCGCTCGCGGACCACCCCGTGGACGCCCGCGTGCTCGCGGCGTCGGCCGTCAGCTGGTCGGCGCGTCCCGTCGACAGCACGGCGTACGAGCCGCCCGGCTGCGTCGGGAAGCCCGCGACGGCGTCCGTCCGCACCGCGACGGAGCCGCCGTCAGCGCCGCTCGGCTCGGTCAGCGTCGAGGACGCGACGACCGCGGGGTCGCCCACGATCGCCGAGACCAGGTCGGGTGCCGTCGCGGCGGAGGCGGGGGTTGCCCACCACACGGGTGCGGCGACCGCCGCTGCGGCCACGGCCGCGGATATCTTGCGCACACCCATCGGGGGCGCTCCTCTCGTCCACAGTCGACGCCCACCTCTGGACGTCGGGGACGACGATCGGCGGCACCGGTCGACGGATGAGAAGAGTGCCTGGGCAAAGGTCCTGGTCAGGCCACGGCTGGGTGCTGGCACCCAGGACGAGGCGGGCACGACGGACGACGAGGGCCGAGGCGGACACCCGCCCCGGCCCTCGTCGTCCCGTCAGTACTACTGCACGTCGTCGTCGACCCAGTCGAAGGTCTTCGTGACGGCCTTCTTCCACAGGCGGTACTGCCGGTCCCGCTCGGCCGGGTCGAGCTGCGGGGTCCACCGCTTGTCCTCGGCCCAGTTGTCGATGACGTCCTGCTCGCCGGACCAGTAGCCGACGGCGATGCCCGCGGCGTACGCGGCGCCGAGCGCCGTGGTCTCGGCGATCTTGGGCCGCACGACGTCGACGCCGAGGATGTCGGCCTGGAACTGCATGAGCGCCTCGTTGGCGATCATGCCGCCGTCGACCTTGAGCTCGGTGAGGTCGACGCCCGAGTCGGCGTTCATCGCGTCGAGCACCTCGCGCGTCTGGAAGGCGGTCGCCTCCAGGGCGGCGCGCGCGATGTGCCCCTTGTTGACGTACCGCGTGAGCCCGACGAGCGCGCCACGCGCGTCGGACCGCCAGTACGGCGCGAACAGCCCCGAGAACGCGGGGACGAAGTACGCGCCGCCGTTGTCCTCGACCGTGGCGGCGAGCGTCTCGATCTCCGGGGCCGACGAGATGATCCCGAGGTTGTCCCGCAGCCACTGCACGAGCGACCCCGTCACGGCGATCGACCCCTCGAGCGCGTACACCGCGTCCTGGTCGCCGATCTTGTAGCAGAGCGTCGTGAGCAGGCCGTTCTTGCTCGGCACCGGCGACGTGCCGGTGTTGATGAGCATGAAGTTGCCCGTGCCGTACGTGTTCTTCGCGTGCCCGACCTCGAAGCACGCCTGCCCGAACGTCGCCGCCTGCTGGTCGCCGAGGATGCCCGCGATGGGGACGCCCGAGAGCAGGCCCTTCTCGCGGTCGTTGCCGTACACCTCCGACGACGAGCGGATCTCGGGCAGCATCGACAGCGGGATGCCCATCTCCGCGGCGATCTCCTCGTTCCACGTGAGCGTGTCGAGGCTCATGAGCATGGTGCGCGACGCGTTGGTCACGTCGGTGACGTGCACGCCGCCGTCGGGACCACCGGTCATGTTCCACACGAGCCACGAGTCGGTGTTGCCGAACGCGAGGTGGCCCGCCTCCGCCTTCTCGCGCGCGCCGTCGACGTTGTCGAGGATCCAGCGGATCTTCGGCCCCGAGAAGTAGGTCGCGAGCGGCAGGCCCACGCGGTCCTTGTAGCGGTCCGCGCCCCCGCCGAGCGCGCCGAGCTCGTCGCAGATCTTCTGCGTGCGGGTGTCCTGCCAGACGATCGCGTGGTACACGGGCTCGCCCGTGCGCCGGTCCCAGACCACCGCGGTCTCGCGCTGGTTGGTGATCCCGATCGCCGCGATGTCGGTGTTCTGCAGGCTCGCGCGCCCGAGGGCCTGCCCGACGACCTCGCGCGTGTTCGCCCAGATCTCGCTCGCGTCGTGCTCGACCCACCCGGCCTTCGGGAAGATCTGCTCGTGCTCCTTCTGCCCGCTCGCGACGATCTGGGCCTTGTGGTCGAAGATGATCGCTCGCGTGCTCGTCGTGCCCTGGTCGATCGCCATGACGTACTTCGTGTCAGACATCGCTTTCCTTCACCTCGTCGTGAATCCGGGTGAGCTCCGGGGGAGCTCGGGTGGGGCGTGGGCTCAGCCCAGGAGGCCGACGCTCCAGTTCGCGAACAGGCCGGCGAGCATGCCGCCGGCGATCGGGCCGAGCACCGGCACCCACGCGTAGCCCCAGTCGCTCGAGCCCTTGCCCTTGATGGGCAGCAGAGCGTGCGCGATACGGGGCCCGAGGTCACGGTTCGGGTTGATGGCGTACCCCGTGGGACCACCGAGGCTCGCGCCGATCGCGACGACGAGCAGGGCGACGGCGAGCGGACCGAGCTGGGCGGGCGTCTTGCCGAACACGAGGATCACGTAGACCAGCACGAACGTGCCGATGACCTCGGTGATGAAGTTCCAGCCGTAGCTGCGCAGCTCGGGGCCGGTGGAGAACACCGCGAGCTTGACGCCCGGGTCGGCCTGCTCGTCGAAGTGCTTCTTGTACGCGACGAACGCGAGCACCGCACCGAGGAACGCGCCGAGCATCTCGCCCGCGAGGTAGACCATGGTCGACGCGAAGGTGATCGCGACGCCGGGTGCGTACTCGCCCGCGTCGTTGGCCAGCAGGCCCAGCGTCACGGCGAAGTTCAGGTGCGCACCGGACTTGTACGCGCCGTACACACCGGCGAAGACGGCGAGGCCCCATCCGAAGTTGATGAGCAGCCAGCCGCCCGCGTTGCCCTTGGTCTTCGGCAGGATCGCGTTCGCGACGACACCGGCACCCAGCAGGAGCAGGAGCGTGGTGCCGATCGTCTCGGAGACGAACACATGCATGAGTGGAACGTCCATGGGTCCTCACTTCTCGCAGACGGACTTCGTTGTCACGTGCTCCCGCGCGTCCGGCGCGCGGGCATCTGGGGGGATCGTGCGGGTGGTGCGGGTCAGCCCTCGAGGGGCTTCATGGGGGACAGGTCGCGGGCGCGCAGCCGGACGTGCTCGGCGGACGCGTCGTCGGGCTCCTGCGCGGCGGCCTCCTCGGCCTCGGCGCGCGCGCGGTACGCCTCGATCTCGCGGCTGCGCGTCGCGGCGTCCCAGCCGAGCACGGGTCCGACGAGGTCCGCGATCTCCTCGAGCGCACCGACCCCCTTGTCGGCCTGCTCGTAGTTGAGCCGCGTGCGGTGCAGCAGCACGTCCTCCAGGTGCAGCGCGCCCTCGTGGCTCGCGGCGTACACGACCTCGGCGCCGATGTACGCGGGGGCGTGCGGCAGCGGCTCGGCGAGCTCGGGGCGCTCGTCGCACAGGTCGGTGAGCTCGCTGAGCAGCGACCCGTAGCGGTGCAGCAGGTGGTCCATGCGCGGCCGGTCCCACCCGTACCGCTTGGCGATCGTGCGCGACTGGCGCTGCACTGCCGCGAGGCCCTCGGCGCCGACGAGCGGCAGGTCGTGCGTGAGCGACGGCAGCGTCGTGGCGCGGGACCCGATCGCGAAGTCGACCGCGTCCTTGGCCATGACGCGGTACGTCGTGAGCTTGCCGCCCGCGATGACCGTGAGCCCGGGGGTGGGGGACGCGACGGTGTGCTCGCGGGAGACCTTGGCCGACGACGTGCCCTCCTTGGTGCCCGGCTGCAGGAGCGGGCGCAGACCCGCCCACGTGCCGATGACGTCGTCGCGCGAGATGGGCCGCGACAGCACGGTGTTCGCGTGGTCGATCACGTAGTCGATGTCCGCGGCGGTCGCGACCGGGTGCGTGAGCTCCTGCGTCCACGGCGTGTCGGTGGTGCCGATGACCCAGTACCGCGACCACGGGATGATGAACAGCACGGACTTCTCGGTCTGCAGGATCAGGCCCGTGTCGCCCGCGATGCGCGAGCGCGGCACGACGATGTGGATACCCTTCGACGCGAGCACCCGCAGCCCGCCGTCGGAGCCCGCGAGCGACTCGGTCTGCTCGGTCCACACGCCGGTCGCGTTGATGACCTGCCGGGCGCGCACGTCGATCCGCTCGCCGGTCTCGAGGTCCTCGAGCAGCGCACCGGTCACGGCGCCCCCGGCCGTGGTGTGCAGGTCGACGACCTGCGTGCGGGACGCGGCGTGCGCGCCGTAGCTCGCGGCGGTCCGCACGAGCGTCGAGACGAGGCGCGCGTCGTCGACGCTCGCGTCCCAGTACCGCACCGCGCCGATCGCGGCGTCGTGCCGCAGGTCCGGGAACAGCCGCTCCATGCCCTTGCGCGTGAGGTGCCGGTGGATGGGCATCGCGCGGCGCGAGCCGAAGACGTTGGCGAGCGTGTCGTACAGCGCGACGCCGGCCCCGACGTACGCGCGCTCCCAGACCCGGTTCTCGAGCGGGTAGAGGAAGGACACGGGCTTGACCAGGTGCGGCGCGATGCGCGTGATGAGCAGGTCGCGCTCCGTGAGCGCCTCGCGGACCAGGTGGAAGTCGAGCATCTGCAGGTAGCGCAGCCCGCCGTGCACGAGCTTCGACGAGCGGCTCGACGTCCCGCTCGCCCAGTCCTGCGCCTCGACGATCGCGGTGGACAGCCCGCGCGTCACGGCGTCGAGCGCGATGCCCGCACCCGTGACGCCGCCGCCCACGACGAGCACGTCGAGCTCGTCGCCCTGCCGGGCCGAGTCCCTCAGCCTCGCGAGCGCGTCCTGCCGTGCCTGCGCCGTCAGAGCAGCGGTCCTCATCGCACGTCCTCCCACACGCCTGGCGGCGTTCCTCTCGACGACCTCGGTGCCTCGCGGCGTGCGCCCCGCGACCCGGATCACGTCCGGTTCGCCCGACCAGGTGGCGCTCGCTATGGTCATCACGTACGGAACGGATGCGCAACCGGAGTGCACAAACGTGCACGCGGGCGCGGGCGACGAGGGGGAGCGATGGAGGTCGACCGGGAGCAGGACGTCCTGCGAGCCGCGTCCATGTACTACCTGCAGGACCTCAAGATGGAGGTCATCGCGCGTCACCTCGGCACGTCCCGGTCGACCGTGTCGCGGCTCATCAAGCGCGCCCGCGACACGGGGCTCGTCGAGATCACGCTGCGGCCCGCGAGCACGCGTGCACCCGGGCTCGGCCGCTCTCTCACCGCCGCGTTCGGGCTCGACGCGTACGTCGTCCCCGTGCCGGACTCGTCGTCCCACATCGAACGGCTCGACCAGGTCTCGATGACCGCCGCCAAGCTCCTGACCTCGTGGTTCGACTCCGACATGGTGCTCGGGGTCGCGTGGGGGACCACGCTCGCGTCGGTCTCGCGCTACCTCGTGCCGAAGCCCACGCGCGGCTCGGCGGTCGTCCAGCTCAACGGAGCCGCGAACATGCGCACCTCCGGCGTCGACTACGCGAGCGACCTCATCTCGTCGTTCGGCACCGCGTTCGGCGCGGCCGTGCACCACTTCTCGGTGCCCGCGTTCTTCGACTTCTCCGACACCAAGGCGGCCATGTGGCGCGAGCGCTCGGTGCGGCGCGTGCTCGACATGCAACGACGTGCGGACATCGCGGTGTTCTCGGTCGGCGCGGTCGCGGGCGCCGTGCCGTCGCACGTGTACGCCGCGGGCTACCTCGACGACGCCGACGTGCGCGTCCTGCACGACGAGGGCGTGGTCGGCGACGTGTGCACCGTGTTCCTGCGCGCCGACGGCTCCTGGCAGGACGTGCCGCTCAACGCCCGCGCGACCGGTCCCACGCCCACCGAGCTGCAGCGCCTGCCGCGGCGCATGTGCGTCGTCGCCGGGGACAACAAGGTCGCCCCGCTCCTGGCCGCGCTGCGCGCCGGGGTCGTCACCGACCTCGTCGTCGACGAGGTGACCGCGGGTGCGCTGCTCGACGCGGCCGAGCCCGCGCCCGCTCGTCGGACCCGTGCGCGGACCTGACCGCACGCTGGTCTACGTTGGCGGGATGGTCGCCGCTCCCGTGCACGTCCGTCCAGCGCTGCCCGCCGACGTGCGGGCCATCGGGTCGCTCGTGCAGCCGTACGCCGACGAGCGCATCCTGCTGGCCAAGGAGTGGGTCGGGTACTACGAGGCCGTGCAGGAGTTCCTCGTCGCCGAGTCCGACGAGCCCGCGACCAGCGGCCAGGTCGTCGGGTGCGGCGCGCTGCACGTCATGTGGGAGGACCTCGCCGAGGTCCGCACGCTCGCGGTGTCCCGTGCGTTCCGCGGCCGCCGCGTCGGGCACACGCTGCTGTCCGCGCTGCTCGAGCGGGCGCGCGACCTCGGCCTGCGGCGCGTGTTCTGCCTGACGTTCGAGGTCGAGTTCTTCACGCAGCACGGGTTCCGGGCGATCGACGGACCCGCCGTCGACCCGTCGGTCTACGCCGAGCTGCTGCGCTCGCACGACGACGGGGTCGCCGAGTTCCTCGACCTCGCGCGCGTCAAGCCGAACACGCTCGGCAACACGCGCATGATCGTCGACCTGTAGCCGCGGCCCGGGGTGGCGCCGGACGGGCTCGCCCGGCTGGGGCCGGGTCGAGCCGGAGTGGGCCCGGTTCGGGGGTCAGACCGGGCCGGAGCCGGTCGGGCGGGTCAGACCGGGCCGGACCCGGTCGGGCGGGTCAGCTCGGCAGGCAGTAGGCCAGGGGTGCGTCGGGCTCGTCGGCGCGGGCCGGTGACGTGGTCACCAGCCCGTCGGCGAGCAGGCCGGCGAGCGCGCGGGCCCGCTGCGGCGTCGCCGGCCAGGCCTCGTCGAGCACGTGCTCGGGCACGGGGACCGGCGACTCGCGCAGCAGCGCCATGATCCGACCCCGCACCTGCCGGTCGGTGCCGTGCCACGCCTGCGTCCGGCGGCGGTGCGCGTGCACGTCGCCGGGACGGCCCGCCGCGACCCACCGGCACGACGAGAGCAGCGGGCACACGTCGCAGCGCGGGGACCGGGCCGTGCACACGAGCGCCCCGAGCTCCATGCTCGCGGCGGCCCAGCGTGCCGCGGCGGCGTCGTCCTGCGGGACCAGCGCCTGCGCCCGTGCGACCTCCGCCCGCGTCTGGCTCGGGGCGGGGAGCGCGTCGCCGTCCACCGCACGTGCGAGCACCCGCCGCACGTTGGTGTCGAGCACCACCGCGCGCCGCCCGAACGCGAACGCCCGCACCGCGGCCGCCGTGTACGGCCCGACACCCGGCAGCGCGAGCAGCGCGTCCTCGTCGTCGGGCACCTCGCCACCGTGCCGCACGACGATCGTGCGCGCGCACTCCTGCAGCCGCAGCGCTCGCCGCGGGTAGCCCAGCCGGTCCCACGCGCGCAGCACGTCCGCCGCGGGCGCGGCCGCGAGGTCCGCGGGTGTCGGCCAGCGCTCGAGCCACGACCGCCACGCCGGCTCGACCCGCACCACCGGCGTCTGCTGCAGCATGACCTCGCTGACCAGCACGCCCCACGGCGTACGGTCCGGTGCGCGCCACGGCAGGTCCCGCGCGTGCTCGTCGTACCAGGCGACGACCCGCGTGACGACGTCGGCCGGGACGTCGGCAGGGCTCGTCAGGGTTCTCGTCCGGGCTCGTGCGGTCACGACCCGCATCCTGCCAAGCGACCCGCTGCGCGCGCGGTCGACGGCACGCCGGGTGGACGTGCGCGCGATCGTCGGGCCGCGCCTCGTACCGTGGACGCCGCAGCCGCCGACCGGGCGGACGACGACACGAGAGGCGGACCGTGGCACAGGGCACCGGGGCGCGACCGCAGCGGTCCGGCGGGACGCCGGGTCGTCGGCCGTCGGGCGGACCCGGTCGCACGGGCGGTGCCGCGCCGGGCCGTGGCACGCCGGGCCAGGGCACGCGCGGTGTGCCGTCGCGCGTGTACGTCGTGCGCCGGGTCGTCGCGCTCGTCGTGCTGCTGGTGGTGGTCGCGGTCGTCGTGCTCGTGGTGCGGAACCTGACCGACGGCTCACCCGCCGAGCACGCGGGCACCCCGACCGCGGCCGCGACGGGTCCGACGACCGCGCCGAGCCCGCAGCCGACCGCGAGCGCCGGCGCGGCCTCGTCGGACGAGCCGGACCCCGAGGTCACGCTCAGCGCGGTGGAGGAGGCCGCGCGCGCGGCGGGCGTCGACGTCTGCCGGCCGCAGACGCTGCACGTGACGTTCGACGCGACCGCCGGGTCCTTCGACGGCGGCACGAAGCCGCAGTTCGCCATCACGATCACGAGCACCGCCGCCGACGCGTGCCTGCTCGAGGCGGGCGACGTGAACCGGCAGGTGACGATCACGTCGGGCGACGACCTCGTCTGGTCCAGCGCGCACTGCCAGGCCGCCGAGCCCGAGAGCCGTCGGCTGCTGCTGGGCCCCGGCGACCCGAGCGAGGAGACCTACACGTGGCCGCGCATCCGCTCGGCCGAGGGCTGCCCGGCCGATCAGCCGGCTCCCAAGCCCGGCACCTACACGGCCACGCTCACCCTGGACGGCACCGAGGTCGCCAAGACGGCCTTCGACCTCAACTGATCCCCACCGGCCCGGCCCCCCACACCCGGCCCGCCCCACGCATCTCATCCACGCTCCGACGTAGTTGGAGCTGTGTGAGTTCGTCGGCGATTGCTGACGAACTCGTCCATCCTCGACGAACTCGGGTGCTGCGGGTGGGCCGTGCTGAGGCTCGCGGCTGTTGGGGGAGGTGCCTGCTGGGGCTGGGCGGGCTCGGGGTGGGGTGGTCCGGCTGCTGGGGGCAGGGCTGAGGCTGGGGGTGTGAGGTAGTTGGAGATGGGCGCGACGTAGTTGGAGATGTGTGGGTTCGTTGGCGGTTGCTGACGAACTCGTGGATCTTCGACGAACTCGGGCGCTGCGGCCGGGCCGTGCTGAGGCTCGCGCCTGCTGGGGCTGGGCGGGCTCGGGTGGTGCGGTGGCTGTGGGCGGGGCTCATGCCGGGGGCGTGAGGTAGTTGGAGATGGGCGCGAGGTAGTTGGAGATGTGTGGGTTCGTTGGCGGTTGCTGACGAACCCATGGATCTTTGACGAACTCGGGCGCTGCGGGTGGCCGGGGCTGCGGGTGTCGATCAGGCCACCGGGTGAGCGCCGGGCGCCGGGCGCCGGGCTCGGCGCGCAGGCGTCAGACGTAGCGCTCGAGGATGCTCGACTCCGCGAGGCGGGACAGGCCCTCGCGGACCGCGCGGGCGCGCTGCTCGCCGACGCCGTCGACGGCCATGAGGTCGTCGATGCCCGCGGCCAGGAGCTTCTGCAGACCGCCGAAGTGCGCGACGAGCCGGTCGACGATCGAGTTCGGCAGGCGCGGCACGCGGGACAGCAGGCGGAACCCGCGCGGGCCGACCGCGGCGTCGAGCGCGTCGCCGCCGCCCGGCAGGCCCAGCACGCGCGCGATGCGCGCGAGGTCGAGCAGCTCGGTCGAGTCGAGCTCCGCGAGCGACTGCAGCACGCTGTCGAGCGGGTTGCGCGTCGCGTCGAGGTAGTCGCGGATCACGAGCTCGCGGTCGGAGCCGATGGTCCCGACGAGCTCGTCGTGCTGGAGCGCCAGGAGGCGACCGTCGGTGCCGAGCTCGACGACATAGCTCTCGATCTCGTCCGAGATGCGCCGGACCATCTCGAGGCGCTGCACCACGGCTGACACGTCGCGCACCGTGACGAGGTCCTCGATCTCGAGCGCGGACAGCGTGCCGGACACCTCGTCGAGGCGGCTCTTGTAGCGCTCGAGCGTCGCGAGGGCCTGGTTCGCGCGGGACAGGATCGTGGTCGAGTCCTCCAGCACGTAGCGCTGGTTCTCGACGTACAGCGCGATGATCCGCATCGATGCGGACACCGACACGACCGGCAGGCCGGTCTGCTTTGCGACGCGCTCGGCGGTGCGGTGGCGCGTGCCCGACTCGGACGTCTCGATCGTTACGTCCGGCAGCAGCTGGACCGCGGCGCGCACGATCCGCGAGATGTCCCGGTCGACGACGACCGCGCCGTCCATCTTGCACAGCTCGCGCAGGCGCGTCGCGGAGAACTCGACGTCGAGCACGAAGCCGCCCGAGCAGATGCTCTCGACCGTCTTGTCGAACCCGAGGACGATCAGCGCACCCGTGCGACCGCGCAGGATGCGCTCGAGACCGTCGCGCAGGGCGCTGCCCGGCGCGACCGCTGCGAGGGTCGAGCGCAGCAGGTCGTCGGGGGTGTGCGAGGCGGCCACGCGACGATCGTAACGATGCTGCCCGGCGGCCTCAGGCCGTCGCACCCGCGGGTGCGGGTGAAGCCGCCGCGCCGACGAGCTGGACGGCGTGCGCGAGGTCCGTCGCGCCCAGCACGTGGACCCCCTCGGGTGGGACCAGGTCGTCGACGCTCGACGCCGGGACGATGGCGCGGCGGAAGCCCAGCCGGGCCGCTTCCGCGAGCCGCCGCCCGACGCCGGGCACGGCACGGATCTCGCCCGCGAGCCCGACCTCGCCGAGCGCGACCAGCCCGCGCGGCAGCGCGACGTCCTCGCGCGACCCGATCGCGGCGAGCGCGAGCGCGAGGTCCCCGGCGGGTTCCACGACGCGTGCGCCGCCGACCGTCGAGAGGTAGACGTCCTGGTCGGCGAGGCGCGCACCGAGCCGCCGCTGCAGGACCGCGAGCACCATCGCGAGCCGTGCCGAGTCGACGCCGCTCGTCGTGCGGCGCGGGTTCGGGGCGGCCGACGGGGCGACGAGCGCCTGGACCTCGACCGCGAGCGGCCGACGACCCTCGAGCGTGACGGTCAGGCAGGTCCCGGGCACCGCGTGCAGCGCCTGTGACACGAACAGCCCCGACGGGTCCGGCAGCCCGACGATCCCCGACTCGGACAGGTCGAAGCAGCCGACCTCGTCGGTCGGCCCGTAGCGGTTCTTGGTCGCGCGCAGCAGCCGCAGCCGCGAGTGCCGTTCACCCTCGAACTGGCACACGACGTCGACGAGGTGCTCGAGCGTGCGCGGGCCGGCGACCGAGCCGTCCTTGGTGACGTGCCCGACGAGCACCGCGGGCATGTCCCGCGACTTCGCGGCCTGGATCACGGCCGAGCTGACCTCGCGCACCTGCGCGACCCCGCCCGCCGACCCCTCGACCTGCGCCGACGCGACGGTCTGCACCGAGTCCAGGACGAACAGGTCGGGGTCCGACTGCTCGATGTGGCCCAGCACGCTCGCGAGGTCCGTCTCGTCGGCGAGCAGCAGGTTCGGGTCGAGAGCGCGGATGCGGCCCGCGCGCAGGCGCACCTGCGCAACCGACTCCTCGCCCGTGACGTACAGGACGCGTCGCCCGCCGCGGGCGGCCCGCGCCGCGACGTCCAGCAGCAGCGTCGACTTGCCGACGCCCGGCTCGCCGGCCAGCAGCACGACGGCACCGGGCACCAGACCGCCGCCCAGCACGCGGTCGAGCTCGTCGACCCCCGTCGGCCGGGCCTGTGCGGTCTCCGCGGGGATCTCGTCGATCGGGCGCGCGGGTCCGCGCGCAGGCGCGGCCGCGGCCGTGCGCGGGGCGCCGCCGGTCGGCCCGGACCCCTCGACCACCGATCCCCAGGCCTGGCACTCGCCGCAGCGGCCGACCCACTTGCTCGTCGTCCACCCGCACTCCGTGCACCGGAACGCCGGTGCCGTCTTCCCGCTCCTCGTCGCCACGCCCGGCACGCTACCCATCCCCACCGACATGCCCTCCCGCCCGGGGCCCTTGCCGTCAACTGAACGTGTGTTTAGTGTGTGGAACATGCGTTCAGTCGACGATCTCACGGCCCGTGCGCGGATCCGCGACGCCGCCGTCGCGCGCTTCGGGCGCGACGGGTTCGGGGTCGGGATGCGACAGATAGCGGCCGACGCGGGGGTGAGCGCGGCGCTCGTCGTGCACCACTTCGGGACCAAGGACGCGCTGCGCGCCGCGTGCGACGAGCACGTCCACGCCGTGGTGCGCGACGAGAAGCAGAAGGCCGTCCGCGGCGCGGCGGCCGACGTCATCGCCTCGCTCGCGCAGGTCGAGGAGCACGGCCCGCTCGTCGCGTACCTCGTGCGGAGCCTGCTCGAGGGCGGCGAGGCGGCCGCCGCGTTCGCCGACGACCTCGTCGCCGACACGCTCGCCTACCTCGACACGGCCGAGGAGGCCGGAGCCGTGCGGCCGTCGCGCGACCGCACCGGCCGGGCACGCGCCGTCGTCGCGATGCAGGTCGGCCTCCTGCGGCTCGCGCAGCTCGACGCGCTCGTCGGACGCGGTCCGTCCCCCACGCAGGACCCGGGCGCCGCGATGCGCGCGCTCGTCGACCGGGCCCTCCTGCCCGGCATGGAGCTCTACACGCACGGGCTGTTCGCGGACTCGTCGTACCTCGACGCGTTCCTCGCGTCGCGCGCGAGCAGCACGGACGGCGACCGGACGAAGGAGGACGCATGACGGACGTGGTCGCGGTGGACGGGCTCGTGAAGTCGTTCGGCCGCACACGCGCGCTCGACGGGCTGGACCTGCACGTCGCAGCAGGGGAGGTGCACGGGTTCCTCGGGCCCAACGGCGCGGGGAAGTCCACGACGATCCGCGTCCTGCTCGGCCTCCTGCGGTCCGACGAGGGTGCGGTGCGGCTCCTCGGCGGTGACCCCTGGGCCGACGCGGTCGCGCTGCACCGCCGCCTCGCCTACGTCCCGGGCGACGTGACGCTGTGGCCCAACCTGACCGGTGGGGAGTCGATCGACCTGCTCGGGCGGCTCCGCGGCGGGCTCGACCCGGTTCGGCGCGACGATCTCGTCGCGCGGTTCGAGCTCGACCCGCGGGTCAAGGGGCGCGCGTACTCCAAGGGGAACCGGCAGAAGGTCGCGCTCGTGGCCGCGCTCGCCGCGGACGTCGAGCTGCTGCTCATGGACGAGCCGACGAGCGGGCTCGACCCGCTCATGGAGGCGCTCTTCCAGGAGGTGGTGCGCGAGGCCGCGGCGCAGGGCCGCACCGTGCTGCTCTCGAGCCACGTGCTCGCGCAGGTCGAGGCGCTCGCGGGCCGCGTGACGATCATCCGTGCGGGGCGGGCCGTCGCGTCCGGCAGCCTCGACGAGCTGCGCGGCCTGACGCGCACGGCCGTGGTCGCCGGGGTCCGCGACGCGCCCGGTGCGCAGGCCGCTCTCGCCGGGCTCGCGGGTGTGCACCACGTGACCGTCGACGACGAGCACGTGACCCTGGACGTGGCGTCCGACGCGCTCGACGCGGTGCTGGCGGCGCTCCCGGCGTACGGGGTGCGGTCGCTCGTCGCGCACCCGCCGACGCTCGAGGACCTGTTCCTGCGCGAGTACTCCGACGAGCTCGCGACGCTGCGCGTCCCCGAGGGTGACCGGTGACGACGAGCGTCGCGCCGGTCCGGGCGGTCGCGGCGCGCGACGGCGTGCTCGTCGGGTGGCGTGGCCTGCTGCGGCTCGCGCTGCGCGCCGACCGGTTCCGGATCGTCGTGTGGGCGGTCGCGGTCGCGTGGCTCGTGCTCGCGTCGGTGCGCGCGTTCGACTCGCTGTACGTCGACGCCGCCGCGCGGCAGGCGCGTGCCGACCTCATCAGGTCGCCCGCCGCGACCGCGCTCGCGGGACCCGGCTTCGGGCTCGACGACTACACGATCGGCGCGATGACGGCCAACGAGCTCGGGCTGTGGATCATGATCCCGGTCGCGATCATGGCCGTGCTCGCCGTGACCCGGCACCTGCGCGCGCCCGAGGAGGACGGACGCTCCGAGCTCGTCCGGTCCCAGCCCGTGGGGCGGGACGCGCCGGTCGTCGCGGGGCTGCTCGCCGCCGCGGTCGCGGTCGGGGCGGTCGGCGGCGCGACGTTCGTGCTCCTGCTCGCGACCGACCTCGACCCCGCGGGCAGCGCGCTGCTGTGCGCGTCGGTCGTCGTGGTCGGGCTCGTGCTCGCGGGCGTCTCGGCGGTCGCGGCGCAGGTCGCGGGGACCGCGCGCGGGGCGTCCGCGCTCGGCTTGGCCGCGATCGGCGTCGGCGTCGTGCTGCGGGCGGTCGGCGACGCGCGCGGCCCGCGCAGCACGTCCGTGCTGACCTGGCTCTCGCCGTTCGGCTGGTCGCAGGCCACCGCGCCCTACGTGCTCGACCGGTGGTGGCCCCTGCTCGTCGGGCTCGCCGTGACCGTCGTGCTCGTCGGGCTCGCGTTCGCGCTCGTCGCGCGGCGTGACCACGGGTCCGGCCTGCTGCCGGGGCGGGTCGGCCGCGCGCACGGGCGCCTGGGCACGCTCGTCGGGCTCGCGTGGCGGCGGCAGCGCACGTCCCTCGTCGCGTGGTCCGTCGCGATCGTCCTCACCGCGCTGCTCGTCGGGTCCGTCGCGGGGTCGGTCGCGGACTTCGTCGAGAGCGACTCCGCGATCGCGGAGCTGTTCCCCGCGGGCTCGTCGGGGGCCGTCGCGTCCGCGACCGCGATGTACACCGCGTTCCTCGCCGTGCTCGCCGCGGCGTGCGCGGGGACGGTGCTCGGCGCCGCGCGCGGTGAGGAGGACGCCGGACGCGTCGGGCACCTGCTCGCGCTGCCCGTGCCCCGCACGCGCTGGCTCCTCGCACAGGTCGGGCTCGCCGCGCTCGTCGTCGTCGTCACGATGCTCGTCGCGGGCCTCGTCATGGGCGCCGCGGCGGACCTGACGCTCGACGACGGCCGGTGGGTCGGCCGGCTCGTCGCGGCCGCTGCGGTGCAGAGCGTGGGGGCGCTCGTCGTGCTGGGTGTCGCGGTCGTCGTGCTGGGCTGGGCGCCGCGCTGGTACGGGGTCGTGTGGGCGTACGTCGCGTACACCGGGGTCGCGACGATGTTCGGCGCGATCCTGCCCGACGGCACCGATACGCTCGCGCCCTTCGCCGCGCTGCCGCAGCTGCCTGCGCAACCCATGGACTGGCCCCCCGTCCTGGTGGCCCTCGTGCTCGCCGTGCTCCTCACCGCTCTGGGCCTGGTCGGCTTCCGCCGCCGCGACCTCACCACCTGACCCGCCACCACCACCACCCACCTACCCGCCCCCGCCCACCCCCGCCCCCAACCCACCCCGCCGCCCGCCCGTGAGTTCGCGGGTCGTGGCTCGGCGTCGCGGCCCATGGCCCGCGAGCTCATGCCGGGAGCCGCGAACTCGATGCCGAGCCGCGAAGTCGCGGGTCGGCGGTGGGGAGGTGGGTCAGGGTGAGGCTCGTGAGGGTGGCGGCGAGGGCGGTGGTGAGGTCCGGGGAGGGGGCGGCGGAGAGGGGCGGGGGTTAGGCTTCGCGCGTTCGGAGGTCGGGTGTGAGCGAGGGGGAACCATGAGCGAGAGCGGGACACCGGGCGGGTCGACGCCGCAGCAGCCGAACCCGCCGCGGCACGCGTGGTCGCCCGAGGCCGCGCCCGACGACGAGCAGCGTGCCGAGCAGAGCGGGCAGCATGCCGAGCAGGGCGGGACCAGCGGACCGACCGCCGCGCAGCGGTCGGCGGGGGCGCCGGGGCAGCCGCACGGCGAGGCGCCCGGACAACCGTGGGGTCAGGTGCGCAGCCAGCCGTCGGGTCAGGCGCGCAACCAGCCCTCGGGTCAGGTGCTCGGACAGCAGCCGGGCCGGCCGCAGGTTCCGTCGGGCGGCGACCTGCCGGTCCGGCGGACCACGCCGCCGCCCGCCGAGCCCACCGTCACGCCGCGCGTCGGCGGGACGTCCGCCGGAGCGCCTGCTGCCAGGACGCCTGGCGGGATGCCTGGCGGAGCGCCCGGGGGGACTGGCGGGATGCCCGGCGGAGCACTCGGAGGGACTGGCGGGGCGCCTGGCGGAGTACCCGCAGGGATTGGCGGGACACCTGACGGAGCGCCCGGAGGGACTGGCGGAACGCCTGCCGGGACGGCGCTCGGCGTCGCCGGGAGCGCAGCTGGTGGACCCGGTGACGCGTCCGACGAGCGTGCGCGGCCCGCCTGGGTGCTGCCGGTCTCGATCGGTGCGGGCGTGCTCGTCGTGGCGGGCATCGTCACGGGCGTCCTGCTCGCGAACCGCGACGACGCGACGCCGCCGCCCGAGCCGATCGCCGCCGAGACGATCTACCTGCCGTCGCCGACGCCGTCGATCGAGCCGGTCGCCCGGGACGCGACGACGCCGTTCGCGTCGGTGCTGCCCGCGTCGGTGCTGCAGTACGCGCTGCAGTCGTCGGCGGAGGACGGGACGTGGACCGATGCGGGCGCGCTCGAGGCGTACACCGACGAGCTCGGTGACGGCGGCGCGGGCACGGTCACGGTGCAGTCGGGGCAGTGGGCGACGGTCGACGAGGCCGTGGCGTTCCGCGACGCGCTCGTCGCCGACCTGCCCTCCGACGCCACCGCGGGCGGCGGCTCCGGCCGCGACGCGCTGCCGCAGTCGGGTCCGGTCGAGGTCGCGGGCGAGCACGCGGGCACGTTCACCGCGGTCGACCTCGGGGACGGCACGGGCGTCGTCGTGTGGAACAACGAGACAGCGGTGCTGCGGGTCCAGGGGCCGGTCGCGGACGTGCTCGACGTGTACCGCGCGTTCCCGCTCTGACCCGCGGGCCGGGGACCGGCTGGGCGGGTCGGCGCGGGGCAGTGCGGGTCAGGCGATCGCCGGGCGCAGGACGTAGCCGATCCCGCGCTGCGTGTGCAGCATGGGCGTGCGGCCCTTGTCGATCTTGCGGCGCAGGTAGCTGACGTACAGCTCGACGACGCCTGCGTCGCCGCGCCGGTCGTCGCGCCACACGCGGTCGAGGATCATGCGCTTCGAGAGCACGCGCCGCGGGTTGCGCATGAAGTACGTGAGCAGCTCGCGCTCGGTGGGGGTCAGGTGGATGGGCTCGCCGGAGCGCGTGACCTCGCCGCTGACCTCGTCGAGCTCGAGGTCGCCGACGACGAGCGTGCGCTGCTGCGTGGCGTGGACGGTCGTCGCTGTCATGCGTCCACGCTGACGGCACGCCCTGTGCCGCGCCTGGGCCGGACCTGAGAGCTTCCTGGGAACTGGAGGCCGGGAGGAGGGTCAGCCGAGGGGCGGGAGGTCGGCCTCGGGGCAGGTGGCGCGCAGGATCGCGTCGATGCCGGCGCGGGTCGCCTCGGCGAGGTGCACGTCCTCGGGGTCGAGGAGCCACTGGACCTGCAGGCCGTCCATGAGGGCGATGATCGCGCTCGCGGCGCGGCGCGCGTCGTCGTCGGTCACGGACGGTCCGCCGACCACCTGGATGGCGTGCATGATCTCGCCGCGCAGCACCTCGAACCGGTGCGTCACCCACTGTCGCGCGGGGTGGTTCTCGGTGACGGACTCGCCGGTCAGGACGGTGTAGCCCTGCACGATGCCGGGCCGCAGCTCGTTGGCGCGCACGGTGCGTACGAGGTGGTGGAACAGCTCGATCCCGTCGGGGATGTGCTGCCCCTCGAGCTCCTGGACGTCCTCCTTGTCGCGGAACTCGAGCACCTCGACGAGGAGCTGCTCCTTCGAACCGAAGTGGTGCAGCACGCCGGCGTGCGTGATGCCGACCTGCTCGGCGACCTCGGCGAGCGAGCCGGTCTTGTAGCCCTTGGTGCCGAACGTGCGGGCCGCGGCGCGCAGGATCTCCGCGCGCCGTTCGGCGGTCGCCTTGCGCGGGCGGTGCGGGCGCGGTGCCGGGAGACCGGGTGCGGGGGACCCGGCTGCGGAGGGGTCGGGGGCCACCACTCCGGTTGAGACGTCGTCGTCCATGGCCGCAACCATACTGTGACATACCCGGTTACTGACAAGTTAGTAAGTTCTGTGGTTGAGTCTCGACAACGACGACGATGTCGACCCGAGGAGAACGCGACCGTGTCTCTCGACACCACGCAGCCGGTACCGGCGCAGCCTGCCCCCGAGGCCGCTGCGGCGCACGCCGAGCACCTGACGCCCGCCGGGCTCGCGCACCTGCGCGACCAGCTCACGACCGAGGAGAAGGTCGCGCTCCTCGTCGGCGCCGGGCTCTGGACGACGACCGCGGTCCCGCGGATCGGCCTGCGCGCGATCTCGCTCTCGGACGGACCGGCCGGCGTGCGAGGTGTCTCCGAGCAGGCCGACGAGACGTCCGCGTCGTTCCCCGCCCCGAGCGCGCTCGCCGCGACGTGGGACGTCGACCTCGCCGACGAGGTCGGTGCCCTGTTCGCGGCCGAGGCGCGGCGCCACGGCGTCGACGTCGTCCTCGCCCCGCAGGTCAACCTCCAGCGCACGCCCGTCGGCGGTCGCCACTTCGAGTGCTACTCGGAGGACCCGCTGCTCACCGGTCGGATCGCGGTGCACGTGGTCCGCGCCGCGCAGGACCGCGGCGTGGGCATGTGCGTCAAGCACTTCGTCGCCAACGACTCCGAGACGCAGCGGACCTCGTACGTCGCGCGCGTCGACGAGCGCACGCTGCGTGAGGTCTACCTCGCACCGTTCGAGCGCCTCGTCCGCGACGCGCGCGCATGGTCGCTCATGGGTGCCTACTCGGGCGTCGACGACGGCACGACGTCGGCCCCCGCGCTCGAGCACCGGCCGCTGCTGACGGGTGTGCTCAAGGACGAGTGGGGCTTCGACGGCGTGGTCGTGAGCGACTGGGTCGCGACGAAGTCGGTCCGGCAGGCGTTCGAGGGCGGCCTCGACCTGCAGATGCCGGGGCCGGACGGCGCCTGGGGCGACGGGCTGCTGGACGCCGTGCGCGCCGGCGAGGTCACGCCCGACGCGCTCGACGAGAAGGTCGACCGCCTGCTGCTGCTCGCGCACCGCGTGGGTGCGCTCGGCGCCGGGTCGCGCGCCGCCGACGACCCCGTGGGCACCACCGGGATCGACGTCCGGGGTGTGCTGCGACGCCTGGTCGCGCGCTCGTTCGTCGTGCTCAAGGACGACGAGCACGCGCTGCCGCTCGCGCCCGACGCGGTCGCGCGTGTCGCGCTGCTCGGCCCCAACGCCGTCGCGCCGTTCGTGCAGGGCGGCGGCTCGGCGTACGTGCGACCCGAGCGTCGCGGCGAGCTCGACGCCGCGCTGCGGGACGCGTTCGGCGCCGAGGTCGACGTGCACGCCGGCGCGGTGGCGCGCCTGCAGCCCCCCGCGCTCGACCTCGTCGGCCGCTGCACGACCCCCGCGGGCGAGCCCGGCGTGCTCGTCGAGGTGCTGGACGCCGACGGCGGCGTGCTCGAGCGGTCGGTCACGACCACGTGGACGGGCTGGCTGCGCGACGTGCGGCCTGACGCGCACGCCGTGCGCCTGCGCACGACCGCGGTCCTCGACGAGCCCGGCCCGCACGAGGTGGGCGTGGGCACCGTCGGGCGGCACACGCTCGTCGTGGGCGGCGAGGTGCTCTCGACGAGCGAGCGCTCGGTCGGTGCCGAGGTCATCCTCGACTCGTCTGTCAACGCGCCGGTCCCGGTCACCGTGCACGTCGACGTCGCGCGGCCGTGCACGCTGGAGCTCGACGCGACCGTGCAGGCCGTGCACCCCGTCGGGTACGCGTCGTTCGCGCGCGCCGAGCTCGTGCACCGCACCCCCGGCGCCTCGCCCGACGCGCTGCTCGCCGACGCGGTCGCGGCGGCAGCCGCCGCCGACCTCGCGGTCGTCGTGGTCGGCACCAACGAGGAGATCGAGTCCGAGGGCTACGACCGGACCTCGCTCGCGCTACCGGGCACGCAGGACGCCCTGGTGCGCGCGGTCGTCGCGGCCAACCCGCGCACGGTCGTCGTCGTCAACGCGGGTGCACCCGTGCTCCTGCCGTGGCTCGACGAGGCCCCGTGCGTCGTGTGGGGCTGGCTCGGCGGGCAGGAGTGGCCCGAGGCCGTCGGTGACGTGCTCACGGGCGTGAC
>Ga0206103_100496_pt1 | contig 20545 bp, 18 predicted proteins | sample 1B5Ametagenome_FD_148638 | JGI IMG/M metagenome (GOLD analysis project Ga0206103, IMG submission 148638) | Enriched microbial communities from leaf-cutter ant dump, University of Wisconsin, Madison, United States - 1B5A | ecosystem: Environmental > Terrestrial > Nest > Insects nest > Nest dump... | reverse complement strand
GCGCCCGCCCGCCTGTCTCAGCCCTCGGACGGCTCGGCCGCCTCGGACCGGTCGGGCGCAAGCGCGTCGAGGAGCAGGCCGAGCGCCTCGTCGACCGTCCCGGACCGGATCCTCGCCCGGCTGCCGGTCAGGTGCAGCGAGCGCACCCGCCGCGCCGTGGGCGTCACGACCGCGACGTGCACCGTCCCGGCCGGGTGACCGTCCTGCGGCTCGGGACCGGCGACCCCGGTCGTCGCGACCCCGACGTCGGCACCCAGCCGCGCCCGCACGCCGAGCGCCATCGCGCACGCGACGTCCGCGTCGACGGCCCCCCGCTCGGCGAGCAGGTCCGTCGGGACGTCGAGCAGCGACGCCTTGAGGTCGGTGGCGTAGGCGACGACCGCGCCGCGGTGCACCGTGGAGGCACCGGGGACGTCGACGACGCGGGCGCTCAGCAGCCCGCCCGTGAGCGACTCCGCGACCGCGAGGGACCAGCCGCGCGAGCGCAGCGCGTCGAGCACCTGCTCGGCGGGCACGCCGCTCGTCGTGGCGCCGCCGCCGCGGTCCGGCCGCCCCGGTCCGGGCACGCTCACGTGCCCGGCTCGACCGGTGCCGCGCGCCGGATGCGCGCAGCCGTGCGGACGTAGTCCAGCCCGGTCACGACCGTCACGACGAGCGCGGCCGCCATGACGACCGCCGCCACGACCTCCACCGCGTGCGGCATCGCGGACAGCGGCAGCAGGTACAGCCCGATCGCGAGCGACTGCAGGACGGTCTTGAGCTTGCCGCCGCGCGACGCGGGGAGCACGACGTACCGCAGGAGGAAGAACCGCATGACCGTGATGCCGAGCTCGCGCACGAGGATCACGACCGTGATCCACCACGCGAGCTCGTCCAGGAGGGACAGCGCGACGAGCGCCGTGCCGATCAGCAGCTTGTCCGCGATCGGGTCCAGCAGCTTGCCGAAGTCGGTGACCTGACCCGTGCGCCGCGCGTACCAGCCGTCGACACGGTCGGTCAGCGCCGCGACGGCGAAGATCCCCGTCGCGGCGAGCCGCCACGCGGTCGACCCTCCGCCGTCCGTGAGCAGCGCCCACGCGAAGAACGGGACGAGGAGCACCCGCGCGACCGTGAGCACGTTCGCGAGGTTCCACGTCGGCTGCGGGGCGGCACTCACGCGCTCAGCCTAGGTGCTGCGGACACCGAGCCCGGGCAGGCGCCGGGGACGTCGGCCCGGGTCGTCGGCGCGTCGCGCACGTCGCGACACGGGGCGAGTTCTCGCGGACCAGGTCACGGCGGCTAGGGTCCGCGTGTGACCCGCCACGCCCGGAGCTCCGCGCGCCCCACCCTCGTCGTCGCGCTCAGCACGCTCGCGCTCGTCGTCGCGTGCGTCGCCGGTGCGGTCCTCGCGCTGCGCCCCTGGTCCACCGGGTCGGCTGCGGCCGACCCGGGCGCGTCGTCCAGCGCGACGAGCCCGGCGCCCGACCCGAGCCCGAGCCCCACGCCCAGCCCGACGCCCGACCCCGACGCGGAGTTCACCATCGTCGCCGCGGGTGACGTGCTGCCGCACCAGCCGGTGACCTCGTCCGCGACGGACCACGGCACGATCGACTTCGGCCCGCTGCTCGCCCCGACCGCCCCGTGGGTGCAGGGTGCGGACCTCGCGCTGTGCCACCTCGAGGTGCCGATCGCCCCGGCCGGGAGCAAGCCGAGCGGGTACCCGGTGTTCGGCGCCCCCGCACAGCTCGTGCCCGGGCTCGTCGGACAGGGCTGGGACGGCTGCTCGACCGCCTCCAACCACTCGGTCGACCGCGGGTTCGCGGGGGTGCGGACGACCCTCGACCTCCTCGACGAGTCCGGGCTGGGTCACGTCGGCACCGCGCGGACCGCCGCCGAGGCCGCGCAGCCTCAGCTCTACACGCTCGAGCGGGCCGGCCAGACGATCACGGTCGCGCACATCGCCGCGACGTACGGCACGAACGGCATGCCGGTCGATACCGACAAGCCCTGGTCGGTCACGCGGATCGACGTGCCCGCGATGGTCGACGAGGCGAGGGCCGCACGCGCGGCGGGGGCGGACCTCGTCGTCGCGAGCGTGCACTGCTGCGTCGAGTACCAGACCGCGCCCACGGCGGACCAGCAGGAGATCGCGCAGCAGCTCACCGACTCGGGCGAGATCGACCTGTACCTCGGTCACCACGCGCACGTGCCCCAGCCGATCGCCCACCTCGAGGGCGGCCCCGACGGGTCCGGCATGTGGGTCGCGTACGGGCTCGGCAACTTCGTGTCGAACCAGGACGGCGCGTGCTGCTCGCCCAAGACCGACTCGGGCGTGCTGCTCACCGCGCACGTGCGAAGTCCGGGCGGCTTCGACGCCGAGGGCCGCGCCGCGGGACCCGTGCGCGTCACCGGCGTCGAGTGGACGGGCGTGACGGTCGACCGCAGGGGCGGTCACCGGGTCTACGCGCTGTCCGACATCGTCGACGGCACCGGCACGCTCTCGGCCGCCGAGGTCGCGGCCCGCCGCGAACGTGTGCACGACGCGGTCGGCGACGCGGCGCCCGAGCGCACCGAGCCGCTCACGCCGACCGGACCGCCGCCCACGGTCGTCGTGCGCACGCCCTGACGCACGTCAGGCCGGACGCCGCCCGGGCGTCGTCGTCTCGCGCGACGCGACCCCCGGCCGCAGCACGGCGTGGCCCGGCGCCGTCGCCCCGGGCGACCCCGGCGCGGGCTGCGCGCCGCCGTACAACCAGCCCTGGCCGTACCGCCAGCCGTTGCGGTGCAGGTACTCGGCCTGCTCGGCGTGCTCGATGCCCTCGGCGATCGTGACCATCGCGAGCTCGCGCGCGAGCGCGCCCAGCGCGCGCACGACCTTGCCGGCCGTGGGGTCCTCGGGGATGCCCGACGTGAACGACATGTCGAGCTTGACGCCCGCCACGGGCAGGTCGCGCAGGTACGACAGCGGCGACACCCCCGTCCCGAAGTCGTCGAGCAGGATCGGGACGCCCGCGGCGGACAGCTGCGTGAGCTCGTGCCGGATCCGGGTGCCCGCCGCGACGAGCGACGACTCCGTGAGCTCGACGACGATGCGGCCGGCCATGAGCCGGTGCCGGGAGATCTCGGCCAGCAGGGTCGTCGCGAACTCGCCGTCACCGAGCTGGTCGGCGGAGACGTTGACCGAGACCCACGTCGTGCGGTCCGGTGACGCCGCGACGAACTCGGCCACCTTCGTCGCGACGAACTGACCGAGCGGCACCGCGAGCCCCGCCTCCTGCGCGAGCGAGAGGAACTCGCCGGGGAGCAGCAGCCCGCGGTACGGGTGCTGCCAGCGCACGAGCGCCTCGTAGCCGACGACGCGTCCGTCGGCCAGGTCGACGATCGGCTGGTAGTGCACGACGAGCTCGTCGGCCGCCAGCGCCTCGGACAGCTCCCGCAGCAGGTCCGCACCCGACGACGTGCTCATCGCGTGGTCGTAGACCTCGGTGCGACCGCGACCGGCGGCCTTCGCCTGGTAGAGCGCCGAGTCGGCCGCCGCGAGCAGCCCCGGCGCGCCGCCCTGCACCGTGTCCGGGTCCGCCAGCGCGATGCCGATGCTCGCCGCGACGGCGAGACGTCGGCGCTGGACGCGCACCGGCTCGGCGAGCCCCGCGTGGATCGCGGCCGCGACCTCGAACACCGCCTTCGGGCCGTCGACGTCCTGCACGACGACGACGAACTCGTCGCCGCCGAGCCGCGCGACGGTCCCCCGCCGCGCGGTCGCGGCCCGCAGGACGCCCGCGACGTGCACGAGGACCTCGTCGCCCGCGGCGTGGCCGTACCGGTCGTTGATCTCCTTGAACCCGTCGAGGTCGCACGCGAGCACCGCGACCCGGTCGACCACGCCCGGCTGCTCGAGCACCGACTGCAGGACCTCCTGCAGGAGCGTGCGGTTCGCCAGCCCCGTCAGCGGGTCGTGCATCGCGCGGTGCGTGAGCATCTCGGCCTGCAGCCGCGACTCGGTCGAGTCGCGGACCTGCACGACGAAGTGGTCGGGCTCGCCCGACGGGCTGCGCACGAGCGCCGCGTCGAGCACGACCCACACCTGGTGGGCGTCGGCGCGCTGGTAGCGCTTCTCGATCGAGAACCGGTGCTGGCCGCCACCGAGCAGCCGGTCGACCTCGAGCCGTTCGCTCGCGCGCGACTCGGGCGTGCCGAGCGCCTCCATGGGGTAGCCGCGCAGCGCCTCGACGGTGGTCCCGAGCAGCTCGGCGAGCGCCGCGTTGGCCTCGACGACGTGCCAGTCCAGGTCGACGAGCGCCATGCCGATGGGGGCGTTCTCCATCGCGACGCGGAACTGCGTCTCCGACCGCGACAGCGCCGCCTCGACCTGACGCGAGCCGGTCACGTCGACGAGCGTGGTCAGGACCGCGGGTGCGTCACCGTCCGCCGCCGCGACGAGCTGGCTCGCGACCTGCACCATGCGCGCCTGGGTGCCGTCCGGGCCGGGGACCGCGACGCCGACGAGCTGCGAGTCGACCGTGTAACCGGCGCGGCCGGTCCGGTAGCCGAGCACCGCGGCCGGGTTCATCGCGAGCCCCTGCTCGTTGACGAGCACGATCGGCAGGTCCGTGAGGTGCCGCCCGACGGCGCTCGCGTCGACCCCGAGGATTGCCGCCGCGCGCTCGGAGATGTCGAGCACGACGCCCGCGAGCGAGACGACGAGCACGCCCTCCTTGGTCACGGCCTGCAGCGCGTCGAACCGGTGCCGCAGCTCGCGGGACAGGTCGAGCAGCCCGTTCGCGCGCCGCACCTCGCGCCGCTGCCGGGCGAGGAGCACGAGCACCCACACGAGAGCGACGATCGCGATCGTCGCGATGACCAGCGACACTCCCCCGACGGTCTCGTCCGTCTCTGCGAGCAGCCCGCTCACGGTCGTCGTCCGGATCCCGACGGCGCCGTTCACCGTCCGCCGCCGGACCAGTCCTCGTGGTCCTCCAGGTCGTCGTGGTAGTCCTGCGCGACCGGGATGCCCTCGTCGCCCGGCAGCGCACCGTCCTCGTGCGCCCCCGGCTCGCCGCGCAGCATCGCGAGCGTCCCGGGCAGGTCGTCCGGCTGCACGAGCACGTCGCGCGCCTTCGACCCCTCGGACGGTCCGACGATCTCGCGCGACTCGAGCAGGTCCATGAGCCGGCCGGCCTTGGCGAAGCCGACGCGCAGCTTGCGCTGCAGCATCGACGTCGAGCCGAACTGCGACGTCACGACGAGCTCGGCGGCCTGCAGCAGCAGGTCGAGGTCGTCGCCGATGTCCTCGTCGACCTGCTTCTTCGGTGCCGCCTGCGTGACGTCCTGCCGGTAGACGGGCTTGAGCTGCGTCTTGACGTGCGTGACGACCGCGTGGATCTCGGACTCCGCGACCCACGCGCCCTGCGTGCGCATGGGCTTGGCCGCCCCCATCGGCAGGAACAGCGCGTCGCCCTGGCCGATGAGCTTCTCGGCACCGGGCTGGTCGAGCACGACGCGTGAGTCCGTGAGCGACGAGGTCGCGAACGCGAGCCGCGAGGGCACGTTGGCCTTGATGAGTCCGGTGACGACGTCGACCGACGGCCGCTGCGTCGCGAGGACCAGGTGGATGCCCGCGGCGCGCGCGAGCTGTGTGATCCGCTGGATCGACGCCTCGACGTCGCGCGGGGCGACCATCATGAGGTCCGCGAGCTCGTCGACGATCACGAGCAGGTACGGGTACGTCGCGATCTTGCGCTCGGAGCCCGGCAGCGGCTTGACCTTGCCGGCGCGGACGGCCGCGTTGAAGTCGTCGACGTGCTTGAACCCGAACATCGCGAGGTCGTCGTAGCGCGCCTCCATCTCGCGCACGACCCACTCGAGCGCCTCGGCGGCCTTCTTGGGGTTCGTGATGATCGGCGTGATGAGGTGCGGGATGCCCTCGTAGATCGTGAGCTCGACGCGCTTGGGGTCGACGAGCACCATCCGGACCTCGTCGGGCGTCGACCGCATGAGGATCGACACGATCATCGAGTTGACGAAGCTCGACTTGCCCGCGCCGGTCGCGCCCGCGACCAGCAGGTGCGGCATCTTGGCGAGGTTCGCGACCACGTAGCCGCCCTCGACGTCCTTGCCGACGCCGATGACCATCGGGTGGTCCGAACGCTTGGCGGCCGACGACCGCAGCACGTCGCCCAGCGCGACCGTCTCGCGGTCGGTGTTCGGGATCTCGATGCCGATCGCGGACTTGCCGGGGATCGGCGACAGGATGCGCACGTCCGCGGACGCGACCGCGTAGGCGATGTTCTTCGACAGCGCCGTCACGCGTTCGACCTTCACGGCGGGGCCGAGCTCGACCTCGTACCGCGTGACGGTCGGTCCGCGTGTGAAGCCCGTGACCTTCGCGTCGATCTCGAACTGCTCGAGCACGCTCGTGAGCGAGTCGACGACGCGGTCGTTCGCGGCCGAGCGGACCTTGTGCGGGGCCCCCTTCGCGAGCGAGTCCTCGGACGGCAGCGTGTACAGCACGTCGCCCGTGAGCATGGGCTGCTCGCCCGCGGGGACGCCGGACGTCCGGGGGGCCGCGAGCTCCGGGCGCTCGGTGCGACGGGCTGCTGCAGGCGCCTCGTCCGCGGCGACCGCCGCGACCGCCTCGGTCACCGCGTCGGGCTCGACGGCCCGCGTCGCGTCGTCGCGCGCCGCGTCGACCACGGCGGCGCGCACGAACGCCTCGTCGGCCTCGTACTCGTCGAGCGTCGCGTCGTCGCCCTCCGCCGGCGCGTCGGCCCGACGACGACCGAGCAAGGAGCGCTTGCGTCGCGGCTTCGGCTCGGGTTCCTCGACCGCGGTGTGGCCCGCGTTGATGACGAGCGGCTCGTCGTCCGCGGCCGCGTCCTCGTCGTGCTGACCCGTGAGGCGCCGGTAGAGCGCGCGCAGCCGCGGCACGATCTGGTGCACGGGCGTCGCGGTCACGACGAGGATGCCGAAGAACGCCAGCAGGAGCAGCAGGATCACCGCGACGGGCGCCGTGACCAGCGCCGCGAGCGGCGAGCCCAGGATGAGCCCGAGCATGCCGCCCGCACCGCGGACCGCGTCGAGGTCGTCGGTCCCCGGACGGCCCGCGAGCACGTGCACGACCGCGCAGACCGCGACGAGGATCGCGCCCAGGCCGATCCCCATGCGTCCGTTGGCCCGACCGCGGTCCGGGTGGCGCATGAGGCGCACGACGACCGCGAGCAGCAGGAGCGGGACGACGACCCCGACGACCCCGAACGTGCCCGCGACGACGTTGTGCACGATGCCGCCCGCGGTCCCGGACAAGGACCACCACTCGCGGGCCGCGACGACGATCGCGAGCCCGAGCAGCGTGAACGCCAGGCCGTCGCGGCGGTGGGCCGGGTCGAGGTCGCGCGCGTCGCGGCCCACGCGGCGGGCCGCACCGCCGACCACGTGCGCGCTGCCCATCCACACGCCCCTGACGATCCGCACGGGCAGCGCGGGTCGGTGCGCGCGCGCCGCCTGCGCGGACGCCCCCGCGCGGGGCGCGGAGCCGGCGCGGCTCGCGGGCCGACCGCCCGTCTGCCGGGTGCCGGCGGGCTTGCCGGCCGACGAGGCGGCGGACCGTGCGGACGACGCGCCGGAGCGCGACGGGCCAGTCGTACGGGTCGCCATGGTCCTCACGGTACTGGCGTCGGGCGGCGCAGCGCCGTTGGCGACCGCTCGTGTCGCCGTCGGGTCGGGGCACCGCGTCACGCCGCGGCGATGTCGGAGGTCCGTCCTACGCTGCTGCGGTGCTCACCACCACCACCGCTCCGGCGCGCCGCGACCCCCTCGCGCGTCCCGCACGGGGATCGCGGCCGTGACCCGGCGCGGCTGGTCGCTGCTCGTGACGATGGGCGTCGTGTGGGGCGTCCCGTACCTGCTCATCAAGGTCGCGGTCGACCAGGTGACGCCCGCGACCGTCGTGCTCGCGCGCACGGGGGTCGGCGCGCTCCTGCTGCTGCCGTTCGCGCTGCGACGCGGCGGGCTGGGCGTGCTCCGCGGGCGCTGGCCGGCGGTCCTGGCCTTCGCGGTCCTCGAGCTCGTCGTCCCGTGGATCCTGCTCTCGAACGCCGAGCGCACGCTCCCGAGCTCGACCACGGGACTGCTGGTGGCGACCGTCCCGCTGGCCGCGGTCGTCATCGGCCGCGTCGTGGACCGCGAGCACGTCGCGCTCGTGCGCTGGGTCGGGCTGGCCGTCGCGCTCGGCGGTGTCGCGCTCCTGCTCGGGCCCGGTGCCGCGGCGGGCGACCCGTGGGCCGTCGTGCAGGTCCTCGTCGCCGCGCTGGGCTACGCGACGGCGCCGATCGTGGCCGACCGGTGGCTGCGCGGCGTCCCGTCGATCCCGCTGACGACCGCGTGCCTGTCGGTCACGGCGCTCGGCTACCTGCCGGTCGTGCTCCTCGAAGGTCCGCACGAGCGGCCCGGCACCGACGCGGTGCTCGCGCTCGTCGCACTCGGCGTCGTGTGCACGGCGCTCGCGTTCGTCGTCTTCTTCAGGCTCATCGAGGAGGTCGGTGCCGCACGGTCGACGCTCGTCGCCTACCTCAACCCCGTGGTCGCCGTCGCGCTCGGCGCGCTCGTCCTCGACGAGCCCGTCACGATCACCGTGGTGGCGGCGACCGCGATCATCCTCGCGGGGTCGGCTGCGGCGTCGCACCGGCCGCGGCACGCGGCGCCGACCGTCCCGGACGCGTCGCAGGACCAGGGCGGCCCGGAGTCGGCGACGCGGGCCGCCCCGCCCGTCGGACTCTCGCCGTAGGCCGCCGCGTACCGTCGCCGGGCGCTACGCCTCGACCACCACGGGGATGATCATGGGCCGCCGCCGCAGGCGTCCCGAGACCCACCGCCCGACGACGCGCCGCATCACCTGCTGGAGCTGGTGCGTGTCGTTGGCGCCCTGCGCGGCCGCCTCCTCGAGCGCGCGCGTGAGGTCAGGGAGGATCGCCTCGAAGACGTCGTCCTGCTCGGCGAAGCCGCGGGCCTGGATCTGCGGGCCCGCGAGCACCTTGCCGTCCGCCGACGAGACGACCGCGAAGATCGAGATGAACCCCTCGTCACCCAGGATCCGGCGGTCCTTGAGCTCGGCCTCGGTGATGCCGCCCACGCTCGACCCGTCGACGTACACGTAGCCGCAGGGCACCGCGCCGACGACCGACGCGCGCCCGTCGACGAGGTCGACGACGACGCCGTCCTCGGCGAGCACGACCCGGTCGGCCGGGACGCCGGTCTGCACCGCGAGCGCCCCGTTCGCGACGAGGTGCCGCACCTCACCGTGCACGGGCATGACGTTGCGCGGTCGCAGGATGTTGTAGCAGTACAGGAGCTCGCCCGCGGACGCGTGACCGGACACGTGCACCTTGGCGTTGCCCGAGTGGACGACGCGCGCACCGAGCCGGGTGAGCCCGTTGATGACCCTGAAGACCGCGTTCTCGTTCCCCGGGATGAGCGACGACGCGAGGATGACGGTGTCCCCCGCGCTCACCGAGACCTTGTGGTCGTTGTTCGCCATGCGCGACAGCGCCGCCATCGGCTCGCCCTGCGAGCCCGTGCACATGAGGACGACCTCGTCGTCCGGCAGGTCCCCCACGGACTTGAGGTCGACGAGCACGCCGTCGGGCACCTTGAGGTAGCCGAGCTCGGCGGCGATCGCCATGTTGCGGACCATCGACCGTCCGACGAGCGCGACGCGCCGCCCGTGGGCGGCCGCTGCGTCGAGCACCTGCTGGACGCGGTGCACGTGCGACGCGAACGACGCGACGATGATGCGCTTGCCGGACTCGGCGAACACGTTGTCCAGCACGGGGCCGATGCCCCGCTCGGGCGCGACGAAGCCCGGGACCTCGGCGTTCGTCGAGTCGACCATGAACAGGTCGACGCCCTTCTCACCGAGCCGCGCGAACGCGCGCAGGTCCGTGATGCGACCGTCGAGCGGGAGCTGGTCCATCTTGAAGTCGCCCGTGTGCAGCACGGTGCCCGCGGGGGTCGTGACCGCGACCGCGAGCGCGTCGGGGATCGAGTGGTTCACGGCGACGAACTCGCACTCGAACACGCCGAGCCGCTCGACCTGACCCTCGCGGACCGCGAGCGTCAGCGGCGTGATCCGGTGCTCCTTGAGCTTCGCCTCGACGAACGCGAGCGTGAGCTGCGAGCCGACGAGCGGGATGTCGGAGCGCAGCCGCAGCAGGTACGGCACCGCGCCGATGTGGTCCTCGTGACCGTGCGTGAGCACGATCGCCTCGATGTCGTCGAGCCGGTCGGCGATGTACTCGAAGTCCGGGAGGATGAGGTCGACGCCCGGCTGGTTGTCCTCGGGGAACAGCACGCCGCAGTCGATGACGAGCAGGCGGCCGCCGAACTCCAGGACGGCCATGTTGCGTCCGACCTCGCCGAGCCCGCCGAGCGCGACGACACGCAGGCCTCCCTCGGGCAGCGCGGGTGGCGGGGTCAGCTCGGGATGGGGGTGGCTCAAGGGCTCTCCTGCGACGGGCGGACCGACGGGACGGTCCGCGACGGGTCCCCGGGGTCCGGGGTGACGATCAGGTGAGGGCGGCGTCGAGCAGCCCGGCCGCGCGCAGCGCGGTCCGGATGCCGTCGACCTCCTCGTCGGAGGCCGGCACGTAGGGCAGCCGCACGCTGCGGCGCGGCACGAGGCCGAGCACCTCCAGCGCGGCCTTGACGTGCACGGCCTGGAAGCCGGCGCCGTTGACGGCGTCGGCCACGGGAAGGACGGCGGCGTACGCGCGCTGCGCCGCCGCCACGTCGCCGCGGTCCCACGCGTCGAGCAGCTCGCGGAACCCGCGGCTCGCGGCCTGCGTCGCGACGCCGATGATCCCGACGGCGCCGACCGCGAGGAACTGCGGCAGGAGCGAGTCGTCGCCCGAGTACCAGGCGAGGTCGGTGCGGGTGATCCCGCGCGCGGCGTTGACGGTGTCGCCGGTCGCATCCTTCATGGCGACCACGCGCTCGTCGGCCGCGAGCGTGTCGATCGTCGCGTCCGCGAGCCGCACGCCCGTGCGGCCCGGGACGTCGTAGAGCATCGCGGGCAGGTCGGTCGAGTCGAGCACCGCGCGCACGTGCGCGACCACGCCGGGCTGCGACGGGCGCGAGTAGTACGGGCTCACGACGAGCAGCCCGTGCGCACCCGCCTGCGCGGCCTGCTCGGCCATGCGCACGGCGTGCAGCGTGTCGTTCGAGCCCGCACCCGCGACCACGTAGGCGCGGTCCCCGACCGCCTCGACCACGGCGGCGATGAGCTCCGCCTTCTCGGGAGCGTGCGTCGTCGGCGCCTCACCCGTCGTCCCGTTGAGCACGAGACCGTCGTGCCCCGCGTCGACGAGGTGGCGCGCGAGCCGGACGGCGGCGTCGAGGTCGACGTCGCCCTCGGTGGTGAACGGGGTGACCATCGCGGACAGCAAGGTCCCGAACGGTCGCGAGCTCGACGTCACCTGCGGCATGGCGCCCACCGTACCGCGCACGGTGCGCCCGGGCCGCGCACGATCCACGCTCCGGGCGCGGTCGGCGTCACGGCTGCGGCACGCGTCGCCGGTACGTCTCGAACCGGAACCCCGCACCCGACGACGAGGTCGCCCAGCCCTCGTCGGGGCTCGTCGCGCTGCGGACCCACTCAGCCGGGTCCAGCACGGGCGCCCACGTGTCGCCCGCGACGTCGACGTCGACGACCGTGACCTCGACGCGCTGCGCGCGCGCCAGCGCCGCGGCGTACACGGTCCCCCCGCCGACGACCCAGACCTCGTCCCCGCCCGGGGCGCGCCGGGCGACGTCGAGCCCCGTGTCGAGGTCCGCGCAGACGGTGGCGCCGTCGAGCCGCAGGTCGGCCCGGCGCGACAGCACCACGTTGGCGCGGCCCGGGAGCGGTCGGAACCGCGGCGGCAGCGAGTCCCACGTCGCACGGCCCATGACCACGGGGTGCCCGTCGGTGAGCTCGCGGAACCGCGCCAGGTCCTCGGGCACGCGCCACGGCAGCGTGCCGTCGGCCCCGATGACGCCCGTGCCGCTCTGCGCCCAGACGAGCGCGACCGTCGGCCCCGCGACGGCGCTCATATGGCGATCGGCGCCTTGATCGTCGGGTGGTGCTCGTACCCCACGACCTCGACGTCCTCGAGCGTGTAGTCGAACAACGAGGGCGCGCGGCGCAGGTGCAGCGTCGGCGGCGCGTACGGCGTGCGCGAGAGCTGCTCGCGCACCTGGTCGACGTGGTTGTCGTAGATGTGGCAGTCGCCGCCCGTCCAGACGAAGTCACCGACGTCGAGCCCGACCTGCTGCGCGACCATGTGCGTGAGCAGCGCGTACGACGCGATGTTGAAGGGCACGCCCAGGAACAGGTCGGCCGACCGTTGGTAGAGCTGGCACGAGAGCCGCCCGTCGGCGACGTAGAACTGGAACAGCGCGTGGCACGGCATGAGCGCCATCCGGTCGAGCTCGGCGACGTTCCACGCCGAGACCACGTGCCGCCGCGAGTCGGGGTTCGAGCGCAGGTTCTCGACGAGCTGCGCGAGCTGGTCGACGTGGCCGCCGTCCGGCGTGGGCCACGACCGCCACTGCACGCCGTACACGGGCCCGAGCTCGCCGTCCGCGTCCGCCCACTCGTCCCAGATCGACACGCCGCGCTCCTGGAGCCACCGCACGTTCGAGTCGCCGCGCAGGAACCACAGCAGCTCGAGGACGATCGAGCGCAGATGCACGCGCTTCGTCGTCACGAGCGGGAAGCCCGCGGCGAGGTCGAACCGCATCTGGTGCCCGAAGACCGAGCGCGTCCCCGTCCCCGTCCGGTCCGACTTGGGCGTCCCGGTCTCGAGCACGAGCCGCAGCAGGTCCTCGTAGGGCGTCGGGAGGTCGGGCGCGGCCGGCTGCGTCATGCGCGCCATCGTACGGTCCACCGTGTGCGACAGTGACGGTCGTGGCCCCTCCCGACGACGAGCGCGCCGAGCTGCGCGCGGTGACGCGCCAGTCCGTCTCGGTCGCGGTGGCCACCGGGCTGTACGGCGTCTCGTTCGGCGCGCTGTCCGTCGTCGCCGGGCTGAGCGTCGGGCAGACCATGGCGCTCTCGCTGCTCATGTTCACGGGCGGCTCGCAGTTCGCCTTCATCGGGGTCGTCGGCGCGGGCGGCACCGCGACCGCGGCGGTCGCCACGGCCGCCCTGCTCGGCGTGCGCAACGGCCTGTACGGACCGCAGGTCACGCCGCTCGTCCACGCGCGCGGCGTGCGGCGGCTGCTCGCGGCCCACCTGACGATCGACGAGTCGACGGCCGTCGCCACCGCGCACACGGGAGCTGCGGCCCGCGCCGGCTTCTGGTGGACCGGCGTCGGGGTGTTCGTGCTCTGGAACGTCTTCACGCTCGGCGGTGCCGTGCTGGGCGACGCGCTCGGCGACCCGCGGCGCTACGGGCTCGACGCCGCCGCTGCCGCCGCGTTCCTCGCGCTGGTCTGGCCGCGGCTGTCCGGTCCGCACGCCGCGCTCGCGCGGCTGGTCGCCGCGGGTGCGGTCGTCGCCGCGCTCGCCACGACACCCGTCCTGCCGGCCGGGGTGCCCGTGCTCCTCGCGGCCGCCGTCGCGATCGTCGTCGGGATGCTCGCACCACGCCCGGCGGGGTCCGACGACGCGGCGGACGCACCGTGAGCCCGACGACGACGTGGCTCGCGGTGCTCGCCGGTGCCGCCGTGGTGCTCGCGCTCAAGGTCGTCGGGCACCTCCTGCCCGAGCACCGGCTCGCGGAGCCGCGCGTCGCGCGCACCGCGTCGCTCGTCACGGTCGCGCTGCTGTCCGCGCTCGTCGCGGTCCAGGCCGTCGCGCAGGGTCAGGCGCTCGTGGCGGACGCCCGGCTGCCCGCGCTCGCCGTCGCGGCGGTCGCGCTCGCGCTGCGCGCGCCGTTCGTCGTCGTCGTGGTCCTCGCGGCGGCGACAGCCGCCGTGCTGCGCGCGCTGGGCATGTCCTGACGACCGTCGTCCTGACCGTCGCCGAGTCCGGCCTCCGGGTGCGTGCTGCGAGCCGCGCGCGGCACGCTCGTCGGACGCGCGAGGTACCCTCGCCGCACCACCCGGCCGCCCACGCGGCCCCAGCCTCCGGAGGACTCATGCCCGCCGCCCGCACCGGCGCACGCACGGCCGACCGCTCCCGCACGGGGCGCGCCGCATGACGCTCTTCCGCGAGACCTCCGACGTCTCGGTCCGGCCCGCCGTCGCGGGCGACGAGGACGCGATCGTCGCGATCCAGCTCGAGGCGTGGCAGGGTGCGCACGCCGACGTGCTGGCCGGTGCGCTCGACGTGCTCGACCGCGACGCGATGCGCGCGCAGTGGTCCGCCGCCGTGACCGCGCCCCCGTCGGGGCACCGCGTGCTCGTCGCGTGCGCCGGAGCCACGGTGGTCGGCTTCGCCTCGGTCGCGCCCGTGCGGTCGACGGACCCCACCGGTGCCCCCGGTGGTCTCGTGCTCGCGCTCGAGGTGCAGCCCGAGCACCAGCGCGCGGGTCACGGCTCGCGCCTGCTCGCGGCGTGCGTCGACCTGCTGCGCGAGGACGGCGCCGACCAGGTCCAGACCTGGGTGCTCGACGGCGACTCGGCGCGCGCCCAGTTCCTGTCCGGCGCGGGCCTCGGTCCCGACGACACGGTGCGCGAGCTCGCGTCGGGCGAGCTCCCCGACGGTTCGCAGCGCACCGTGCGCGAGCACCGGTGGTGGGCGACGATCTAGCGCTCGGTCGACGGGGTGCGGCCGCGGAACAGCGCGCGGGCGTGGCGCAGCGACTCGCGCGCCCGGCGCCGGTCGCCCGCCGCGTCGTACGCGAACGCGAGGTGGTACCAGGACCGCCAGTCGTCGGGCGCCGCCTCGCACCGCTCGCGCGCCTCGTCGAACGCGTCCCGCGCGACGGACCGGTCGATGCGACCGCCAGGTGAGCGCGGCAGCTCGTCCACCGGCAGCTCGTCGGCGTCGGCGAGCGCGTCGGCCATGCGCTGCACGTCGATCGCGAGCGACCACTCGCGCGCGACGAACCAGACCGCCACGACCGGCAGCGCCCACAGCGCGATCCCGAGGACGACAGCGACGGGCTCACCCGTCCGCACGAGCGCCGCGGCACGAGCGGCGACGAGCAGCACGTAGAGCGCGAGGAGCGCCGTCAGCGCGACCGCACCGGCGATCGCGACGACGAGCGAGCGCGGACGACGACCGGCCACGGTCAGCCCAGGTCCAGCAGGTGCTCGAGGCCGACCGTCAGGCCGGGGCGCGACCCGATGCGCCGCACCCCGAGCAGCACGCCCGGCATGAAGCTGACCCGGTCGAACGAGTCGTGCCGGATCGTGAGCTGCTCGCCCGGGTTGCCGAGCAGGACCTCCTCGTGCGCGGTCAGCCCGCGCAGCCGCACCGCGTGCACGCGCACGTCGTCGACGAGCGCCCCGCGCGCGCCGTCGAGCGACTGGGTCGTCGCGTCGGGGCTCGCCGCGACCCCTGCCGCGCGCCGCGCCTGCGCGACCGCGTGCGCGGTGTGCAGCGCGGTGCCCGACGGCGCGTCGACCTTGTCGGGGTGGTGCAGCTCGACGATCTCGACGGACTCGAACCAGCGCGCGGCCTGGGCCGCGAACGCCATCGTGAGGACCGCGCCGAGCGCGAAGTTCGGCGCGAGCAGGACCCCGACCCCGGGCCGGTCCGCGAGGTGGTCGCGCACGCGTGCCCGCGACTCGTCGTCCCAGCCCGTCGTCCCGACGACCGCGTGCACACCCGCGTCGACGAGCGCGTGCACGTTGCTCTCCGCGACCGCCGGAACGGTGAAGTCCACCGCGACCTGGGCTCCCGCGGCCGCGACCTGCGCGAGGTCGTCGTGCGCGTCGAGCGCCGCCACCAGCTCCAGGTCCGGCGCGGCCTCGACCGCGCGCACCGTCGTCGACCCCATGCGTCCTGCCGCGCCCAGCACGGCGACCTTGATCCGCTCGCTCACGAGCAGCCACCCTAGCGGCGCGTGCAGCGCCCGGGGACCGGCGCCGCGCCCGTCGGGACGGCCCGTCCCATCGGGGCTGCGGTCAGGCTGCGGGGAGCCCGACGAGCGCGGCGGTCCGGCGCGCGAGCCGCTGCAGGTCCACGGGCGTGAGCCCCGTGAAGCGCTCCACCTCGCGCGGCGCGTACCCGGCCGCGGCGTACCAGCGCACCGCGCCCACGACGTCGGCGGCCGTCACCGGCCCCGGGCCCACGGCCTCGCGCACGAAGCCCGTGAGGCGTACGGCCGCGAGATAGCTCGTCGGTGGGATCCCGACGAGCGTCACCCACCAGCGGTGCAGGTCGCTCACGGTGACCTCGAGCGTGCGAGCGAGGTCCGCGGCCGACACCAGGCCGCGCACGCGGTCGACCTCGGCGAGCGCGTCGGCGCACGCACCGAGGTCGGGGCTCACGTCCGCGGTCCGTGCCGCGCGCGCCGCGAGGGCGTCGACGAGCGTCCGCACGGCCCCCTCGTCGTGGCCCGTCCCGAGCTGGGTGCGCGCCCGGGCGACCGCGTCCGCCCCGGCACCGAACAGCACGTCGAGCGGTGCCGCGCGGTCGACCAGGAGGTCCCGCACGCCGAGCCGGGCCAGCGCGAGCGGGTGGAGCTGGAGCCCGAGCCGCGCGGCCGGTGCCGCGCCGTGCCGGACCACCGCACGCGTCGACACACCGCGCACGCCGTCGCCGTCCGCCGCGCTCTCGCCCGTCAGCACGTCCGTGCGCGTACCGGGCGCCCCGCCGGGTCCGACGAGCTGGACGAGGCCTCTGCCGTCGGGCAGCAGCACCTCGTGGCCCGCACCGACGCGTCCCGCGCCCGGGACGTCGTCGCGCGGGCGCTCCTGGTCGCGCACGACCCACGCGTGCTCGACGAGGTCCGGCACGGCGGTCGCGATCCGGACGTAGGACGTGGTCACACCCCCATCATGGACCGCCCGTCCGGCGGGAGGGCAGCGCGGCTCAGTCGCCGAACGGACCGACGCGCACGACCGAACGAGGACGCGACGCGAGCTCGGCGGCGAGCTCCTGGACGTCCCGGGCCGTCACCGCGCGGACGCGCTCGAGCGACTCGTCGACGCTCAGGAGCTGACCGTGCACGAGCTCGGCCTTGCCGAGCCGGCTCATGCGCGAGCCCGTGTCCTCCATGCCGAGGACGAGCCCGCCGGAGAGCTGGCCGATCGAACGTTCGAGCTCGGCGGCCGTGATGGGCTCGGACGCGAGCCGGTCCCACTCGGCGACCATGAGCGCCACGACCTCGTCGACCTTGCCCGGCGTGCAGCCCGCGTACAGACCGAACACCCCGGTGTCCGTGTGCCCGGACGCGAACGAGTACGTCGAGTACGCGAGCCCGCGCTTCTCGCGCACCTCCTGGAAGAGCCGCGACGACATGCCGCCGCCGAGCACCGCGTTGAGGACCGACAGCGTGAACCGGCGCTCGTCGGTCGCAGTGAGCGACGTGCAGCCGACGATGACGTTGGCCTGCTCGGTGTGCCGACGCACCGACCGTTCGACGCCGACGATCGGCAGGCCCTGCTCGCCCGACGCGAGACCGGTCGAGACGACGCGACGGCCCGCGGGCGCGGCGCTCTCGTCGAGCGCCCAGCCGCCCGCGACGAGCGCGTCGGCGACCTGGGCGCACAGCGCGTCGTGGTCGACCCCGCCCGCGGCGCTCACGACGAGCGTCTCGGGCCGGTAGTGCCAGCGGTAGTGCTCCCAGACTGCGTCGCGCGGCACCGCGCGGATGGTCTCGGGCGTGCCGCCGATGGGACGTCCCAGCGGGTGGGCGCCGAGGACCGCCGTGGCGAACTGCTCGTGCACGACGTCGCTCGGGTCGTCGTCGTTCATCGCGAGCTCTTCGAGGATCACGCCGCGCTCGGTCTCGAGCTCGTCGGCCTCGAGCCGCGCGGACGTGACCATGTCCGCGATGACGTCGACCGCCATCGGCAGGTCCGAGTCGAGCACACGTGCGTAGTAGCACGTGTGCTCCTTGCCCGTCGCCGCGTTCGCCTCGCCGCCGACCGCGTCGAACGACTCCGCGATGTCCATCGCCGACCGGCGCGCGGTGCCCTTGAAGAGCAGGTGCTCGAGGAAGTGCGTCGAGCCGTGATGACCCGACTCCTCGTCGCGCGACCCGACGCCCACCCAGGCGCCCACGGTCGCCGACCGCAGCCCCGGCATGTGCTCGGTCAGGACCCGGACCCCGCCGGGCAGGACGGAACGACGCACGTGGGCGTCGCCGTCCTGCCCGACGGACTGCTCGGCGCCCGGGAGACCCGGACGGACCAGCGGGAGGTCGAGCGGCACGTCAGTCCGCAGCCGGCGCGTCGGCGGGGGCGTCGGCCGCGGCCGGCTCCTCGTCGACGACCGCGTGCAGCGACAGCTTGCCGCGCGGGTCGATCTCGCCGATCTCGACCTGGACCTTCTGGCCGATCGACAGGACGTCCTCGACGTTCTCGACGCGCTTGCCGCCGACGAGCTTGCGGATCTGGCTGATGTGCAGCAGACCGTCCTTGCCCGGCGAGAGCGAGATGAACGCGCCGAACGTCGTCGTCTTGACGACGGTCCCGACGAAGCGCTCACCGACCTCCGGCATGTGCGGGTTCGCGATCGCGTTGATCGCGGCCCGCGCGGCCTCGGCCGACGGACCGTCGGTCGCGCCGATGTAGACCGTGCCGTCGTCCTCGATCGAGATGTCGGCGCCGGTCTCCTCCTGGATCTGGTTGATCATCTTGCCCTTCGGGCCGATGACCTCGCCGATCTTGTCGACCGGGACCTTCACCGTGATGACGCGCGGCGCGAACGGGCTCATCTCGTCGGGCGTGTCGATCGCCTCGGCGATGACGTCGAGGATCGCGAGGCGAGCCTCCTTCGCCTGCGTCAGCGCACCCGCGAGCACGGACGCCGGGATGCCGTCGAGCTTCGTGTCGAGCTGGATCGCGGTGACGAACTCCCGCGTGCCGGCGACCTTGAAGTCCATGTCGCCGAACGCGTCCTCGGCACCGAGGATGTCGGTGAGCGCCGCGTAGCGGGTCTCCCCCGCGACCGTGTCCGACACGAGGCCCATCGCGATGCCCGCGACGGGGGCGCGCAGCGGCACACCCGCGTTGAGCAGCGCGAGCGTCGAGGCGCAGACGGAGCCCATCGACGTCGAGCCGTTCGACCCGAGCGCCTCGGAGACCTGGCGGATCGCGTACGGGAACTCCTCGCGCGACGGCAGGACCGGGACGAGCGCGCGCTCGGCGAGCGCGCCGTGACCGATCTCGCGACGCTTCGGCGAGCCGACGCGGCCCGTCTCGCCCGTCGAGAACGGCGGGAAGTTGTAGTGGTGCATGTAGCGCTTGCGCGTCTGCGGCGAGAGCGTGTCGAGCTGCTGCTCCATGCGGAGCATGTTGAGCGTCGTGACGCCGAGGATCTGCGTCTCCCCGCGCTCGAAGATGGCGGAGCCGTGCACGCGCGGCAGCACCTCGACCTCGGCCGACAGCGTGCGGATGTCCCGCAGGCCGCGACCGTCGATGCGGAAGCCGTCGGTGAGGATGCGCTGGCGGATGAGCTTCTTCTGCAGCGAGCGGTACGCCGCCGAGATCTCCTTCTCGCGACCCTCGAAGCTCTCCGCGAGCTCGGCCTGGAGCTCGGCCTTGATCTCGTCGAGCCGGCTCTCGCGCGTCTGCTTGTCCGCGATGGACAGCGCCTCGCCGAGGCGGGCGGTGCCCGCAGCCTCGACCGCGGCGAACGCGTCGTCCTGGTAGTCGGGGAAGAGCGGGAAGGTCTGCGTCTCCTTCGCGGCACGCGCCGCGAGGTCCGCCTGCGCCTCGCACAGCGCGCGCAGGAACGGCTTCGCGGCCTCGAGACCCGCGGCGACGATCTCCTCGGTCGGGGCCGTGCCACCCTCGCCGTGGATGAGGTTCCACGAGTTGTCGGGCGCCTCGGCCTCGATCATGGCGATCGCGACGTCGCTCGTCCCGTCGGCGCTCTGGACCACGCGGCCCGCGACGACCATGTCGAACGTCGCGCGCTCGCGCTCCGAGTACCGCGGGAACGCGACCCACTGGCCGTCGACGAGCGCGATGCGCGTCGCGGCGACCGGGCCGGAGAACGGCAGGCCCGACAGCTGCGTCGAGATCGACGCGGCGTTGATCGCGAGCACGTCGTACGCGTCGTCCGGGTGGATCGACAGCACGGTCACGACGACCTGGACCTCGTTGCGCAGCCCCTTGACGAACAGGGGGCGCAGCGGGCGGTCGATCAGGCGGCACGCGAGGATCGCCTCGGTCGACGGACGGCCCTCACGGCGGAAGAACGAGCCGGGGATCTTGCCCGCGGCGTACTGCCGCTCCTCGACGTCGACCGTCAGCGGGAAGAAGTCGAACTGGTCCTTGGGGTGCTTGCCGGCCGTCGTGGCCGACAGCAGCATCGTCTCGCCGTCCAGGTAGGCGACGGCCGAGCCGGCGGCCTGCTTGGCGAGACGACCCGTCTCGAAGCGGACGGTGCGGGTGCCGAAGCGGCCGTTGTCGATCACGGCCTCGGCGAACTGGATCTCGGGACCCTCCACGGGTGCCCTCCTTGTCC
>Ga0206103_100495_pt1 | contig 20563 bp, 20 predicted proteins | sample 1B5Ametagenome_FD_148638 | JGI IMG/M metagenome (GOLD analysis project Ga0206103, IMG submission 148638) | Enriched microbial communities from leaf-cutter ant dump, University of Wisconsin, Madison, United States - 1B5A | ecosystem: Environmental > Terrestrial > Nest > Insects nest > Nest dump... | reverse complement strand
ACGTGCCGTGGCCGTCGCAGACCGCGGGCTTCCCCGAGTACGAGCGCCCGCGTCGCGCCGCACCCGACGACGACCCCGACTTCCTCGCGTCGATGAAGGCGTCCGACGACAAGCACGAGCAGATGCTCCGTGAGTGGGAGCAGAACCTGCGCGAACGCGAGACCCGCCTGCGCGACGACCAGCCCCCGACCGACCGCGACACCCCCACCGACCGCTGACCACGAGGTGCTGGATCGCGGGCCAGAGCACGTGTTTGCGGTTCGCGACATCGAACCTCCGTCCCCGGACGCCACGTCGAGACGAGGCCCGACCGTACGGAAGAGGCCACGCGCTCGGTGATCGGAGCAGCGATCACGAAGCGCGTGGCCTCGGTCCATGCGGCGGTCGGCTGCCGTGCGCTGCGATCACGCAGCGCCGGGCCGGCCGGCCGCTCGGGGGGTCAGCAGTCGAAGTAGAGCTCGAACTCGTGCGGGTGCGGACGCAGGCGGATCGGGTCGACCTCGGCGGAGCGCTTGTAGTCGATCCAGGTCTGGATGAGGTCCGGGGTGAACACGTTGCCGGCGGTCAGCCAGTCGTGGTCGGCCTCGAGGTTGTCGAGCACCTCGGACAGCGAGCCGGGGACCTGCTGGATGAGCGCGTGCTCCTCGGGGGGCAGCTCGTAGAGGTCCTTGTCGACGGGCTCGGGCGGCTCGATGCGGTTCTGGATGCCGTCGATGCCGGCCATGAGCATGGCCGCGAACGCGAGGTACGGGTTCGACGACGGGTCCGGCACGCGGAACTCGATGCGCTTGGCCTTGGGGTTCGAACCGGTGACCGGGATGCGGATGCACGCGGACCGGTTGCGCGCCGAGTAGACGAGGTTGACGGGCGCCTCGAAGCCGGGGACCAGGCGGTGGTAGGAGTTCACCGTCGGGTTGGTGAACGCCAGCAGCGCGGGGGCGTGCTTGAGCAGGCCGCCGATGTACCAGCGGGCGAGGTCGGACAGGCCGCCGTAGCCCTTCTCGTCGAAGAACAGCGGCTCGCCGTCCTTCCAGAGCGACTGGTGCACGTGCATGCCCGAGCCGTTGTCGCCGAACAGCGGCTTCGGCATGAACGTCGCCGTCTTGCCCGCGGCGTGCGCCACGTTCTTGACGACGTACTTGAACAGCTGGACCTTGTCGGCCGACTTGCCGAGCTCGTCGAAGCGGTAGTTGATCTCCGCCTGGCCGCCCGTGCCGACCTCGTGGTGCGAGCGCTCCACGCCGAGGCCGAGCTCGTCGAGCTGCAGCGAGATCTTGTCGCGCAGGTCGGCGAAGTGGTCGACCGGCGGGACGGGGAAGTAGCCGCCCTTGTAGGGGGTCTTGTGGCCGAGGTTGCCACCCTCCTCGACGCGACCCGTGTTCCAGGCGCCCTCGATCGAGTCGAGGTAGTAGTACGACGAGTGCTGGTTCGTCTCGAAGCGCACGTCGTCGAAGATGTAGAACTCGGCCTCGGGTGCGAAGAACGCGGTGTCCGCGATGCCCGTCGAGCGCAGGTACGCCTCGGCCTTCGCGGCGACCTGACGCGGGTCGCGGCTGTAGGGCTCGTCGGTGTACGGGTCGACGATGTGGAAGTTGATGTTGAGGGTCTTCTCCGCGCGGAACGGGTCGACGTAGGCCGTCGAGACGTCCGGGATCAGCTTCATGTCGGACTCGTGGATCGCCTGGAAGCCGCGGATCGACGAGCCGTCGAACATCTGGCCCTCGGTGAAGAAGTCCAGCTCGAGCGACTGGGCCGGCACGTTGAAGTGCTGCATGACGCCGGGCAGGTCGCAGAACCGCACGTCGACGAACTTCACGTCCTCGCTCTTGATGAACGCCAGGACTTCCTCTGGCTTGCTGAACATCCGCTGCTCCTCGGTTGGTGGTGCCCGCATCGGGCTGGCCCCGACGGTAGGCGTCGGCCGTTTCCCGGGTGTGAGGCGATTGTTTCGGCGAGGTTACGCGCACCGTGCCCGTGTAACGATCGTGGGAACGGTGGGCGGACGTCCGACGAGGTCGGCGCCGGTCCGCCGCTTAGGCTGGGCGCCGTGACGACGAGGCAGAACGTGGGGTCGTGGCTCGAGGGCGGGCCATCGGGCGAGGGGAGTGGCGGCTCGGGGCTCGGGCTGCCCCCGGCGGGACGCGGCTCCCTCGCGCGGTTCGGTCGGCGCGCCGTCGCGCTCGTCGTCGACTGGGTGCTCAGCCTGCTCATCGCGTCGGCGTTCTTCGCGACGGCCGACGGTCCGTTCTGGGAGCGGGCCGACGGGCTCGTGACCCTCGCGGTGTTCGCGGTGGAGAACCTCGTGCTCGTCGGGACGCTCGGCTTCACGGTCGGTCACCGCATCGCCGGCCTGCGCGTGCGCCGCGCCGGCCCGACCCCGGACGGCCCGCTGCCCGACGACGGCCGCGCACCGGGGATCGGTCGCGCCGCGCTGCGCACGGTGCTCCTGTGCCTGGTCATCCCGGCGGCCGTGTGGGACGCCGACGGCCGTGGCCTGCACGACCGCGCGGCGGGGACCGCGATCGTCCGGCGCTGACGGCTCGAGCGCCGGGTCAGCGGCCGCGCATGCCCTTGCGGTCGGGACGCATGCGCATCGGGTCGACGCCCTTCGGGACCGGCAGGCGCACGCCGCCGAGCGCCTGCAGGCGCTTGTTCACCTCGGCGACCTCCTGCTTGGTGAGCTGCGGCTTGAGCTTGCGGACCGCGACCGGGAGCTTGCGCAGCGGCACCTGACCCTCGCCCGAACCGGTGCGGATGAGGTGGATCGGCACGGTCGGCAGCACGCGGGCCGTGCGCTTGCGCTCGGCCTCGAGCAGCCGCGCACCACCGCCGACACCCTCGCCGACGAGCACGATCCCCGGCCGCCCGATGCCACGGAACACCATGTCCTGCGTGCGCTGCTCGATCGCGACGGGCTCCTCGGGGAACGTCCAGCCGCGGCGGATGGTGCGCAGCGCGGCGAGCGCGGCACCGGGCTTGCCCTCGATCCGCGCGTACGCGGCGGACTCGGCGCGGCGCGCGAGCACGAACATCGCGCCGAGCAGCGCGAACGGGACCGAGAGGATCACGAAGTACGGCACCGAGTGGAGCAGGACGCCGACCATGACGCCGAGCGCGACGATCACGACGAACGTCGCGAGGACGATCCAGGTGACGGCGGGATCGGTCTCCCGCGTCATCTTGTACGCCTCCCACACCTGGTGGTACCAGCGCACCTTCTTGGTCTTGGGCGCAGCGGAGGAGGCGGACGTGTCTCGGGCCATGCGGGCGAGTCTACCGAGCGAGCGCGGCGGCCCCGCGCGCGTTCGCGCTCAGCGAGCGAGCAGGCTCGCGGCCTCCTGGCGCGCGGTCGTCGGCTCACCGAGGTGCGCGAGCGCGTCGGGGATCGGCAGGCCGCGACGCCGCATCGCCTGGCCCCACAGGCGTCCGGCCCGGTACGACGAGCGCACCAGCGGACCCGACATGACCCCGAGGAAGCCGAGCCGCTCGGCCTCCTGCGACAGCGCGACGAACTCCTCGGGCCGGACCCAGCGGTCGACGGGGTGGTGCCGCACCGAGGGACGCAGGTACTGCGTGATGGTGATGAGGTCGCACCCGGCCTCGTGCAGCGCGGCGAGCGCCTCGACGACCTCGTCGTACGTCTCGCCCATGCCGAGGATGAGGTTCGACTTCGTCACGAGCCCCGCCTCGCGCGCACGCGTCAGCACCGAGAGCGAACGCTCGTAGCGGAAGCCGGGGCGGATGCTCTTGAAGATGCGCGGCACGGTCTCGAGGTTGTGCGCGAGCACCTCGGGCCGGGACTCGTTGACCTGGTCCAGCAGCTCGGGCACCGCGTTGAAGTCCGGGATGAGCAGCTCGACGCCCGTGCCGGGGTTGAGCGCGTGGATCTGGCGGACCGTCTCGGCGTAGAGCCAGGCACCGCCGTCGGGCAGGTCGTCGCGTGCGACGCCCGTCACGGTCGAGTACTTGAGCCCCATGGCCTGCACGGACTCCGCGACGCGACGCGGCTCGTCGGCGTCGAAGTCGGCCGGCTTGCCCGTGTCGATCTGGCAGAAGTCGCACCGCCGCGTGCACTGGTCGCCGCCGATGAGGAACGTCGCCTCGCGGTCCTCCCAGCACTCGAAGATGTTGGGGCAGCCCGCCTCCTCGCACACCGTGTGCAGGCCCTCGCGCTTCACGAGCCCCTTGAGCTCGGAGTACTCGGGTCCCATCGTGGCGCGCGTGCGGATCCACTCGGGCTTCTTCTCGATGGGCGTCGCGGCGTTGCGTGCCTCGACGCGCAGCATCCGGCGGCCCTCGGGTGCGATCGTCACGCAGCCACCCTAACCGCCGTCGCGCCGCCCCGGCGTGCCCACGGACGCGACGGCCGTCACAGTCAGGGACCTGGGTCCCGCGACGCGCGGCACCGGCCGGAGCAGGGTGGAGGGGAGGCGACGACGCCCCGGGGAGGAGACCGACCGTGCGAGTTCTGGTGAGCGTGGCGTCGCGTCACGGCGCGACGAGCGAGATGGGCGAGGTCGTGGCGGACGTCCTGCGGGAGGCGGGGCACGTCGTCGACGTCGTGGAGCCCGACGAGGTCGAGCGCGTGATGCCGTATGACGCCGTGATCCTCGGGTCCTCCGTCTACGTCGGGCGCCTCGCGGCGTCGCTGCGCGACCTCGTGGTCCGGCAGGGTGCGCACCTGCGCCTGCGGCCGGTGTGGCTGTTCTGGTCCGGACCGGTGGGGGCGCGGCCGACGACGAGCGTGCCCGACGACGTCGAGACCATGGTCAAGGACACCGGGGCGCGTGACGCGCGGTGCTTCGTCGGGGCGCTCGACAAGGCGTCGCTGTCGCTCTCGGAGCGCGCGCTCGTCGCGCTCGTGCGGGCCGAGGACGGCGACTACCGCGACCTCGACGCCGTGCGCGCCTGGGCGATGGGTGTCGCCGAGGAGCTGCGCGGCGCGGCCTGACGACGAGTGCGCGGTCGCGTCAGCGCACGGCGGCCGCGGGCCGCGCGGCGATCAGCGGCTCGAGCGTGTCGACGAGGTGGCGCCGTACGAGCGGCAGGACCTCCCGGATCGTGACCTGCCGGTCGGTCTCGTGCGTCAGGGACGTCACGTCCGCGTCCGGGATGCCGCACGGCACGATGCGGTCGAACGCGTGCAGGTCGGGATCGCAGTTGAGCGCGAAGCCGTGCATCGTCACGCCGCGCGAGACCCGCACGCCGATCTGCGCGACCTTGCGCTGCCGACCGCCCGCGTGCGCCTCGAACCACACCCCGCTGCGTCCCTCGACCCGGATCGCCGCGAGGTCGAGCTCGGCGCACGTGCGGATGAGCGCCTCTTCGAGCGCGCGCACGTAGCGCACGACGTCCACGGGCTCGCCGAGCCGCACGATCGGGTACCCGACGAGCTGCCCGGGACCGTGCCAGGTGATGCGCCCGCCGCGGTCGACGTCGACGACCGGCGTGCCGTCGACCGGCCGGTCCCACGTCGCGGTGCGCTTGCCCGCGGTGTAGACGTCCTCGTGCTCGCACAGCAGGACCGTGTCTTCGCGCTCACCCGCGACGACCGCCGCGTGCACCTCGCGCTGCAGGTCCCAGGTCGGGACGTAGGGCAGCAGGCGGTCACCGAGCTCGAGCTCCTGGAACAGCACGTCCGCCAGCGTAACCCGCGCGGCGCGCGGGTCCGCCCGCGTACGGTGACGGCCATGGAGCCGATGCGCGTGGGTCTGGTCGGGTACGGGAGTGCGGGGCGCGGGATCCACGCGCGCCTGCTGCGCGCGGCGGGCGCGCGGGTGACGCACGTCGTGACGCGGCACCGTGGCGACGTCGTCGCGCACGACTGGCCGGACGCGGTCGTCGTCCCGGACGTGCCCGCGCTGCTCGCCGCGGCGGACGCCCTCGACCTCGTGGTGATCGCGAGCCCCACGGGCGACCACGTGGAGCACGTGCTGCGGTCGCTCGAGGCGGGCGTCCACGTGCTCGTCGACAAGCCGCTCGCGACGAGCGCGGCCGACGCGCAGCACCTCGTCGACGCCGCGGACGGTCGCCTCACGGTGTTCCAGAACCGGCGCTGGGACCCCGAGCAGCTCGCGCTCGTCGACCTGCTCGCGCGCGGGGCGCTGGGTGACGTGCACCGGTTCGAGCGTCGCTGGGAGAGGTTCCGGCCGCAGCCGCAGGACCGCTGGAAGGAGAACGACGTCGACGCCGGCGGCCTGCTGCTCGACCTCGGCGCGCACCTGGTCGACTCGGCCGTGCAGCTGTTCGGGCCGGTCCGCGAGGTCTACGCCGAGCTCGCCGCACGCACCGCGCCCGCCGTCGACGACGTGTTCCTCGCGCTGCGTCACGAGTCGGGTGTGCTCAGCCACCTGCAGGCGGGCGGGCTCGTCGGCTCGCCCGGTCCGCGCACGCGTGTGCTCGGCTCCGCGGGTGCGTACCTCGTCACCGAGTTCGAGGGTGAGCCCACGCCGTTCGCGGTGCTGGACGACGCGTACGAGGAGGGGCGTCGGCCGGGGGAGCCCGTCCACGTCGGGTGGTTCGTGACGGGCGCCGAGCGTGTCCCCGTGCCGCTGCCCGCGGGCGGCCACCACGACGTGTACCCCGCGGTCGAGGCCTGGGTGCGCGGCGCGGGGCCCGTGCCCGTGGACCCGGCCGACGCGGTCGCGACGGCCCGGGTCCTCGACGCCGCACGCGAGGCCGCACGCACCCGATCGGTGGTCACGCTCGGCTGACGATCGCGCGCCTGTGGACAACCGCTGACGCCGTGGGCGCCGGTCCGCTTGCATGGGCACATGGACGTCTGCGTGAGCCCCGCCGTCGCATCGGTCCTGGCCGCCGCGGGGTACCGCCCGCTCGCCGTCGGGGCCGATGGCGCGGTCGTCGGGACCGCGCTCGACGGGACCGACCGGCTCGTCGAGCTGCACGTGCTCCCGGGCGATGCGACGACGGTCGCGCGCGCTCACACGCTGCGGACCGTCCGGCACGAGCACCTCGTGCGCGTGCTCGAGGTCGTGCCGCTGGACACGGGCGAGCTCGCGGTGTTCACGCACCACGTCCGTGGCGTGCCGCTCGACGCGCTGCTCGCGACGAGCCCGACGCTCACCGACGGCGAGGCCGCGACGATCGCGATCCCCGTCGCGCAGGCGCTCGCCGCGCTGCACGCGGTCGGGCTGCAGCACGCCGCGGTCGGCGGCGCATCGATCCTGCTCGAGCCCGACGGCCGTCCGGTGCTCGCGGGGCTGGGCGCGACGCTGCGGCACGTGCCGCGGCCGCAGGACGACAGCGCCGACGACGTGCGCGCGCTCCTCGACGTCCTGCTGCCCCGGCTCGTCGAGGACGACACCGCGGACGGGCAGAGCCCGGGGTTGCGCTCGGCGCTCGCCGAGCTGCGCGCGGAGCCGGGACCCGAGGCGGACCGGGTCGTCGACCGGTGCTTCCGGGTCGCCGTGCCGGTCCCGCTCGACGTCGACCGGGCGGTGCGACGCGCACCGGTCGGGTCCGACGCCGAGCTCCGGGCTGCTGCGTCGGTGCCGCGTCGTCGCGCCCGCGACTCGGCCGCGGGCCCGCGCCCGGGTACGCGCCCGGGATCGCTGCCCCGCGACCGCGCCCGCGGGGTTGGTCCCGGTTCCCGGCTGCCCGTGGCCGTCGCCGGTGTGGTGATCGCGGCGCTCGTCGTCGGCGTGGTGGCCTACGGGCCTTGGCGCAGCACGACGACGGCCAGCGCGGCTCCCGTCGCCTCGGCGACGCCGCAGGTCCGCTCGAGCGCGCCGTCGACGTCGCGTCCGGCACCCGACGACGCCGCCGTGCACCTGACGCAGCAGCGGGCGGTCCTGCTCGCGTCGGGCGCGACGACGGCACTCGACCAGGTCGAGATCCCGGGCTCGCCTGCCCACGTGGCCGACTCCGGGCTCGTCGGACAGCTCGGCGGGGACCGGGTGAGCGGCCTCGAGGTCGCCGTGACGGAGGTCCAGGTGCTCCCGGCTGCGGACGAGGAACCCGACGAGGCCGACGAGGGCGAGACCGCGCGCGTCCGGCTCACCAGCACGACGAGCGCGTACCGGCTCGTCGCCGCCGACGGCACGGTCCGACCCGGTGGTGCGCCGAGCACCGCGACCGTCGTGCTCGTGCTGCGCTGGACGGACCAGGGCTGGCGCGTGTGGGACGTGCTGCCGTCCGACTGACGTCCGATTGACGTCCGACCGACGTCCAACGGACGTCCGACCGTCCCGTCGAGGCCTGACCGAGTGCCGCGGTGGTCCGCGCGGAGGCCGGGTGCGGCTCAGGGCGCGCGCGTGACCCAGGCCGCGGCCGCCTCGAGGTCGCGGTGGTCCGCGACGAACCCGCTCGCGTCGAGTGCCGCGGGCACCGCGCGGACCGAGCCGAGGACCTCGGAGGAGAAGTCGCGCAGCGCGAGCCGCAGCGCGAAGGCCGGGACCGGGACCACGGCCGGGCGGTGCAGCGCTCGCGCGAGCGCCGCGACGACATCGGCGTTGCGGTCGGCCCGGGCGACAAGATTGACGGGTCCCGAGACGTCGGCCGTGAGCAGGTGCTCGATCGCGCGCAGCTCGTCGTGCAGCGTGATCCAGGACCAGAAGTGGCGCCCCGACCCGAGCCGTCCGCCGAGACCCGCCCGCAGCACGGGCCACAACGGGCGCAGCGCACCGCCGCCGACGCCCAGCACCACGCCCGTGCGCAGGAGGACGACGCGGGCACCTGCGTCGCGTGCGGGCGTCGCCGCGTCCTCCCACTGGCGGACCACCTCGGCGAAGAAGGTGGTCCCGAGCGGCTCGTGCTCGTCGAGCGGCGCGTCGCCGCGGTCGCCGTAGGCCCCGATCCCCGAGGCCTGGAGCAGCACACGCGGTCCATCGCCGTTCGCTGCGAGACCGGCGATCGTGCGGGCGAGCAGCCCGGCCGAGTCGACGCGGGAGGCGAGCACCGCGCGCTTGCGGGCCGCGGTGAGCGGGCGGGTCCCGGGGTTGACGCCCGCGAGGTCGACGACCGCGTCGACGCCGCGCAACGCGGCGGGATCCAGGACGCCGCGCGCCGGGTCCCACCGCACCTCGGCGGGTCCGCGCTCGGCGCGACGCACCAGGACGCGCACGTGGTGCCCGGCCCCACGCAGGCGCTCCACGAGCGGCACCCCGATGAATCCGCTGGCCCCACCGACGACGATCCGCATCCGCCCACCCTAGGCCGACCACCCGCCCCCGGCTCGCGCCCGCCCGCCCGCTCGTCCGGCGCCGATCGTTCGAGCTTCTGGTCGCGGATCACGACCAGAAGCTCGAACGATCGCGTCCCGGGTGGGGCGGGCGGCGGCGAGGGGAGGGGACGGCGAAGGCCCGGCTCCGCGGGGAGCCGGGCCTTCGCCGTGGATCAGGTCAGAGGCCGAGCTCCGCCTCGAACGCACCCTCCTCGAGCCGGGCCTTGACCGCCGAGAGGTACCGCGACGCGTCGGCGCCGTCGACCAGGCGGTGGTCGTAGGACAGGCACAGGTAGCACATGGACCGGATCGAGATGACGTCCTCGCCCTCGGGGCCCTTGACCACCGCGGGGCGCTTCACGATCGCGCCCGTGCCGAGGATCGCGGACGTGCCGCCGGGGACGATCGGCGTGTCGATGATCGCGCCGCCCGAGCCCGTGTTCGTGACCGTGAACGTCGCGCCCGAGAGCTCGTCGGGACCGATCTTGTTGTTGCGCGTGCGGCCCGCGAGGTCCGCGATCTTGCGCGACAGCCCGGCGAGGTTGAGGTCGCCCGCGTCGCGGATGACCGGCACGACGAGGCCGCGCTCGGTGTCGACCGCGATGCCGACGTTCTCCTGCGCGTGGTAGGTGATCTGGTTGCCCTCGAGCACGCCGTTGATCTTCGGGAACGCCTTGAGCCCCTCGATCGCGGCGAGGACGAAGAACGGCAGGAACGTGAGGTTGGTGCCCTCACGCGCCTTGAAGTCCTCCTTCGCCGCGGCGCGCAGGCGCGCGATCTTGGTCACGTCGACCTCGACCACGGTCGTGAGCTGGGCCTGCGTGTGCAGGGCCTCGACCATACGCTCGGCGATGATCTGGCGCAGTCGGCTGGCCTTCTCGGTCGTGCCGCGCAGCGGCGAGACCGCGGGGACCTTCGTCGCGGCCGCGGCGGTGGGCGCCGCTGCCGGTGCGGCGGCCGCAGGTGCCGTGCGCGCGGCCTCCGCCTGGGCGGCGGCGTCGAGCACGTCCTCCTTGCGGATCCGACCGCCGACGCCGGTTCCCGTGAGGGTCGTGACGTCGACGCCCTTCTCCGCCGCGAGCTTGCGCACGAGCGGCGTGAGGTAGCCGCCCGAGGCCGCGGGGACCTCGGCAGCCGGCGCGGGTGCTGCAGGAGCCGGGGTGGCCGGTGCCGCTGCGGGTGCGGGGGTCGGCGCGGGCGGGGCGGCGGGCGCGGGAGCCGCAGCGGGGACCGGCGCCGGAGCGGCCGGTGCGGGCGCGGGCGCCGGGGCGGCGGGTGCCGGGGCGGGAGCCGCCGCACCCGAGCCGATGCGTGCGAGCACCGCGCCGACCTCGACCGTCTCGTCCTCCTGGACCAGGACCTCGGTCAGCGTGCCCGTGAACGGCGACGGGATCTCGGTGTCCACCTTGTCGGTCGAGATCTCGAGCAGGGGCTCGTCGACCTCGACGCTGTCACCGACCGACTTGAGCCAGCGCGTGACCGTGCCCTCGGTGACCGACTCGCCGAGCGCGGGCAGCGTCACGTCCTGGACGTCGCCGCCGCCCTGGGCCGCGGGTGCCGCGGCCTCGTGCTGCTCGGGTGCCTGCTGTGCGGGCGCGACCTCGGCAGCAGGCTCCTCGGCGGGAGCCTGCTCGGCCGCGGGGGCCTCCGCCTGCGCGGGAGCGGCCGCACCGGCACCGTCGCCGGAGCCGATCACCGCGAGGGTCGCGCCGACCTCGACGGTCTCGTCCTCCTGGACGAGGATCTGCTCGAGCACGCCGGCGAACGGCGAGGGGATCTCGGTGTCGACCTTGTCGGTCGAGATCTCGAGCAGGGGCTCGTCGACGGCGACCGTGTCTCCGACGTTCTTCAGCCAGCGGGTGACGGTGCCCTCGGTGACGGACTCACCGAGCGCGGGAAGCTGCACGTTCTGGGACATGACCGTGTCGTCTCCTTCGATTCCGGGTCAGTTGTGGGCGTGCAGCGGCTTGCCGGCGAGCGCCAGGTGAGCCTCGCCGAGCGCCTCGTTCTGCGTCGGGTGGGCGTGGACCAGGGCGGCGACGTCCTCGGGGTACGCCTCCCAGTTCACGATGAGCTGGCTCTCGCCGATGAGCTCGCCGACGCGCGCGCCGATCATGTGCACGCCGACGACGGGGCCGTCCTTCTGCCGCACGAGCTTCACGAAGCCCTGCGTGCCGAGGATCTTGCTCTTGCCGTTGCCGGCGAGGTTGTACTCGAGCGTCTCGACGCCGTCCGTGCCGTAGATCTCCTTGGCGCGGGCCTCGGTGACGCCGACGGACGCGACCTCGGGCTCGGAGTAGGTGACGCGCGGGATGCCGGACTCGACGATCGGTGCGGGGTTGAGACCCGCGATCTGCTCGGCGACGAAGATGCCCTGCGCGAAGCCGCGGTGCGCGAGCTGCAGGCCGGGGACGATGTCGCCGACGGCCCAGATGTTCGCGACGCCCGTGTGCAGCTTCTCGTCGGTGATGACGAAGCCGCGGTCGAGCGTGATGCCCTGCTCCTCGAAGCCGAGGCCCGTGGTGCTCGGCCCGCGGCCGACCGCGACGAGCAGCACGTCGGCGTCGAACGTCTTGCCGTCCTCGAGCGAGACGTGCACGCCGTTGTCGTCCTGCGTGACGCCCGAGAACCGCACGCCCAGGTTGAAGCCGATGCCGCGCTTGCGGAACGCGCGCTCGAACGCCTTGGACAGCGCCTCGTCCTCGTTCGGGACCAGGTGGGGGAGCGCCTCGATGATCGTGACGTCCGCGCCGAACGACTTCCACACCGACGCGAACTCCGAGCCGATGACGCCGCCGCCGAGGATGATCGCGGACTGCGGGATCCAGTCGAGCTGCAGCGCCTGGTCGGACGTGATGACGCGGCCGCCGATCTCGAGGCCCGGCAGCGACCGTGCGTAGGAACCGGTCGCGAGCACGACGTGCTCACCCGTGAGGGTCTGGCCGTCCACCTCGACCGTGTTCGGGCCCGTCAGCCGGCCGTAGCCCTCGACGACGGTGATCGCGCGCGACTTGATGAGGCCCTGCAGGCCCTTGTACAAGCCGCCGATGACGGTGTCCTTGTACTGGTTCACGCCGCCCATGTCGATGTGGTCGAGCGTGGTGTGCACGCCGAAGTGCGCACCCTCGCGCGCGTTCTCGGCGAGCTCCGCGGCGTGCAGGAGGGCCTTGGTCGGGATGCACCCCTTGTGCAGGCAGGTGCCGCCGACCTTGTCGGCCTCGACGAGGGCGACGCTCTTGCCCAGCTGGGCGGCGCGCAGGGCGGTCGCGTAGCCACCGCTCCCCGCTCCCAGGACGACGATGTCGAAGGCGGTGCCGGTGGTCTCGGCCACGTGCGAACTCCTCAATCTCAAGGACGACGGGTCGGCAGGCCGCGCACGGTCGGTGAGGTCTGCCCAGTCGCCGACCATCTTGTCATCACCGCTGCGCGGTATCGAACTCGAGCGGGGCGAAGACCGGTGTGACGCTGCGAACAGTCATCCCACGATTCGATCTGCGCGGGGATCGGCCGGTTCACGACGACGCCCGCCGCCGCTCGATGCGCTGCCGCGCGTTCCAGTCGCGCACGCGCTGCGGGTAGCCCGTGCGCTGGACGTCGTAGACGGGGATGCCGAGCGTCGTCGCGAGCTGCGCCGCGGCCTTCGCGTCCGGGACGCGACGGCGCGTCCACTCGCCGTCGGTCGCGACGAGCATCACGGTCGTCGGCGTCACGTTCGTCGCGGGCTCGACGTAGGCCTCGACGCCGACGCGCGTCGTCGTGAAGTCCTGCAGGTGCGCGAGCGTCGCCTCGCGCGCCTGCTTGTCCGCCTGGCGCCCCGACGGCTCGTCCGACGACGCGCGCGCCGATCCGCGGCGCGCGCGGGAACGTCCGAACAGACCCATGGCGGTGAGGGTAACCGGCGGCGCTGTCAGCGTGTCGGACGCTCGGTGGCCCGGGTCAGCCGCGCGCCTCGACGAACGCGAGCATCGTGCGGACCGCGACCCCCGTACCGCCCACGGGCGTGTAGTCGTAGGGCGCCTTCTCGTTGAACGCCGGGCCGGCGATGTCGAGGTGCGCCCACGGCGCGTCGCCTACGAACTCGCGCAGGAACACGCCCGCCGTGAGCATGCCGCCCCAGCGCTCGCCCACGTTCGCGATGTCCGCGACCTTCGACTTCAGACCCGCGCGCAGCTCGTCCGGCAGCGGCATGGGCCAGAACAGCTCGCCCGACGTCGCGGCGGCCTCGACGACCTGGGCGCGCACCGCGTCCGTACCCATGACCGCCGAGACGCGGTGGCCGAGCGCCACGACCTGCGCACCCGTGAGCGTCGCGACGTCGAGCACGACGTCGGGCTTCTCCTCGAGCGCCGCGACGAGGCCGTCCGCCATGACGAGCCGACCCTCGGCGTCGGTGTTGAGCACCTCGACCGTCGTGCCGCCCCGGATCGTCAGGACGTCGGAGGGCCGCTGCGCGCTGCCCGACGGCATGTTCTCCGCGAGGCACAGCCACCCGGTGACCGCCACGGGGAGGCCGAGCCGCGCCGCGGCGAGCACGGTGTGCAGCACGGCGGCGGCGCCCGCCATGTCGGACTTCATCGCCTCCATGCCGCCCGCGGGCTTGATCGAGATGCCGCCCGAGTCGAACGTGATGCCCTTGCCGACGAGCGCGACGGTCGCCTTGGCCTTCGCGGGTGCGTACGCGACGCGCACGAGCCGCGGCGGGCGGACCGAGCCCTGACCGACCCCGACGAGCCCGCCGTAGCCGCCCGAGGCGAGCGCCTTCTCGTCGAGCACCGTGAGCTTGACACCGCGCACGCCCGCGGCCTTGACGGCCGCCTTGGCCTCGTCCACGAACGCCGCGGGGTACAGGTCGTTGGGCGCGGTGTTGACGAGGTCGCGCGTGGCGTGGACGGCGGCGGCGACGACCTCGGCGCGGGCGACGGCCTCGAGCACACCCTTGTCCCGGCTGCGCTCGGTCACGACCTCGATGCGCGCCACGGGCGCGTCGTGCAGCGCGTGGTAGCGGCTGAACGCGTACGCGCCGAGCAGCGCACCCTCGGCGACCGCGCCGACGGTCGCGGCGTCGTCGGCGGGCAGCGCCACCGCGACGGACTCGAGCCCCGCGAGCTCGCGCGTCGCGGCACCCGCGGCGCGGCGCAGCGCCTCGCGGCCCGCGTCAGTGCCGTCGAGCTCGGCGTCGCCGACGCCCGTGAGCACGAGCGTCGCGGCCTTGAGCCCGACGCCCGGGATCCGGCGGACCTCGTCGACCGCTCCCGTGATCCCGAGCCGGGCGGCGTCGCGCGACAGGATCGTCGTGAGCTCCTTCGGCAGCCAGGCCGCGTCGACCGCGGCGACCGCGGTGCCGCGCGGGCGGACGGCGACCACGACGGCGTCGACGGAGAGCTGGGCGGGGTTCTTCGAGGTCAGCGAGATCACCTGCCGATGGTAACCGCGCGAGCGGCGCGCACCACGGGACGCAGGACCGGCCGGCCCCGTGCTGGGCGGCGGCGGGACCGACGTCGACGGCGGCGGACGGTAGGTTGTCCTGCCGTGAACGTCCCCCTCGCGATCGTCGTCGCGCTCCTGTGCGCGGCGCTCGCCGTGTGGGCGCTGTGGTTCGTCGTGCGCGACCGCGCGGTGGTCCTGCGCCAGCTCTGGGGCGGTGCGGTGGTCGAGGGCGTGCTCGTCGTGCAGGCCGTGGTCCTCGCGGTCGCGCAGGCGACGGGTGACGCGGACGTCGACGGGATCCTGCTGTGGGGCTACGTCGTCACGCAGCTGATCATCCTGCCGGTCGCCGCCGCATGGGCGTTCGCGGAGCGCACGCGGTGGAGCTCGGTCGTCCTGCTCGTCGCGGCGCTCACCGTCGCCTTCCTGGAGCTGCGGCTCCTGCAGATCTGGGGGACCGTGTGACCAGCTCCGAGCCGACCCTCGAGCACGACCCCGACCCGGCGACCGTCGGGCATCCCACGGGCACGGGTGCGGGGCGCCTGCTGGTCGCGGTGTACGGGGTGCTCGCGCTCGCCGCGACCGCGCGCGGCGCGTACCAGGTCGCCACCAAGCTCGACGAGGCGCCGCTCGCGTACGTCCTGTCGCTGCTCGCGGGCGTCGTCTACCTCGTCGCGACCGTGGCGCTCGCGCGCGACGCGCGCCGCACCGCGTGGGCGGCCGTGGGCTTCGAGCTCGTCGGCGTCCTCACGGTCGGGGTGCTGTCGGTCGTGGACGTCGGGGACTTCCCCGACGAGACGGTGTGGTCGCAGTTCGGCGCGGGGTACGGCTACGTGCCGCTCGTGCTGCCCTTCGTCGGCCTGTGGTGGCTGCGGCGCACGGGCCGGCCGGTCCCGCGGACGGTCCCCTCGGAGCCGCCCCCCGCGCCCGTAGGGTGAGCGCGTGTACCGGCTGCTGTTCGACCTCGTCTTCCGCCGCATGGACCCCGAGCGCGCTCACGAGCTGGCGTTCGGCCTGATCGGGTTCGTCGGGCGCGCGCCCGTCCTGCGGCGGCTCGTCCGTCCGTTCTTCGCGGTCCCGGCCGCGGGCTCGACGACCGTGTGGGGCCGGACCTTCCCGGGCCGGTTCGGGCTCGCGGCGGGGTTCGACAAGAACGCGCGCGCGGTCGAGGGCCTCGCGATGCTGGGGTTCTCGTTCGTCGAGATCGGCACGGTCACCGCGCACGGCCAGCCGGGCAACGACGCGCCGCGGCTGTGGCGCGTGCTCGACCGACGGGCGCTGCGCAACCGCATGGGGTTCAACAACGACGGCTCGCAGGTCGTCGCACGGCGGCTCGAGCGGTTGCGTGCGACGTCGCACGGGCGCTCGCTCGTCGTGGGCGTGAACATCGGCAAGACCAAGGTGACGCCCGCCGAGCAGGCGGCCGCCGACTACGCGACGAGCGCCGGGCGCCTCGCGCCGTACGCGGACTACCTCGTCGTGAACGTGTCGTCGCCCAACACGCCGGGCCTGCGCGACCTGCAGTCGGTGGCGGCGCTGCGCCCGATCCTCGAGGCGGTGCGGGAGGCGGCCGACGCAGCGACGTCGCGCGCCGGGGTCGACCCGGTCCCGCTCCTGGTGAAGATCGCCCCCGACCTGTCCGACGAGGACGTCGACGCGGTCGCCGACCTCGCAGCCGAGCTCGCGCTCGACGGCGTCGTGGCCGTCAACACGACGATCGCGCACGACCTGGGCCCGGGCGGGCTGTCGGGTCCGCCGGTGCGCGCCCGCGGGCTCGACGTCGTCGCGCGCCTGCGGTCCCGCCTCGGCCCCGACGCGGTGATCCTCGGCGTCGGTGGCATCACGACGCCGGCGGACGCGCGCGAGTACCTGGCCGTCGGCGCGACGCTCGTCCAGGGCTACACGGGCTTCATCTACGAGGGTCCGTGGTGGGCCTCGTCGATCGGTCGGGCGCTGGCCGCCGACGCGCGGCGCGAGGCGCAGGGGGTCGCGTGATGTCGTTGCGCCCGCAGTGGGAGTGGCTGCTCTCGGGTGCTGCCGGGCCGCTCGAGCGTCCCGTGAGCCCCGTGTTCGGCAACCGGTACGACGCCGAGGAGTGGCTGGGCGAGCACTGGCGCTCGCTCGCCGCCCAGGGCGTGCTCGCCGCTGCGCTGCGCCACCAGGACCGGCCGGTCGGGCCGACGATCGAGCTGCCGCGAGGCTGAGCGCGGGGCGCTGCGGCGGCTCACACGACGACGACCGGCTCGGCCCCGTGTCCGACGGTCGTCGCGACGCCGAGCTCTGCCCACGCGCGCGCGAGCGCGATGACGCCGCGCTCGAGCCGCTCCGGCGGCTCCGTGAACGGGATCCGCAGGTAGCGCTCGAGGCCAGGCTCGGCCCCGAACGTCGGACCGGGCGTGACGCGCACGCCGTGCCGTGGCGCGAGCGCGGCGAGCGCCGACGACACGGGGGCGCCGAGGTCGACCCACACCGACAGCCCGCCCGCCGGGCGGTTGGGCGTCCACGCCGGGAGCCGGTCCGCGAGCAGCGCGAGCAGCGTGTCGCGGCGTTCGCGCAGGAGCGTGCGGCGGCGCGACAGAAGGGCCTCCTCCTGCGCGAGGAGGCGGGTGACGACGAGCTGGTCGAGCACGGACGAGGCGATGTCGACGTGGCTGCGCTGCGTCGTGAGCCGACCGATGACGTCGCGGTGCGCGCGGACCCAGCCGATGCGCAGCCCGCCCCAGAACGACTTGGACGCCGACCCCGTCGTGACGACGTGCGCGCCGGTGCCGTCGCCCGCGAACGGTGACGGCTCGGGACCCTCGAGCGTGAGGTCGGTGAGCGCCTCGTCGCCCACGACGAGCGTGCGCGTCGCCGCCGCGAGCTCGCGGACGCGTGAGCGGTCCTCGGCGGACAGCGACGTGCCGGTGGGGTTGCGGTGGTCGGGGATGAGGTACGCGAGGCGCGGCGAGGCCTGCCGCAGCGTCGATGCGAGCAGGTCGAGGTCGGTGCCGTCGGGCCCGCTCGGGACGACGACCGGGCGGGCCGAGGCGGCGCGCACGGCGTCGATCGCGTGCGGGTACGTCGGGTGCTCGAGCAGGACCCGGTCGCCGGGGCCCGCGTGCGCGTGCACCAGGAGGTGGATGGCCTGCTGCGCGCCCGTCGTGACGAGGACCTGGTCCGGCGCGGTCGGGGTCCCGCGCCGCGTGCAGCGCTCGGCGATCGCCGCGCGCAGCTCGGGCAGCCCGGCGGGGGAGTAGCCCGTGCTGGGCAGGTAGCGCGGCAGCATGTCGAGCGCGTCGCGCACCGCGTCGTACAGCTCGTCGGGAGCCTGCGGTGCGGCGGTCGACAGGTCGACGAGGTCGTCGGTCGCGTCCGGCCGGGGGTCGGGCAGGCGCGTGCCGAGCGGTGCGCGCAGCGCGCCGGGTGCGCGGTGGTCCGGCAGCGAGGGGAGCGTCGTGACGGTGCCCGAGCCGCGGCGCGACGCGAGGTAGCCCTCGTCGCGGAGCGCGTCGTACGCGGCGGTCGTCGTGGTGCGCGACACGCCGAGGGCCTGGGCGAGCTCGCGCTCGGACGGCAGCCGGGTCCGCAGCGGCAGCGTGCCGGAGAGCACGGCCTGGCGGAGCGCATCGGCGAGCGCCACGTAGGCAGGTCCGGGGCGCGTCCAGGCGCCGACGACCGCGCGCAGCCCCGTCCCCGAGATGCGACGATCGCTCGACACGGTGGTCGGCGAGGGCGTAACCACCTGACTCGTCATGGAGCCACTCTGTCGAACTGGCTATGGATTCGGTAGCCATCATGCAGTGAGGATGGTCGTCGTGCCCGAGCAGACTCCCCTCCGCGCCGCGACCGTCTCAGCCCGCCGGGCGTCATGGCTCCCCGCGCCCGCGGTCAGCAGGCTCGTGCGCCTCGCGGCCGGGCTCGTGCTGTACTCGGTCTCGATCGCGATGCTCGTCGACGCGCGGCTCGGGAACATGCCGTGGGACGTCCTCAGCCAGGGCGTCGCGCACCGGACGGGGCTGACCTTCGGCACCGTCACGCTGCTGACCAGCGTGGTCGTGCTCGCGTGCTGGTGGCCGCTGCGGCAGCGGCCCGGCCTGGGGACCGTCGCGAACGTCCTCGTGATCGGGCTGCTCGTCGACCCGTTCCTCGCGCTCATGGACGGGCTCGGCGACCTCTCGCTGCCGGTGCGCGTGCTCGTCGCCGCCGCGGGCATCGCGCTCAACGGCCTGGCGACCGCTCTGTACGTCGGTGCGGGGCTCGGTCCCGGTCCGCGCGACGGGCTCATGACGGGGCTCGTCGCCCGCACCGCACGCCCCGTCGCGCTGGTGCGCTCGGGCATCGAGGTGGTCGTCGTGGCCAGCGGGATGCTGCTCGGTGGCCGGTTCGGCGTCGCGACGATCGCGTACGCGGTGCTCGTCGGACCGATCGTCCACGTCCTGCTCCCGCGCCTGACGGTGCGCGTCGGCGCGGGTGCGCGGCCGGGGTCGGGACGGGGTCCCGCCGACCGCGCACCCGTGCGCTGAGCGTCAGCGGCTCGCGGGGGAGGTGCGCGCCGTCTCGCTCGCGTCGCGGTGGACGCTGTCGCCGAGGATCTCGTCGATCCGCGTGAGCAGCTCGGCGGGGATCGTCACGCCCGACGCCTTGACGTTCTCCGCGACCTGCTCGGGCCGCGACGCGCCGATGATCGCGGCGGCGACGTTGTCGTTCTGCAGCACCCACGCGACCGCGAGCTGCGCCATGGTGAGCCCGAGCTCGTCGGCGACCGGGCGCAGCTGCTGGACGCGCTCGAGCGTCGTCTCGTTCTCGAGGAAGCGGCTGATCATGCGCGCGCCGCCCTTCTCGTCGGTCCCGCGCGAGCCCGCGGGGGCCGGCTGGCCGGGCAGGTACTTGCCCGTGAGCACACCCTGCGCGACGGGCGACCAGACGATCTGCGACAGGCCGGTCTCGCGCGACGCGGGCACGACCTCGTCCTCGATGACGCGCCACAGCATCGAGTACTGCGGCTGGTTCGAGACGAACGGGATGCGCAGCTCGCGCGCGAGCTGCGCGCCCGCGCGGATCTGGTCGGCGGTCCACTCGCTGACGCCGATGTACAGCGCCTTGCCCGAGCGCACGACGTCGGCGAACGCGACCATCGTCTCCTCGAGCGGTGTCGAGTGGTCGAAACGGTGCGCCTGGTAGAGGTCGACGTAGTCGGTCTGCAGGCGCTGCAGCGTGCCGTCGATCGACTCGAGGATGTGCTTGCGGGACAGGCCCGAGTCGTTGGCGCCCTTGGGTCCCGTCGGCCAGTAGACCTTCGAGAAGATCTCCAGCGACTGCCGCCGCTCGCCCTTCAGCGCCTCGCCCAGCACGGTCTCGGCCGCGGTGTTGGCGTAGACGTCGGCCGTGTCGAACGTCGTGATGCCCGCGTCGAGCGCGGCGCGCACGCAGGCCTTCGCGGTGTCGTTCTCGACCTGCGAGCCGTGCGTGAGCCAGTTGCCGTAGATGATCTCGGTGACCTTGAGGCCCGAGCGGCCCAGGAATCGGTAGTTGACCATGGGACCACCCTAGGCGCGTGACCCGAACCGATTCGACCGCAGCCGCCCGTCAGGCAGGACCGTGCGGTGCGAGACGCGTCACTCGGGGTAGGCGCGGCGCTTGATCTGCGGGCGGGGCAGGCGGGAGCGACGGAGCTGGAACGCGCGCGTGATCGCGTACATGAGCGTGCCGCGCGGCACCTCGCCCCACTTGACCGTGATGCGTCGCCGGAGCTTGCGCCACAGCACGACGCCGTCGATGATCGCGGCGATCACGTAGAAGTACAGGAGGAACAGCGCGCCGACCGAGATCCACGCGTTGATCCGCGCGAACGCGAGCTGCAGCACGAGGCACACGGCCGCGAGCGGCAGGAAGAACTCGCCGAGGTTGAACCGCGCGTCGACGTAGTCGCGCACGTAGCGGCGCACGGGCCCCCGGTCGCGGTAGGGCATGTTCTTC